>ENA-OYXV01000439-OYXV01000439.1-human-gut-metagenome-genome-assembly--contig:-NODE-439-length-25850-cov-20.314828_pt1 | contig 25850 bp, 28 predicted proteins | sample MGYA00244846_ERZ653424 | MGnify/ENA primary metagenome ERZ653424 (study PRJEB26926, sample SAMN06165108) | human gut metagenome | biome: ENVO:00009003; feature: ENVO:2100002; material: ENVO:00002003...
GTGCGGTCTATGACGGACTTAAAAGTATCGGTTTTGACGGCGGAAATATACTGGATATAATCATGCAGATTTTGATACAAAGCCGAGGAAAAATTAAAAAGTGTGCCTTTGCGGTGTAATTTTTCCCTTGCGGTGTAAAGGGTGAACCGAGGTTGGTGACGGTGGATTTATTCACAGATTTGTGGTATGCTAAATTCAAAATTCTGCGTTCACAGGCACATCAACGGAATTCGAGGGATAACTTAATGGATAAAACCTTTCAAAAAATTCTGCGCTACGGCATTGATCTTGCTCCTGTCGGAGTAGAGCGCCGTGAGGACAATGCGCCGTATTTTTGTACGCCAAAGGGCGCATCTATATTTGGCTGGGCTGGTGTGGATGGAATTCACTTCTGCTTTATTCGCGGTTTCGGCGGGATGGTCTTCTCCGTCAGCCCGATGAATATAGCGCCCGATTATGTGCATCCGCTGGCAAGGGATTTTGCGGATTTTCTGCGCCTGCTGCTGGTCAGCGGCGATGTGGCGGCACTGGAGCAGGCATGGATGTGGGACGAGGCGCAGTTTAACACCTTTCTTCGGGACAATCCGCCAACACAGGAGCAGAAGCAGGTTCTCTCGGAGATTGCCAAGCAGTTTTGCCTGACACCGATGGAGCATCCCTGGACGTATATAAAAGAACTGCAATCCTCTTTTGACTACGGCAAAATCCAATATACGGAAGACTACTATGATGTAGACATGAATCCTACTGCCAAACCGACGCCGCCGGAATGGAAGGTTTATTATGAAGGAAACTTCTGGGGACACCACGGAAAAGACCGCGCGGGGAAGGAAATCGCGCTCGGCAGAGAATTTGACTGGGCAGATCATCACTGGGTGATCCCAGCTGCGTATTCCTGCAGCAAGGGACTGGTGGTGGACTTCTGTATGCAGGTGCAGCCGGAGAAAATCCGCAGCTTTATGGAAAAGTGGAATTTGAACCCGGAAAATGATTCTGTCGAAAATTTCACTCAAGAACAGCAGATGCAGATGGATTTGGAAAATCCACTCTGCCTGGATTTCGAACCCCGCTTAGAATTAAATAAGAAAAGTCTGCAGACCTCCCACGGTTGTAGTGTATGCTTCAACCCATGCGTGCCGGAGGGGTTCACCAATGAGTTGGAGGCAAAATGGGCCGTGGATCACTACGGATTGGACGATTCCTACGGATGGGTCGTTTGCAGATGCGTGTTCCCGTGGGCAGGTCGGCGTCGTTCCGAAATACAAACGCTCACCCTTGCGATGGAGCAGCAGCCGGTTCGTGTCCCGGGTCCGCATTTTATAGCCCATCAGGCCGGAGACACGTTTACCTTTTCTCATCCTGTGAGCGGAGAAGAATACCGGCTGACCGTGGAGGAACTGGAGCGGCAGATGATCCCGGCAGGGTCGTTTGGCTCAGACCGCTGGTCTTATCCGACCCACACGGTGGCCATGACCTATACACTCTCTCCGGAACCGGAGGAGGCGATCTCGGTCACGGACTGCGCAGAAAGCGACCGCCCGCTGGCGGTCACGCCGAAAGATCCGATGGCTCCCACTGCCGTTGCCAGTGCTGCTGTGATCGGCATCATCGGCGGCGCGGACGGCCCCACAGCCATTGTAGTCGGCGACCGTTCAGAGAATAAACTCCACGCTGCGTTTTCTTCCCTCCACTTCGAACCAGTGGCGGATGACATTGAATGGCGCGTGGAATTTAGTATCAAACAGTTTGAAGAAGCATCGTTTGTACTGCTATAAAAACTATTTATCGAAAAGAACAAGCAAAAAAGAAAACTCCTCACCTCCGAAGTGGAAGTGAGGAGTTGCTTTTTGCCCTTATGCTTTTATCTCCGTTCCGTCCTTGAAGGTGAAGCGTACATCTTCTTTGGAGTAGACCGTCACAAAATCCAGCAGCGCACACCAAAGGGATGGCTCGAACCGCTCCACCAGGGTGTCCTGCGCCTTGAGGGTTTCGAGGTAGGCTTCGATGGTCGCCTGCCTGGACTGTTTATCCTTGATGGCGGCTTCGACCATCTCCAGTCGTGCCTTGGCCTTGTCGAACCGTGCGGTTAGGGCATCGTAGCGTTTCTGGTACTCCGTCTGGTCGAGCGCGATGTGTGCGTTTTCGTAGATGGAGTTTTGCATCAGTTCGGAGGTTTCCAGCATCTCGTTCTGCAGCTCATCCCGCTCCGTTTCCAGAGCGGTCGTGTCGAGAGCCGTCCGCAGCGCAAGGTCAAACTGAGCAGTGACGACATCCTTCTGCGAAATCAGCTTATTGACCGCCGTCACGAAAAACTGCTCAATCTCTTCCTCGCGGAAATGCGGTGAGAAGCATTTTTCGTCTCCTTCGAACTTGTGATTGCACTGCCAGATGACGCGGCGGTACTTATCGTTGGAGTGCCAAGTTTTGGAGCCATACCAACCGCCGCAGACTCCGCATTTTATCCTGCCGGAAAAAAGGTGGACGCCGCTGTGCTGCCCTCGGCGCTGTTGTCTCTGTTCTAATTCACGCTGCACCAACTCGAACACATCCGGCTGGATAATCGCCTCGTGATTTCCCTCGACATAGTATTGCGGGATCTCGCCCTCGTTGACCTTCTTCTTTTTGGTGAGGAAATCTACCGTGTAGCTCTTCTGAAGGAGCGCGTCACCCTTGTACTTTTCGTTTGTGAGGATACTCCGCACCGCGCCGGCGTTCCATTTTTCCTTACCGCCCGGTGAAAGGACACCCTCGGCGGTAAGCTGACGCGCTATGCCGTATGGTGTCATGCCGCGCAAGAAAAGACTGTAGATGCGCCGGACAGTGACCGCCTCTTTCTCGTTCAGCACAAGGTTCCCATCCGGGCCGCGGTCGTAGCCGAGGAATCTCGCAAACGGAACTGTGACCTTCCCATCGGCGAACCTCTTTCTCTGTCCCCAGGTACAGTTCTCCGAGATGGATCGGCTTTCTTCCTGCGCCAGCGAGGACATGATGGTGATGAGCAGTTCGCCCTTGCTGTCCAGCGTCCAGATGTTCTCTTTTTCAAAGTATATCTCGACGCCTTTCTCCTTCAGCTTCCGAACCGTTGTGAGACTGTCGACCGTGTTCCTGGCGAAGCGGCTGACCGACTTTGTAACGATGAGGTCGATTTTGCCTGCCAGTGCATCCGCCACCATGCGCTTGAAGCCCTCGCGGTGCTTCGTGTTGGTGCCGGTGATGCCCTCGTCGGTGTAGACCTCCACGAACTCCCAATCGTCCCGCCCCTTGATGTAGGTGGTGTAGTAGTCCACCTGGGCGGCGTAGCTGGTCTGCTGTTCTTCGCTGTCCGTGGAAACACGAGCATAGGCGGCGGTGCGGCGTTTCTTCTTCTCGTTAATCGGCGATGCCGTGTATCGGCTGATCGTCGCTGGAATGACTGTTACTGTGCTTGACCGAGCCATCTGCTCACCTCCCAAACGGGAATATCATCCGAAGATATGCCCTCCTTCAGAAAGTCGACCGTGACGCCGTTTTCTTTCAGCGTATTGATAAGCTGGAGCAGGCGCACAAAATCTCGTGCCAGTCGGCTCACTGAAAGAACCGCCACCCGCTGGAATTCACCCTTTGCGGCATCTTCCAGCAGCCGTGCCAGGTCGGAACCCTCCGCCAGTCGGTTTGCCGGCGCGACATCTGTGTAGACCATCCCTGCGTCCCAGCCAGGGTGTGAGTTGATATAATTCTGCAGCTGGGTTTTCTGGCAATCGATAGCTATCTGGTCCTTTGCAGCGACACGGCAATAGACCGCCACTTTAGTTTTCATCTCGTTTTTTCCTCCTATTGTGCGTCTCTGAGACGCGGTTACGGATTTGGCCATTTCTTTTCCCTCCTGATCTGCTTCATCCTTTCGCTCATGTACTGTCGGTATTCCGGCGTCCAGCGTTTTTTCATATGTTCGCGCATGACTTCTTTCTGATGCTCGGACGCCTTATGCCCCTTTTTCTTCTTGGGCCATAGCCGACTGGTCTTGTCGCCGTTTGTGAAGATGAAAGTGAGTTCGGTATCAGGGGAAACATCGATATGGTCGATTCTGCTGGAAAAATCCGTGGCGGAGAATGTCTCCGTACCCATCACTTCGGCGCACATATCTTTCAGCCAATCCTCCCGCAGACCTTTGGAGCCGCAGTCGTGGTCGGCGCAGCGCCAGTAAATCACTCTCGTCCCATTTGGCGCCGTGGAGCCCTGCTTGCGGAAATTGCAGCCGCAAGTCGGACACTTGATCTTAGCGGTAAAGCAGCTGGCGCCTTTCGGATTGGTGCCTGTCTTTCTGCGCTGAGTAGATACCTTTTCTCGGTATTCTTTTGTCCAGCAGTCCTGATGGCCTGTGCTTTTCGCTTCCCGCCGTATCGTTGTTCCGTCCTTCATGTAGAAGTCCAGCGTTGCTCGGAGCGGCACCTCGATGTGGTCGACCTTTTCCAGAAAAATGTCCTCGTTGAACTCAGGCAAACCGAGAACCTCGGCACAGACGCTTTTTAGGACTTTGTGGTTGATGACTCCTTTGACCGGGCAGGGATGGTCGCTCCTTTTTTTCTTTTTGCTGCCGCAGATCCAGTATTCTTCATTCCGAGCGTTTCGAACAGAGTGCATATAACTGCAGCCGCAATGTGGGCATTTGATTTTGCCCGTAAAGCAGCAGGTGTTGAGCGCCTTATTTCCAAAGGGGCCGAGGTCCCGCCGCCGTTTGAACTCAGCCTGGACAGCCTGCCATTCTTCCATCGGGATGATGGCATCGTGGGTGTTCTCCACGAAATACTGTGGCAGTTCGCCGCGGTTCTTCTTTGACTTTTTGGAGATGGGATCGACCACATATTCCTTCTGAAACAGGAAGTTCCCCGTGTAGGTGATGTTCGTGAGTATCACCTTGACGTTGGAGTCCACCCAGGGCTTGCCCTGCCGAGTGTAGATGCCGCGCTCCATCAAGGCCCTGCCGATCTCAATCCGCGACGCGCCTTTCATGTACTCGGCGTACATCCAGCGGATGATTTCAGCTTCCTCCGGGATGATGGTCAGCCGTCCGTCCACCCACTTGTAGCCGAAGATGGTGAACTGCCCGTTGGGGATGCCTTCCTTGAACCGCTTGATGGTACCCCATTTCACATTTTCCGAAATGCTCCGGCTCTCCTCCTGGGCGAAGGACGCCAGCAGCGTGAGCATCAACTCGCCGTCTTCGGTCAGCGAATCGATGTGTTCCTTTTCAAACCGCACGGATATGCCGAGTTCCTTGAGCCGCCGCACCGTATTCAGCAGGTCGACCGTATTCCTGGCAAAGCGGGAAATGGACTTTGTGAGAACGATGTCGATCTTTCCGGCTTCGCAGTCCTCCAGCAGACGGTTGAACTCGTCGCGCTTTGAAGTCTTGGTGCCGGAGATGCCGTCGTCGGCGTAGACACCCGCATATTCCCAATCGGGGTGCTTTTGAATGAGGGCGCTGTAATAGCTGACCTGTGCCGAAAGGGAGTGCTGCAATCGCTCGGACTCCATTGAGACTCTGGCGTAGGCAGCGACCTTTTTGCGGCTGGGCATCTGCGGCGCTTTGACTTCGATTTTATTTACAGTCCGCATGAAAAATCACTCCTTTCCGTCACTATATATCCCTCTAAAACCACTTTATATCAAGTCATTTTGCGATAATAATGTACCCAAAGACGGGCGGATTTCTTTGAGCAGAATTGTATCAATTACGGCATATTCCTCCTCGGTCAGAAGTCCCTTTTCCAGCAGCTTTTTGGCGAGGGAAACAGCCGCCTGATACCGCATTTCGGCTGTGAACATCTCCTTACTCATGGGCGGCACCGCCTTTGTACCTGTCCGCGATGTAGCAGGCGTGGCAGCAGTATTTCCGTCCGGCGTTGCCGTAAGCGGTGAACGGCTTTCCGCACCCGGCGCAGACACGCTCATAAACCGCCCGGCGGTTGACCATTTCGGGATGGGAGTTCCACCACGCCGTCCTGCACTCGTCCGAGCAGAACACCCTTTTCTTGATTCCCGGCGTCTGTATCAGCGGCTTGCCGCAGTTCCTGCATATGTCCACCTTGACCTCGACCCGCTCATTGGACGGCGCTTTCGTACCTGTGAGTCCCTGCTTCCGGCAGAAGGCGACCACAGTATCCTTTTTCAGTCCCACAGCCTTTGCGATGGTGGCATATCCGAATCCTCGTTCACGAAACGAAGCGATCTGTTCTTTCTGTTCATTCGTCATAAAAGTACACCTCTTTCGCTGTACGCAGAAAAAGAAGGTGTTTTGGGGCCCCTCATAAACAAAAAAAGAAGCCCACCGAGGAAAAATCCCCGATGGGCTGTGTGTTAGTTCGGAATCTTCAGTTTCTGACCGCTGTAGATGGTGTCGCTGGTGAGACCGTTGAGCGTCTTGATCTCCTTGTAGCGTGTTCCGCTGCCGAGCAGACGCTGGGCAATCGCCCAAAGGGAGTCGCCCTTCTGCACCGTGTATTCCCGGTAGGCGGCGGCAGCGGGATAGATGCTCACGCCGTCGTTGGTGAACACATAGTAGCCGGGGTTCTTGTCTGCCTGCGCCTTGGCATTGGCAAGGATGCGGTACGCGCCAAGCTGAGACTTCGCGTCCTTCCAGGATTTACGCACACGGTAATAGCCGGAAGCCAGCTTTTCCGGGTACCCGGTCACGGGCGGAGCGGAAGGCTGCGGTTCTTGCCCGGCCGTGCCGCCAAGCTGCGCCGTGACCTTCGCGGCGAGGTCGCCCATCCTGGCATACATCCAGCTGCCCGGACACGACTTGTTGGCAAACCAGCGATGGACAGTCAGCACCATCTCGCCGGAAGCCGGCGTATAGTTCAGCGTCTTGTCCTTGTCGCCGAGCCAAATGAGTTTGGTCTTGCCGTTGCGCTTGCAGATGTCCACACAAAGGGTGATGAGCTTCTGATAGACCACATCCTTAAACGCATACGGCTCCGTGCTGTCGGACGCGCACTCGATGGTGATCGCCCTCTGGTCGTTTGCGTTGGATGAGGAACACCAGGAGCGGTTCTTTTCCTCCACGATAAGCGCCACACGCCCGTCGCTGCCGATGCCGTAGTTGCAGGACGCCTGCTTGGATGTCGGCGTGAAGATGCTGCCGAGCGTTTCAACGGAGCATTGACCGACTACACAGTGCGGCGTGATGCGGTCGATGCTGTGCGTCCTCTGCCCGGAGTGGTTCGGGCTGAGTTTGGTATAGTCCACGAGCGGACTGTTTGTGTATGCCATTACTCCTCACCATCCTTTCCGCTGCGGTCGTGCAGCTGCGCCAGTACGTCTTTCAGCTTTTCGGGAATGGGCAGTCCCAGGTGGGCGGAGTTCTCCAGCAGGCTCACGCCCTCGTTGGAGAGATAGAAAAAGATGACCGCCGTCCGCAGCACTCCGGCCTCGCCCAGCACATAGACGTCCAGAATGTTCCCGATGCCCACCAGCGTGAAGATCAGCACCTTGCGGCAGATGCCCTTGAAGCCGACCTCGCTGGAGAGGTTCTTGTCCGCGATGGCGCACAGCACCCCGGTCGCGTAGTCGATCACCACAAAGGCGATCAGCGCATACAGAAAGCCGTCAGCGCCGCCGAGGAACCAGCCGAGAAAGCCGCCCAGCGTGGAGAAAGCGATCTGAATGCCAGTCCAGATTTGTTTCATTGTCTTGTCCTCCTTGAATTGATATTTGTGCATAAAAAGAGCGCGGCCTTTCGACCAGCGCCCGATTTACCGTTATTCCGTTTGCTTTGGCAGCCACTCCCAAAGCCGCATATCCTCCTGACCCAGCGACCACATACACATCCCGCGCAGTCCCCAGCGGTAAGCCGCCTGGTTCGCCCAATAGATGAGACTGTCCACGTCCTGGTAGTAGAGGATGGAGAAACCGTCCGCATCGCCGAGGAACAGCCTGGATATCCAGACGTTGATGTCCCTTGGAATGACCGTCGCGGAGTAGTCCTTCCCGCAGGTGATGGCGAGAAAGGCCGAGTGGAAGAAGTCGTAGTCGAGGGAAATATCCTCGCTCCGTGTGGAGTATTCCTCCACATCGGCGGTCAGCGTGAATACTTGGAACTCATCGTCCCAGGTGCAGTTTGACCGCTCGATCCTGCCGAATGTCTGGAGTGTCCCGTCCGGCATCCGCACATCGAACCGCTCATACGGCTCGTATGTCCAGGCGTCGCCCAGGCGGAGCAGCTGGCAGCAGACCTTCTGGTCGGAGCGGATACCAGCATACCCGCCGCTGCCGCTCACCACAGCCGTAAAGCGGAGCGTGTTGGATGCCGAGGAATAGACCCGCACCCTGTTTCCGCGTTTCCGCATCTCGATGGTATAGACGCTGGGATCGGTGCGGAGGTCGGCTTTCGCGGTTTTGGAAAAGCTGGTGGCGTAGCTGCCGAGGAGCGTGGAGCCTTCGTATAGTTCCACCCGCTGGGTATCGTAGTTGAGACAGCAGAATAGACTGCCGAGAAATACACCAGCCCTGCCGCCGCCGTCCTCCGGGAAGATGATCTGCGCCCGGAGATGGATGTCGGAGAAACCGTCGTACTGCCACGCCAGCCGTCCGCTGCCTTCAAGCTGGGAGTATGGCCGGCGCTCCATGCTGGATGTATCCTGCCAGACCTCCCATTCGCCGTCCAGCGTTGTCCAGTAGCTTGACGGGATGGGCGGTGTGTCCCGGAAATCCTCGTACCAGATGAGCGCCGAGTCCGGCTTTCTGCGGAGCATTTCCAGCGTCAGCTTGAATCCCCGGTCGGGGCCCACCATCTTGCCGTTCACGTCCTTGAACTGGCGCGGCGCGAGGATGTATTGCGCTTCGCCCACCGAGGGGTATTCCTCAAAGGCGGTGCAGACCCGGAAACCGTAAAACTGCACACCGTTGACATCCACGGAAATGGTGAGGGTGTGCTGCCCGGCGGCGAGGTTCACGCTCTTGGCAAGCGCGGCCCAGAAGGTCGTCCTCCAGTAAGGCCACCACAGCCGCGACTCGTGGTAATGCGTGGTCTGACCGTCCAGCGAGACATAGATGCCGTTGCGGTTCCAGAACGGAAAGCAGAGCCGCACCGCTACATCGTAGGTCCCGGCTCTGTCGATGGTAAAGTTGTAGACCGCCTCGCCCTCGTCGCCCAGCGTGACCAGCGTCTCGGAGACGGAAACGATGCCGCTGTAGCTGTCCGGCTCCGCTCCACGGTCAAGGACGATGCTGCCGAACTCGGTGTGCTGGGACTTGCCGTAGGCGGTCAGATAGTGCCGCCCGTTGTAGGTTTCCGCCATGAGCGGCTGGGTGTAGTCCACCGCGTCCCGTCCTTCCATGTAGTCGTAAACGTGCGGCAGCGCCCAGGGGACTTTGTTGTTGTCATCCCAATAGGCCACGATGGGTATCATCGGCTGGGGCGGCCCGTCATCGGTGAAATTGTAGCCGCCCGTCATCCACAGCTTGGCGGCGTAGTAGGTATTGGAGGTGCCGCGGTAGCTGTTGCCCAGGTTTTCCGGCTTGTCATAGATCTGCCAGTTCCAGCCATAGGCGGGCATTCCGAGAAAGACCTTCTCCGGGTGCATGACACGGACGGCATAATCGTACACGCCCTCCAGCCAGCTTCGCGGGGAAACAGGACCCGGTGCGGAGCCAGCCCATGCCATGCCGTAGGTCATGATGGACGCGGTGTCGCAGTAACGGTCGAGGTCGCCATAAACACACCAGTTTTCACCGCCGACCGAGCCGTTGACGCTCGTCATGCCCGGCAGGCAGATGTTCATCATCTTCGATGGATCGTAGGCTTTGACCGCGTTGTAGATGTTTCGGAACATCGCCGTGGAGATGTCCGCCGTGGAGTAATCTCCGCCGCGTTCCAGGTCGATGTCGATGCCGGAACACCACGGATATTTCTCCATGATGCGGACGATCTCTGTGAGGAACTTGTCCTGCGCGCCGCCCGTGTTATCCCGGAGCGCGGCAAAAACGCTGCTGGAGCCATCGTTGGCGATGGTCAAAAGCCAGGTGATGTGCGGCCATTTGTTGATGTAGTTTTTCATGGTGGAACCGTCGGCAATGGAAACGCCGCTCTCGTAAATCTCCCCGGTCGCACGGACCTTGAAGGAGAACAGCCCGATCTGGCTGATGCGGTCGCCGTAATCACGCAGCGCCTCATACATCCGGGTATTGCCCATAAACGTCCAGACCATGATTTTCTTGCCTTTGAGTGTTTCATTCAAAACCGTTCACCTCCGTCCTCCATTTCCTGCATCTCAAACAGCACCCTTGCCGTTTTGCCTTCCTCCAGCGTGACCTTGTGCTTGGAGTCCCACGCCGCGCTATATTGGTAAAAGCCGTCTTTGCGCTCCGGCGCGCCGTTTCTGGTGCATTCCCGCGTGGACGCCAGCAGCGCGAGGTCATCCTCGGCTGCGAGAGCGTTCGGGAAAGATACCCGTTGACCGCCCACGCCCTGGCACAGCTTTACCGTGCCGGCCGCCATGCCGGACTTGGGATAGATGTGGACATCCAGCCCGGCGGAGGTGGAGCCGAGGTTGAAAAGTACCACCGTCTCCTCGGAGCGCACCACGCCGTTGTACCAGACAGGCGGCTTTACAGCGCCGTCCTCGCGGAACTTTCGGAGCATGACCTCGGTGTGCGGAGCGTAGCCGTTCAGCGCCGGCCCCTCCTGCAGCTGGAGGTCGGTCAGCCAGATGGTGCCGGAGCAGTCGGTGACGGTAGGCTTCACCGTGATGCTCACGACACGTTTTTCCTCATGTTTGTTGATGACCTCCGCCAGACGGATGAAGGCGGGTTTAGCCATCCAGCGTCCACCTTATCTCGCAGGGGTGGCCTACCCACCCGGTGGCGACCGCGCCGCCCTGCAGGAAGATGTCGGTGATGAAGAACGTGCCGGAGCAGTTTTTCACACACACCCGCACCGTGATGGACTTGACCCTGGCGGAGTAGTTATTGGGAGTGATCTTCTCGCTCGTCTTTGAAAAATAAGCCACGTCGTCCTCACAACCTCCATATCATTCGTTTCCGCGCAAGCGCGAAAAGCTCATTCATTCCGGTGTTCGTCCTCTCCCCAAAAAGCATAGATGCTTTTCGGGGACCCCTTTTTCCCTTTCAGAACAGGTCAATGAAGCGTGTTTCCGTGGTGCCGTCCTCGTATTCGATCTCCACCTCGATGCCTACCTGCGAGTTATCGCCCAGCTTTTCGAGGTTCTGAGACGCGACCTGCGCCGAGAGCGTGTAGCTGGAGCGGTTGGCGGGATAGACCGTCTGCGCCATGCTCTTTGTCATTCCTGCCACGCCCTCCGCCTTGAAGGAAGCCGTGCCGGACGCGCCGTTCTCGCCGTCCGCCTCAAAGCCGGAACTCACCCAATAGGCAAGCCCGTCATCGGCGCGAGAGTTCCGCAGCAGATTGAACGGCACCATTTCCCGCACGTCGTTGTTGGTGACCATGCTGGTGCCTTCCAGAGCGTCCGCCACGTTGTCCCACTGGCTGGCGGAGCTTCCGAGGTTTTTCAGCGTGGTGGAGAGTTCCAGCACCGTGTTCCAGGGCTCCTGCAGGTTGTATTCCCGGCGCACGATGCGCGTCGTGACCGAAAGGCCGAGTTCTTTGTCCTCCACACGCACATAGTCGCCGAGTTCCCAGGCTTCATGCTCATAGCCCGTCAGCACCGACAGATCCATCGCGTTCAGCACATAGGAAACGGACGGCTTGCAATACTCCGCAAGCCGCATCTCGGCGTATTCCTTCATCTGGTAGGGGTTCGTGAAGGAGGAACAGTCCAGCGTGGAAATTCTAATCTCGCTGGAATATGTGAAGTCCTCCACATAGGGCCGTCCGCCGTTGATGTCGGCAAAGGTCAGTCCGTCCGCGCCCACGGCATAGAGCCGCGTCACCAGGCTGCGCGTGTCCACTACGCGCTCGATGGACTTCATGTTCTTCTTGTAGGCGAACAGAGCGCCGCTGTCCTTGCCGCTCATGGTCAGCAGATGCACCAGGCGGTTCGGGCAGTCAAAGACCAGGTCGCCGCCATGCAGGTTCGCTATGGCGCGGAGGATGGAGAGCGCGTTTTTCTCCGTACTCGTCCAGGTTCGCTTGGTACGGACGTTCACAGTGCCGACCGACCACTCCGTCCCTTCGAGGGCATAAGCCATAGCGACCTCGGCGGTCTCGGCGTCAAACTTCCGCTCCTCCTTGCGGACACTGAAGGTCAGATCATAGAATTCCGCCTCGGCATACACGGCGGTCACCGTATCGCCGTTCGTATCCTTGGTGTCGGTGATCGTCCGCACCTTGTAGACGTCGTTCACGATCTGAATTTTCTTCTCGCTGTCGATGTATTTTCGCTTGGCGTCCCGGTAAGGGATGGAGAAGGACAGCGTATCCTCGCCGTTGATCTCCCCGGTCACGATGATGTCGTAGGCATTCTCAAGCACCGCTTCCCACGCGCCGTTTTCGTCCAGCACGACTGGCCTTGCGTAGCCGATCTTCTCATAGGGCGACTTGGGAATGTCGTAGAGCCGGATGTCCGTCACCCTCGGAGTGCGGGAGGTGTCCGTGGTCGAGAGCGTTACCCGAAAGCGGATGTATGCCCGGTTCGGCGACGCCAGCTTTCCGTCAGCGGGAACCGGCGCCCATTCGCTCCAGCTTTCCAGGTCGTCGCTGGTGGACGTTTCAAGGCCGCTCACCGAGGTGACGCCGGAGGTGTATTCGCTGGTCACGGAGACCTTGCCCGTGCCGGAGAGATTGCAGACCGCGGCGGCGGTATAGAGCGTACCCTCGGTCGGATACACGCCGTCGGCCGCTCTCAGAGAAACGGAGCCGGGTTCGGTTATGGCATCCACCGCGCCGGAGGTATCGCCGCCGTTGGCGCACAGCGAGGAGCGGAAATAATCCGCCAAGTCCTCGGCGGTAAGCCGGGAGTCGACGTCCAGGAACCAGTCATCAAAGATGCCCGCATACCAGTAGCTGCTCTGAAGCATCCCCATGATGATGTCGGCCGTGCAGGAGCGGTTCAGTTCGCCGCCTATGGTGAGCGCGTCGGAGATCCAGACCACGCCCGTTTCCCGGTTGCCGACCACATACCAGGCGTTCTTATCGTCCGGCTCGATGACGGCCGCGATAAAGTACCAGGTGGCGTTCTCCAGTTTGAACGGCGGCGTGACCGACTCATCCAAGATCAGCGTTCCGCTGGCGTTATACAGCATGATACGGGGCCTGCCGTTGTACAGGGACAGGTAAAAGATGGGGTTGCCAGGACCGTTTCTCGTACCGATGATGGGACAGAAGGTGTTTCCCACCGAGTAGGTCGTGGGACGCATCCAGCCGCCGCAGATGATCCGTTTACCGAGGTTCTGAAAGATAGAGCCGTCGTTGGCGATTTTCAGATAGGTCTGCTCTGTGGAGGGGTTGTTTATGTTGAAACGGATACCCCGTCCAAGGATGCCATCATAAAAAGACGCCGTTGTGCCGCTCCACTTGTTGATATATGCCTTCCGATTGCAGCCGGAGGAATCCTCGGCGCAGTCATCCTCGTCCACATCGGATTCGTTGAACCGCCACAGCCCGGATTTGGCGTACTGGACGGGAAATTCGCCCGTGAAGTCCGATTGCTGGTTCATTATCGTTTTGAGCGCCATAGGTTCACCTCCATCTGCTTCTTGCCTGTATCTCGATCTTTGCCAGCGCCGCGCCGCTCACCTCGACCTGCACCGTGTTTTCTCCGACCGCCAGCGTGGGAAAATTCAGTTCCGCCAGATAAGGCAGGCCGTTGCGGAGCGTTATCCCGGCGCCGCTTTCCACCCAGGCGGTCATTTTATCCGTGTCCACCACCAGCGTCTCGCCCTCGGTGAGACTGGCGTTTGCGATGCGGAGCGCGGAGCCGTTGGTGGTGATGGTGATAGAGCCGCTGCCGGAAATCGTGCCTGCGATGCGATAGATCGGCAGGGACTCCGCGTTGCCCGTTTCACGCTTGACCGTGTGTGTTCCCGCCGCGGTGATGGAGAACTCCTCATCCTCCAGCGCATATCCGAAGGGGTCCGGGCAGAAGAACTTGAGACTGAAACTGCCGGCCGCTCGGATGAGCCGCTCACAGTCCACCGCATCGTTGAGACGCGCCATGAAGTACCTGTCCGGCACATCGTCAAAGATAAGCTGGTGGAGTCCCTGGGTGGGATCGAGCCAGGCGGCGATGCCGTCCAGCGTTTCCACCAGCGCGGAAAAAGTGTGTCTTGGGAAGATGCTGCAGGCAGCGGTGATCTCCCGATAATCGAGATCGGCTCCGAAATCCGCCACGCCGTATTTGCCCGGAACCGTCGTGGTGAAGTTTCGGAGCCTGCCGCTGACCTGCCAGGAGGTAAGCCGCGCTTTGAGTCCCATGTCCTTCGAGTGTATGTCGTTGTATGTGAAGCCCATAGGCGCACCTCCTTATGCCGTCGTGAACCGTCCCTGGGCGCGGGAACCGGTCTGAATGAGATTGTAGAGTTCCTGGGATATCCTGCGGATGTCCTCCTCGCTGCGGACGACCATCTGCTGGACGGTCACCAGAGGACCGAAACCGGACGAGGAAGTTTCGCCGCCCGACACCGTATTCGCCGCGTTTGCGGAGATGGAGAAGTCGGTGGGTACAGAGGACTGCATATCGTCCGCAAGGCCGCGCATGACGGAGTTGATATCGTCCGCCATGCCTTCGGCGGCTTTGACCGCGTCATCGCCGTTGTCCTCAATGGAGCCGGACAGACCTTTGACCAGCATCTTGCCGACCCACGCCATCTCGGTCGAGGGCGAGTGGATGCCGAAGAAGTTACAGATGCCGTCCCAAATGCCGGAGATCCAGCCGGACACTTTATTCCAAAGCCACGATGCAAGGGACTGGATGCCGTTCCAGAGACCTTGCACCAGGTTTTTGCCCACATTGGCAAGCTGGGACACGCCCTGCCCGAAAGCGGACACCAGCCCGGAAATGATCTGCGGGACCGCCTTGACGATCTCCACGATGATGGTGGGCAGGTTCTTGATGAGTGAAATCAACAGTTCCACGCCAGCCTGGATGATCTGCGGAATACTGCCGATGATGGCGGTCACCAGTCCCGAAATAATCTGCGGAATGGCACCGACCACCGTGGTGATGATGGTGGGCAGGTTCTGTATCAGCGAGATCAGCAGCTTTACGCCGGCGTCGATAAGCTGGGGAATGCTCCCCAGGATAGCGGTCACCAGTCCCTCGATGATTTGGGGGATCGCTTCGACCACGGCGGTGATGATCTCCGGCAGAGCCGCTACCAGCGAGGTCAGAAGCTGTATCCCGGCGTCGATGATCTGCGGGATAGCGCCGATGATAAATTCCACGATGCTCGTGATGATTTGAGGGAGCGCCTCGATCAGCACGGGGATGGCGTCCAGAAGTCCCTGGGCAAGCCCGGTGATAAGCTGGAGCGCGGCGTCAAGCACCATAGGCAGATTGTCGATGAGCGTCTGCACCATTTGGGCGACGACCGCCACCATCTGCGGAATGAGCGTGGGAATGCTCTCCGCGATGCCCTGCACCAGAGACACAATGATCTGCATCCCGGCGTCAACGATCTGAGGGAGCAGTTCCACCAGCGCGCCGATAAGCTGCGTGATGACCTCTGTGATGGTGGGGAGCAGCGTCGGGATAGCCGCAAGGATGCCCTCCGCCAGCGACTGAATGATGACCGGCGCGCTCTCCAGCACGGCGTCGGCAATCGTGCCGACCAGTTCCACGACCTGCGGTATCATGCCGCTGATGCTGGTAATGAGGTCGGTGACGCCGCTCTTGATTTTCTCCCCGGCTTCATCGTTCCCGGCGATAAGGTCGGAAAAGCCGTCCATGATGCTGGTCAGAGCCGGGAGCATATCGCCCATGATGCGGTTCTTCAGACCGCCGAAGGTGTTATTCAGCCGGGTGAGACTGTCCTCGAATGCCGCGCTTGCGGCGACCGCCTCGTTGCTCATGACCATGCCGTAGTCCTCGGCTTCCTGTCTCAGAGCCGCCGTATCTTCGGCGGTCATGTTGAGGACAGCCGCCATGTCCGTGGCGGATTTGCCGAGAAGGTCGGTAGCGGCGGCGGTTCGTTCCGCGCCGGAGCCCATGCCCTGCAGGGCGGTGATGACCTTCTCCAGCTGCTGTTCCTGCGACAGCCCGTTCAGGTCCTCGATGGAAAGGCCGACAGCCGCCAGCTTCTCTGCGGCGGATGCGGAGCCGTTTCCGGCGTCGGTGATGACCGTAGACAGGGTTTTCATACCCGCCTGGAGGTTGTTCACATCGGAGCCGCAGCGTTCAAATACATACGACCATTCCTGGTAGGCTTCCGCACTGATGCCGATCTTCTGCGACATCTTGTCGATCTGGTCCCCAGCCGCGGCGGTATCGTTTGCCATGTCCCATATCGCTTTGCCGGCTGCGACGGTTGCCGTGCCAATGGCGGCGACAGCGGCAGCGGCGGCTTTGGCGACCTTCGAGACAACATTTTTGAAGCTCTCAAATTTGCTTCCCGCTTTATCGGCTTCCTCGCCGCTGTCCTTAACGGCGTCGGTGAAGTCCTCGGTGTTTTCTTCCGCGTCGTCCATCTCATCGCCCATAGCGTCGATGGCCTTTTCGTTGTCCGAGAGTTCACGCTCCATGCCGTTGAGGGCGGCTTCCGCGTTGTTTAGCTGGATCTGCCAGTTCTGTGTGCGGCGGTCGTTTTCGCCGAAGGACTCGGCGGCATTCTGCAGGGCGGAGCAAAGCGTCTCGATTTTCTGTTTCTGCGCTTCGATCTCTTTATTCAGCACCTGGTTCCGGGCGGTGAGTGCCTGGACGGAGTTGTCGTTTTTATCAAATTGAGAGGATACCAGCTTCATCTCGGAGCCGAGTACCTTGAACGTCTGGTTGATCTCCGTGAGGGCCTTCTTGAACTCCTTTTCGCCCTCCAGACCGATCTTCAGACCGAAATCATCCGCCAATCAAATCACCGCCTTTCTCAGATGCCGTCCGGGATGATGTCGTCAATAAACAGTTCCCGTTTCGGCTTTGCCCAGCCCATGTACTGCTTGTGGCATTCCACGAGGTCGAGCAGTAAGCCAAACGGCATCAGCCACACCTCGTCCTGGGAGAGATGGAGGTGGGCGATGCCGTAATAAAGAAGCCGGGTAAACAACTCCTCGTCGCTTACCCGACCACCGCGTTTTTTGGGTCCGCCTCGCTTTCAATGCTGCGCTTGGAACCCTTGTAGAGAGCCTCGGTAATCGCCGACTTGTATCCGGCAAGGTCTGCCGGCCCGGTGAGAAGTTCGACCTCCTCCTCGGTGAGCAGTTCCTTCGGCTCGGTTTTGTGTTTGAGGTTGTAGACCAGAATGCTCTGGTTGGCGAGAAGCGTGATAAGCCAGACGATCTCGCCCAGCGCCATCTCGAAGTTCTCGGACTTCATCAGCTTGTCGCCCAGGTTTTCCAGACCGCCGTACCTCCCGGCGATCTCCCTGGTAGCCCTGGTGGTGAGCAGTAGTGTGTGCCGCTCGTCACCGATCATAATCTCAGCGGTTCTTTCCGCGCTCATACGTCATTCCTCCTTACTCCGCGTAGGACGGCTCGTAAACCGTCTGGTACCAGTTCTTGATGGTATCCTCCGTGACCTCGGTATCGCCTTCGGTGACCTCCGCCTTCCACGGGTGCTTGCCGCTGGAGTCCGGCTTGTTCCGGCGCAGCACGGTGCCCTCGATGGTCGGCGTGGAGAAGGTGATGGAATCACCCTTAGTGGCGAGGTTCGTGGCGGGGATGCCGAACTTCACACGGTACAGCCAGTAGTAGCGGTACTTTCCGTTGGACTTCTTCGCCCGGAAGCCGATGGCGACAGGAGCGCCGCCGTCCTCGCTGGCGGAGATCACCACATGGTTCTCATCGATGGTGGAGCCGGTCAGCACAGACGCCGCCTCACCGCCGATGTCGTCCACGCCCAGGGAGAGGGTGCCGCTCTGGAACTCCTTGACGATCTCCGCGGCGCCGTCATCGGCGTAAAGGGTAGCCTCGGCCAGTTCCACCGAGAGGTCGGCGGACATCGCCTTGGCAAGCTGCACCGGGGAGCCGTAGGTCTCTTCGCCTTTCTCATCCTCGGTGATCGTTGCGTAGTAAAGTTTATCAAGACCGATCGTAGCCATTGATCATTCCTCCATTTCATAGTGTTTGGCCACATCCACGTTGTAGTGGTGGTAGCCCGTTTCAGTTTCAAAACCGATGTACTGCCGTGCGGTGATGGTGAAGTCAGCGGCAAGAAGCGACCGCACGACCGCATTTTTAGCCGCGATATAGTTTCCCTGTGAGTAAAGGGAAAGCCGTGCCTCCTGCACATCGACGCCCGGCGTGTTATCCGCATGGAGGTCAAAGGTGTCAGAGAGCGGCACGACCACGATATACCGTGCCGGAGCCTCGTCGGAGAACACGCCCGTTTCAAAGGGAATGCCCAGCGGCTCCAGTGTTTCTTTCAGTTCTGTCAGCAGACTCACAGCTTTCCGACCTCCTCCTCAAACTTCTGCTGCATGGCGGCGACCGCCGCCGCTCTGGACGCGCTCTTGGCGGGTTTCAGAAAGGGCTTGGCCGGCTGTCCATGCTTGCCGTATTCGATGATGTTGGCGATTTTGGCGTTGCTGCCGCCATCGGAGCGCGGTTCGGAAAAACCGATTTTGATGTTATGGTTTCCGCTCCGATCCACCTTCGCCGGGGAAAGGCCGAGCGCGCCTTCCAGTTCGCCGGAGGAGCGGGACGGATATTTCGTATCCTTTCCGATCACGGAGGACAGAGCGCCGCGCACCTTTTCCAGCACGACCTCACCTCCGGCTTCCAGCACCTTTTCGGCGACAGGATCGAAGTCGCTGCCCAGCTTTGAAATGCGCTCCAGAAACTCGTCGGGCAGCTTGATATCCACTTTAGCCATCGTCGTCACAACCTCCATATCCTTCGCTTCGCCGCAAGCGGCAAAGCTCACTCATTCCGGTGCTCCTCCTCTCCCCATAAAGCAGGACTGCTTTATGGGGTCCCCTTAGATGCCACCACCTTTTTTGCCAGAGCCTCGATATACATCCCGCGTCCTTTGACATTCTCCACGGAAACAATGTCGAACCGCTCGTCACCCTGCACGATGAAGTGTTCCGTGGTGACGGTCAGCCCTGGGATGACGCGGAAGCGGAACAGGTCGGTCGCCTCGGAGAAAGCGGCGAGGTTTGCCCACCGCTCACTCCCGTGACATCCTTCCCGATACACACGGACAGACGCGAGGACACGCTCGACAGTCGTGCCGAAGCCCTCGGCGTCCTTTTCCTTTGTGACCGCTACGATGTCGGCAAAGCCGTTCATCTTTCCGAAGCTCATGGTCACACCTTCCAGTCCCGGTCAAGCCGGAGCAGCAGATTGACTGTGTTCCACACCTGCTGCCCGGCCTGCACGTTGTCGGCGAAAAAGCCGCCCGTGGAACCGTCCCTGCTTTCGTAGAAATGGCTCACGAGCATGATGACCGCCTGTTCCGTGGTCGGCGGCATCGGCTTCTCCGCATAGGTGCCTTCGGGAATGTGCTGGTAGCTTTCGGCGTAGGAAATTGCGGCGGTGATGTAGCTTTTCAGCAGGGCATCATCCGCCGCATGGTCGAGTATAAGGTTCTGTTTCACTTTGGAGAGAAGTTCCTCTGTGTTCACCACCGCCGCCTCCTTTACTCGGACTTCATCAGCCCGGCGGCTTTCAGCTTTGCCAGCAGACTGTTCAGATCCGTTTTGAGCGTTTCCGCATCGCTGGCCGTGCTGTCCGCCTGGGCTTCCGCCTGGGGAGCGGCGGGGACATACAGCTTGCCCTCGCCGTCCACGGCGACCTCGACAGTTTCGGAGTCTTTGGCCTTGGCCTTGACGCCGCCGAGGGTATCCGCCGAAGCGGTGGGGAGCGTGTAGGAACCGCCTCCGCCGTCCAGCCCCTCGACCTCGGCTCCGTCCTCAATGATCAGCTTGCCGCCGATGTGGGTGACGTCGCCGCCCTGTTCGGTGTAGTTCTTTGCGTTATAACTCATCGGTCAGCCCTCCTTACTCGGATTTCTGCTTGAGGACCTTGATGGCTTCAGGCAGGATCAGCTTGCCGTCCACGCGCTGGGACGCCAGGAAACCGACCTGGCCGTTGGTGGCGTACAGTTCGTTCAGACGGCGGAAGGTGCGGCCCTGGCGGTCGGCGATCCAGTAGTAGCTGAAGTCACCGAAAGCGATGGTCGTAGCGTCAGCCGCCGCGACAGGCATATACGCGGAGGTGTAGACGGGACGGCCCAGGAGCGTGTCCGGGGTGTTCGCCACCAGGGACGGCTGCCAGAGGTACTGTCCCTGACCGTCCTTCAGCTTGCGCGCCAGCTTCACCGTGGCATCGTTCAGCAGCCACACGGCGTTGCGGCGGTACGGGGTCTTGAGGGAGAAGAACAGGTCGATGAGTTCATCGGCGGTGATGGCGTCCGCTTTGGCGGCGGTGACGCCTTCCTGCGCGTCGGTGAGGAAGCCGGTGGGCTGCTTGGTGCCGGTACCCTTGATGAATGCCTCTTCCTCCTTGGCGCCGATGCGGCGGGCGAACTCACGGGAGATGTAGTTCTCCAGATCGAACACGGAGTCGTTCAGAAGTTCCTCGGACACCTTCAGCAGAGCGCCCAGCTTGAAAGCGCCGATGGTGACAAGGCCGAACTTGTCCTTGTCGGAGTCGGTGAACTCGCCGCCCTCCTCGATCCATTCGGCATCGCCCTTGGACGCGACGATGGGGATCTTCCTCTCGCCGCTGGCGGTGTTGATGACATGGCAGATGCGGCGCATCACGTTCTCTTCTTCCAGAGCTTCCACGAGGGTATGCTCGTACTCGTCGGGAACCAGATAGCCGCCGGTCTCATCCTCGCCCTCCTTCAGAGCGTTCAGCACCTCCGGCATCGGAGCGCGGGAGCGGATCATGTTCCAGAAGCTGGTGCGGTAGGCGTCGGCGGCACGGCCGGACTTGCCGTCCTCCTTGCCGGTCAGGGGCTTGCCGGTGAGGGGTCTGCCCACGGGCTTGGAGAGTTCGGCGTCCAGCGCCTCCTGGCGCTCCAGACGGGCGATCTCTTTGCCCAGGTCGGTGATGTCCTGCTCCATGCGGGTGTAGGTGGCGTCGTCCTCGGCGGACAGGACGCCGTTCTGATTGCGGTGGGAATCCAGGAATGCCTTGGCAGCTTCCCACGCCTTGGCGCGCTTCTCGCGCAGTTCAAGAATAGTCATGATAGAAATCCTCCTTAAAATTTCATAAGATTGAGCCGTTCCATGAGCGAGTCAACGGAGCGGCCCTGGGGTTTGGGGTCTTCGGTTTTCTTGGGTGCGGTCTTGCACTTCGCGGCGATCTTATCCATGAGGGAATTGACCACCGCCGCCTTGGAATACAGCATGGAAACCGTGGGCGGTTCCACGTCCTCCGGGATGTCCTCCCGGCGCAGGACGCCGTCCGCAAAGCCGAGTTCCACAGCCTTGTTCGCGTCCATCCAGGTCTCGGCGTCCATGAGGTGGGACAGCTTGGCGCGGGACAGGCCGGTCTTGATCTCGTAGGCGTTGATGATGGAATCCTTCACGCTGCCGAGCATCTCGATGGCTTTCTGCATCTCCGCTGTGTCGCCCATCGCGAGGGTCTGCGGGTTGTGGATCATCATCATGGACACGGGACTGACCAGCACCTTCGTGCCGGCCATAGCGATGACGCTTGCCGCGGACGCCGCGATGCCGTCGATCTTGACCGTCACATCGTGGGGGTAGTCCATCAGCATATTGTAAATTTGCGCCGCCGCTACACAGTCGCCGCCCGGCGAGTTGATCCAGACCGTGATGGGTCCGCTGCCGCTCATCAGTTCCTCCTTGAAAAGCTGGGGAGTCACATCATCGTCAAACCAGCTTTCCTCCGCGATGGTGCCGTTGAGGAACAGCGTCCGTTCCGCCGGGGCTGTCTCCGCCGCCGTCTGGTTCGTCCACTTCCAAAACTTCTTCATCGGATTCTTCCTCCTTTCCGTCAGTGTTCGGTGTGGTATCTGCAAAAGCCCCAGCACTGCCGAGCGGGAGCATATTGCCGTTGATGAGGTAGAGGTCGCCGCCGTCCTCGGTCGGAATGCGGTCGAGGTTCTCCAGTTCACGAATGTCGTTTGCGGACATCCAGCCGTTCTGCCGCGCTGTGGCGTAGCCCTGCATCCGGCTGGCGTAGTCGCCGCGGAGAAGGCCGTCCACGTTGAACTTCACGAAGTACAGCGGTTTCTCATCGGTCGAGAGCAGGGACCGCTGGATGGACTGTTCCCAGCGGATGAGCCAGGGCTCCAGCGTGTATTTCACGAACTCCAGCGACTGCTGCTCGATATTAGAAAAGCTCGACTTTTCCAGGTCGCCCACCATGTGGGGTGGGACTCGGAAAATTCGAGCGATCTCATTGATTTGGAACTTCCTCGTTTCGAGGAACTGCGCCTGCTCCGGCGAGATGCCGATAGGCGTGTATTTCATGCCTTCCTCCAGTACGGCGATCTTGTTGGCGTTGCCGCTGCCGCCGAAGGTGGACTGCCAGCTTTGCCGCACACGTTCCGGGTCCTTGATGGTGCCGGGGTGTTCCAGGACGCCGCCCGGAGCCGCACCGTTGGCGAAGAACTTAGCGCCGTACTCCTCGCAGGCAATCGCCATGCCGATGGCATTTTTCGCCATAGCGATGGGGCTGTAGCCCACCAGCCCGTCGAAGCCCAGGCCGGGGATGTGCAGCACATCCGAGGGATGGAGGTTGACCGTCGTGCCTTTCATGGTCGGCGCTTCCTCGTTGGAGCGCGTGTACTGGTAATAAAGCTGACCGTTTGCGTCCCTGTCCACGGTCATCTTGTTCGGCATGAGCGGATACAGAGCCACGACCTCACCCTTACCGTTGCGGATGATCTGTGCGTAGGCGTTGCCCCACAGCAGAAGGTGCGTCATGAGTGTTTCCCGGAACACGAAGGAACTCATCTCCGGGTTCGGCTCATCATGGAGCAGCAGATACAGCGGATGGTCGATGGCTTTCTCCTTGCCGCCGTCGTCCTTGTAGCGATAGAGGTGGAGCGGCAGTCCCGCCACCGCCTCCGCCAGAATGCGGACGCAGGAATACACGGCGGTCATCTGCATGGCGGAGCGTTCCGTCACGGCTTTGCCGGAGGTCGTGCCGCCCAGGAAAAAGGTGTAGCCGCTGCCGGCCGTGCGGTTCTGAGGAGCGTCCCTCGACCGGAAAATGCCGCTGAAGAATCCCATAGTGAATCACCGTCCTTTCAGATAAACAAAATGCCCCGGCTGTCATAAACCGAAGCGGAGGTATCGTTGCCGCAGCGGATCGCCCGGTCGAGCGCCATGATGGTGGCGACCGCGCCGTCAATCTTCTCTGTGGACTTTTCCTTGTCCGGCTTGATGTTTCCAGCCGGGTCTGTGCGGATGTAGATGTTGTCCATCATCCATCGGAGGACGGGTTGACCGCCGTGGGCGATCTTCTCCTCCAGCACCAGCTTCATCAGTTCCTTTGTGGGCGGGGACATATCCTTGAAGCCCTGCCCAAAGGGAACCACCGTGAAGCCCATGCCCTCAAGGTTCTGCACCATCTGCACGGCTCCCCAGCGGTCAAAAGCGATCTCTCGGATGTTGAACTTCTCGCCAAGCCGCTCGATGAACTGCTCGATGTAGCCGTAGTGAACGACATTGCCCTCCGTGGTCTGCAGGAAACCCTGCCGCTCCCACACATCGTAGGGGACGTGGTCGCGCCGGACACGAAGGTCGAGGTTGTCCTCTGGAATCCAGAAGTACGGCAGCACCACGAATTTGTCATTCTCGTCCTGCGGCGGGAACACCAGCACGAAAGCGGTGATGTCCGTGGTGGAGGACAAGTCCAGACCGCCGTAGCAGACGCGCCCCTCCAGATCGTCCTCGGAGGTGGCGAAAGCACAGCGGTCCCATTTCTCCATCGGCATCCAGCGCACCGCCTGTTTTACCCACTGGTTTAAGCGAAGCTGGCGAAAGGTGTTCTCTTCGGCGGGGTTCTGCTTGGCGGACTCGCAGGCGGCTTTGACCTTGTCGATGCCCACCGTGATGCCCAGGGAGGGGTTTGCCTTTTTCCACACCTTGGGGTCTGTCCAATCGTCCGATTCATCCGCGCCGTAGATAACGGGATAGAAGGTCGGGTCCATTTTGCGTCCCTCCAGGATGTCCTTGGCCTTCTGGTGTGTCTCATAGCAGATGGAGCGGGTGTCCGTCCCAGCCGTCGTGATGAGAAAGTAGAGCGGCTGCATCCTGGCGTCGCCGGAGCCCTTTGTCATAACGTCAAACAGCTTTCGGTTCGGCTGGGTATGCAGCTCGTCGAACACCACGCCGTGGATGTTGAAGCCGTGCTTGGAATACGCCTCCGCCGAAAGCACCTGGTAGAAGCTGTTGGTGGGGAGGTAAATCATCCGCTTCATGGATGCGTTGATCTTCACCCGCTTGGCGAGGGCGGGACACATCCGCACCATGTCCGCCGCCACCTCGAACACGATGGACGCCTGTTGGCGGTCGGCGGCGCAGCCGTACACCTCGGCGCGTTCCTCACCATCGCCACAGCAAAGCAAAAGAGCGACCGCCGCGGCGAGTTCGCTCTTTCCCATCTTCTTGGGTATTTCGATGTAGGCGGTGTTGAACTGCCGGTAGCCGTTGGGTTTCAGCGTCCCAAACACATCGCGGATGATCTGTTCCTGCCAGTCGATCAGTTCAAAGGGCTTTCCCGCCCAGGTGCCTTTCGTGTGGCAGAGACATTCTATAAAGCCGACCGCATAGTCCGCAGCGTCCTTGTCGTAGTAGGAGTCGCTGGCCTTGAAGCGGGTCGGCGTGTATTTCTTCAGTTTTCTCGTATGCGGTCACCTCCTTGAAATGAGCATAAAAAAACAGCCCGTTGCGGCTGTAACGAGGAACAGAGCCTTGCGGCCCTATCCCTTGGCAGGAGTCAGTTGCTGGTCGGCTTTACTCGACGACCTCCCACTCGCTCGTGCGGAAGTTGGAGAGGGAGTAATACTCGATGTCGCAGTCCGGGTGCCTTGCGGCGTATGCCGGATTGGTAGCCATGACTCCGAGGTCATCGTCTCCAAAGGCATCCGTTGTGGCGTACACCTTTTCGGTATCCCCGTTGTCGTGCCGGATGGTCATTCCGGCGAGGATCTCCCTGCCGTGCTTGTCGTGGTAGGTGTGTTTCATGCTCAGGTTCCTTTCTATGTTTACTTTGCCTTGCTCATCGCCCAGGCAATGGCGTGGCCGTCATCGGCAAACTCGACCTCGCTGACCTCCGCCAACCCGATGGTTCCTTCGCAGGTGTGGTCGTCGGTGAGGAACTCGTAGACGGCGCCGAAGTAGCTGGGCTTGTTCTGCCCGTTGTAGTAGTAGCCGGCCAGAAGAACCTTGTCCCCAAAGTTCAGGACCTTGCTCCAGCGGCATTCGAGGTCTTCCGGTGTGGTGGGGTTCGGCAGTCTGTACTTTCTCATCGCTTCGCTGATCTTCATTTCCGCACCTCCTTGGTGGCGTCGGCTTTGCCGAGCAGGTAGGCTTTTTCGAGCATCTCTTGGATGGCGTTGACGCTGACTTCGGGGAAATCCTCCTCGTCGTTGTTGCGGCTCTCAATGCCGCCCCTCGCTTCCAGGGTGTAGCAGGCGCTCATCGCAATCTGCTCCAAAGTCCGCAGCGTCTTTTTGCTGATCCCCTTGACCTTGCTGTCTTCGTACTTCATTTTCGTGTCCTCCGTTTTCGTGGTGTTTTCCCTTTCGGTGTACACATATTCGCTCTAAAAGAGGATAATAGCAAGTCATTTTTGAAGAATATACTACACAAATATC
>ENA-OYXV01000442-OYXV01000442.1-human-gut-metagenome-genome-assembly--contig:-NODE-442-length-25806-cov-5.596249_pt1 | contig 25806 bp, 19 predicted proteins | sample MGYA00244846_ERZ653424 | MGnify/ENA primary metagenome ERZ653424 (study PRJEB26926, sample SAMN06165108) | human gut metagenome | biome: ENVO:00009003; feature: ENVO:2100002; material: ENVO:00002003...
AGTACGGTCTCGTGGGCTCGGAGATGTGTATAAGAGACAGGTGTTGGGCGTAGTTTCGCCGGTTTCCCAGCGGGAAACCGCCTGGCGGGTAACAAATACTTTTTCCGCAAGCTCGTCCTGAGACATGCCCTTGCCTGTTCTGAGTTTAAGAATAATATCCTTTGTATCCATAAAATCATCACCTCGGGGTTATTATAATTTAACGCCGTCGGAATAACAAGCAACTCGCTGTTGCGACGGTTGATGAAGTCAGACGCAGAGCGCGAAAAAAGATTACGACCTCGCCCGAATTATCAGCAGAATCACGCCCGCGGTGCAGAGAATTGCGCCTATGGGCACCGAGATCTTCAACATGACGTTCCATAAGTGATAAAAGTCGAGGGGCGCGTCGTTTGTGCCGTGAAGCACGGCATAAGAAAGACCGGAAAACATCAGCGCCAAAACACCGAGGATAATAAAAGCTGTTCCGAAAATCAATAATTTCTTTTCCATTTGCGCCTCCCGAGCATTTGCTTTTTGTTGCCTTAATTCATTATAACATCAGATAGAGCTTTTGGCAAACGGCGCAGATAAATGTTTTCGGGTATCGTCCGTAAATAAAAGCGGGGTGCCGCGTCTTTTCGTTGCCGCACCCCGCTTTGAAGTTATATGGCTAATACCGCGTCCAGACACAGGGTAAGCGCATATTCATATGCGTTGCCGCCCCAATGCCGCTCATCGTATTTATCAACATCGGCAAGACTGTCTGCCGTATACAGTATCATTCCCCATGCTGCTTTTCTGAAAGCTGCACACGCCGAAAGCGCCGAACATTCCATTTCCACAACAGAACAGCCTTCGCTTTTGCGATATTCGACTTTTTCTTTTGTCTCGCGGAAAAAGCCGTCGGTAGACCATGTAATAACCTCTTGATATTTCATGTTGTGCTCGAGTATTGTTTTTTCAATGGCCTTTTTTGCTCTTTCGTTGATTTCCATAAAGCGTGAGGGAGGAGCGTAATGATACGATGTCCCCTCGTCGCGCAATGCTTTGCTCGGAACAAGGAATGTACTTTCCTCAAAATGTTCAAGTGCACCGCAGCTGCCCGCAGAAATAATTTCACAAACTCCGTACCCGATAGCCAGTCAAGTATTTGTGCGGCGGCGGCAGCACCGACAGGCGCCTGACAGAGAACGATTTCCTCGCCTTTGTATTTTGTTATATAAATAGGATAGTTCTTTGTTGCGCTGATAAAAGTCGATACTTGTTTGGTGTCGGAGCTGTTTGCATACTCGTCTATGTAATTGCCGAGAAATGCGAATACACATTTCTTCGGAAGATTGAGGTTTAGATTTTCATGAACAGGACTTATGACCGCTGTCTGCTCCGAATCAAACTCTAATATCGGTATCTCATTTTTTATAATTCCCATACCACTACCTCACAAATACTAAGTTAAAAAATGCGGAGGCAACAGCAGCACTGCACCTCCGCTTATTATTATTTCTCTCCGCCGACTGCCTTGAGCACTTCGGTCTTGAACTCGCCGTGGATTTTGTACTTCTTGAGGAAGACGATAAGCGAGACGACTATCATGACGGGCGGGACGATGAACATCAGGAACGATATCGCACTGTTCGCCGCTGCGGTCTGTACAGCCGCTTCGCCGTTGTAGCCGGTTATGCTGAATGCGGCATACATGATTATCGACTGCATGGTGTAAGCCATCTTCTGCAGGAAGCCCTTCATCGAGAAGGTCAGAGCCTGGTTGCGCTTGCCGAGCTTGTACTCGCCGTAATCGACAACGTCCGCGAGCATGACGGTCTGGTTGACGAACATACTGCCCGTACCGACGCTCGTGATGAAGTAGAACGCACCGAGCGCATAGACGTTTGCGCCTAAGAGATATCCGACTATCGCCATGCCGGTGTAGCCTGCCGCCGCCATGATGAGCGAGAGGCGGTAGGTGGAGCGGTTCGACATAAACTTGGAGCAGATGGGGATGACGAGGAGCGAGAGCACCGAGCCCACAGTGCCGAACATATTAAAGGTGGACTGAAGCTTGAGGTCGCCCGCGACGCAGGTGAAATAGTAGCTGCTGATGCCGGAGGTCATATAGAAGCCGGCGTTCGATATCATGGCAAAGAGCATGAATACGAGCAGCTGATCGTTCTGCTTTATAACACTTATTGCCTGCTTGAACGAGAATTTATCGTTGTTGACGACAACTCTGCGCTCCTTGGTCGAGAGAACGCAGATTAATGCAAAGAATACGAGAGCCGCAGCCGTCACCATAGACCACTTGCCGAAGCCGGCGGTCAGGCAGGCGGAGTCCATTTTGTCGAGCTTGCTGCCGGTTGCGCCGCCGAAGAAAGCGACTGCGTATGCGGTGAATATAACGATTATACCCTGGCCGAGGCCGGAGAAGGTTCTTGCGATAGTCGAGACGAGGTTTCTGTCCTTCTCCTCGCTTGCAAACGACGGTATCATCGACCAGAACGGAATGTCGGCGAGAGTGTTGGTCATGCCCCAGAATACATAGAGCACGGCGACATAGATATAGAGGCCGACGGAGTTGAGCGCAAAGCCGGGATTGTTGAAAAGCAGACAGAGCACTATTGCGTTGAGCAGGGCTCCCATCAGTATCCACGGGCGGTACTTGCCCATTTTGGTGTTGGTCTTGTCAACTATCATGCCCATCATCGGGTCGTTGATGCCGTCCCAAAGTCTGGCGAGCGGCGCCAGGATGAGCAGGAAAAGCGGCTTGATTCCAAGACCGTTGGTCAGGTAAAGCGAGAGGTAGGAATAGAACATTCCGTAGCTTAAGTCAAGGCCTATTGCACCTACGCCGTAACCTAACTTCTCACGCAATGGTACTTTGTTCATGTTTTATCACCCTTAAAAAATTATCGTGCTGATGTATTCTATCATATAGCCGAAAATATATCAACAATAACTTCGAAAATAATCCTCAGAGTGAGGCTTTATAGGCGATTCGGGCGAAATAAATGCTTTAAAAGCTTCTCTCAAAGAATATACTTTCGGCAACGGGTGCTGCAGAGCAATATAAACGCTCCTGTTTAAATATAAAATGCGGGCGACTGAAGCGCCGCCCGCAGGTTCCGTCTTTATTTTATGCCGTCTATCATTGCGGCTATGTCCGCCTTCGGACGGTAGCCGACCGATTTTGAAACGATTTTTCCGTCCTTGATGACCGCCAGCATCGGGATGCTCGATACACCGAAGCGCATGGCAAGCTCCGTCTGCTCGTCAACATTTATCTTGCCGACCTTGAGCGAATCGGCTTTTTCCTCGGCAAGCTCATGCAGCACGGGTGCGAGCATTTTGCACGGACCGCACAAGGCGGCATAGAAATCCAGCAAGACGGGCTTTTCGGAATGAAGCACCTCGTTTTCAAAGTTTTCGGCAGTAATTTTAAGTTCGGCCATGATAAAGGCTCCTTTCTTTAATCTTAATTTTTTTCACATCGCGGCTGTCCGCTTCAGTCCCGCAGGGATTTGTAGTAGAGCATACAGTGGCAGAAGCCCTCGAAGTTCGGGTCGGCAATCTGATCCTTGAACTCCTGACACATACATTTTGTCGCCTCTGTCCGTTCTCGTCGGCAGGGGCAATATCCGCCGGTTCGCTTGAGCCCCTCGCGGACGGTGTCCACTATTTCCTTGTCGGGATTGAGCTTAATTTTCATTTTTGCCACCTCTTTCGTTGGTTGTTGTCTGTATTATAGCCCAAATTGCCGCGCCGTACTGTAACACGGTCACATTTTCAAAAAAATCCGACATTTTTTTGAAACGTCGGATTTTAAGCTGATATTTATTTTAGATTAAAAACGGCGTGTTATCGCAGCCGCTTCAGCCCGTCCGTATCTTTTATGATAATCTCCCCGCGCTTCAGCTCCACGAGTCCGTCCTGAGTGAACTGCTTGAGCATCCGTGCAACGGCCTCGCGCGCCGAGCTGATATTCCGGGCTATTTGCTCGTGCGTCATGCGAACGGTATTGGAATTTGTACGCTCACATTCCTCAACCAAAAACGCCGCCAAACGCTGGTCGAGCCCCTTGAACAGAATCTGTTGCATTGCCCACATGACCTCGGAGAAGCGCTCTGTCGCCTGCTCATAGAGAAAACAGCGCACGGATATATTTTGCTCCTTGAGCAGAGCAGTAATATTTGGCGGAATGATCAAAACCTCCGTGTCTTGACGGGCGGTCATCTGCGTGTCAAACGAAATTTGACTGATGACGCAGGACGCCGACAGCACGCACAGGTCATTGGGGTATAGGCGAAACAGCGTGATCTCCCGCCCCTCGTCGGAGAGGATATAGGTGCGTATCTCGCCGGAGATTATGAACAGCATACCGAGGCAGTCGCGGTCGCTGCTGTGAATAAACGAGCCCTTTTCGTAGCGCCGAATAACAGCGCTTTTGCGAAGGATTTCTTTTTCCTGCTCCGTCAGAGATGCCCAAAACGGGAGCTTAGTTAATATATTTTCCATATCAGTGGCAGTCGTGCTTGCCGCAGCCGCGGTCGCCGCAGGTATGACCCTCGCCTTCGTGGGAGTGGTCGTGATGGCTGCAGCGGACGTTGGGATTGTAGCCGAGCTTGCCGAGAAGCAGCGCGTTCACCGCCGCGTCCGCGTCTCCGCTGACGCCGCCGTAGAGCTTTATGCCCGCCTCTGCAAGCGCCGTTTGAGCGCCGCCGCCGATGCCGCCGCAGATAAGAGCGTCAACGCCGTTGAGTGTCAAAAAGCCCGCCAGCGCGCCGTGACCGCTGCCGTTTGTGCCGACAACAGCCTCGCGGACGATTTTTCCGTCCTCAACATCATAGAGCTTGAACTGCTCCGTATGGCCGAAGTGCTGAAAAACTTGACCGTTTTCATAGGTAACTGCGATTTTCATGATAGGTTCTCCTTTATAGTCGTTGTCGGTTTTGCTTGTGTCTCTTTCGTTTGAGCGTGTGCAGCGCCCGCAGCGCGAATGCTCACGCCCCGCGCAGATGCGGTAGCATCCGCCTGTTATGCGAAGCGGCTTTCCGTAGACAAGGCACGCAGCGATTTTTTGCCTTGCGCTCTCGTATATTTCCTGCACGGTGGAGCGGGAGATGTCCATCTGTGCGGCGCATTGCTCATGGGTCAGCTTCTCTAAATCCACAAGCCGTATGACCTCGTATTCGTCGAGCGCCAACAAGACAGGCTCTGTGTCCGCGCGGCCGTCGGGGGAAAAGGCATCAACTTGCGGCAAGACGCAAATTCTGCGGCACCGCGGGGGTCTCGGCATGACTGCGCCCTCCTTTTATTTACGGTATATACCGATTATATATCAGATTATATTAAAAGTCAAACGCTTTTCCTGTTGAGAATCCCGTATCTTTGAATTGACAGAGACAAGCGTTTTCTTTTCGGCTGTTGTCGAAAAGTGCAATATACGTGTTTTTTTTGTGAGGCATCTGTCTGTATTTGGGATTAGAAGGCAGGCTTGTATGGCTATTTTGATGAAAAATAAGTGCTTGATTTGTGATAGTATACAAAAAAATAAGGCGGCGATAAGAATTATTGTTTTTTATTTCCGGTTATTGTATAATAACATCGTAATGGAAATATTTTCTTAGGAGGGATTTGACGTATGTTTAAAAAAGTGATATCCGTAATATTGTCCGTTATTATCGCGGCTTCCGTCCTAACGATAGGTGCCGGAGCTGTTTCGGGAGATGAGCGAGTCTTGAATATTCGTATTGTAATAAGCAAAAATGCAAATTCCCTCGAGAGAGCGGCGGCGGAATTTCTGCGTGATACCGTCAGGGAATCTACAAATATCGAATATCCGATAATTACAGATTCCGAGGGGAAAAAGGGATTTGAAATCGCGGTAGGAAAGACCCGACGCTTTGATTATGATGTATCCTCGTTTGCCGACGGCGGATATGTTATAAAGAGCTATGACGGCGGAATCGCCGTTGTCGGAGCGGGAAACAGGGGAAACATTTACGGAGTTTGCAGGCTTCTCAAGGAGTTCGGAGGATACCGTTGCTTTGTCGCGGGCGATAAATTGGCGAACGGCGGAGATGCTTTGAATATCCCGAGTGATGTCGATATTGAATATACTCCGTACTTCGAGTATACCGAGACGGACTGGAGACTGTCGTGGTGCGATTCACATATCTATTCCCTGTCAAACGGGCTTAGTGGCGGAGTATATAACAGAATTTCCGAGGATCTCGGCGGTACGGTTAATTATATAAATTCGTTTGCCCATACTCTAACCGCCGGATTCTGTTCTAAAGATAAATACTTTGACTCTCATCCTGAGTATTTTGCATTAAGAGACGGTAAGCGCATTCCGACTCAGCTCTGCCTTACCAATGAGTATGTTTATCATATCGTGCTTGACGAGGTTCTCGACCTGCTTAAAAACAGGCACGACCCCGAGGCCGCGCTTCAGATAATTTCGCTTACGCAGGCGGATAATCAGGACTACTGCCAATGCGAAAACTGCAAGAGGCTTGACGAAGAAAACGAGTCGCACGCGGGCACGATGATTTCATTTGTAAACCGCATAGCCGAGCAGGTAGCCCTTATGGACTACGATAATGTTGCAATAGATACGTTTGCATATCAGTACACGAGAAAGCCTCCGAAGAACGTAAAGCCCCTTGATAATGTTATAGTGAGGCTTTGCAGCATAGAGTGCTGCTTTACGCATACATTTGACGATCCCGACTGCGAGCGAAACACAAAATTCATGAGCGATCTTTACGGTTGGGGTAAAATATGCGACCGCGTTTATGTGTGGGATTACGCCAATAACTATAAGTATACTGTCTGCATATTTCCCGATTTCGGAGTTTTGCAGAGAAATATGCAGATTCTTTGCGAAAACAATGTCAAGGGAGTCTACGTCGAGGGCAATTATTATCTCGGAAAATGCGATGCGGAGTTCGGTGATTTGAGGTCATATCTCATCGCTTCTCTGCTGTCCGATCCTTACTGCGACTACGATAAAGCCATGCGTGAATTTTGCGATTTTTATTACGGCGCGGCGGGTAAGGAGATTGTCGAATTCATAAACAAGACGAGCGAAAACGCGAAAAAAGGACACGTCAGATGTTTCAACAGTGTTGATAAAACACTGCATTTTTCGAGAAAAGAAGTCAAGGAATGCGACGAGCTCTGGGAGAATGCGAAGAGGAATACCGCCCATGACGAGGTTGCCAATGAGCACGTAAGGCGGAGCGAAATAAGCTGGAGGGTTTGGAAAAGCTCCGTGCGCAAGGGCGAGTTTGAGTTTTTCGGCCTGTTTCCCGAGAGGATGAGGCTCTATCGCGATATATGCGATTTCGGGATTGAGAAATTCTGCGAATGGGACGACCTCGAAATGAAGCTCCCGCTTCATCTGATTCTCTCATCTCCGAACGAGTGGAAGTCCGATGTCAAGGCGACAAGCAGGGACTACGGCAATTTAATTGATGTTTGCATACGCACTTACGATACAATAAGAGCTCTTGTCGGAAGGCTTTTTGGAAAGTGGGTCGAGTCCATAGTATAAGCTCAAAGACAATAAAAGAACCACCTACAAAACAGTAACCGCTTATCCGGACAGAATATGAAGGTTGAATAAATGTATAAAATAAGATTAATGAATTTTTGCATGGGCCGATTTGGGTATTGAATTCCGACGGGAGTTTTGTGGTTGAAGACCTGGAGACAGAACGATTGAAAAATCTGTAATCGTTTCAACAGTATTCTTTCCAAAACTCAGTGTGCAAAAGAACAGAATAAAAAATGAGCATTATCTTAGAACACTGATTATACACGGGCTGCAACACCTGAGGAGAAAGTCACCGGGTATTCTTTCAGACTGCTCTGACAGAAATGCAACAGGCAACAAAATCGGTTCACGAGTTTGTGAAATTTTTTGCGATTTTCAAGCTTTTTTCAAGAAAAACTCGTTTAGTATTTCAACTGTGCGAAATAGAATGAAATTTGCCTCGGCTGCTCGGATTTTTGTTGATTTTTCCTCAGCGGCCATTGTATAATATTTATACAGATCAAGGAAAGGGGCAAAAACATGAAAACTTTATTCAAAAACGGCACTGTGTTCGACGGCAGCGGCAATGCTCCGTTTGTCGGCGACGTCCTTATTGAGGACAACAAAATTCTCAAGGTCGGCAAGTGCGGCGAAGCGGCGGACGAGACGGTCGACGCAACCGGTCTTTATGTTTGCCCCGGCTTCATTGACGCCCATTCACACAACGATTTCTTCTGCGACAGGGCGGACAGCGAGAAATTCTTCAGCCCGTTCATCAGGCAGGGCATCACCACTCAGATAACCGGCAATTGCAGTTTTTCGCCGTTCGGGACGGACGAAAATACGCCCTACAGAGACAAGCTCGGCGGCGGACTCTTTGAGTCGGAATTCACCGGCAGCCTCGCTTCTTTCCGCGAGAAGCTCACGGGCAGACTCCATGTCAATATCGTGCCGCTCGTCGGTCACGGCTCGGTCCGCGCGGGTATCTGCGGTTACGACTCGACGCCGCTCACTCCGGAGCAGCTCAAAAATGAGATCGAACACGTTCATCAGGCAATGGAGGACGGCGCATTCGGCGGCTCGATGGGTTTCATGTATGAGCCTAACAGATACGCGACCAAGGAGGAGCTTTATGCCTTCGCCAAGGAGATTGCGAAATACGACGGAATCCTTACCGTTCATGCGAGAGCTTGCTCGGCGGTCAGCGCAGAGTATCCGCTCATCACCAAGAAATCCCACCTCGAAATAGCCCTCGACGAGATAGTTGATATTATGGAGCAGACGGGCGTTCGCACGGAGTACAGCCACCTTATCTTCACGGGCAAGAAATCGTGGAAAAAGCTCGATAAGATGCTGAATGTTTTCCACACCCTCAAAGCTCAGGGCAAGCCCATTGCATATGATAACTACGCATTTCATTACGGCGCGTCGGTCATCACCGTCGTGTTCCCCGAGTGGTATGCAAAGCTCACCAAGGAGCAGGCGAATTCACCGCTGAACCGCTTCAAGCTCAGCCTCACCATTCTTATGTACCGCAAGGTGCTCGGCATCGACTGGGAGGATATGACCGTCGCGTATATCAATGACGAGCACCCCGAATACGAGGGCAAAACGGTCATTCAGCTCGCCGAAGAGGAGGGCGTAAAGCCGCTTGATATGTATCTGAAGCTCGTTGAGCTCTCCGACCGCACGGGCAGGATCTATCTTGATAAATATTACAATGACACGATCGTGCGTACACTCATGGAGGACGACATGTCGGTGTTCATGACCGACGCATGGGTCGAGGAAAAGGGGAGGCAGAATATTGCGACATTCCAGACTTTTCCGCAGTTCTTCCTGCTCGGCAGGCGCTGGAATATCGCCCCCGAGAAGATAGTCCGCAAAATGACGGGCGCAACCGCTGACCGCTACGGCATCAAGGAGCGCGGCTACCTCAGGGAGGGATACAAGGCCGATATCAGCATTGTCGACCCCGCAAAGCTCAGCGTTGACGAATCCCGCCCCGACGCAGCCCCCGGCGGCATCCACAGCGTCTATATCAACGGCAAAGCAGTCCTGAAAAACGGCGAATATCTCGGCGGCACCAACGGCGAATTCATTCTGAAAAAGTAAACATAGTTAAATACAGTCACCGAAGGCGGCTGCTTAAAGAAAACGGCGCGGCAGATAATTCTGCTGCGCCGTTTAAACTTTTTTGATAAGAACAGTATGGGTTAATGCCTCTGAAAAATATTCGTCCGCTTCTTTGCAAGAAACGAAACGGTTTCAAAGCCGGTGGCTATCCGAATCGGTAGCCGCCGACTGCACTTATTTAGCACATGGAGGGATTTTAAAGAACAGAGATATATGCAAAGAAACTTATGAAAGGCTGTCTATTTTTTGCCTCAATATTTCTTTTTCGCCGCTGCCGTTTGTTGCAAATCTGAGATAAGGGATTCCGTACTTTTCAAGAATTCTATTTTTCATTTTGTCCCGCTCGGCTTGTTTTGTGCCTGCTTTGTGGAATGAATATCCGTCAACCTCTACTGCGAGAAAGGCTTTCTTTGAGATTTTGTTGAATATCAGAAAATCAAGGTGAGTCGAGCTGTTCATTGCATACTGACACTCATCGTCATTCATCAGATACGGATTCCTTATGAGCATATTTAACGGCTGATGGCAAACGATATCGAGATCACTTCTCCCGCTTTCGTTTAAAACTTCTGTTATTAGCGCATACATGAGATTTTCGGAATCGTATGATGAAATTATTTTGTGCTTGCTTAGATAGTTATGTCTTACCCGAGTATATTGGCTATAGAGATAATCGAAGACCGAATATAATGTGCTGTCGGTGACGGAGCAGTTTTGGTATTCGATATAGTCAATAAGATCAGATATATTTTTCCCATCCGCCTGTTCATTGCCGGAGGTTATCAGCACAAGCTGTTTCTTTGCTCTTGATACTGCAACATTGAGCAGATACGGATCGTCGGTAAAGTCCGATATCCTGTTGTCGACAGTTGTTATTATTATTGAATCTTTTTCGCGTCCTTGAAATTTATGAACCGTAGCGACTGTAATGCAGTCATTTGAAAGCTGTTCTTTAATCGCGTTGACCTGCTCATTATACGGAGCAATGATTCCGATAGCGTCAGGATCGGATTTGATTTTCGGCAATGCTTCCGCGATAAGTACATCAATCTGACGACGGTTCATGTGTCCTCTCGAATGGTTGCCGATCGAAGTCCTTATCACGGAAAGGACATCCGATTCGCCGCAATCATTAGTCATAATTATAAGATTGCCGTTATAGAATTTCTGATTGCAGAAATTTATTATTTTCGGATGACATCTGTAATGTTCGCGAAGAAGCGTTCGCGGAACAGTCGGAATAACTTTGCACAGCGAAGAAAGGAAACTGTTGTTTGCAAAGTTATAGCTCTCCGGAAGATCAAAAGAATGAAACATTGCATCGGCAATTTTTCGGTCGTCATCAGTCAGGACATTCGGCAACTGTTTGGAGTCGCCGACTATTACTGCATGACCGGCGTTCGAGAGAGCTAAAGCGCCCGTGGGAATGTCAACCTGTGATGCTTCGTCCATTATCGCATAATCAAATTTCGATTTATTGTATAAACTGCTCCGAGACGAAAATGTAGTGCTGAGTATTACCGGATATTCAGCCTGAAATGCCCGCGGCTTTTTCCACAAATCCTCTACGGTGAAAATCGGGCGACCTTTGCTTCTTGAATATTTAATGAACAGGCGATGTTTAAGATACTGCATTGATTTTGTGCGCATATCATCAAGAAGCTGCTGTGCGTTTATATCTTTTAAAGAGCTCTCCATGGTGCTGATTTTTGTTTTCAGTTCTTCTTCCCTGGCGCTGTAAAAAAGAGCATGGAGCGCCGAAATTATATGCTCGGGCTTATTTTTATAAAAATCCCACCTGCACATACCGTATCCGAATCTGCTTTTAAGCTTGAAAAACAGGGGTATGTTTTTTCCTCTGTCTGCGTATCGCTGACATTTTTCCCACAGCTTGAGGATATCGGAAGAGCTGACTGTTCTGCGCATGATTATCTTTGAGCGGTCGGGAAGCTCGGTTTCGGTTATATATTGTTCAAAGTGCCGCTGTTCAAGGATGATTTGGTTTAGCTCTTGTTTTGCTTCGGCGAGGTCGGACTGTAACGCAAAAGCATTTTCAAGCTGTTTGTTGATACTGCTTATTTTTTCAATGAACTCCGGGCTTTCCGCCTCGGCACAAAACCATCCGCTGAAGTTTGGGTATGAGTCTGTTTGTGATGTCAGAAATTTGGCTTTGTTTGACGACTTACCGAGTGAGGCAATGATAAATTCAAGCCCGTATTCGGAAAACTTCTCATAGATATTCTGTATTGCCGAATTGTTGTTGGACACTACCTGTACGGTTTTGCCCGCGATGAGAATGTTAGAGATAATATTCAAAATCGTCTGAGTTTTTCCGGTTCCGGGAGGTCCTTCAATAACGCTGAGTTTGCTTTCCAAAGCGGTTTTTACGGCTTTAAATTGACTTGCGTTGCATCCAAAAGGAAAGATGAGATGTGTAGACCGCAATGGCTCGGCGGAATAAAGAGACGGACAAAGATAATCGGCCAGTGCGGAGTTTTCATCGATAAAATCAATGCCGGCATATTGCATTGGCAAAAGCTTTTCGCCGGTTTCTGTTTTTAAATTGCAGAGCTCCGCCGACCTTTTCAAATATTCGAAAACATTTTTTGCGGCGCTGTCTTCAAGAACAGACTTGTCAATTTGCAGCTCATCCTCCCTGTAATCGCGAGAGGAGCCGTTTTCAAAGCAGATATGCCAATAGTGCCTGTCAATATCCGTAAAGATATAGATGGCGCGTATGCCCCAAAGCTCATTTTCGTTATGCGATATACGGTAATTCAGCGGATCTGAAACAGTAGGATCTTTAAGCCAATGAACTTTTTCGGGATTATATGAATATGTCTTTTGATTCTTAAAAGTTATATCATATTTTTGAGTTATGCCGTTATACTTCAAATCAACGATATCATCGGTGATTATGCGCCCGTTGGCAATTATCATGTGTTTGTTGGAATTCACTTATTTCACCTCCTGCCAAAAGGCTTGTAAAACAATTATACATCAATCCCGCTCAATTTGAAACAGCATTGTTAATAAAAGGAAAACTCTTTCGCTTCAATCCGCTTTCCGCCGTTTTGAATCCGAGCCGTAATTTGAGCTGTTCGCACTGCGGTAATCTTTGGGTGTCTGTCCCGTTTCGTTTTTGAAAACGCGGTTAAAGTTTCTTATGGTTGAAAATCCGCATTTCATTGCTATTTGTGTCACGTCCTCGTCGGAGTTTTTCAGCAGCTCGCAGGCGAACTGTATGCGGTATTTGTTGACAAACGAGGCAAAATCCATGTCGAAATTCCTGTTGAAGAAAGAGGACAGGTAGCTGTAATCGTAGCCGAATTCCTTTGCTATGTCCTGAAGCTTCAGCTTTTTGGTGAAATTGTTTTGAATATACATTGAGAGGGAGTTGGTGAGTGCGAAATAGGATTCATCGATTTTTTCTATCTCGCTCTGTTCAAACACGGCGGCGCAAAGTCTGTAAAGAACAGCCTGCTTTGCAAAAATACTTCTGCTCTCGTCCGTCAAAATATCAATGTCGTCTCTGCCGTCGAACGAAAACCGCGTGTTTGAAAACGACTTCATCTTTGTTTTCTCGTAAAACAGGGAAACAAGGTCGGTTGAAAAAACGCAGAGATAATCCTCGCTCTCCTCGGGCGTGGAGTAAGAATGAATATACCCCGGCAGTATGAGCATTCCCTCGCCGTTGTGCAATTCGTATTTTGTGTTGCCCACCTCGCACACAAGGCAGCCGCCCAGACAAAACACTATTTCATAGTTGCAGTGTGTGTGCTTTTGAAAGTTCAGATTTTTGTCTACCTGATTATAAAGATACTCGCCTTTTACGCTTCTGTGCCCTTCGTAAATAACCATAAATCAACCACCGCACAAATATATTTCCACTATTATAAAACATATTTCTGTTATTATCAAGATATATCTTGTATAATGGACACAGAATAAAACAAAAATATGTCTGAAAAGGAGCGTTAATTATGAATTACAACGAAGCGGTAAGCTTATACCAAAAATCTCCGACGAGCGAAACGCTTAAGGAGGTCTGTCGGCAGCTGTGCAGCGAATTGACTCTAAGAGAAAAGCTGAAAATGCTTTCGGGCAGGCAGTTTGCTCAGCGAAACTGCTACGATTTGATAACCAAGGGCAAAAAGTACAATCACCGTCCCTGCCTTGCGGGCGGAGTCAAGCGCCTTGGAATTCCGGCGATAGCTTTTTCGGACGGACTCCGCGGCGTTGTTATGGGCAACAGCACCTGCTTCCCCGTCTCTATGGCAAGGGGAGCTACGTTCAACGACGACCTTGAATACGAGGTCGGCACCGCTATAGCAAAAGAGGCTATAGCCGGAGACGCCAACTATTTTGCCGGCATATGCATTAACCTTCTGCGCAATCCCCGCTGGGGCAGAGCGCAGGAAACATACGGCGAGGATCCGTTTTTGCTCGGAAAAATGGGCGCCGCGCTGACGCGGGCTGTGCAGGATAACGGCGTTATCGCCTGCCCGAAGCACTTTGCCTGCAACAGCATTGAAAACATCAGATTTTCGGTAGATGTTCATGCGGATGAAAAGACCTTGCAGGAGGTGTATTTCCCTCATTTTAAGAAGTGCATTGACGCGGGTGCCATGTCTATCATGGGCGCATATAATCTTTTGAGAGGCGAGCACTGCTGCGAGAGCAGGTATCTGCTCATGGATGTTCTGCGCGGCCGGTGGCATTTTGAGGGCTTTGCAATTACCGATTTTCTCTTTGCGTTGAGAAACGGAGAAAAGGCAATAAAAGCCGGCATGGACGTGGAGATGCCGATGAAGATACTTTATACCGCGCTGCCGATCTATTTAAAGAGCGGAAAAATATCGCAGCGGGATATCGACACGGCGGTTCAAAACGTCTTGGCGGGCTTAATAAAGATAACACCCAAAATCAAGCGTCAATCCAAAGATGTTATCGCGTGCAAAGCCCATGCGATGCTTGCAAAAAAGGTTGCGTGCGAGGGCACGGTTTTGCTGAAAAACAACGGCATACTTCCGCTTAAAAATATCAAAAAAATCGCCGTTGTCGGGCGGTATGCCAACAAAATCAATGTCGGCGACCACGGCTCGAGCAGCGTTGCGAGTCCGTATACCGTAACGCCGTATGAGGGTCTTTGCAATGCGTTCGGAAAAGAAAATGTCGTGCTTTGTGAGAGCCTCGATATATCTTCAAGGCTGGATGAAATAAAAGACTGCTCCTGCGTTTTGATTTGCGTGGGCAGCGACTATAAGCAAGAGGGCGAGAATCTTGCAAACTTCTCAAGCAATGACGATGCGGCGGAAAAAGTGCACGGCGGCGACAGATATTCGCTGCGCATCCCGTCGAACGAGGTGGCGCTCATTCACCGTATCTGCGCAAGCTGCGAGAATACGATAGTCGATATTGTCGGCGGAAGCGCCTATATTATCGAGGAGTGGAAGAACGAGGCATCAGCGATACTTCATTCTTTTTACAGCGGAATGGAGGGCGGAAACGCGCTTGCGGATATCCTGACGGGCAAAGCGGTTCCGAGCGGTCATTTGCCGTTTACAATTGCCGAGGACGAGAACGATTATCCGAAGTTCCTGTTCCCCGGAGATAAAACCAGGGTTATCGATTACGGCTACTATCACGGCTATACGTTGCTCGACAAGGAGGGCAAAAAGCCCGCGTTCCCGTTCGGCTTCGGTCTGTCCTATACCGAGTTTGAATATTCCGATGTACATATTGAAAACAGCGGCGACAGTTTGACGGTATCGCTGAAAATCAAAAATATCGGCAGCTTCGACGGAAAGACGGTCGTTCAGGTTTATGCGGGAGCGGACGGGGATCATCCCGTAAAGCTTCTCAAGGGCTTCAAGAAAATCAATGTCCCGGCAGGAGAGGAGGTCGAGGAGACCGTAACCGTTTACAAAGACGACCTTAAATTCTATGACAAAAAGAGCGGAGAATGGTATTTAGAGGATAAATATACATTCTATGTCGGTCAGGACAGCGAGGACGCGATGCGCCGTAAGCTCGAGGTCACTGTTTGATTAATTAAGAATATATGAGAAAGGCAGACTGATATTATGGAATATTTTGATTTTGTAAAGAAAGTAAATTATGAGGGAGAGCAAAGCTCAAACCCGCTCGCGTTTAAATTTTATGACCCCGACAGAGTGATACTCGGCAAAAAAATGAGCGAGCATCTGCCGTTTGCCATGGCGTGGTGGCATAACTTGGGTGCGAGCGGCGCGGATATGTTCGGAGTCGGCACGGCGGATAAGTCGTTCGGAGCAGCTCCTGGCACCATGGAGCACGCAAAGGCAAAGGTGGACGCGGGCTTTGAGTTTATGCAAAAGCTCGGAATCAAATATTTCTGCTTCCACGATGTCGATTTAGTCCCCGAGGATAAAGACATAAATGTTACAAACGCGCGCCTTGATGAAATTTCGGATTATATCCTTGAAAAGATGAACGGCACGGACATAAAGTGCCTTTGGGGAACTGCGAATATGTTCGGCAATCCGAGATTTATGAACGGCGCAGGCAGCACCAACGATGTCAATGTCTATTGCTTTGCCGCTGCGCAAATAAAAAAAGCGCTCGATATTACCGTCAAGCTCGGCGGCAGGGGCTATGTGTTCTGGGGCGGAAGAGAGGGCTACGAGACTCTGCTGAACACCGATGTTAAATTTGAGCAGGAAAACATAGCGTCTCTTATGCGCATGGTCGTGGAGTACGGCAGAAGCATCGGCTTTGAGGGCGATTTCTATATCGAACCCAAGCCGAAGGAGCCCATGACGCATCAGTACGATTTCGACGCGGCGACGGCGATAGGCTTTTTGAGGCAGTACGGACTTGATAAGGATTTCAAGCTGAATATCGAAGCCAATCACGCGACCCTCGCCGGTCACACCTTCCAGCATGAATTAAGAATTTCCGCCATAAACGGTATGCTCGGCTCCATTGACGCGAATCAGGGAGATCTCCTTTTGGGCTGGGACACCGATGAATTCCCGTTTGATGTTTACAGCGCGACGATGTGTATGTATGAGGTTCTCAAAAACGGCGGACTTACGGGCGGCTTTAACTTTGACGCCAAAAACCGCAGGACGAGCAATACCGCGGAGGATATGTTCTACGGCTACATTCTCGGCATGGACACGTTCGCCCTCGGTTTAATAAAGGCCGCCGAAATCATAGAGAGCAAAACGGTTGACGGATTTATCAAGAAAAAATATGCTTCTTTCAACTCGGAATTAGGTCAAAAAATCAGGAGCGGAGAAGCGACGCTTTCGCAGCTGTCCGAGCTTGCCTGCGAGAAAAAGTCCTGCGAGACGCCCTGCTCCGGCAGACAGGAAAAAATTCAAGGTGAAATAAATCGAATTCTGTTTAAATGAGGTGCGGTAAATGGATTATTTCATAGGGCTCGATATAGGAACCTCGTCGGTAAAGGGAATGCTGCTGAGCGAAAACGCGATAGTCAAAACGGCGGAAAGAGAGTATCCCGTATATTATCCCAAAGACGGCTGGAGCGAGCAAAACCCGCAGGATTGGTATGACGGGAGCATATCCGTAATAAAAGAGCTTGTATCCGATATCGATAAAAACAGCGTCGCGTCTGTCAGCTTTTCGGGGCAGATGCACGGCCTTGTCGTGCTCGACGAAAACGACAATGTGATCCGCCCCGCCATTTTGTGGAATGACAGCCGAAGCTCGCGTGAAACCGAATATCTCAACAATGTTATCGGCAAAGAGACGCTCCAGCAAAACACGGGAAACATCGCGTTCTCCGGCTTCACCGCGCCCAAAGTGCTTTGGCTCAAAAACAATGAGCCGGAGAATTTTCAAAAGACGGAAAAAATCATGCTTCCCAAGGACTATGTAGCATACAGGCTCAGCGGAGTGTTTGCGACCGACTGCTCCGATGCGGCGGGCACACTGTATTTTGATACGAAAAACCGCTGCTGGTCTGAGCCCATGCTGTCCGTGCTCGGTATAAGCGAAAAGAATCTGCCGAAGGTGTATGAGAGCTATCAGACGGTAGGAACGCTCAAAACATCCGTTGCCGACGAGCTGGGACTGAACGAAAACGTCAAAATCGTTATCGGAGCGGGCGACAATGCGGCGTCCGCCGTAGGAACGGATACAATTAAAAGCGGAGACTGCAATATTTCACTCGGCACATCGGGCACGATTTTCGTTGCAAGCGACGAGTTCAACTATGCGCCGAACGGAGCGATACACACATTTTGCTCCGCAACGGGCGAATATCATTATCTCGCCTGCATTTTGTCCGCGGCAAGCTGCCAAAAATGGTGGGTCGAAAACATAACGAAATCATCATATGACGGAGCTTTTTCCGAATATATCGGCAAAAGTCGGGTCATGTTCCTGCCCTATCTCATGGGCGAGCGCTCGCCGATAAACGACTCGAATATTCGCGGCGCATTTTTCGGCCTGTCGCTCAATACGACAAAAGACGAGATGACTCTTGCCGTATTGGAGGGCGTTGCTTTTGCGATAAAGCAAAATCTCGATATCATCCGGGATCTCAGAATACATATCGAGACTTCAAAAATCTGCGGCGGCGGCACAAGAAACAAAGAATGGGTGAAAATCATTGCATCTGTTCTGGACATCGAGCTTTTGCTTCCGGAGGTTGAACACGGAGCCGTTTTGGGTGCCGCACTGTTGGGCGCGAGAGCCTGCCTGCCGGAGGACGGCTATGAGCGGTTAAGAAGCGGCGTCAAGTCAGGCTACACTCACGTTCTGCCCGACGGCAAGCTCACGAAATACTACGGTGAAAAATATTCGAAATGGGCGGAGCTGTATCCCAAAATCAAAGAGTGATATGCGAGTCCGACAAAATAAAAAATCAAGGCAGAGGCACGCCCTCTGTCTTGATTTTTTTGCTGTAAAAGTGAGGTTGCATATTTGAATGCGTAATGAGCTTCGGCCGGAGAAACGTGTCTTTGACAGAAAGCCGGTGAATTGCGGCATTTCTTTGTTTAGATGGGGCAGCTCATGATTTTGAGGCTGTGAGTGACACGCCGCCGCTTGAAGTAAATCGGAATTTACCATCCTTATAATAAAAATATCAAGAATAAAAGTTATACAGTTGGGTTTCATTATCGATACTGTTTGCACCGGCAAAGCTGTCTTTAAAACTCGATCCGTTGGACAAATGATAAAACAGGTTCACAATAAACAACAGACTGCTGTTGCCTTCGATATAATCCGCAGGAGCAACAAAGATATTGTTATTTCGATTAAACGCTTTGCATAGATCTCCGGCACCTGTGGTGCATCCGGTGCATATAACGGTTTTATCCTTGATTTTTACCGAACCTTGTAATTCTTCATAACCGATATTATTCCGGCACTCATTCGGATAATAGACGTTTTCCCCTAAAACCGGAACGATTATCTTTCCGCCGTCACCGTGACATCCGATAATTAAATAGTCATAGTTGAAATATAGCTTTCCGCCGAATACATCAAAGTAATCCTGCGGTCTGCCTATGTTGTACATAGTTACAATGTACCCGAAATATTCAAGAACACTTCGGATTGCAATGTTTTCTAAAGCCGCACCCTCACCGTTTAATATAAGCACTCTTTTCATATCCGTAACCCCTGAAAAAATTCGTTTCATCAAACCGAGTGTATCATAAAATGAAACTTTTGACAATAATGCAAAAAGTTCGACGTAATCCTATCAAAGATACGACGGACTTTTTGGGCAGAGAACCGTAATTTTAATGGAACCTTTTGAGAAATGCATTGCTTTGATAATGTCACGAAAATATTAAAATCAACGCTTTGAGCAGTAAATTAACCCTTTCTTATATTTCCTCTTTTGTTTGGAAACGAGAATTTGAGAGAAAAGAGAAAAAGAGAAGATAACTGTTAAAAGAACAAAAAGAAACGACAATCTTCTTTCGAAAATTGTCGTTTCTTTTGGCGGACAGGGTGGGATTCGAACCCACGAGCCGCTTGCGCGACTACCTGATTTCGAGTCAGGGCCGTTATGACCACTTCGATACCTGTCCGTATTTTTTAACGGCTATGATATTTTAGCAAATGCGCAGGGCTTTGTCAAGCGGAATTGTGACTTGCCGCGAATTTTATTTGCGCGGCTTTTGGCTGCGCGGGGGATTAAATTGCCCCGCCCGTTTTAGGGGCGGGGCTTCGGTGTGTTATCTGCGCTGTCAGAATGTGACCTTTACCGTTTTTATCTCGAAAGGCTTGAATCTAAGGGCAACTGTGTTGTCGTTTACTTCAAGCTGCTCCTCGTTTTCCTCGAGCAGGTTGCAGACATATACGCTCTTCGGGACGCGGTCAAAGGTGTATACGCAGTCCGTAGTCTTGTTCCAAGTCTCGTATGCGCGGATGACTGTGTCGCTGCTGTCCTCGGCCTTTTTGACAGTCTCGATTATTATGTTGTCTTTATCGGTGCTCACGAGCGAGTAGCTGCTGTGCGCCGCCTTGCCGCTGACGCAGTAGAGCGGCAGGTTGAGCGAATAGCCCTGGCTGACAACGTCGGAGGTGTCGACCGAGCCCGCGTGCGGGTAGAGGGAGTATGTGAAATGATGAATCTCTCTGTCCTGCTCGCTGTTCGGGTTTACGGCGCAGCGCAGAAGGCTCGTTCTGATGTGGCCGTCCTTGATGTCGTGACCGTACTTGCAGTCATTGAGGACGGAGAGACCGAAGCTGTTGTCGCTGAGATCCACCCACTTGTGACCGACGACCTCGAACTGCGCGAAATCCCAGAGCGTGTTGCGGTGGGTCGGACGCTTGTAGTTGCCGAACTGGATGTCGTAGGTGGCCTGAGTCGCGTTGACATCGACGGGGAAGTCCGCCTTGAGAAGAATCTTCTTCTCTTTCCAGTCGACCGTGTAGTCTATATCTATGCGCGGCAGGTCTGCGTAGAAGATGAAACTCTGCTCAATGGTCGAGGAGAGGAACTTGCGCGTGACCTTTATAACTGTGCGGACGGGACCGCTCTCCGTCACGTCAACCGCGCTGACGTCGTTTATCTCGGTGTACTTCTGATCGAAATACGCCTTGATATCCCACGCCTCATGGTTGAACGGTCTGTCGTCAAAGGCATAAATTTTGTTGAGCACCTCGCCCTCGGGCGCAACGGCTCTGCCGGTCGCCTTGTGGATGAGAGAGGCGATGTTCATATCCCTGTCGAATCTGACGGTAAAGAACCTGTTGCCTATAGTTTTGTTCTCGACCTTGACGGTGTTTTCGCCCTGCTCGCCGCCGTGAATTATGCTGAAAGTCTTGTATCCCTTTGCGGGCACGCCCTTTGCGAAGAATACGAGGCGGCCGTCGGCGGATTTCTGCCACGGCATGATGTTGCCGTCTGCATCGACTATCGAGAAATGCTCGTCAGCGGGCATTTCGGTGATAACAACATCGTCGCGCTCTGCGCCGAAGGTGTTGAAAACGGTCAGCGCATTGCCGTCCGGGGTGCAGACAATTTTTCCGAGCGTCTCGGCAATCTCCGCCTTGCCCTCCGAGATGAGCTTTTCATACTGCTCCTTTGAGTCCTCATAGACCTCTTTTATCGAGGAGCCGGGGATTATATCGTGGAACTGGTTGAGCAGGATTATCTTCCAGCCGTCGTTGATGAACTGCTGAGGATAAGATGCTATACCGTTTGAGTCGGCAACGGCGCAAATCGTCTCCATGTCGTGATAGAGCAGCTCGCTTTTTCTGTTGTAGCGCTTGTTCCTGCCCTGCGATGTCAGGGTGCCGCGGTGGAACTCAAGATAGAGCTCACCCGCCCATTTGGGCAGTCTGCGCGAGCCCTTGACGTCCTTTTCGAGGTCGCGGTAGAAGTCTATTGCAAATTCCTGCTTGACTTTCGGGCAGCCGGGTATGCCCTTTTCCATGCGCCGACCCATTTCGAGCATATCGCGGGTCGGTCCGCCGCCGCCGTCTCCGTGACCGAAGGTGCAGAGATACTCGCGGTTCAAATCCTTCTGCGAATATCTGTGCCAGCCGCCGAGGATGTGCTCGGGGTTCAAGTATGCGTTATATGTAGTCTGCCAGGAGTCACCCTCGTCGAAGCAGTCGGTGCTCGGCGAGAAATGGGAGAGTATCTCCGTGCCGTCTATGCCCTTCCACATGAAGGTGTCATAGGGCACTTTGTTGAACTCGTTCCAGGATATCTTTGTGGTCATGAAGTAGTTGATGCCGGTCTTCTTCATAATCTGCGGGAGCGCCGCACTGTAGCCGAAAACATCGGGGAGCCACATTATCTTATTGTCAACTCCGAACTCGTCCTTGAAGAAGCGCTTGCCGACTAAGAACTGACGGACAAGGGATTCGCCGGAGGTGACGTTGGTGTCCGACTCGACCCACATACTGCCCTCGACCTCCCAGCGGCCTGCGGCGATCATCTTTTTGATGCCCTCATAGACCTCGGGATAGTCCTCCTTGACGAACGCATAGAGCTGCGCCTGCGAGGACATGAACTTGTATTCGGGATATTCCTCCATGAGCTTGAGGACGGTTGCAAAGGAGCGGCCGGCTTTCTCCCTCGTCTGACGGAGTCTCCAGAGCCACGCGACGTCGATGTGCGTGTGACCTATGCAGCAGGCTGTGGCGTCCATGGCGTCCTTTGAATATATCTCCCTGTCGAGCAGGTCGATGGCGGCCTCGGCGGATGCCGCAAAGGTGTCATAGTCGGAGGTGTTGAAGTCGATAAGGTTGACGGCATCGTTGAGCGCCTTGACTATATCGATGCGCGGAAGATCGTCCGCGTTATAGAGGGACGCCACCTTGAGCGGAGTTCTGAGGTCGAAGATGAGGCGGTTCACAAGGTCGTCAACGACCTTGAGGCGCGCACCCATTCTGAGCTTGCCCTTGAATTCCCAGGCGTCCGAATATGCGTTGAGGCAGCAGTCGAATTCTTCACCGCCCTTGGCGCAGTCGAGCAGGCGTATCTCGCTGTGGTTCGAGTCGCCGCCCTGACGGAGCTCGCCGTTAAAGTACATGATGAACTGCGGGTTGCTGCGATTCCACGGGCCGCTTGCTGAGGGGGTCAACTGATAGACAACCGGTCTGCCCGCGAAGCGCTCGGGCACGGTGAAGCTGTGGCGGAACCACGCATAGTCCTCTCTGTAGCCCCAGTAATCGTTCTCCGAGTCGAAATCAGTCCATTCGCCCTCGTCAATCTGTGAAAATTTATACTGTCCGTCGCGGAACTTGAAGCCGCCGAGCGTCTCGCTGTCGGGATAGAGGTATTCGTTCTCAAGATCCTCTATTACTTTATATATCCTTCTTGCGAGCATATAGCGCTCGGAGTTTTTGTCCGCGAAGCGGATATCTACATGGCTCATTTAATTGCTCCTTTCAAAATGTTGTCTATGTTATTTTTTAAAAATGATCCGAGTTTAATTTTCTGCCGCGTGTCTTCTCTCGTTGAGCTCGTCAAGGATACGCTTATGCTCCTTGTCGGACAGGGCGTATTTTATCGTCGGCAGGACGGAGAGAATGCAGCCGATGACGGGCGGGACGGAGACGATGAAGAACAGGACGGTCATGAACGGCTGATATTCGGGATTGAGACGCGGAATGCCGCCTGCGGCGATATAGTCGTTGACCTCCTGAACCTTGGCGTCGGAGAAGCCGACAACCGAATAGGCGATACCGTTTATAACTGTCGCAATAGCTGCGGTTATCTTGGCTATAAAGGTCTGCCCCGAGAAGAACACGCCGTCCGGGCGTATGCCGGAGCAGTATTCCTCGTAGTCGACGGCGTCGGCTATCATAAGCGACTGCAGGGCGTTTGTAATACCCATGGAGAAGCCGCTGCCGAAGAACAGTACGGCGCAGATTATGAGGCAGGCAACGGTGGTCAGATCGTGGTTCGGCGCTATCATATAGACTAAGAACAGTCCGCCGTAGGGTATCGCGCCGATAAGGTTCGACCAGTTGTAGAGCGACTTTTTCTCATACTTCTTGACGAGCATGGGCGCAAGTCCCATTGAGAGGAACTGACCTATAAACAGCGCGCCGCCGAGAAGCAGGATATAGAGCATGGCGAGCAGAGGATCCTTGCTCGCGTAGTAATACGAGACGAGCGACATCGCCGCGAGAGCTATTGTCGACTTGGGACTTCCGAGCACGCCGGAGAGCAGTATCTGGCGGAAGGGCTTGTTCTGCCACATGAGAGCGAAATTCTGCTTCATCGTGCGCGTCTCTTTCGAGGCGGGGACGCGCTCGCGCACGAAAATACCTGCCATCTGATAGAGAATAAAGCCGACGACGGAGAATATTACAGCGGCGGTTATGAAGCCGAGGCGTTCGCCCTGAGCGGGAGTTCTGCCGTTGACCGCAAAGGTGCTGCCGAGCTTCAGCGCGACGGAATTTATCGTCAGCAGGGTGATGCCCGCGCCGACGCTCGCCCAGATTCTCGCAAAGGAGAGGAGTTTGTTGCGGTCGTCGTCCTTTTCGGTCATGAGAGCGGTTATGCCCCAGAGCGGGATATCGCCGACCGTATAGGTCATGCCCCAAAGTATGTAGGTAAAGGCGGCGTAGGCGACGATGAGGATGTTGTGCATACTCGTCGCCGAGGCCGCAGGGTCATAGAAACCGAAGTTTGTAAAGCAGAGTATGGTGATTATCATTATCGGGAACGGAACAAAAAGCAGATAGGGTCTGCACTTGCCCCATTTTGTGCGGGTCTTGTCAACTATTGTGCCCATCATCGGGTCATTGACTGCGTCCCACACGCGGGCGATAGCCATAATGACGCTGACTGTGAACGCGGGGATAAGAATGGTAAACTGAAGATAGTAGGTCAGCGCGGTGCCGATTATGTTATAGAATACATTCTGACCGGCCAGACCAACATAGTACATCGCACTCTCTTTTTTTGTGTAAGTTTTGAGCGCTCTTCCTTGCGGTGCATTGTTTGCCATATTTTCATACCTCCTTACTTTATGCAACAATTATATACTTTTACTTCGGGCGTTACAATAGATTTTTAGTTATTTTGCCAAAAAAACTTGCCCTGACCGTTTAAGTTTTCAATTCCTTTTGTAGGGGTCGGCAACTCGACGACCCTTTGACGCGATAGCGCCACCGAAAATCTATTCATTTCGCCCGTGTTGTATATACGCTCTCCGTTTGACGCTTGCCCTCTGTGCCGCACACGGCGGCAGCGGTGCGTCGAGTCGCCGCACCCTGCAAAGCGAATAGCTGCAAGCTGCTGTATAAATGATATCCGCCCCTACACGGTTGAGTCAGATTTGCAATATTAAAGCTGTTTGACTGACGGCGGTTTATTGCCCGCAGCTCCCGATTTATCAAGCTGTTCAATCTGTCATACGACTTCAATATATATCGGAAAAGCTCCGACAGAAATTATACTGTCGGAGCTTTTCTGCTTTACGGACACGCGCCTTTATGCGGAGCCGTTTAGTGAAAATTTATGCGTGGTTATTGTGGATCATGTTTTTGATATCCGGAAGATTTGCCGTGCCCTTGAAGAACTTTCGAAGCTCGGAGAGACAGCGCAGGGGATTGGGATTCCAATCGGAGCGGGGAGCGGGCTTTATGCCGATATTTTCGAGCATCGGGCGCAGAGCTTCAAAGCGCTCCTCAAAGCTTTCGCAGTTCATATTCTCTCTCTTTGTCCAGCCGGTCTCGGCAACAGCCCAGAAGCGCGGGAAGCACATATACGAGAGTCTGTCAAAGTCGCGGACATACTCCGTCCAAATCGGGCACTCGACGCCGAACACGTTCTTCTTCCCCTCCTCGGTCAAGCCCTTGATATAGGGGTTGAGGCTGTAGGTTTTCTTGAGCGAGGTCATGCCGTAGGGGTAGTCGCAGTAGTAATAATAAAACTCGGAGACTATCATCTTTCCGCCGTTGTTGGCAAATTCGACCGAGCGATCCTTTTTATCCATCCAGCGCTGAACGATGATGTCCTTGGGCATCATGCCGCTGTTGAGACTCTCGTTCCAAACTATCGCCGTCTTGCCGTGCTTTTTGAGGAAATCTATCGCTTGGAGCACGAACCAGCCCTGAAGCTCCTCCTCGTTTTTGAGCCCTTTTTCTCTCATGCGCGCCTGGCACTTCGGGCACTCCTTCCAGCGGGTCTTGGGTGCCTCGTCGCCGCCGAT
>ENA-OYXV01000476-OYXV01000476.1-human-gut-metagenome-genome-assembly--contig:-NODE-476-length-25116-cov-5.395794_pt1 | contig 25116 bp, 20 predicted proteins | sample MGYA00244846_ERZ653424 | MGnify/ENA primary metagenome ERZ653424 (study PRJEB26926, sample SAMN06165108) | human gut metagenome | biome: ENVO:00009003; feature: ENVO:2100002; material: ENVO:00002003...
CGAGATCTAGTACGGTCTCGTGGGCTCGGAGATGTGTATAAGAGACAGATGCTGAGAAGTATTTTCAGGCTGTTGCCTTCGTTTCTTTTAAAAGTCTCCAAAAGTGCTTTTTCAGAAGCATCCAGGTCGATGTCCTCTGGTCTTGTAAAGTCAATCATGTCAGTTCATTTCCTTATAATAGTGATGTACGACTTCCAAAGCAGGCTTTCCGTAAATTTCATAGCCGGTATTGGCTGCAGCTCCTGATAGAGGATATTGCTTTGCAGCCCAGGCCCATATACAGAAGCCTCTGACAAAGGGGCGCTTTTTGCAGGCCTCAAACATGGTCTTGTACCACGAAGCCTGTTCGTCAGGAGCAGCCTCCCCACGGATGCACCAGTCGTTGGGAACGAGAAAGGAGCCTTTGGTAGACATGCAGCCGCATTCTGCGAAGAAAAAGGGCTTGTTAAATTTTTTTACGACCCTTTCAATCCGGTCAAGCTGATTTTCCCAGTCATTTACAGGGTAATAGCCGCTTGAAGAGATCACATCCACGCAGTCCCACCAGGTAACATTATCTTCCTGATATTTGTCTGTATTATAAGAAACCGGTCCGTGATAGACCTCTTTGATATCAGATATCAGCTTTCGCCACTCAACATCCCGGTGCTCACTCATGACCATCTCGCAGCCTGCGATAAACATTTCGCAGCCACTTTTTTCAGCAAGGGCTGCATAATGAAGCTGAAATGCGGTGTAGGAGGCAAACCAGTTACTCCACTTAGGTTCACAGGGAACATCCTTGTCGAAAAAGCTGATGTGGGCCCGCCAGGTTCCGTTCATGCAGTTGACAGTGGGCTTTAAGGCTACTGAAAGACCAAGGCTGTGAGCATATTCAATGATAGAAAGAAACTCTTCATCAGTGGCATTGGCCTGCGTTTCACGAGCAATGGTTTCTGACTGAGGGGTTTCCTGAAGTCCGTTTGGAACAAGAATGATCAGGTTGGCACCTGTCAGCTTTTTCAGATTGCGAAGACTTGCTCTTGCGGCTTTGGTATCCAGCTTTCCTCTGCGGGAAAAGGGGGCAAAGGTAATGCCCTTGATCATCTGCATCAGTTCCATATCGGACTCCTTTTTATAAAATTATACTTTCTGAAACAATAAAAAATATAGCACTTTCCTTGTCCGTCCGGTATAATATAGTCATGTGAAAATTGTATAAATCTATTTTGGAAAAGAGCAAAGAAATGCAGTATTTATTTGAATATCATGATACACTGGATTCACCTTATGAGGCATTTTTATATGATACCTCACAGATGGCATTTCCCATACGATCCCACTGGCACTATTTTATGGAGCTGATCTATATGAAAGAGGGAACGGCGCTGATAGAGTGTGATGGCTGCAATTATATTCTGGAGCCGGGGGATCTGATCATTTTTCATCCGGAGGCGGTGCATGGGATCTATGCAGTTACCAATGGACCACTGAAATATGAGGTGCTGAAATTTGATACTAACAGGCTGTATACAGAGAAAAGCTATGCGTCGAGTCTTCCCATGATCCTGCGCAGTGCGAGCAAGGATGAACATGCAAATGTTTTTTTTCAGGAAAGTCAGCTCCGGCATCTGCCAGTGGCCTCTGTTTTTGAACGATGCAGGGAAGAACTTGAGAAAAGAGATTATGGTTATGGGATCATTGTCCATGACAGGATCTGTGATCTGATGGTAGGACTGATCCGTATCTGGAGAGAAAATGGTTTTGATACGGATAAACTGGCCGGACAGCCAAGGGAGATCAATTCCTTCCGGGATATCACGACTTACATAGATGCACATGCCGGTGAGCCTATCCGGGTGGAAGAACTGGCAGACCGGTGCAATATGAGCTATTCTTATTTTGCTAAAAATTTCAAGCAATATTATGGACGTTCCTGCAAGGAGTATATTGAGCTGATCCGGATCAGTAAGGCGGCAGATATGCTGCTGTTCACAGATTTTGACTTAAGCTATATCAGCCAGGAGACCGGGTTTTCAGATAGCAGCCACCTGATCAAGACCTTTCGGAAGTGGAAGGGGATGACGCCGAAGCAGTACAAGCAGCAGCACGAAAAGGGATATCAGCGGAAATCTCCTCTGTCTGTGACGATCTCATAGCCAATGCCTTCCATGCGCCGCTGCATACAGCAGCGGCATTCAGCAGCTTCATCACCGGTGCAGATCTTGTTATCATAGAGAAGATATTTGCCCCGTACATCTGTGGGGGAAAGATTTGGCATGACCACATTGGCACCGGCCTGTATGCCCATTTCCCTTCCCAGAGGATGAATGGTGCCAAGGGCAGTGGTGGCAGGCAGCAGCACATGGGGGTGCAGGAGCCTTATAATGGACAGAAGCCGCAGCGTTCTGTCGAGTGTGCCGGCGGGGCAGTCTGCAAATGGGGTATCCTTATGGGGAATGAAGGGACCGATGCCTGTCATTTCCGGCTGTAATTCCAGAATAAACATAAGATCCTCATAAAGACTGTCCATGGTCTGGAAAGGAGATCCTACCATAAAGCCACATCCGGTCTGGTAGCCGATTCTTTTCAGTGTTCTGAGACAGTTTTTTCTGTGGGAAAGAGACATTTCCTCAGGATGGAGCTTTCTGTAATGCGTTTCATCGGCAGTTTCATGCCGGAGCAGATACCGGTCAGCGCCGGCGTCAAAGAAGCGCTGGTAGCTTTCCTCTGACTTTTCACCAATAGAAAGTGTGACCGCACAGTCCGGGTAGGAGGAACGGATCCGGGATACGACCGCACAGATCTTATCATCGCTATACCATGGATCTTCTCCGCCCTGCAGGACAAAGGTACGGAAGCCAAGCTCGTAGCCATTCTGGCAGCAGGAGAGGATCTGATCCTCTGTGAGGCGGTAGCGGTCAGAGCGCGTGTTGCTTCTCCGGATGCCGCAGTAATAGCAGTCATTTTTGCAATAATTGGTAAATTCGATCAGTCCGCGGATAAAGATCTGGTTTCCGTAAACGGAGTCTGCGACTGCCCTGGCGGTTATTTTTAAACGGGTCAGAAGTGATTCATCTTCTGTAGTAAGAAGGTGGACAAGCTGATCCTTTGTAATATTTTGTTTGGTTCTGATTTCTTCGATCAATGACATCTTTATTTATTTCCTGTTTGTATAAAGAATACTGCTGAGGGCGGCAAATTCCTCCAGTGAAAGGGCTTCTCCCCGGATGGAGGGAGAAAGCTCCATTACCAGGAGAGCCTGCTCTACAGCCTCCCTGGTAATACCGGGAAGACCTGCATGAGAAAGACTGTTAGTCAGTGTTTTCCTGCGCTGCTGGAAGGAGGCACGGATCACGTCAAATAGAAATCTCTCATCGGGAACGGTCACTGGAGGCTTATCATGGCAGGTGAGCCGGATCACGGCACTGCCGACATTTGGCTTTGGGATAAAGCATTCCGGAGAAACGGTAGCTACGATTTCCGGCTTTGCATAATACTGGACAGCCAGGGACAGGGCACCGTAATCTTTCGTGCCGGGACCAACCTGCATGCGCTGTGCCACTTCCTTCTGTACCATGATAGTAATGCTTTTTAAAGGGACATGGCTTTCAAAAAGTCCCATAATGATAGGGGTTGTAATATAGTAGGGAAGGTTGGCAACGACCTTGATCGGTCTGCTGTTGTTTCTTTCTCTGGCAAGAGCGGCAATGTCCACCTTCAGGATATCTTCGTTGATAATAGTGACATTATTATAGGGAGAAAGGGTGTCTGCAAGAATGGGGATCAGTGCCCTGTCAATTTCTACAGATACCACTTCCCTGGCACTTTCAGCCAGATACTGGGTCATGGTTCCAATGCCGGGACCGATCTCAAGTACAAAATCATCCCTGGTGATCCCTGCGGAGGAAATGATCTTATTCAGGATATTTCCATCGATCAGAAAGTTCTGCCCGAAGCGTTTCTGGAAGTTAAAGTTATATTTTTTCAGTATTTCCAGCGTTCCTGCCGGATTTCCGAGAGTTGGCATATGGGTATCCTCCTTACTCTTTTATGCCAAAGAGCTTTCTGGCATTCTGCTCTGTGGCTGCTGTGATCTGTTCTTCTGGAAGCTTCTTGATCTCACTGATTGCTTTTATCACATAAGGAAGATTCAGGGAACTGTTCCTTTTTCCTCTGTTTGGCACAGGGGCAAGATAAGGACAGTCTGTTTCCAGAAGGATTTTATCCATCGGAAGATATTCTACCACATCAAAGAGCTTTCTGGCATTTTTAAAGGTAAGTACGCCGCCGATCCCAAAAGAAAAGCCGAGGGAAAGAAATTCCTTTGCCATTTCCAGAGAATAGGAGTAGCAGTGGACAACACCGCCAATATTTCCGGCATCAGCGGATTTCATGATATCATAAGTATCTCTGGCAGCGTCTCTGGAATGGATGATAACAGGAAGGGCGGCTTCTTTTGCCAGAAAGAGCTGGCGCTCAAACCATTTCTTTTGAATGGTACGTTCCGGATCCCCATTCCCTTCATAATAATAATCAAGACCGATCTCACCGATAGCCACTACTTTACCACCCCTTTTCACGGAGTGCTCGGTGGCAAGAGTCAGGATGTGCTGCATGTCTTCTTCTGTAAGGGCAGCAGTGCCGGAAGGATGGACGCCAAGAGCTGCATAGACAAAAGAGTACTTCTGTGACAGGGCAAGGGTAGTCTCTACGCTTTCCATATCGGCAGCAATGTTGATCACAGCGCCGATGTCATTGTCCTTAAGGCTCATGAGAAGACTGTCCCTGTCCTCCTGAAAAGCCTCATCATCATAATGGGCATGGGTATCAAAAATCATAAGAAAAACTCCATTTTCAATTTTTTTAAAAATTTTTGAAAAAATACTTGCAATTCAAAAAGCATTATACTATAATAACACTTGCGTTGCAAATGATACACAAGATTTTGCAAGGGAAACGCACCGCTAGCTCAGTTGGTAGAGCACCTGACTCTTAATCAGGGTGTCCAGGGTTCGAGCCCCTGGCGGTGCACTTACAAGTACCGTTTTTGAGGACATATGAGCCTTGGGGATGGTGCTTTTTTTTGTGTCCTTTGACAGAAAGGGCATGCTATGGTACACTTAAAAAATGAAAATCGGGTTATTTTGTCCATAAATCTGAGAGCATGAGGTGAGTACCTTGGATAAGTATGAATATAAAGTACGTGCAGAAGAGATTAAATCGCTGATCGCTGACGGTGAATATGCGGAAGCTGCTAAGATTGCAGATACCATTGACTGGCGCAGGGTCAGAAGTGTGATGATGCTCTGTACGATCAGTGATCTATATAAAATCAACAGAAGATATGAGGACAGCAGGGATATTCTCCTGCTTGCCTATGAGAAGGGCGGCGGAAGGCGCCCTATTGTTTATTCACTTTGTGAGCTTTCCATTAAGCTGGAAGAATATGTGCAGGCAATCGAATACTATAAGGAATTTGTGCAGCTTGCGCCGAAGGACTCTGGCAGATACATTCTTCAGTATAAGCTTTATGAGGCACAGGAAGTCAGCCTGGAAGAGAGAATTGCAGTACTGGAGGAGCTGAAGAAAAAGGATTACCGTGAGAAGTGGGCTTATGAACTGGCATATCTTTATCACAGGGTAGGACTTGAGTCCAAATGTGTAGAGGGATGTGATGAGATGTTCCTTTGGTTTTCTGACGGCAGATATGTTCTGAAGGCGCTGGAGCTGAAAAAGTTGCACCAGCCCCTGACAGAGGAGCAGGAAGCGAAATATGAGCAGATGAAGCATACCGGCGGCATTATTGAAGCCGATATTGTGACAGAAGGAAAAGCCATTCAGGAGGAAGCCGGACAGGCGGCAGCAGAAGAGGAAGAGGATGATGAGTTCAGCAGGGAGCAGAATGTACTTACAGATCCTACCCAGGAGCTGCCGGGCAAGAGTCTGGATGAGATCGAAGTCAAGACAGTTGATGTAAGTCAGTATAATACCATCAATCTGCAGAAAGAGCTTGCGGAAAGCATGAAGGAATTTCTGGGGGTATCATCTCATGCAGAGGAACGTGAGAATGCCGTACAGAAGGAAACACAGGATGTGGAAGAAGCAGCAGACATGGCTGAAGCAGCAGATATCCATGAGGTAACAGCATCAGAAATGCCTGCGGAGGAACTTCCTGCAGCTTCCGGACCGGAAACACCGGCTGCTGTTAAGCAGGATACCGATGAAATGCAGCTGATCAGTGAGGATATGCTGACTGACAGTGATTCAGAAGCAGCAGATCCTGTATCTGAGGAAGTATTCTTTGGCAATACCTCTGAAGTTAAGGTAGAAGATGTGATCTCTGAGCTGGTGGAGAAGGATGCACAGACCTCACGGAATATTGCAGCCATGCAGGAGTCTGTTTCTAAAGTGGCCGACAGGGCAGAATCTCTGCAGAAGGACAGAGAAAGACTTCCGGAGGCGTCATCAAATCCGGCGATCAGTAATACGGGTGTGATCCGTACATTTCACAAGCCATCAGGTTTTGATGATATCCTTTCCCAGGAATATGACGGACAGATCAGTCTGGCTATTCCGGAGGAAGAGCAGATAGAGAAGCAGATCACCGGTCAGCTGAGTATTGATGATGTTATGGCTGAATGGGAAAAGATGAAGAAAGAAAATGAGCAGAAGATGATGCAGGAGATCAAGGAGCGCGTACACAAGCAGACAGATTCCCTGTTTTCGGATTTTGACGAGGCGACTAAGACAGGACTTCTTGAAGAATTGGAAAAGGCCATGGTGGATGCTGCTGTGAGGGAAAGTAAGAAAAGAGCAGAAGCGGAGCGCCCCAAGGTAGTAAAGGTTTCTGATATTGACGCAAAGGAAGAGGAGAAGGCTGAAGAACAGCCGGAAGAGCAGTCGGAAAAGCAGCCGGAAGAGCAGACGGAAAAGCAGCCGGAAGTCATAGAAGATGCTGAGATCATAGAGGAAGAGACCGGGGAAGCGGATACGTCTTTAGACGAAGAAATCCCGGCTGAGGAAGTAGCGGAGAAAGAGATTGCTGAGGAAGAAGCAGCAGAGGAAAAAATAGAAGAGGAAAAAACGGAAGAAGAAAAAACGAAAGAAGAGGGAACAGCAGAGGCAGGGAATTCCTATACTGCACGCGAAATGAGCAGGAGTGAGAGAGAGCAGTTCGCTCCGTTCATCCATCACAAGAAAACAAGAAAGCAGATCGTAGAGGTAATTGATAATATCAGTCTGGCATCTTACACAGGAAATGTTGTGATCACAGGAGAAGAGGGCACAGGTACCACTGCACTTGCCAAGCTTCTTGTGAAGGAGGTTCAGCTTTCTGATAATAATTTTTCAGGCAAGGTGGCCAAAATTTCCGGGGGCAATATGAACAAGAAGGAAGTTGGAGCAACCCTGGACCGCCTCCTTGGAGGGGCGCTGATCATTGAGGGTGCAGCTTCCATGAAGAAGAATACAGTGGAATCCCTGATCAGAGAGCTGAATCAGGAAGGAAAGGGACTGATCATTATCCTTGAAGATAAAAAGGAAGCGATAGAAAAGTTCCTGACGAAATATCCGGCACTGGCAACAATCTTTAATCTCAGGGTAGATGTGGAAGCACTGGATGATCAGACACTTGTTAAATACGCAAGAAAGTACGCCCTGGAGCAGGAATATGCGATTGATGAGCTGGGTGTTCTGGCACTGCATACGAGAATTGCGGATATGCAGACCAGTGACCATGAGGTAACACTCTCAGAAATTGAAGAGATCGTGGATGAAGCGATCTATTATGCAGATAAGAAGACACCGAAGCATTTCTTTGATGTGCTGTTTGGCAAGAGATATGATGATGAGGATATGGTTGTTTTAAGAGAAAAGGACTTTATGCATTACTAAAAATCGAGGGGGTTTTTCTGCATGGAAAAGAAAAAACAGACCGAGGGAACCGTATTTATTTCAGAAGCAGACCAGTATTTATTTGCTCAGGGTACACATTATGATATTTATAAAAAGCTGGGTGCGCATCCTTCAGTGGAGAATGGAAGAAAGGGAACTTTCTTTGGTGTATGGGCACCGAATGCTGCCAGCGTACATGTGATTGGTACCTTTAACGGCTGGAACGAAGAGGCAGCACCTATGACAAAGCTTGGTGAGGGTGGAATCTGGACGGTTTTTCTTCCGGGTGTAGGAACAGGGGAGCTGTATAAGTTTCTTATTACGGCACCTTCCGGCGAGAAGCTATATAAGGCAGATCCTTTTGCCAACAGCGCAGAAATGCGCCCAGGGACTGCATCAAAAACGGTTGATATTTCCGGCTATAAATGGACAGACGATCTATGGCTCAGGGAACGTGAGGAAAGGGACTATTATAAAGAGCCGCTGGCAATTTATGAATGTCACATCGGTTCCTGGATGAGACATCCAAGACCGGAAGAGCAGGGCTTTTATAATTACCGTGAATTTGCAGACAGAATCGTAGAATATTTAAAGGAAATGAAATATACCCATGTGGAGCTGATGGGTATTGCGGAGTATCCCTTCGATGGCTCCTGGGGTTATCAGGTGACCGGATACTATGCACCTACAGCAAGATATGGAGATCCACAGGACTTCATGTATCTGGTAAACAAGCTTCACAGGAATAAGATCGGTGTGATCCTGGACTGGGTACCGGCACATTTTGCAACAGATGCACATGGACTTGGCAGATTTGACGGGCAGTGTATTTTTGAAGATCCGGATCCGAGGAAGGGCGAGCATCCAGACTGGGGTACCAAGATCTTTAATTATGGAAAGAATGAAGTTAAGAATTTCCTGATCGCCAATGCATTATTCTGGATCAAGGAATTCCATATTGATGGTATCCGTGTGGATGCAGTGGCATCCATGCTGTATCTGGATTATGGCAAGAAGGATGGCCAGTGGGTGCCGAATAAATATGGCGGGAATAAGAATCTGGAGGCAATTGAATTCTTTAAGCATCTGAATTCAGTAGTGCGGGGTACATATCCCGGATTTATGACGATTGCTGAAGAGTCAACCGCGTGGCCTGGTGTTACACATTCTATTGAAGAGGACGGTCTCGGGTTCAGCTTTAAATGGAATATGGGCTGGATGCATGACTTTTGTGAATACATGAAGCTGGATCCTTATTTCCGTAAGGATAACCATTATGCAATGACCTTTGCCATGAGCTACAATGAGAGTGAGCATTATATCCTGCCGCTTTCCCATGATGAGGTAGTCCACCTGAAATGCTCCATGGTAGAAAAGATGCCAGGCTACAAAGTAGATAAATATGCCAATTTAAGACTGGGTTACACTTATATGCTTGGACATTCCGGCAAGAAGCTGCTTTTCATGGGACAGGAATTTGGACAGGAAAGAGAATGGAGTGAAGCAAGGGAGCTTGACTGGTTCCTTCTGGAGAATGATCTGAATAAGGGTATGCATGATTATGTGAAAGAGCTTTTGCAGATCTACCGCAAATATCCCTGCCTGTATGAAAACGATAACAGCTGGGCAGGCTTTGAGTGGTTGAACTGTGATGACAAGGACAGGAGTGTATACAGCTTCTTCCGTAAATCAGAGAATGGAAAGAATGAACTGTTATTTATTCTGAATATGACTCCCATGAAGTGGGAGAATTACGTGGTTGGAGTACCGAAGAAAAAGAAATATAAGCTGCTTCTGAATAGTGACGATACAAGATTTGCGGGAAATGGAAATGTGATCCCGAAAGAGCTTGCAGCAGAAGCAAAGCCGTGTAATAACAAGAAGTACAGTATTACATTTGATCTGCCCCCGTATACAGCAGCAATCTTTCTTTTTTAGAGGTTAAGAAAACAGAATATGTTACCGAAATAAAGGGTGAATGATATGGTCATTCACCCTTGTTTTTTGCAAATAATAGGATAAAGGAAATGAGTATGAATATTATCTTTAACGGGACAGGACAGGATCCCAAGGCCTATTTGAATAAAGACAGGGAGACAACAGGATATCAGAAGGCTGACAGTACCAGAGAGGTATGTTCGGCCGGGTTTGCATTAGACATTTCTGGCACAGTTACGGATAACAGCGCTTACGCAGGTCACGGAAGGACCGCAGAAGAGGTTATGCAGAAAGCGGGTATGGAGGATATTACTGCCCGCAGGAACTATATGGCAGTGATGTCTAATTCTGTATCTGACGAAGATTTTGCGAAGCTTCAGGAAGAAGGCTTTCATCCGGGCAGTACAGAGATCGATACGGTTGTCACCATTGTTGACAAGATAAAAGCAGCTCTGTTAAAGGGAGGTACACAGGTTGTTGGTTATACTGATACCATAGACGGTGAAAGCCTTGCTAGAATCACAGGAAGTGAGAGCTTTGCCAGAGAGCTGCAGAAGCAGTTCGCAGAGCAGGACATTCCTCTGACAGAGGGGAATATAGAGGAGGCTGTAACGACCTATGAGCAGCTGTCCTCCGTTTCCACTCTGAATGAGGACACCATACGATATCTGGTAGAAAATCAGCTTGACATTACTCCGGAGAACATTTACTTTGCCATTCATGCAGGATCAGCAGGAAGCGGCAGGACTGGACAGGGATACTACAGAGCCGGTGAAATGGATGGCTATTATGTAAAGAAACCGGAAACCGTGGAGTATGAAAGTCTCATGCCTCAGATTGAACAGGTGATACAGGAAGCAGGGCTTTCTGTTGATGAAGAATCTGTTTCCGATGCCAAATGGCTGATTGAAAGGGGGATACCCTTTAACACAGATAATCTGACAAAGCTGCATGAGCTGGAGAAAATGACGTTTCCCGTTTCGGAAGAGGATTTTCTGAAAGCGGCGGCAATCGCCATTTCTGATGGAAGGGCAGTGCGCAATGCTGATCTGACTGCGAAGGAGAGCCTTCTGCAGCAGGCAGTAAGAATAGAGGAAGGTACGAAGGAGCTGACAGACCGGGACGCAGACAGGATCCTGATATCAGAGCTTCCTTTTCAGCTGAAGAATCTGTTTGCAATCCATGCAGAGAGCACAGGCTTGGAAGAGACTGCAGATCAGAGCAGCAGTGATCCTCTGCAGGAAGCAGGCATGAGTGCAGACAGGCTGCAGGCCAGAAGGTATCTTGAAGAGGTACGGCTTTCCATGACAGTCAGTGCCAATTTAAAGCTTTTAAGGAGCGGCTTCCAGATTGAGACAGCTCCGATAGAAGAATTGATCCGCAGGCTGTCAGAAGCAGGGATACAGGTGGATAGAGAGCTTACAGGAGAAACTGATCCGGTAAGAGCACAGGAAAAGGCAGGCTGGTACAGAGATTCCCTGCAGGCAGCAGAAAGCCTGAGGAGAGCTCCGGCAGCAGTGGCCGCGCAGATCGAGTCAGCTGATACACTGGAGGGAGCTGCACAGAAGAGCAAAGCTGTCCGTATCTCCATGGAAAAAGCCGGTGAGAAGTACGAAGAGCTGATGACAGCTCCAAGAAAGGATCTTGGAGATTCCATAAAAAAAGCATTCCAGAATGTAGATGATATCCTGGCGGATATGGGTAAGGAGCTGACAGAAGAAAACAGGAAAACGATCAGGATCCTTGGCTATAACAGCATGGATATGACAGAAAAGAACTTTGAAAGGATCCGGGCATCAGAAAAACTGCTGCAGAATATTACAGACAATCTAAGACCGGGAGAGGTTCTTTCCATGATCAGGAAGGGGATCAATCCTCTTACCATGACGCTGGAGGATCTTTATACCTATCTGACGGGGCAGGAGCAGATGCCTGAAGAGGAGCTTGCCTCCTACAGTGAATTTCTTTATCACCTGGATCAGAAAAAGGAAATCAGTCAGGAAGAGAGAGATGCTTATATTGGTATTTACAGGCTTTTCCGTCAGATTGAAAAAGGGGATGATGCAGCACTGGGTGCTGTGGCAGATACTGGCAAGTCAGAAACTCTTGAAAATCTTTTGTCAGCTGTGAGAACGGCGAAGAAGAAGCATATGGATTATAAAATTGGTGATGGGAAAGAGGTTATCGAAGCAGGTGATCTTACAGATTCCATCATTGCGCAGATCGAGCGGGGGTTTATCCATACAAGAAAAGAAATGCACCAGGCATTCACAGAGAATGATGATCCGGCGGCAGATGAGCTGGCAGAAGGGAAACCGGCTGAAGGAGAAATGGCTGGAGGGGCAGAGAATTTCCGTGCAGCGGCCGCCAGCGAAGAAGAGATTTTCCGATATCTTTCAGACAATGGACAGCCTATCACGGCAGATAATCTGCTGGTGGCAGGAGAATTGCTGCGGACACCTGCAGAACTGTTCAGGGGTATCAGGGGCTTTGAAAGAGGAGCTCAGACAGCTGGTAAAGCGAAGAAGGATCATGCAGACAGGACAGCCAGGGAGCCATCAGATGAAGCAGGTACAGACAGGATCAGTATAGAAGACCTTGGAGAAGAGCTATTATCCGGATTTACGACACAGGAGAGTGCAGGTAAGGCTTACGACCGCCTGGCAGATGTTCTGTCAGAGCAGATTGAAAGACAGGCCTTTGAGAACACAACAGATATCCTGGACGTAAGATATCTGCACAGTCTTTGCAGACAGGTAGGCTTTCTGAGATCTATGGCCAAAGAAGAAAATTATACCCTGCCGCTTCAGATAAATGGAGAGTTGACAGCGGTAAATCTGACTATGATCCATAAGGAGGGGGCAGAAAGTAAGGTTACTATCTCTCTGGAAACGGAAGCGCTTGGAAAGAATGCAGCGGAGTTTTCCTTTGGAAAGATGGGACTTACAGGCTGCAGCATCAGTCAGGAAAGACGTGCTGCAGAGAAGCTTTCCGGAGAGGCTGAGCTTTTCCGGAAAATGCTCTCTGAGGAAGAGATCCGGGCAGGAGACATTCACTTCATTACAGAAGAAACCCTGGATCCTGCCGGTTATGCGTTAAAGGCCGGATCTGGTAAGGAAAAAGGACAGACGGATGCAGCCCTGTACCGGGTTGCCAGAACATATATCAGTTTTATCAGACAGATAAGCAGAAAGGAATCAGAATAAGATGAAAATTAATTTTAATGCGTCCGCAGCAATTGCCAATAATGCACTGACAAGAAACGACAATAAGCTGGCGGCATCCCTGGGAAAGCTTTCCTCCGGCTATAAGATCACGCACGCCAAGGACAATCCGTCAGGACTTGCCATGGCCAAGAGAATGAATGCACAGATTGCGGGTGTTTCTGTTGCAACAGATAATGCAGGCGATGGTATTTCTGTGATCGAGATCGCAGATGGAACCATGTCAGAGATCCATGATATGCTGCAGCGTCTGAATGAGCTTTCTGTAAAAGCAAGTACAGGAACCCTGACGGAACAGGATCGTGAGATCATCAATAATGAAGCCCAGCAGCTGAAAGAGGAAATTGACAGAATCTCAGGAGAGGCTGAGTTTAATGGACAGAAGATCCTGGATGGATCCTTTGACCTGAAAGGGTATACCGATAACGTTGATGTGAAGGTTGCTTATTATGGAGATGAGGTTAAGGCGGGACAATATCAGGTGGCAGACCTGAAGATCGGTACGGATAAGGATGGCGAACTGGATTCGGCAAAGTCCTCTGTAACAATTACGGGACCTGGCGGACAGACTGTTGCCGGAGCAAAGATAAGTGGTATAGACGGTAATATCGCCACGATCACCGGAGACAATGGATTTGAACTGAAGCTGGAGATCCGGAGCGGCATACAGAAGGATGATGTTACTACAAAAAATTTTGAGATGGAGCTTGCAGGCTTTGGCGCTATGGACACCCAGATCGGTGCTAATGAAGGACAGCAGCTTGGTATCCGTATCCCCAGGATTTCCTGCCTTAATATGGGAATCGAATCCCTGGATCTGACGACCGCAGAGGGGGCGACAAAAGCGATCGATCAGGTTGATGCAGCTATTAAATATGTATCGGAGGCAAGAAGCCGGATCGGTGCTTACCAGAACCGTCTGGAGCACACAGTCAGCAGCCTGGATATTACTTCGGAGAATATGACGGCAGCTTATTCCAGGATCATGGATACAGATATGGCGGAAGAAATGACAGAATATACAACTCTGCAGGTACTTTCCCAGGCAAGTACCTCCATGCTGGCTCAGGCCAATGAAAGACCTTCCCAGGTACTTCAGCTTCTGCAGTAAGTACAGATTTCTGACACATAGAGGGAAATGAAATGACGGATGAAAAGAAACAGCAGTATACGCTGAAAATATCTCAGGCAAGCCGGACACAGCTTGTAGTGATCTTATATGAAATGACACTGGATTATCTGAAGGAAGCAGAAGATGCGGCTGGCAGCAGGGATGAGGCAGCCTTTCATACCGGTATCAAACGGGCAAGGGCATGTATCCACGAACTGAGCCACTCTCTGAATCATGAATACCCTGTTTCCGGAAACCTGCTGCAGCTCTATCTCTTTGCGGACAGGACGCTGATCCAGGCAGATGCCAGACAGGATGCCGCACTGCTAAAGGAGCCGGAGGATATGGTCAGAAAACTTAAGGATGCTTATGAGACCATCAGTGAGCAGGATGATTCCGGTGCCGTTATGGAAAACACGCAGGCCGTTTATGCAGGACTTACCTATGGCAGAGGAGCTCTGAACGAGAGCTTAGCTGATCAGGGTAGCAGCCGGGGCTTCCGTGTTTAAAACAGAAGCAGTAGTTTTTTCTTCAGGCAGCATACACAGGTGTGCTGCCTGTTCCATTAAAAATTTATAGCGCTTCAGCACAGAATTGACCTCGTAGATATAGCAGTCGATGAGATCCGGTTCTGTGACATTGTCAAAGCCCGCATATGCGATCTCCAGGGCTTTTTTTGTTTGCTCCAGATCAGAAAGAAGAGCATTTCTCTGTAGTTCTTCCTCCGAAAGGGTTCTGTTGGTATGGGAAGAAAATCCAAAATATGATTTCATGTGCAGCCTCCCAGATATTTCCTTTTGAAAAAAGTATAGTCCGGGTTTCTGGCTTTTATTCATAAATTACATGAAGAAACATATATAATTACAGGAAATGTCTGGCTGGCCTGGACATATAGACAGCTGGACTGGAGAGAGGACGGAGAAAGATTTAAAATAATGAAATTGATGGAAAAAATTTTGAATTTCATATTGCGGGGCATGGCAGGCTGTCTGCTTTTTTACCTGGGGAATCAGGTGCTTGGCAGCATCATGGAGGGGATCCACGTTGGCTATAATCTGATCACATTTTCTATAGCAGGTTTTCTTGGGATCCCCGGGGTGCTGGCACTGTATGGTGTGCAGTTTTATATGCTGCTGTGAACGGATGCTACATTTCCAGGTGGTAACCGCAGCAATCCAGGATCAGCTCACAGAATACAGAATTGGCCCATGAAAACCATGGACGGGTATATTGTGCAGGGTCATCTACCAGAAAAGCCTCATGCATGAGGTCAGTGCCTGCATCTGTACGAGTCAGCGTGTCAAGGAGCTGCTCACGCTCTTTGGCAGATGTAGTAGTCAGTGCCTGCATGGCGAGTCCGATATGCCATATATAACGGGTTGGTGTATGTGGGCTTCCAATGCCTTTTGCACAGGCTCCGGCATAATAATAAGGGTTTCTGTCACTGAGGATGATCTCTCTTGTGTTCAGATATCGCCCATCTTTCCTGTCGCAGTATCCGATATAGGGAAGTGACAGAAGGCTGGGAAGATTGGCGTCATCCATGATGTTATATTCGCCAAATCCGTCTATTTCATAAGCATAAAATTCTTTACTTTGACCAGGAACAATAGAAAGGGATTCTATTGCTTTCCGCAAATCTGAGGAAAACTGGTGTGCCTCTGCTGCTAAAACAGAGTCATGATATATCTGCTCAGCTATTTCTGAAATATTTTCAAGAATAACGCTGGCGAGCATGTTGGAAGGAATTAAATATCCATAAGTACAGGAATCATCACTTGGGCGGAAGCCGGACCATATCAGCCCAATATTGCTTTTTACCAGTGCGCCCTTTCCATTTCTGGATAATGTGTCAGTGGGAACGCAGTTCATGCGTTCAAAGGTGTAGGGAGATTTATGCTCGTGATCCTGTTCTGTACGGAATACGGATATAATCGTTTTTGCGGATTTTAACCAGTCCATGGTAAAGTGTGCTGTATAACCGGTATTTTTCCAAAAGAGATAAGAGAGCTGGACAGGAAAACAAAGAGAATCAATTTCAAATTTTCTTTCCCATAATTCCGGCTTCATATCTGTTTTGTCGTGCTCCCAGCAATTACCATTTGCACATTCATTAAAGGCGTTGGCATAAGGATCTATCTGGATACATTGCATCTGCTTCTGGATCAGGCCGCTTATGATGTCGGCAATCTCCGGATCCTCTTTGGCAAAAAAGAGAAAAGGACGGAGCTGGCAGGCTGAATCACGAAGCCACATGGCTGGAATATCTCCGGTAATAACAAATATGGAACCGTCGTCCAGTACTTTTATGGTGGTCTGTAATGTGTTGGAAATACAGTTTTCAAACATAACAGCAATTTTGCTGTCAGAGCCAAACCGGTCTTTTACCTGCTGGATTGTCTGGTCAATGACAGGATAATGATCTTTTATAGTTATCATAATAAAGCACCTTTCCTTAATGATATTGCTTAGTAGAGAGAACCATAGTACTGGCAGGCAGCCAAATCTGCTGATTCCAGCTCAGCTGTGCCAAAGGAGCTCCATACATGGGGACGGAAGATTTCTGACGTGTCCACATTGTGCATGGAAACATGGATACGCAGCATGGAAGCAAGGGTGATCAGCTCTGCCCCTATGTGTCCGTAAATAAATGCACCGTGGTTGGCTCCCCAGTCTGCCATCACGCTGTATACATCCTTAAAGGCTCCTTCTCCCGTCAGGTTTGGCACAAACCATGTGGTAGGCCATGTGGGATCGGTACGTTCATCCAGCTTCTTATGGACATCCTCCGGAAGGGTAATGCTGTAGCCCTCTGCGATCTGTATGGACGGTCCCACACCTGCTACCAGGTTGACACGGACCATGGTAAGCGGCATCTGGGCATCTGTCTTAAAGTGGGAGGAGAAGCCGCCGCCCCTGAACTGGCACAGCTCTGCAGGACACCAGTCTGTTGCCTGCAGGCAGGCATTGATATCTGCATCTGTCATTTCCCACCAGGGCTTCATAACAGGGTTCCCCTGGGAATCCGTAGATTTACCGGAAGCATCCAGACAGGTAGAGCCTGAGTTAATCAGATGGATAAAGCCGCCTGCGGCATCACCATCAGGCTGCCAGCCGGTGACTCTCCTGATGGCATCAGGACTCCAGTAACAGCGGATATCGGAAAAGCCGCTGGCTCTTCCGGTCAGGAGATTGCCAAGCATCATGGAAAGTCCGTTCAGGTTATCGTTCTCGGTGGCAAATACAGTAGGCTGTTTCTTTCCACGCCAGTCAAAGGTGGAGTTTAAAATAGCTTCTGTGAAATCTGCATTGGGCTTGTAGTCGGTCCACATACGCTGCCCCTGAAAGCCTGCAAACAGTGCATTTCGTCCCAGTGACTCTTCCTTGAAGCCGATAGCGGCAATCTTTGGGTTCCCGGTCATAAGGTCACGGATGATCAGTGTCATTTTTACTACAAATTCCCATTCCGAGGCCTTCTGCTCTGCAGTGTGGGCGCGGCTCTCCGGATTGGGATCCATCCCCTCCGGACAGTTTTTGTGTACCCAGTCCAGTGCCCTGTCAAATTCTTCCTTATCATAAATTCCCTGGTCCATACGGCGGAGAACCTCGGTCATATCCACCCATTCCGGGCGCATGCCAAGATAATGGATATAAAAGGAAGGATCCATAAAGGATCCCATGATCCCCATGGAAACAGAACCGATATTCAGATAGGATTTATTTTTCAGCTGGCCGACAGCCAGTGCAGCCTTCGCAAACAAAAGGATCTTACGCTGCACATCCTCCGGGATACTGTCATCCTCCATGTCCTGGACATCCTGTCCGTAGATGGAAAAGCAGGGAAGCTTCATCTGGTTATGGGCAGACATGGCAGCGGCAAGGTAAACAGCGCCGGGGCGCTCTGTGCCGTTAAAGCCCCAGATCGCCTTGGTGGTCATCGGATCGATGTCGATCGTTTCCAAAGGGTAGCACCAGCTTGGGGTAACGCTTAATGTGGCAGTGACACCATTTGCAGCAAACTCTGCCTGGCATCTGGCAGCTTCCTCCCCACCGGCAATGCTGCCTTCCGAAAAGATGATCACTCTGGCAGGTGTACCATCTGCATAAAATACGTTTTCCTCAATCAATTTTTTGGCCTTCTCTGCCATTTCGGCAACCTTTCCTTCAAGGGAATCCCTGATTCCCAGACGTCTCGAATCTACGATAGGGCGAATGCCTATGACGGGATGATTTTTCATTTGTGTGATACCTCCGAATAATATTTTTATAATAAAACACTGTTATAGTCTGAATTGGGACCACTGAAAACGTTGCGAAGAAAAGCAACAGAATTCCGTGCATCCTGGTCGAGCTGTTCCATGGCTGCGCCACAGCTTAAATCTCTCCAGATTTTTATATCGCTTCCTACTGTTCCACCACTTCTGACAAAGGGTTCCATCACGATATTTCCCTGATAACCGATTGCACGGAGTGCCATGCCGATCTCGTACCATGGGAAACCGCCCTTTCCGGGAACACGGCGGTTATTTTCACCTACATGAAAATGACCAAGCCGGCTGCCGGCTAACAGAATGGCTTCTGTCATGTTATCTTCCTCGATATTCATATGGAAGGTATCCAGCATGATTTTTACAGAAGGTACATCCACCTGTTCAACAAAGGCCTTGCATTCTGCACAGGTGTTGATAAGATATCCCTCGAAACGGTTTAAAACCTCCAGACAATAATCAACACCGCAATCCTGTGCGATCCTTCCAACAGTCCGTACATTTGCGACACTGCGTTCCCAGTCTTCTGCTTTGTGGATCGGCTTGCTGTAGTCTACAGGCCAGTAGGAATAGATACCGCCTCCTAAGGTATGGATGCCCAGAAATTCCAGCTTCTTTAATATGTCTGTATAGAAGGAAATGGCGTTTCTGACAATTTCCGGGTTATCACTGCCAAGGTTTTCCTGGGCATTTGGACCATAACCGGCAGTCAGGATGATTCCCTGGTCTTCTGCCTCTTTTTTCAGTGAAGTAAGCTCCTGCATGGAAATATTTTTCAGCATGGCACAGGAAATTTCCAGGATATCAAAGCCTAACTCTTTGACCTTTGCAATATACTGCTTCTGATCTGCATTCCATTCTTTTTCCCAGTAAGCAAAATAAATACCATATTTCATAAGTCTATTCTCCTATCTCGATTTTTTCATAGGCATCCCAGAATGCCTGGTCATTCTTTAAACGTTTTACACAGCCAAATACATTTGTAGTGCTAACAACAAAGGAAGAAAGCTTCTGGTAATCTGTATTAATGCATTCAAAGGAACCTTCCTTCTGGAAATAAGAAACTACATCATATAAGGTTTTTGCTGCCAGAGGAATATCAATATGGGAGAGGCACCAGATCACCCATCCGCTGGCAGTTGCCCAGTAAGCACCGTTTTGGTATTCCTCCGGCAGAATCTCGATCAATAATCTGTTCCAGTATTCGCCGTCCGGTAAATGACGTATCTGTCCATGCATTACATATTTATCATAATTTGCTTTGAGGAAATGGAGAATATCATTCCTGTATTCCTCAAGGCACGGGAAATTAATATATAACATATATGCCATTCCCCAGATATCAATCTGTGCACAGTCCCCGGTTGCGGCATAAAACGCATGGGAAGCCGGATGATATAAAAGATGAATGGCAGCTTCTACGGCGTGACAGCGCTGCAGGTATTTTTCCTTTTTTTTCGGTGACTGTGACATTTCTGACATATGCAGACAGGCGCGCCAGTACAGAAGGCTTTCCATATAAAGAGAACCGGTTTTGGCTACGGTATCTGTAAAGCCATATGGAGAATGCGGACGCTGAGGGTCATTGTATACGAGCCCATTTTCGTCTAAGGGTATGATTTCAAGTCCCTTCTGTAAATAAGGCTCCCATTTGTCGAATAATTTCTGGAACTCCTCTGCATCCAGCCTTGCCATTAAGGAATGGACAGTAAATACCAGGAAGGGTGTATTATCAAGGTTTGCCTCACCTATGGGATGTCCGATAACACCGGCAGCGAAAGCAGTGACCCCATCTTCATAGACACGATCCGGCATCCATCCATCCTCACGCCGGTGATCGATCGCAAACTGGATACAGCCTGTGATCTCTGCATTGGAAATACTTTCTCCGGCATATTCTGTCATATAGGAGAAATCCCGGAGCCATAGGGCGTTATAGCTGGAAACGCCGTCCGGTGTAAAAATAGTTGTCCCATCAGGTGTCACAACCTTACAGTTGTTTAATAGAAGAGCAGAGCTCTCTGCTAAAAAATCAGTAGTCTGGGTTATACATTTATTCATGCTAACAACGTATCCTTTCTAAAGTTATCATTTATTTGCCCCTCGAGTATAACATAAAGGAAGAATAATTTAAACTATTTTTGTAAAAATCTTTTATAAAATATTTCTGTAAATATACTTTACAAAATGGAAAGGTGATGTTATGATGAGAAACACAAGGGGGAATTGTAAATGAAAAATACGACACGGGTTCTGAAAGAAGCGAATAAATATCTGATCATGCAGACCATCCTTCAGTACCAGCCACTAACGATAGAAGAGATCGTACGCAGAACGATGGTCAGCCGGCCTACCGTTCTTGAGGTGATCAAGGAGCTGCAGGAGAATAATTATATCATCAAGGAAGGACAAGTCAAGAGTACAGGTGGAAGACCTGCGGATCTGATACTGATCAATGCAGAAGCCTGTTATGCAATAGGTGTGGATCTGGAGTTTCCTATCCATACGACCAGACTTGCAGTAACAAATGCAGCCAGAGAAATTGTCGGCTCGAAAGAAATCCACTTTGAGGATGATGCAGATGCCGAAATGATCATGAAGAGTCTGATAGATGAAATTGACATCATGGTAAGGCAGACCGGTATCAGCATGAATCAGGTGGCAGGCATTGGACTCGGGCTTCCTGGAAATGTTGATGAACCAAACGGGATTTCTATTCATATCGAACGTATCAGAAACTGGGATGATATCCATGTCAGGGATATCTTAGAGGAGAAATTCCATGTGCCCGTATATATCAAAAATGATGTCCATCTGCTGGCTGAGGCAGAACGCGAAAAATATATGTCATCTGATGTACAGGATTTTCTTTATATCGGACTTCGCTCCGGTATAGGAAGTGCTATTTTCTACCACGGACATGCACTGGACGGACGTCAGGGCAATGCAGGCTTTATCGGACATACGACGGTCAATCCGGAAGGACCCCTGTGCTCCTGCGGCAGACATGGATGCCTGGATGCATTTGCAAGTGAGATAGCAATGAACAAAGAATATAAAGCGCGGTGCATTAAGGCGGGAACCTATAATGCGGAAGAAGAAAGGCACCGGACAGTGCTGGATTTCATTGACAAGGCAGAAAAGGGAGAGGAAATCAGCTGCCAGATATTGAAGCAGTCTGCTTTTTATATTGGAATTGCTGTCGCAAATATGATCAAGACTCTGGAGGTTACCACAGTGATCATTGGTGGATATCCTCAGATTAAGGACAGTGAATTCATGAAAGAGATCAAAGAAACAGCAAGGCAGTATATGATGAGAGGGTATGAAAATGAAATTGATATCCGGGTTGGCTCATTAAAACAGGAGGAGTATCCCTTAGGGGCATGCTGTCATGTGTTAAGTAATATCTTTGAAAAGCCAAAGCTTTCGCTGAAGGTGTAACAAAGTGCGGTATTCCGCAAGGAAATTATATAAATATACTTTACTAGGAGGTAAAATGATGAAAAAGAAAGTAGTATCAGTGATTCTGGCTGTTGCTATGACAGCTTCATTATTAGCTGGGTGTGGCACAAATAATGGAAACTCAGCAGCTGGGGAAGAGAGTACAGAAACAGAAGGAACAGAAAGTACGGAGGAGACTGCAGAAGAAAGCACAGAAGAGACTGCTGCATCCGGTGAGGATGTAACACTGGAGTTTCTTTCCTGCAAGATCGAGGATGCACCAAAGGCTGCATTTGACGAGATCATCGCTAATTTTGAAGCAGCAAATCCGGGTGTGAAGATTGAGGTGCAGAGCATGAACTCTGATAATCTTAAGACAACCCTGCGTTCCAGGGCTGCTTCCGGAGATATGCCTGACATTGTTACATGGATGAAGGAGATTGACAAGGATTATTTACTGGATTTATCCGGTGAGGACTTCTTATCAAATATTAATGCAGATACTCTTGCGGGAGCAAATAAGATTTATGATGAAGGCACCTATGCAATGCCTCTGGATAATGGATGGATCGGACTTTTCTATAATAAAGATGTTTTAGCTGCAAACGATATTGAAGTACCCACTACTTATTCTGAATTAGTAGCTGCCTGTGATAAGCTTCAGGCAAATGGGGTAACTCCTTTCTCCTCAAGCTTAAGTGACCTGAGTGTACCTTATATTGCTCTGATTGGTCTGTTCGCTGAGAATGTATATGCCAATAACGCGGACTGGAGTGCAGAACGTGATGCCGGTGAGCATACATTTGTTGATGATGAAGGCTGGAAGAAGTCCTTCGATCAGTTAAAGGATGTAGTTTACAAATATTGTGATCCTGATAATGCTTACAATCTTTCCTATGATGATTGTGCAGCAAACTTTGCAAACGGTGAAAATGCATTCTACTTTGAAGGCTCATGGGCACTGTCCAGCGTAAGAGGTGTAAAGAGTGATGCCAATATTGGAATTATGGCATTCCCGGTTAATGATACTCCGAATGACAGCGCATTATTATGCTTCCCTGATACATCTCTTTCTATCTGCAAGGATTCTGAAAATGCAGATGTTGCCAAGAAGTTCCTGGCTTACATGGCAAGCGAAGAGGCAGGTACGATCTGGGCAGAAAAGTGTGCGGTTTCTTCAGCAATCAATGGCGTAAATGTAGATTATGATCCTGTTGCAGCTGATATTAATTCCTATATCTCAGCTGGTAAGATCACTCCTTTAGGAGACAGAGTATTAAGAACTACATTTACAGATAAGCTTTGGGAGATTTTCTCTTACTATATGTTAGGAGAAAATGACTGGAGTACCTTGGCTTCTACCCTGGATGAATACTGGGATAAGGCCTATGCAGAACAGCAGTAAGCAGTAAAAGATAATTCAGGAGCCATTATATCAGGAACATTTGGTATGATGGCTCCAATTTTCCTACAGGATGTGAAAAGCATATGAATAAAAAAAGAAGAGAAGCTCTATTTTATATTTGCCTGTTATTGCCAGCAATGATATTGTTTGTTTTATTCTTTATTATTCCGGTAGCTCAAAGCTTCTGGCTTTCCTTTACCAATTCTTATGGAATGAAGCAGGAATATGATTTTATCTGGTTTGATAATTATAAAGAAGCATTTACAGATAAAACGTTTACACAAACCATAGTAAACACCCTGAGCTATACATTGATCGCTGTGATTGCAGGTAATCTTGTATCTATTATACTGGCGTTTTTACTGGATTCGAAGCTGAAGGCTAAAAACTTTTTCAGGACGATATTTTTTATACCGAATACCATGAGTCTGCTCGTAGTAGGATATATCTGGTATTTTGTATATACAAAAGTTCTGCCGGAAATTACAAAGGCAATATCAGGTCAGTCTGTGGCACTGCTTGGCAATAAATCACTGGTCATACTGGCGCTGGCAATAGTCGGAATCTGGAATGTGGCAGGCTATTATATGGTAATATACATTGCCGGTCTACAGAGCATATCGGAGGATCTGATCGAAGCAGCAGAGATAGACGGTGCAGGAACATGGAAAACAATCTGGTATATAAAGCTTCCTATTCTGGCACCTACGATCATGACCTGTCTGATCCTGTCTGTGGCAGCCCATATGAAGGTATTTGAGCTTCCCTATACAATGACGTCAGGAGGACCTGTAGGAGCTTCCAGTACCATGGTATACAAAATATATACAACAGCATTTGGTGCCGGACGTAATGGATATGCATCTGCACAATCGATTATCCTGTTCCTTATTATCGCAAGTATTTCACTTGTGCTGAATGCAGTTATGAAGAAAAAGGAGGAGCAGTTATCATGAGAAAAGAGAGAAATATTCTGCTTGTGATCATGAAATATATCGTCACAGTAATATTTGCCCTGATATTTGCTTCTCCGTTACTTCTGGTGCTTATCAATTCCTTTAAAACAAAGGGGGAGATCAGTTCCTCGGCTCTGGCTCTGCCGCAGGCATGGAACTTCGATAACTACATCACCATTATTACAGAGAGTAATTTTGTGTCCTCCTTCCTGACCAGTATTTTTACAGTAATAGTAACAACCTCCCTGACTGTTTTGATAGCTGCTATTACCGGCTATGCACTGGCAAGATGGAATTCAAGATTATCAACGATCATTATGCTTGTTATTATGACAACGCTTTTTGTTCCGTTTCAGGTATATATGGTAGCGCTGATCGTTGTTGTACGGAAGATACATCTGGTAGGAAACTTATTTGGTTTAATACTTGTATATCTGGCTCTTGGTATGCCGGTACCTATCTTTCTGTGCAGAAGCTATTGCATCGGTCTGCCGAAAGAGCTGGAGGAATCCGCAATTATTGATGGCTGCTCCAGAACAAAGATGCTTTACAAGATCGTATTACCCTTAATGCGTCCGATTCTTGCAACCGTAGCTGTTCTGAATGCATTATGGGTATGGGGAGAATTTCTGGTGGCATTTCTGGTATATGGAAATGGAAAGCCTATGACACTGCCGCTTTCACAGCAGTACTTTTATGGAACATACAGTAATCAGTGGAACCTGATCTTAGCCAATTTCGTTATTTCCAGCATCCCTATTATTCTTTTCTATATCCTGATGCAGAAAAATATAGTAAAGGGAATAGCTGCCGGTGCCGTAAAGGGTTAGAGAATCATACAAATGAGGCTGTCTCTTATACACATCTCCGAGCCCACGAGACCGTACTAGATCTC
>ENA-OYXV01000493-OYXV01000493.1-human-gut-metagenome-genome-assembly--contig:-NODE-493-length-24568-cov-4.595480_pt1 | contig 24568 bp, 21 predicted proteins | sample MGYA00244846_ERZ653424 | MGnify/ENA primary metagenome ERZ653424 (study PRJEB26926, sample SAMN06165108) | human gut metagenome | biome: ENVO:00009003; feature: ENVO:2100002; material: ENVO:00002003...
GTATATAATGGACTGAAGGCGAGACTGTTATATGTAAGGGCGGCGGTGAGCGTGAGAAGATGCGGATGCGGCAGAAACGGGTCTGCGTGCGTGGTAATAATTTCATTTGTGGCGGGAATAATTGCCGCGAAGTTCTTTCCGTATTCACTACTTATAATTCTTGCGGTTATCCTGCTTTTGCTTATCTGCACCGCCTCACGAAGCTTTTGGTGACGGAGGGTGAGAATGAGATGAAAGTAGTAGTAGTCAGAAGCCCCAAGCTTTTTTCCGGAATACTCAGACTCATTTTCGGAATAAAACGGCAGGAACAAACAACATAAAAAAGCTCCGGACGGCTCTTAAAGGCAGTCCGGAGCTTTTTCGCTATTTTTGCTATTACGATGTTACGGCTGAACGGTTATGGGCTTATCCTCGCTCTCGTGCTCGATAGAGACGAAGTTATTGCGCGGCGCATATGCCCAGCGCATCTCGAAAGCTTTCACGCCGTCGAGCGGTATGTAGAGCTGATCGCGTCTGCCCCTGTATACCTTTGCAGGGAGCTTAAATTCTCCGCGGTCGGTTTGCGCCGTGTCGCTGTCAAGGGTAAATTCCGCGCTGTGCCCGTAGACCTCGAGATAGACCTTTCCGGGTGTTTTTCTAACTTCGCCGCCGATGAATCCGACGAGAACGGAGAGGGGAGCGAACCATATTCCGTCTTTTAATTCGCACGGAGTTGTGCATTGGCAGAGCCCGAGATCCATGCCCTTGAATTTCATTCGGGTGGTGTTATATATCGGGGCGAGCGCAGGCGGGTCGATTGAGTCGGTTACTTTATCTATCACGCAGCGGTCGGCTATGCGCCCGTCATTCAGATGCGCCGTCAGTGTTATCTTCGCCCCGTCAACCTCGACGACAACAGCCATCGAGACCGGCTCTTCCTGAGAATAGAAGGCGCTGTGCCACACCTTGGGGACGGCGCGCGTTCCGGGCGGGTTCATATCCGAGTTGCCGAGCATATAGTGTACGGTGCCCTGCGACGGTCTGTCGAAAATTTCCTCGTTTCTGACGGGGAAGCTTCTCGAAAAATTGTGCTCGTGACCCGAAAACAGGATGTCAAGCTTCTCCATTCCCTCGCGCATGGCGGGATATGCATCGTAATTCTGGCAGTCGGAGCCGGAATAGCATATCGGGAAATGATACGAGCCTATTTTCCACTGCTTGTCGGTGGAGTCAAGGTCTTTTATCAGCCATTCGTTGACTTCTTCGGGCCCGTTTATTCCTATTACCGCGAAGTGTACGTTGCCGTAGTCAAAGGTGTAGTTTTCGGTTTTCCAGTTTTCAGGGCCGTTATCGGGATAGGAGCCCTTGAATTGCTTGCCGAAGAATTCGGCAGGCTCGGCATAATATCTGCCTATGGCGTTTTTATAATCTTTAAAGCCGCGGTTGTCATGGTTGCCGAGCGTCATCATAAATGGGATGTGCTCCGATATTCCTACAAGCCCGCTGAACGCGCCGTTCCACTGAACCTCATGCTGACCGCAATCCGTATTGTCTCCGCCGGTCAGGATAAAGCGGGCGTCGGGGTTCTTTTCGAGCATCTCCTTGACGAAGCTGTTGAAATGGGAGTAGTCGGGGCAATCGAAAGGCTCGCCCTTCTGCTGATCGGAGACGCAGAGAAATTTGAATTTAGTGAGATTTTCGGGTGCGGTTGAGAAGAAGAATTCCTTGCTTCTGTGTTCGCCGTCTCCACAGGTGTAGAAATATTTCGTGTCCGGCTTCAGCCCCGTAAGGTCTGCCCAGAACATATTGCTTATGTCGATATCGCTCTTGAAAACATCCGTTGCCGCATCGACGCGCATAGCTTCATTACTGCCGTCCTCGCGGCAGAGAACATACCCCTCCTTGATATCCGTGCAGGTTCGCCATGTGACGGTCATGGAGGTTGCGGCATCGCCCTTGATGCTGAGCATTATGTGATCCGGCTGTTCCGCAGAGCCTCTCACAGGTTTTACCGATTGACTCATTTTAATCCCTCATTTTAAAATATAATATGACATAATATGACGCTGCAGTGCTTTGCAGCGTCTTTTTTTGATTTTTACGGTTTGTCTTAGTTGAAAGGCGTGCTTATCCTGTTATATCTGAAATTCGTGACCTCGCCGCGCTGACTGCATCTGTAAATGCTCATAACGAGCCCTATTGCGATATATATGCAGAGGTTTGATGAGCCGCCGGAGCTGAAGAAGGGAAGCGTTATACCGATGCAGGGGAGGAGCTTTAAGCACATTCCGATATTCATGATAGCCTGAGAGCCTATCATAACGGCTGTACCGTAGCAGATGAGTGAGCCCATATTAGTATTGGCTTTTTTCCCGACCAGTACTATACTGACGATTATCAGCGCAATGAGCGCAAGCGCCGCAAACGCGCCGACAAACCCGAGCTCTTCGCCGATAACGGAGAATATCATATCACTGTCGTTGACGGGAACGGAGTGCGACTGGGTATACGCACCTTTGAGGAACCCTCGTCCGAAAAATCTTCCGCTGCCGATGGCGTTGACGCTTTGCTGCTGCTGGAAGATATATTTCTTGTATAGTGCGGTATCGAGCTTATTCGGCGCATATACGGCGAGAATACGGCCTTTTTGGAAGTCGCTGAAAAACGCGAACCAAAGCACGGGCACGGCTGCGACTATCATTGCGCCGGCGGCGGCAAAATATCTTGCCGCAAGACCCGATGCAAACATCATGCCGATAAATATTGAGACGAATACGAGCGCGGAGCCGAGATCGCCCGTCAGAATGACCAGCAGCGCCGGAACTCCGCCGTGAACGCAGAGAAGAAGAGCGTTTTTGAGCTTGTTTATATCCTCGCCGACATAGTCGAGGTGGACGGCGAAGGTTATTATGAACGCTATCTTGAAAAGCTCGGACGGCTGGAAATTGATTACCTTGAAATCGAACCAGGTTCTTGCGTCCGGCCTGTCCTCCGTTCCGCTGCCGAACGGGAACAGCAGAAGCATCATCAGCAGACACACTCCGCCTATTATCATCCAAAAGCGGAGAACTATTTCGTAGTCAATGAAAGATATGACGATACACATCGCCGCGCCGACAAGCACGGCAAGCAGCATGACAAGTGCGGTACGGCTGATAATACCGCCGTCCTCAAGGCTGCTGTAGGTGGCGCTGTAAACCATAAGAATGCCGAACAGCGAAGTCAGCAGACAGAGCAGCAGAAGCGGCTTGTCCGTAGTTTTAAATCCTCTTTTGATTGACTGAAGTATGTTCATTGGAGGCTCCTTTAAAATTATACTGATATTATAAAGCGAATTTTAATCAAATTCAAGTAAAATACTTTTATATCTTCGATTTGTGTGCTATAATTATTTGAATTTAAAGCAAGGCAGCGGTATTTTTCAGATGAAGACGGTTTTTCATTCTTATTCTTCAAAACAGACCGAGGAATTCGGAGCGGAGCTCGGCAGAAGTCTCAAGGCGGGCGATGTTGTGGCACTGTTCGGAGACTTGGGCGCGGGGAAAACGGCTTTTACAAGAGGGCTCGCTCGCGGCATGGGCTTTGACGGCGAGGTCAGCAGTCCTACTTTTGCGCTCGTGCATGAGTATCCCGCCGACATACCGCTCTATCATTTCGATATGTACAGAATAAACACATGGGATGATTTGTATTCCACCGGATTTTTCGATTATCTCGATATGGGCGGCGTGCTCGTGATAGAGTGGAGCGAAAATATCGAGAACTGCCTGCCGGAAAATTCGATAAGAGTTTCGATATCCAAGAATGACAACGAAAATGAACGCATAATTACTTTGGAGAGGGGGGCAGACAGTGAAGATACTCGCGCTTGATTCGTCCGCAAAAACCGCAAGCGCCGCGATAACGGACGGAGAGCAGCTGATAAGCGAAGCATTTGTCAACGCCGGACTTACTCACAGCGAGACGCTTCTTCCCATGGTCGAATCCGTTCTCGGTCTCGCGCGCCTCACCATGGCCGATATCGACGGCTGCGTCATAACCGACGGCCCCGGTTCGTTTACGGGGATAAGAATAGGCATAGCTGCCGTAAAGGGGCTTGCAATGCCGGGCAACACAAAGTGCTGCGGCGTATCTACGCTCAAGGCTATGGCATATAATCTGCGCTATGATAACTGCATTGCCTGCTGCGCGATGGACGCGAGATGTTCGCAGGTCTATTCCGCAATTTTTCGCTGCTTTGACGGAAAAGTCGAAAGATTGACAGAAGACGACGCGATTCCCGCCTCAAAACTTCCGGAAATACTTGAAAAATATGCAAATGAGCGTATAATTTGTGTCGGAGACGGAGCGCATATAGCTTATCAGGCTGTTAGAGACAGTTTTGAGAGCGTTGCTCTCGCACAGGACAGCAGACGCTTCCAGCGCGCTTACGGTGCCGCCTGCGCCGCCGTGTGCGAGAATATGGACTTTCTTCCTCCGGCTCAGCTTTTGCCCGTATATTTGAGACCTTCGCAGGCGGAGCGTGAGCTCAGCCTCAAAAAGGCTCACGAGAAATAAATCAAAAGGAGAAATTACCATGATAGCTCTTGCTGCTGACCACGCAGGATATCCTCTTAAGGAGGAGATCAAAAAACATCTTTCAGACAGAGGCTTCGACGTCAAGGATTTCGGAACCGACAGCGATAAATCCGTTGACTACGCCGTTTTTGCAAAAATAGCGGGCGAGGCGGTCGCTTCGGGCGAGTGCCGCCTCGGTATTTTCTGCTGCGGTACAGGCGTAGGTATCTCGATGGCCGCCAACAAGGTCAGGGGCATCAGAGCCGCAAACTGCGCAGATACTTTTTCCGCGCGTATGACAAGACTTCATAATAACGCTAACGTGCTTTGCCTCGGCAGCAGAGTTATCGGCGCGGGTCTTGCCCTCGATATGGTCGATCTCTTTGTCGATACGCCCTTCAGCGGCGAGGAGAGACATCAGAGAAGAATAGATCAGGTCATGGCGATAGAGGACGAAAAGTTCTCGAAATAAAGCAGTCAGAAATTTTCAAATTATATATATCTGGAGGAGTTCAAAAATGGCAAACATAACAATAACAAATCATCCGCTTATCCAGCATAAGCTGTCCATCCTCAGAGACAAGCACACCGCTTCCAAAGAGTTCCGCACTCTCGTAGGCGAGATAGCGATGCTCATGTGCTATGAGGCAACAAGAGATCTTCCGCTCAAGGATGTTGAAATTGAGACTCCCGTTTCCGGGATGACCACTAAGGCTCTTGCGGGCAAGAAGCTCGCCTTTGTTCCGATTCTCAGAGCCGGACTCGGCATGGTTGACGGCGTTCTGACCCTCGTTCCCTCCGCCAGAGTCGGTCACATCGGCCTTTACCGCGATCCCGAAACTCTGCAGCCTGTTGAGTATTACTGCAAGCTGCCCAGCGATATCGGCGAGCGCGATGTTATTGTTCTCGATCCCATGCTTGCCACCGGCGGCTCGGCTATAGACGCCATTTCTCAGATAAAGAAGAGAAACCCCAGATCGATAAAGTTCATGTGCATTATTGCGGCTCCCGAGGGACTTGAAGCTCTGAGCAAGGCTCATCCCGACGTTGATATCTTTGCCGCCGCAAAGGACGAGAAGCTCAACGATCACGGCTATATCGTTCCCGGTCTCGGCGATGCGGGCGACAGAATCTTCGGCACAAAATAATTGCACTTGAAATACCCGTGCCGTTATGCTATAATTATTACAGAAAATTGTGGAGGTGTATATCATGAAACACATCAAGACCATCAACGCTTCGAATCTCAAGGAGAGCGCTGCTAAGGGCGGCTGCGGCGAGTGCCAGGCTTCCTGCCAGTCAGCTTGCAAGACTTCCTGCACCGTCGCTAACCAGAAGTGCGAGAAGTAATCTGATTTGAACGTAAATTAGGGGCAGGCTTTGCGCCTGTCCCTAAAATTCTGTCTAAAACATTTTGCTGCGAAAAACCGCGGCTAAAAGGAGCGAAAGCGGGGAGACCCGGCATATATGATACATAAATATTTTCTCAACGGCTATTATATAGTCATTGATACGAACAGCGGAGCCGTTCACATTGTGGATGAGCTCGCATACAGAATCCTCGATTTCTTTACGGAAAAGCTTACGGGCGAGTGCCCCGACGAAGTTATCGTTACTCTTGAAAACGAAGGCTTTGACAGGCAGGATATCATCGATACCTATGCCGAGCTCAAGGCTCTGTGCGACGATGATTCGCTTTTCTCCGAGGACACCTACAGACCCTTTGCGGATATGCTCACCGAAGCGCCGATAAAGTCGATGTGCCTAAATATAGCGCATGACTGTAACCTTCGCTGCGAGTATTGCTTTGCCGCGCAGGGCGATTTCGGTCACGGCAGAAAACTAATGCCTTTTGAAGTCGGCAAGGCGGCTATAGATTTCCTTATCAAGCACTCCGCCAACAGGCATAACTTAGAGCTTGACTTCTTCGGCGGCGAGCCGCTGATGAATTTTGACGTTGTGAAGCAGGTAGTCGAGTATGCAAGGTCTGTTGAGAAGGAGCACAATAAGAACTTCCGCTTCACCATAACCACGAACGGTGTTCTGCTCGATGACGACAGCATTGATTTTATAAACCGCGAGATGTCAAACGTCGTTCTTTCGCTTGACGGCAGAAAAGAAGTAAACGACCGCCTGCGCCCGACAGTCAACAAGAAGGGCAGCTACGACATAATCGTTCCAAAGTACCAAAAGCTCGTCGAGGCGAGAGGGGATAAGGAATACTATGTCCGCGGCACGTTTACAAAATATAACCTCGATTTCGCCGATGATGTCATGCATCTAAACAAGCTCGGCTTCGACCAGATTTCCGTTGAGCCGGTCGTGACCGACCCGGAGCTCCCGTATGCTCTGACGGAAAAAGACCTTCCGGCAATCGCAGAGGAATATGAGAAGCTTTCTAAGCTGCTTATTGAGAGAAAGAAGAACGGAACAGGTTTCAACTTCTTCCACTTTATGATAGACCTCAACCAGGGTCCGTGCGCAATAAAGAGACTGCGCGGATGCAGCTGCGGCAACGAATACGTGGCTGTAACTCCGGAGGGCGATATCTATCCGTGCCATCAGTTTGTCGGAATGGACGAGTGGAAGATGGGCAGCGTGCTCGATGACTCCGTGAATATCGAAATGAAAAAGATGTTCTCAAAAGCAAATATATATTCCAAAGAAGAGTGTGCGGATTGCTGGGCGAAGTTCTACTGCAGCGGCGGCTGCAACGCAAACAATATGCAGTACAATAACACTATCTTCAAACCGCACAAGCTCTCGTGCGCTCTTGAGCAGAAGAGACTGGAATGTGCGATAATGATAAAGGCCGCTCTTGCGGACGAATAAAAAATACAGCTCGGGATAAACAGTCCCGGGCTGTATCGGTTTTATGCGTGAAAAATCCCCCGGAAAAGTCCCGGGGGATGATTTCTGTAGCATTATCAGCTCCTCGTCTTTGTGCTGTTGCTCATTGCGAGTCTCTGCTTGAAGGTCTTGAGGAAGTCCTTGACTGCCTTATCGATATTCTTGTCCTTCTTGTTGAGCTTGTACTCGTCGGAGCCTTCAAGCTCGTTAAGTTGCTTTTCGAAGTCCTCTTTGGCCTTTACGGAGCGAATGTCGCTCTTCCAAGCGTAGTCACTGCCCGAATAGTACATGATGTGGTAGCCGTACTCGGACTCGACAATGCCGGTGTCGCCGACCTTTCTGCTGCTGTCGGTAGCCCAGTTGCGGAAGGACTCAACGTAGTTGGCGCTTGAAGTGATGCCGCTTATAAGTCCGCCGTCAGCGGCGCTTCCGGTATCCTTGGACTTCTCTTTTGCGAGAGCAGCGAAGGAATCTTCGGTCTTAGCTCCGCTCTGCCACTCCTTGTAGATCTTGTCGGCGGAAGCCTTTGCGGCCTTCTTCTGCTCGTCGGTTGCCTCGGAGGACGAGCTTGCATTGTCGGTGAACGAGATGAGAATATGTCTTACGTTCGAGGCCATGGGAGCGTAGCTGCCCTTGTTGATATAGAGGATAACATATGAGCTCACGTTGCCGTTGCTGCCGACTTCAAAGAGCTTGACATCTCCTGCTTTTCTCGCGCTGTCAAACGCCCACTTTGCGGCGTCCTCGGAGACATAGGAGGTGATGGTTGACTTTGCGGCCTCGTTGAGGGCGGTTGCGGACTCCGCGTCATAGTTTTCGGTGGAGCTGTTCTTTTTCTTTGCCTGCTCAAGGAAAGCCTTTTCGCTGGTGCAGGCGCTGAGAGCCTTCTCGGCTTCCTTCTTGACCTTCGCCGCGGCGGCCTTCTGGCGGGCGGCAAGCTGCTCCGAGGTCTCGCCGTTCTTTGCGGTGAGAGTCTCTACTGAGAACGAAAGGGTTCTTGCGTCAACTGCATTGTATGCGCTGTGATCCTTATCATAGACAGCCTTTATGTCGGCGGCGCTGTAAGAATCGGTGAGCTTCTTTGAGGTGTCGCTCTGGTATCTCGAAACGATATTTTGCATCTCGAGCTGCTTGCGCAGGAACTTCTCGTTTATACCCTTGCCGTAGCTCGCCTTGAGGTAGGCGTTGAGAGAGTATTTGTTCTCTGCGGCGGTGTTTCTGAGCTCCTCGACCTGATCGTCAATTGACTTCTGCTCGTCGTCTGTGAGCTTGTAGCCTGCCTTGATAGCCTCGGCATAGAGGATCTTGTAGGTCTGGAGGGCGGAGATGGTCTCATTCTTGAGATAATCGGAAAGAAGCATTTCTTTTCCGTCGGCATCGGTGCCGTAGTTCTGCTCATCCGGCGACTTTGTCGGGTCAATGCCGAAGTCCATGCCGTACGTTGCGTACTGCTGAGCGTATGAGTAGATATTGTTGAGATACTGGCTGTAGTAATATGTAAACTCAACTTCCGAAACGCGGATATCGTCGCCCAAAGAGAACACGGTTGTATTCTTCTTGATAGCGGCCGTATCGTCGAGAACCTTCCAAACGATTCCGCCTGCAACTACGACGGCAAGAACGATAGCTACTACCATTTTGACTATCTTTGCCGCTGCCTTGCTCTTCTCGCTCTTCTTCTGACTCTTTTTCGCAGACTGAGCGAGGCGGGCCTTTCTGTCGTCACGGTATGACTCGGCAGAAGTCCGCTGGGTGTCTTTGTTTGCCATTCTTTTTCATCCTTTTCTTTGTTAAGGTTGATTTGACCTAACGGTCGATAACATTCTTATTCTATACTATTTTATTGGCTTTTACAAGTCGAATTTGTAAGTTTTATAATTAATTCACAATCGCTCAGAGCTCGCCGTTGAGGAATGCGCCCTTAAACCACACGTTGTCTACTTCAAATTCTTTGCCGTTTAGATAATCGAGCGACTGCGCGTCGGAGGAGAAATCAAATTTCAGCTTGTATGAATAAAGGAACTGTTTTTTGTATCCGCTCTCCTTGTTCATTGAGTTGCGCCCGTATTTTCCGTCGCCGAGAAGAGGATGACCTATCGAGGCGAAGTGCGCTCTTATCTGATGCGTGCGCCCCGTCAGCAGCTCGACCTCAACTAAGCTCATACCTTTGTTTTCGGCGAGCACGCGGTACTTTGTCTTTATCTCCTTTGAGCCCTCCGTTTTGCGGGACGAGACCTTGACGAGATTCTTCTTTTCATCTTTTGTCAGCCAGCCGTGCAAAGTCCCGTCTTTTTCCTTGAGAGTGCCGTGGACAACGCAGAGATAGAATTTTTTTATCTCTCTGTCCTTGAGCTTCTGATTCATTATTCTCAGAGCCTCCGCGTTTTTTGCGGCCATCACTATTCCGCCGGTGTTGCGGTCTATTCTGTTTATGAGCGCGGGCGAAAAAGAGTTTTCGTCGGACGGATTATATTCGCCCTTTTCGTAGAGATAGCGCTTTATCCTGGTCAGAAGAGTGTCGTTGTATTCGCGCTCGTCCGGGTGGGAGAGCAGACCGACCTTCTTGTCGAGCAGCATTATATTCTCATCCTCGTAGAGAACGGTGAGATTTGTCGATGCGTGCATGAAATCGTATCTGTCGAACCGCTGCTCGAAAAATTCGTCGTTTATGTACATATCCACACGGTCGCCCTCTTTCAGGCGCGTGGATATCTCGCACCGCTTTCCGTTGAGCTTTATGCGCTTGAGCCTGATATATTTGTACATAAGCGAGTCCGGAAGATTCGGGACGGTCTTTTTTATGAATTTGTCAATGCGCTGCCCGGCGTCGTTTTTTCCTATATCAAAGCTTTTCAATGCCGTTCCTCCCGACGTATAAGTTGAAATTTTTTATTTTACTCACAGCCGCCTTTGAGCTTTTGCCGATATAAGTGATATCATTGCGCCTTCTCATATGTGCCTCCGATTCAAATAGCATATGATGATTATAGCCTATTTCGGGCTTTATTAACAGCCTTGAAAGAAAAAATTTTCATTAACTCGGATTTTGTAAATATACATAAGTTTTTATACTATTAAGCTTGTACAAATTCGCTTTTCGTTGTATAATAGATTAATTAAAATAACTAAGATTTTTCGGAGGATAACCGATTTGCCGATTTCAAAAGACAGAGGAAGTATTATCGTTGCGCAGGAGGAGCTTGACAGACAGATGGAGTTCTGCGGACTTGTGCATACAGTGCTTGAAACACGGCTCGGCGGGCGCAAACCGCTCGCCTACGTTCATACATTCGGCTGCCAGGGCAATGTAGCCGACAGCGAGAGACTCAAGGGCCTGCTCGAAAAAATGGGCTTCGGCTTTACGGACGAGGCGGAAAGCGCGGATATATCGCTGTTTAACACCTGCGCCGTGCGCGAGCACGCCGAGGACAGGCTCTTCGGAAACGTCGGCGCACTCAAGAAAATAAAAGAGAAGAATCCCGACTTCAAAATAATCCTCTGCGGTTGTATGATGCAGCAGGAGAGGATAGCCGAAAAAATTCGCAGGAGCTATCCGTTTGTCGATATAGTTTTCGGAACTCACGCCGCGCATAAATTTCCGGAGCTGCTTTACCGCTCGCTCTCTACCGGTAAGCGCGTGTTCGATACCGAAAATTCCGACGGCGTTATAGCGGAGGATTTGCCTCTGCACCGAGACAGCACATTCAAGGCGTGGCTGCCTATAATGTACGGGTGCAACAATTTCTGCACCTATTGCATAGTGCCATATGTCCGCGGACGAGAGCGAAGCCGCAGCAGCGACGTTATTATAAGCGAAGCGCGCGAGCTTGTCAAAAGCGGCTATAAAGAGATAACCCTGCTCGGTCAGAATGTCAATTCCTACGGCAACGACCGCGAGGGTGAGCTGAATTTCGCCGCACTTTTGCGCGAGATAAACAGTATAGACGGCGATTTTATTATACGCTTCATGACCTCTCACCCGAAGGACTGCACGCATGAGCTGCTCGATACCATGGCGCAGTGCGAAAAGGTCGCAAAGCATCTGCATCTTCCGGTGCAGTGCGGAAACGACAGGGTGCTCAAGGAGATGAACAGGGGATATACGGCTGAAAAATATCTTTCTCTGCTCGAATATGCCCGCAGCGTCATGCCTGAGCTCTCGGTGACAAGTGATATAATAGTCGGTTTCCCGGGTGAAACATATGAGGAATTTCTCGATACGGTGAAGCTTATCGAAAAGGCACAGTATACCTCGCTCTATACTTTCATTTTCTCGCCCCGCGAGGGAACCCGCGCGGCAAAAATGGATGACCCCGTTTCCCGCGAGGAAAAGGGCAAGTGGTTTTCGGAGCTCTGTGCCGCGCAGGAGAAAGTCGCGTCTGTCCGCACCTCCGAAATGGTCGGCAGAGAATACAGAGTCCTCTGCGAGTCGAAGGCTAAAAAAGACGGATATATATCCGGCAGGACGCAGGGCAATATAATAATCGAGTTCCCTGCCGATGAGTCGGTCATAGGCTCGTTCAGAACCGTCAGAGTGACCGAAGCTCTGATATGGATGCTCAAGGGCGAGCTTGCCGACTGAAAACGCTATATCTCCGCATTGCGGATAAGGATATAAGATAAATTTCAAGGAGTACAATTATGGACATCATCAAACTTACAAGAGAACTCGGCGCAGCTATCCAGCAGGATGAAAGATATGCGAAGTTCCAGGCTGCCCAGAAGGCAAACGAGGAGGACAAGGAGCTCAACGAACTTATGGGCAAGATTCAGCTCGTTCATATGTCCTATCAGCACGAGGCGAGCAAGGAAGATGCCAACGAACAGAAGCTTGCGGCATATGAGACCGAGTTCAACGACCTCTACAAGAAGGTTATGGATAACGAGCATATGCGCGACTATGAGGTTGCAAGAGCCGAGATAGATGAAATGATGCATTATATCACGGGCATTCTCGCTCTGTGCATCCAGGGTGAAGACCCCGCTACCTGCGAGCCCGAAGAGGAGCATCACTGCGGCGGAGACTGCTCCGGCTGCTCCGGCTGCTGATTATTGCAATACCGCTCCGCAGGTTAACCCCTGCGGAGCCGAAAGCTTTTTATTTTGCGGTATAACCGCTGAGAGGACGGTATCGGAATGGCAGAGCTTTCTCCGATGATGAAACAGTATTTTGAGACAAAAAAGAAATATCCCGACACGATACTGATGTTCAGACTCGGTGATTTTTACGAGATGTTCTTTGACGATGCGGTAACAGTGTCGCGTGAGCTGGAGCTTGTGCTGACAGGCAGAGCCTGCGGTCAGGAGGAGCGCGCCCCGATGTGCGGCGTGCCGTTTCACAGCGCGGACAGCTACATGGCGCGCCTCGTTGCAAAGGGCTACAAAGTCGCCATATGCGAGCAGATGGAGGACCCCGCTCTCGCAAAGGGACTTGTCAAGCGCGAAGTTGTCAGGGTTCTGACTCCCGGTACGGTTATCGAAAACAGTATGCTCAACGAGGGCAGGAACAATTTCCTCGCAAGCGTATATTTTGCGGGCGAGTCCGCCGGCGTCTGCTTTGTGGACGTGTCAACGGGCTCCGTCAATCTGACCGAGCTTGCCTCTCCCGCCGTTCCCGATAAAATAATCAACGAGATAGGCAGATTCATGCCGAGCGAAATCGTGTTCAACTCCGCTTCTTCGTCTCTTACGAAGGTGTTTTCATTCATTTCAAACAAGACCGAAGCTCTTGCACAGGAGCTCGGCGACAGCTATTTTGACCCTCGGCAAAGTGCCGAAACAATACTCGCTCATTTCAAAAAAGACAGCCTGTCGGAGCTTGAGCTCCATGAGGGCAGCGCGGCTGTTCCGGCGCTCGGAGCGGCGCTTAAATATCTCACCGAAGTTCAGCGCAACGACCTCGAAAATATTTCTTCGATATCATTTTATTCAGAACTCAATTTCATGCGCCTCGATGTCTCCGCTCTGCGCAATCTCGAAATAGTCGAGACTTTAAGAAACCGCGAAAAGCGCGGCTCCCTGCTCTGGGTGCTCGATAAGACGCGCACCCCAATGGGCAAGCGAATGATACGCGCATGGCTTGAGCGCCCGCTTATCGGCATGGCGCGCATAACAAAGCGCCATAACGCTGTGGCGGAGCTTGTCTCACAGCCGATGGTGAGGCAGGAGCTCGGCGAAAGTATGTCGGGCATACATGACCTCGAGCGTCTCATAACAAGAATATCGTTCGGTACAGCCGGAGCTAAGGATTTGCGTGCGCTGGCGCTCGCCGCGTCGTGCCTGCCGGAGCTTAAAGAAAAAGTTTCCGTGCTCTCTTCGTCGCTTATGCGCGAATGTGCCGAAAATATAGACGCGCTTTCCGATATCTACGAGCTCATCGACGCCGCGATAGTCGAGGAGCCGCCGTTCTCTGTCCGTGAGGGCGGTATGATAAAGGACGGCTTCCATCCGGAGCTCGACTCCCTGCGCGATATAGTATTAAACGGCAAGGATTATATTGCCGCCATACAGCAGCAGGAGCAGGAAAAGACCGGAATAGCAAAACTTAAAATAGGCTATAACAGGGTATTCGGCTACTACATAGAGGTTCCCAACTCATATAAAGAGCTTGTACCCGACGAATATATAAGAAAACAAACCCTTGCAAACTGCGAGAGGTTTATAACTCAGGAGCTCAAGGATCTTGAGGCAAAGGTTCTCGGCGCGCAGGACAGAATCGTCAAGCTCGAATACGAGATTTTTGACGATATCAGAAAGCGCACCGGTGCGGAGCTCGCCCGCGTTCAGCGCACGGCGGCGGCAGTGGCGCAGCTTGACGTCCTCTGTTCGTTTGCCCAGGCAGCGCTTGAAAATAACTATGTCTGTCCGCAGATGTCCGCAGAGCCGATTGTGAAAATAAAAGAGGGACGCCATCCCGTTGTCGAAAAGATGCTCAACGGTGAGCCGTTTGTGCCGAACGATACCGTTCTCGACTGCGGAGACGACCGCTGTGCGATAATAACGGGTCCCAATATGGCGGGTAAGTCCACATATATGCGCCAGGTAGCTCTAATCTGCGTCATGGCGCAGGCGGGAAGCTTTGTTCCCGCCGCAAGCGCGGAGCTCGGTATAGTTGACAGCGTGTTTACTCGAATAGGTGCGTCCGACGATCTTTCCGCCGGTCAATCGACGTTTATGGTCGAAATGAGCGAAGTCGCGTCCATACTGAATAACGCAACCTCGAGAAGCCTCATAATTTTTGATGAAATAGGCAGAGGCACTTCGACCTTTGACGGCATGAGCATTGCACGCGCCGTGCTCGAATATGCCGCCGACAAAAAGCGCATCGGCGCAAAGACCCTTTTTGCCACGCACTATCATGAGCTGACGGAGCTTGAGGGGCAGATAGACGGCGTGAAGAACTACAATATAGCCGTCAAAAAGCGCGGCGACGACATAACCTTCCTGCGCCGTATAGTTCGCGGCGGAGCGGACGGAAGCTACGGAATTGAAGTCGCAAAGCTCGCAGGAGTTCCGAAGCCCGTTGTAGACAGAGCGAAAAAGGTTCTCAAGGAGATTGAAGAGAGCGGACTTGTGCTTGTGCGCGAGCGTGAGCCAAGCACCGCGGCCGAGCCGGAGGCCGGGCAGATATCGTTCGGTCAGAACAGCTCAAACGAGATAGTCGAAAAGCTGAAGGTGCTCGATGTCAACACCTTAACGCCGATAGAGGCGATGGGCGTGCTGTACGAGTTGACAAAGAGCGCAAAGGAAATATAACGGGAGGAAGCCATGCCGAAGATTAAAGTCCTGCCAAAAGAAATAGCGGAGCTCATAGCTGCGGGCGAAGTGGTCGAGAGACCCGCGTCCGTTATAAAGGAGCTTATGGAGAACGCGATCGACGCGGGCTCTTCTTCGGTCACGGTTGAAATAAAAAACGGCGGAATAACTTATATCCGCGTAACCGATAACGGCTGCGGAATAAGCCGTGAAGATATACGCAACGCGTTCATAAGCCACGCCACGAGCAAGATAAGCACGCGCGACGATTTGTATGCGATAGGTACTCTCGGATTCAGAGGCGAGGCGCTCGCCTCCATAGCCGCCGTTTCAAATGTCGAGGTGCTCACAAGAACCCCCGAAGAGGAGACGGGAACGCGCTACTGCATAAGCGCCGGAGAGGAGACGCTGGTCGATGATGCCGGCTGCCCGCTCGGGACGACGATAGTAGTCAGAGATCTTTTCTTCAATACCCCCGCAAGAATGAAGTTTCTCAAAAAGGATGTCTCCGAGGCCAATGCAGTCGCCGGTATAGTTGACAAGATTGCGCTTTCGAACCCCGATGTTTCGATAAGATTTATAAGAGAGGGCAAGAGCGCCCTGTTCACCTCCGGAAGCGGCGACCTCAGAACCGCAGCCTATGAGATTTTCGGCAAGGACTTTGCCGACGGACTGATTGAAGCGGATTACAGCTTCGAGTCCGTGAAGATAAGCGGGCTTGTTTCGAAGCCGACAAAATCGCGTCCGAACCGCAATATGCAGTTCTTTTTTGTCAACGGCAGACTTGTGAAGTCCGGCACAGCTTCGGCGGCTCTGAGTGAGGCATATAAAAATTCGATAATGGTCGGCAAGTTCCCGTACTGCGTGCTCAATATAACCACCGCACCGGGTCTTGTCGATGTGAACGTCCATCCCGCGAAAATCGAAGTGCGCTTTGCAAACGAGCGCACGGTATTCAGCGCGGTATATTATGCCGCCAAAAATGCGCTTGAGCATAGGGACGAAGCGCCGAAGGTGACTATTCCGAGAACGGTGCAGACGGAGCTCTTCGAGCCTGTGCGCCCGAAAACCGAGCAGATGAGATTGCCGGAAAAGCAGCCCGATTTCTGGAACAGGATGTCATCCTCAGAATACCGCTCGGCGCAGCAGCCGGAAAAACCGACATATCAGCAGCCCGCTGCGCGCGAGGATATAATTACAGTTGCAAGCCCGGATAAAAAGCCCGAAACCGCAGACTCCGAGCCCTCGACCATTCAGCATTTTCTTGACTCTCAAAGGGCAAAAAAAGAAGAGACCGCCGTCATTGAAGCGGATATACGGCCGGAGCTTTCGGCAGAAGCCGCAACGCTTCCCGACGAAAAGCCGGAAGAAACGGCTCGGGCTCTTGATACGGCTGTTGACGAGAAGCCCGCGGAGCTGCCCGTAACCGTTATCGGAGAGGCGTTCAAAACATACATTATTGTTCAACAAGGGGAGAGCATCTTTCTTGTTGACAAGCACGCGGCGCACGAAAGAATGCTGTTTAACGAGCTTGTCAAAAACGACATCAAGCGTTCAACGCAGATGCTTTTGACCCCAATAACCGTGACACTCAGCAAAGAGGAATATTCTTCGGTGCTCGATAACCTTGATATGCTTATGCAGGCGGGGTTTGCGGTCGAGGATTTCGGATATTCCGTCGTGATAGTCCGCGAGTGTCCCATGGAGATATCGGCGGATGAGGTCGCCGATGTTGTCGCGGAGCTTGCGGGATATCTTGTTGAAAACAGACAGAAGCTCATATCCGAAAAGAAGGAGTGGCTTTTCAGTCTCATGGCATGTAAGGCTGCGATAAAGGGCGGAATGTACACCACGGAATACGAACGCGAGCTTTTTATAAAGCGTCTTTTCGCAAGCCCGGAGATAAGATACTGCCCGCACGGCAGACCGGTCATGATCGAGATAACCAGGCGTGAATTGGAGAAAAATTTTGGACGGGTGTAAGAAAATTAAAATAGCTGCGGTAGTAGGTCCCACGGCGTCCGGCAAAACGAAGCTGGCGGTCGATATCTGCCGCGCACTTTCCGGCGAGGCCGTTTCCTGCGATTCAATGCAGATATATAAATATATGGATATTGCGACTGCCAAGCCGACTGAGGAGGAGATGGGCGGTATACCGCATCACATGCTCAGCTTCCTTGAGCCGGGCGAGAAGTACAGTGTCGCAGCCTACTGCGGGCAGGCGGGCAGGTGTATAGAAGAAATATCCGGCAGGGGAAAGCTCCCCGTTTTGGTCGGCGGAACAGGACTTTACTATTCATCCCTTGTCGACAATATAACCTTTGCCGAGGAGGACGACGGTATATATATCCGCAGCGAGCTTGAACGCCGCGCGGAAATTGATGGCATGGAAGCGCTTCATAAGGAGCTTTCGGACATTGACCCGGACACCGCGGCGCAGCTGCATCTCAATAACCGAGGACGTATCATAAGAGCCCTTGAGGTCTATTATAAAACCGGTGTCACAATGAGCGAACAGCAGCGCAGGTCGCGCCTTGCGGAGCCGAAATATGACTGCACGGCTATATGCCTCGATGTGCGCGACAGGCAGTTTTTGTATGACCGTATCGACAGCAGAGTTGATATGATGATAGACAGCGGACTTATCGACGAGGCGAGACGCTTTCTTTCGGGTGAGCTCGGAAAGACGGCGGGTCAGGCGATAGGCTATAAAGAACTGCAGCCGTATTTTTCCGGAGAGATATCCTTGGGCGATGCAATAGACAATCTCAAGCGCTCCACGCGCCGATACGCCAAAAGACAGCTGACATGGTTTAAGCGCGACGGGCGTATAGAGCATTTATACATCGACGAAATGCCGTATGACGAGCTGCTGAAAAGAGCAGTTGAAATAATAGAGAGGGGGACTGCGGAATGAAAAAGGTAAAGGTAAACAAAAACGGCGTAAAAAAGATAATCGCGGCAGTTGCGGTGCTTTTGGCCGTTGCCGTGCTGTGCTATGAGATAAGTAATTTCAATTCTTCAAACGTGAAAACCCAGCCAGCCGCCGCCACGACATACCGCAACAGCATAACGGTAAAGATGTTTGCCGTGCGTGACGAGTCCCTGATAAACGGTTCATCCTCACTCACTTATGTCCCGCTTTTGCAGGACGGCGAGCGCGTGGCGGGCGGTCAGGCTATTGCGGCACAGTTCGGAAAGGCCGATTCGGCTTCTGTATATGTTGACCTCGAGAGTCGTAAAAGCGAGCTTGCGAGGTACGAGAGCCTTAACAGCCAGCAGAATTTGAACGAGCTTGACATATCGAAGATAAATCTCCAGGCCGATTCGTATTTCTATGAGATGCTCGACGGTGTGCGTTCGGGCAAAATCTCCGGGCTTGAGAGCAGTGCGGAAAAATTCAGCGACAAGATGACCGCAAAGCAGATACTGATAAACGGAAATATCGATTTTTCAAAGAAGATAGCGTCGTTAAAGTCCGAAATAGCTTCTCTTACCGCAAAGGTCGGAAGTGTCGACTACCTCAAGGCAGACGATACGGGATATTATGTCTCGTCCGCCGACGGATATGAAAATACGCTCAGTTTTTCAAATATTAAAAATCTCAGCAGCGACAAGATAAAGGCGGCGCTGTCCGCCTCTCCCGCCACGGTGCCCGCCAACACAAAGGGCAAGCTGATACACGGATATACCTGGTACTTTGTCGGGATAGTCAATAAGTCCGACGCCACAAGATTAAACGATGGAGACAGCGTAACGCTCAGATGCGACAATATGTCGCGCGACAGCATAAATGCCTCTGTGTATTACAGAGGCCCGATAAACACCGACGAGACGGTTCTTATACTTTCTTCGAAGATAATGGATTCCGACATAGCGAGACTCCGAACGGAGGATGTCGAAATAGTGATAAACGAGACCGACGGAATAAGAGTAAACAAATCGGCTGTCAGAGTTATTAACGGAGTTCAGGGTGTATACGTGCTCACCGGCAATATCGTCCGATTCAAAAAGCTTGATGTTATATATACGGGCGAGGACTATGTGATTTCCAAGATGATAAAAGAGGACGTATACGATGAAAATAAAGTGCCGTATCTGAAAATCTACGATGCGGTCATACTTGAGGGAAAGGATCTTAAAGATGGAAAACTTATCGGTTACTGATGCGCGCTTGAGACTCCTTGAAGATAATCTGAAAAGAGTTCGCGACGAGATAGCGGAGACCGCCGTCAAAAACGGCAGAGACCCGCAGGAAGTGAAGCTTATGGCGGTGACAAAGACAGTTTCCGTAGAGCTTATAAATCACGCGATAGCCTGCGGAGTCGACCTTATAGGAGAGAACAAGGTTCAGGAGGTGCTGTTAAAGCGCCCAGAGCTCAATCTTGAGCACTGCAAGCTTCATCTCATCGGTCATCTGCAGAGCAATAAGATAAAGAAAATAGTCGGACAGGTTGATATGATACAGAGCGTCGATTCATTTGAGACTGCCAGTCAGATAAGCCGCCGTTCGGGGGAGCAGGGGATAAAAACCGATATACTTCTCGAAGTCAATATAGGCGAGGACGAGAAAAAATTCGGCTATTCCGCCGACGAGGTCGCCGACCGGCTCGCCGAAATAGCCGAGCTTGAGCATATCAGGGTGCGCGGAATGATGACAGTTGCTCCGAATTTCAAAGATTCTGCAAAAAATCAGTGTGTTTTTGATAATATGCACAAACTGTTTATTGACATTGGTGCCAAAAAAATGGATAATATATATATGGACATATTGTCTATGGGTATGTCCGGCGATTTTAAAGAAGCGATAGCGGCGGGTTCGACGCTTGTGCGTGTGGGCTCGGCGATATTCGGAGACAGGCAATATTAAGTTATTTTATAAATACGGGAGGAAAATATTATGAGTATCTTTGATAAGGTGAAAAATTTTATCGACAATTCCGATGAGGACACTATCGATGAAAATATCGAAAACGTCTATGACGATTCTGCCGATGACACATACGCATCCGACAGCACCGATTCCGCGAAGTCTTTCGGGGATTTCGGCGCAGCCTCAAGACCGTCTGCTGCGTCTTCGATGCCCAATATAGTCGATCTGCGCTCTTCCAGCCGCACTCCGGTCGTACTTAAGAAGCTTGACAGATATCTTGATGTTCAGAGCGTAGCCGATGTTCTCAACGAGAAGAGAATAGTTATCCTTAATCTTGAAACCTGCCCCGCAGACGATTCGAGACGTATTATCGACTTCCTTTCCGGTGTCGCATATGCAAATTCCGGCGATATCAAGAAGGTTGCCGGCAAGGCTTATATCATTACTCCCGACAGCGTGCCGCTTTCAGGTGATGTGCTCGAGGATATCGAGAGCATGAGCGAAGGATATTTCGATTGATGTTTATTTCCCAGTTAAGAGGTGTAGATAATGCTTAAACCCGAACAGCTCAAATCTCATCGTTTTATTTCTGCCGGACGCGGGACTTATGAGGCAGAAGACGTTGATTCGTTCTTACGCGAGGTATCCGCATCTTATGAAAAGATGTTTAAGGAAAACGGGGATCTCGTTAAAAAAATGAGCCTTCTTGCAGAGAGAGTTTCTCAGTATAAGAAGGATGAGGATAATATCAGGCGTGCTTTGCTTACCGCAGAGCGCATGGCGGACAAAATTCAGCGCGAGGCTCAGCAGAGCGCGCAGGAGCAGCTCGATTCCGCCGAAAAGAGAGCGCAGGAGCTTGTTTCCTCGGCGCAGAACAGAGCCGATGTCCTTGAAACAGCGGCTTCGGTAAAGGCGTCGCAGCTCACTGAAGAGTCAAACCGCAACGCAACCGAGCGCATAACCTCCGCAGAGCGCACCGCCTCCGCCATGATAAGCAATGCGGAAGCAAAGGCTAACGAGATAATCGAGAGCGCAAAGAAAAATGCACAGCTTGAGCTTGACAGAATAAATGCCGCTATACGCGTAAATTCGGCGGCGCTCGAGAAGCTTGAAAACGAAGTTGCGGCATTTCGCAATTCCGTGCTCGACGCTTACCGTAAGCATATAGATATCATATCTTCGCTTCCCGAGCAGCAGGATGTGCCTGTTATCCCGACTGTAAATACGGACGAGTATATTTCGGACAGCCCTATATCTGTCGAGGATGAGACAAACAACGTCGATATCGTTGAAGAAGTCGAAGAAGCAGAAGTGACAGAAGAGCCCGCAGAGACCGAAACCGCGGAAAACGACGGCGATTCGATTGAAGACGCCGAACCGCAGGACGCTGTTGCAGCGTTTGAGGACGAGCCCGAATTCAGCGAAGAGAATGCTGCTCCCGATGAAATTGTAGCCAACGATATACTCATGCAGTCGCACGATTCGGAGAGCGATACATACGATCCCATGGCCGCGGCGGAGGAGACTGTCTCCGATTCCGACGAGACGGAGGACGGCGGCGATTCCGCAAACGGCTTTGTGATAAACTTCGGCGTTATAGAGCATCATATCACGCCCGACGAGTTTGAGGATGACGACGACGCGGAGGACGACACCGACGAAGTGCTTGCCAATGTCGATAATTTTTTAGACGGCGACGATGATGACGATGACGACGACGATCATCCCCGCCATTCTCGCTTCAGAGGTTTCTTTAAAAAATAAGTTTTTGAGGTTTTTATGATCCAAGCAATAACCCTTCTGGTGATTGCCGCGCTTGTGGCTATCGACCAGATTATAAAAGTTGCTGTTGTCAACCGCTTTGCGGCGGGCGGCAGCATGGATATTCTTTTCGGTCTTATCCGCATCCGCTATGTCGAGAACACCGGTGCGGCGTTCAGCTCCATGCAGAATCAGACGGTTTTTCTGACGATTTTTACGGCGGTTGTTATAGTCATGTTTATTTTCCTGCTCATGACGAAGAAAATTAAGCCCGGTTTTATTTACTGGTGTGTGGCGGTTATTATAGCCGGCGGTGCGGGTAACTTTGTTGACCGTGTTGCAAGGGGCTTTGTTGTCGACTATATCGAGCCCACCTTTGTCAATTTTGCGGTTTTCAATTTTGCCGATTGCTGTGTTACCGTCGGCGCCGCTCTGCTTATAGTGAAAACGGTATATGACCTGATAAAAGAAAACAAGAAATATCTGTCGGACGACGACAAGAAAGCCGAAGACGGCGGAGATGAGAAAAATGTCTGAGCCCTTGCCCGGAGGTTATTCGCTGAGCTTTTCGGTCGATTCCGAAACGGCGGATCAGCGTATTGACCGCACGGTAGCGGATGCTTTCCCGGAGCTCTCGCGTTCCCGTATTCAGCATATGGCGGAAAACGGCTGTATAACGGTCAACGGAAAGACTGTCGGCAAGAGCTTCAAGCCTAAGGTCGACGATGAGGTGGCTGTCTATATCGAACCCGCTCAGGACGATACGGCGCAGCCGGAAAATATTCCGCTCGATATACGGTATGAGGACGACTGTATGCTCGTTGTCAACAAGCCCAAGGGCATGGTGGTTCACCCCGCACCGGGAAACAGGAGCGGAACGCTTGTCAACGCGTTGCTGTATCACTGTGGCGGCAGCCTTTCCGGAATCAACGGAGTTTTGCGCCCCGGCATAGTTCACAGGATAGATAAGGATACAAGCGGATTGCTGCTGGTTGCGAAAAACGATATGGCGCACGCCTCGCTTGCGCATCAGATTAAAGAACACAGCCTGACCCGCGAATATGCGGCGGTGGTTTACGGCAAGCTGCGCGAGCCCGAGGGGATAATAGACGCTCCGATAGGAAGAAATCCCAATGACAGAAAGAAAATGACCGTTACGGATAAAAATTCCCGACCTGCGGTCACTCATTATTACACAGTAGAAGAATGTGAAAAATTTACTTTTGTCCGCCTGCGGCTCGAAACAGGCCGAACTCACCAGATAAGAGTTCATATGGCGTATATCGGTCATCCGGTGGCGGGCGATGCGGTATACGGCCCGCAGAAGAATGTGATAACAGAGCTCGGCGGCCAGTGCCTGCACGCAAGGCTTTTGGGCTTTGACCATCCGGTAACGGGGGAGAGGATAGAGCTTTCCTCCGAGTTGCCCGAATATTTTGAAAAATTTTTAAGAAAAATCAGAAAGTGATAAATATGAAGACAGACTTTTCCGATTGGCTGATAATTTCCGATGTTGACGGCACTCTGAACACCAAGCTCAGAACATTGCCGGAGCGGAATCTGAAGGCTATTACGCATTTTGTCAAAGACCTCGGCGGTCATTTTACTCTTGCCTCGGGAAGAAATATATCTTCGCTCAGAAAGCATTATGAGCGCCTGCCGATAAAATCCACGCCTGCGGTTATCTTAAACGGTGCCGGAATTTACGATTATGAGCACGAGAGGATGCTTTCGTTTCATGCCATAGACGAGCGCGGCATAGATATAGTAAAGCGCGTGAACGAAAACTTTCCGCATATACAGATAGAAATTTGCACGGACAAAGAGATATTTATTCTCAATCCCGGCGTTTTCAGCGGTGCGATGTCGCTTGCGGATCGCATACCGCATCAGAATTTCAAAAAGTTTGATGATGTCCCGAAGAAGAATTGGGGCAAGGTTATATTTATGGGACTTCCGCCCGTGGTCTCGCGTATGGTGAAGTATCTTAACTCCACAGACAGCGACGGTGTCACGTATATGTCGTCCTCGGTAGCGAGCTACGAGATGCTGCTCGAGGGGACCAACAAAGGCACATCGGCGCTTGAAATAGCCGATATGCTCGGTGTTCCGCATGAGAACACGGGAGCAATAGGCGACTATTTTAACGACTTTGATATGATAAAGAGTGTCGGTGTTCCGGCGGTCTGCGGTCAAGCACCGCAGGAGATGAAGGATGCAGCAACATTTGTTGCGTGTCACTGTAATAAGGGCGCCGTTGCCGATTTTCTCGAATATATTGAAAAAGATTGCCAATAAATACATTATTACAGGAGGTGGCTGTTGTGGACACAATTGTCAGCAAACAGTTGAAGATCAAAGCTTGTAAGGTGAGAATGGGTGCAATTGAAGGCGTTTATAATGCAAAGTCCGGTCATCCGGGCGGCTCGCTTTCAATCGCCGATATCCTGACTTACCTCTACTTTCATCGGCTCAACATCGACCCGAAGAATCCGCAGTGGGAAGACAGGGACAGGCTCGTCATGTCGAAAGGTCATGCCGCGCCCGCCTATTATTCCGTGCTTGCACACAGAGGATATTTCCCCGTCGAGGAGCTCAAAACACTCAGAAAGAGCGATTCGAGACTTCAGGGTCACCCGAACATGAGAACCGTTCCCGGCGTCGATGCCAGCACCGGTTCGCTCGGTCAGGGAATCTCCGTAGCCGTCGGCATGGCTCTCGGTGCAAAGCTTTCGGGCAAGAGCTTCAGAGTTTATACCATTCTCGGCCTGTCTCTTATACACATCTCCGAGC
>ENA-OYXV01000496-OYXV01000496.1-human-gut-metagenome-genome-assembly--contig:-NODE-496-length-24467-cov-7.152425_pt1 | contig 24467 bp, 26 predicted proteins | sample MGYA00244846_ERZ653424 | MGnify/ENA primary metagenome ERZ653424 (study PRJEB26926, sample SAMN06165108) | human gut metagenome | biome: ENVO:00009003; feature: ENVO:2100002; material: ENVO:00002003...
GAGCTCCCTCTTCGAGGGAGCTGGCACGGCGCAGCCGTGACTGAGGGAGTCAGGTGGGCGCGCAATGCACGCCCGTTATCGGAATTTGTGCAGAATTTCGGATGTGTCCATTTACTGTTTTATGTATAGAAAATTGCGTAAAACCGCCCGCGTGAGCGAGCCTTTGACGTTTTTCAGACTTCGGCGGCCGTTAATTGCTTCCGCTCGGGAAGAACGGGCTCAAGCAGCTCGCCACGGCGGAAATCGGCATTGACTGCAAAATGATGTGCCCCGGCCCGTGCACGACGGTGTTGAACAGCCCTTCGCCGCCGAACAGTTTGTTCTTGACGCCCGGCACGCTGACGATCTCCATCGTGCAGGTGTCGTCCATCGCGGCGAGGTAGCCCGTGTCCACGATCATCGACTGGCCGCGCTCCAGATCGTATTCCACCGTCGAGCCGTCGACCTCCAGAAACGCTGTGCCGCTGCCGGAGAGCTTCTGCATGATGAAGCCCTCGCCGCCGAAAAAGCCCGTGCCGAATTTCTTCTGGAAGAACACGGACAGCTCCACGCCCTCCGTGCAGGCGAGGAAGCCGCGCTTTTGCACGACGATGCTGCGGCCGGGCGCGATATCCACCGCGCGAATCTCGCCGGGGAAGCTGGAGGCGAAGGCGATCAGCCCCTCGTCCTTCTGCGCCGTGTAGCGGTTCTGGAAGATGGATTCGCCGGAGAACATGCGCCCGAAAGCGCCGCCGAGACCGCCCTTCGCGCCGGTCTCCATCTTCATGTTCGGGCTCATCCAGCTCATCGCGCCGCTTTCGGTCACCATGGTTTCGCCGGGTTGCAGCGTGCAGATCACCACGGGCAGGTTTCCGCCTTTGATTTCGTAGTTCATACTCAAAACCTCCTTTTTGATTTCCGTTTGAGTTGCGGCTTACAGGGGGAGCGACGGCAGGCATGCTTCCAGCGCCGCGCGCGTTCCCTTGATCATCATTTCAAGCTCCATGCCCGCAATCGGCGCGGCCAGCAGCTTTTCTTTAGCTTCCTCGTCCGCAGCGGCGGCCAGCATCCGCTCACGGTGGCGGCAGGCATAGGCCGTCTGAGTCGGCATGTGCATAAAGCCCGCGCGCAGGCCGGTTTCGCGGCTCAGCTTGGCGAGGCGATAGGTCATGTAGTTGCAAAGGTACATCCCCGTCGTGCTCTGCACGGTCAGCGGCGCGTCCGCCGGGGCGGGGGTCAGCGCGCCGAGCCGGGCGGGCACGCCTGCGGCGAGCATGGCGCGCACCATCTGCGCATAGGGGAGTGTGCCGCGCAGCCATTCCGCTTCCCCTGAGAAGATCGGGGAATTTTCCTCCGGGGTGTCGCCCGCGTCGCGCCCCCTGCGCCAGTTGACGCCGAAAGGCTCGGGGCGCAGCGCGCCGGCGCGCGCATCCGTGCCGAGCGCCAGCACGAGGTCGGGCTTCTGCGCGTTGATGGCCGCCTGAACCGGCTCGAACGCGCCGCGCCAGAGCACGGGCATGGTCATGCCGCGCACCGTCGCCCGCACATCGCCGCAGACGAGCGTTTCGCCGTCCAGTGCGCGGGCAATCAGCTCGGCGTTGTTGGTTTCGCCCTCCGGAATGCCGGCAAACCAGCCGTAGCCGCAGAGCAGAATGGAAAGAGAACGCATGAAAAGCCGCCTCCTTGGAATGAGATAACTCCCTCGGTCAGCGCCATCAAGGCGGGCGCCCTTTAGTATAAGCTACGACTGCGTAAGCATAAAGCCTCCCTCCTTGAGGGAGGTGGCACGCCGCAGGCGTGACGGAAGGAGTTAAACTGTGTATTTCTTTGTTTTTGTGTCTACGAATAGCATAAAAGAAACGCGCCCGTCTGTCAATATCCGTCAGGGGAAAGCGGCGCGTAAAGTTTAGGAAAAGCAAGATTTCAGATTCACTTAACAGGAACACGAAAATCAAGGAATAACTGAAAAAGCAGCGAAAACCGCGCGGGGAAAATCGCAAAAAACCGAACAAAACGAAGAATCGGGCGGAAAGTTTTTTCAAAACGCTTGACACAGGGAATGAAATATGTTTTAATCTGCATCGCGATATTAACCTGAAAGTCACGCATGACTAAACTGGGGGCGTTTTTGTGGGCATCAACATCGGCGGTAAGCTGCGAAGCCTCCGCCAGAAAAACAACCTGACGCAAAAGGAGCTGGCCGATCGCTGCGAGCTGTCCAAGGGCTTTATCTCTCAACTGGAAAGCAACCAGACCTCGCCGTCGCTCTCCACGCTGGAGGATATTCTGACCACGCTGGGCAGCTCGTTTCACGAGTTCTTCTCCGACGAGCAGGGGGATGATCCCGTCTGCCGCAAGGAGGATGTGTTCGTCAAGGAAGACGACGGCGTGACCATCCACTGGCTGATTCCCAACGCGCAGAAGAAGGATATCGAGCCGATTCTGGTGACGATTCAGCCCGGCGCAGAGACCGAAACCGATCTGCCGCACATGGGCGAGGAATTTGGCTACGTGCTCTCCGGCGCGGTGACGCTGGAATTGGGCGGCAAGAGCTATCGGGTGCGCAAGGGCGACAGCTTTTCCTTTAAGCCGTCCCAGCAGCATCATTTGAAAAACACGGGCAAGACCCCGGCAACGGTGATTTGGGTCTGCACCCCGCCGAATTTTTGAGGAGGATATCATGGATAATCAGACGATTCTTTCCATTCGGGATCTTCGTGTGGTCTTTGAAGACGGCTTCACCGCGCTGGGCGGCGTGAGCATCGACATCGGCGAAAATGAGTTTGTGACGCTGCTCGGCCCCTCCGGCTGCGGCAAGACGACGCTGCTGCGCTGCATCGGCGGCTTTGAAAAGCCGACCGGCGGCGAAATCCTCTATAAAGGGCAGAACATCATCGGCCTGCCGCCGTATAAGCGCGCGATCAACACCGTGTTCCAGCGCTACGCGCTCTTCCCGCATCTGAACGTCGCGCAGAACGTCGCCTTCGGTCCGGATCTGCGTAAGGAGGATAAGAAAAAGACCGCCGAGGAGGTCAGCCGCATGCTGGCGCTGGTCGGTCTGGCGGGCTTTGAAAAGCGCCGCATTTCCAGCCTCTCCGGCGGCCAGCAGCAGCGCGTGGCGATTGCGCGCGCGCTGATTAACAAGCCGGATGTGCTGCTGCTGGATGAGCCGCTGGGCGCGCTGGATCTCAAGCTCCGCCGCGAGATGCAGCTGGAGCTCAAGCGCATCCAGCGCGAGAGCGGCATCACCTTCATCTTCGTCACCCACGATCAGGAGGAAGCGCTGACCATGAGCGACCGCGTGGCCGTGATGAGCGCGGGGCACATCCTGCAGCTCGGCACGCCGGAGGATATCTACAACGAGCCGCAATCCGCCTTCGTCGCGGATTTCATCGGCGACAGTGACATCATGGCCGGCACAATGGTGCGCGATAAGCTGGTGCGCTTCCTCGGGTGCGATTTCCCGTGCGTGGATACGGGCTTCGGCGAAAACGCGGACGTGGACGTTGTGCTGCGCCCGGAGGACGTGAAGCTCAAGCCCGCCGACGATCCGGTGCAGGGCGTGCCGCAGGGCGTTGTGGAATCCCTGCTGTTCAAGGGCGTGCATTACGAGATGAAGGTGCGTGTGGGCGACAGCGTGCTGCTGGTGCATTCCACCCACGCCCGTCCGGTCGGCACGCAGGTGAAGCTCACCGTCGCGCCGGAGGATATTCAGGTCATGCGCAAGAGCGATTATTCGCCGGACATTCTCAAGCGGCATGCCGCGCGCGTGTGAGGTGAGCGGCCATGAAGAAAAATAAGGCGCTTGCCGTGCCGTTTGTGCTCTGGGCGGTTCTCTTTATCGCCGTTCCGCTGGCGATGGTGGTCTGGTACGGCGTGACCGTGGAGGAGACCCCGGCGTATGTCGAGGTCGCGGGCGACAACGGCCAGACGCTCTTTCAGCTGGAGGACGGCACGGTGACGGCCGAACGCCCGCAGAAGCAGACGGCCGTTTCCCTCGCCAATTTCAGGCGCATGCTCGAACCGACTTACCTCAAGCTGCTGCTGCGTTCGCTCAAGATTGCGCTGTTCACCACGATCATCTGCCTGCTGCTGGGCTATCCCGTCGCGCTGATCCTCAGCAGCAGGGATTTTAAGCGCCCCGGCCTGTGGCTGATGCTCATTATTTTGCCGATGTGGATGAACTTCCTGCTGCGCACCTATTCCTGGATGTCCATTCTGGAAAATTCGGGTATTCTCAATAGCTGGATCGCGTCGCTGCGCGATGCAATTCCGGCGTTTGACCGCTGGCTGACGAGCATGGGCGTGGGCAAGAAGATCATCTTCCTCTACAACGAGAAGGCGGTCGTGCTCGGCATGGTCTACAACTATCTCTCCTTTATGATTATGCCGATCTACACCGTCATCGAAAAAACGGATCACAGCCTGCTGGAGGCCGCCGCCGACCTCGGCGCAAGCCCGGTGCAGAGCTTCCTGCGCGTGACGCTGCCGTATTCCCTGCCCGGCGTGCTGGAGGGAATCACGATGGTGTTCGTTCCGGCGGTCACGACGTTCGTCATCAGCCAGCTCATGGGCGGCGGCAAGGTGCCGCTCATCGGCGACATCATCCAGAACCAGTTTGGCAAATCGAGCGACTGGCACTTCGGCTCGACGCTCTCGCTTCTGGTGATGGTGGTCGTTCTGGCGTTCATGGGCGGCCTTCAGCGCATTGACAAGGAAGAAGAGCCGCGGAAGGAGGTGCGCATCCTCTGATGAAAAAGCTCAGAAAAGCGTATATCGCGCTGATTATGGCGTTTCTGTATGCGCCGATCGTTCTGCTGATTCTCTATTCCTTCAACGACAGCAAATCCCGCGCGAACTGGGGCGGCTTTACGCTCAGGTGGTATAAGGAGCTGTTTTCCGACGCGGCGATCATGTCCGCGCTGAGCACGACGCTCTCTGTCGGCCTGCTGGCGGCCGTCTTTTCGACCCTCCTCGGCACGGTCGGCGCGATTGCGCTCTACCAGATGAAGCGCCTCCCGCGCAAGACGCTGCTGAGCATCGTCAATCTGCCGATGCTCAACTCCGAGGTCGTCACCGGCGTTTCGCTGATGCTGCTCTACGCGATGGCCAACATTCAGCTCGGCTATCTGACCCTGCTGCTGTCACATATCGCGTTCTGCGTGCCCTACGTGGTGCTGAGCGTGATGCCCAAGCTGCGCCAAATCGACCCGAATCTGGCCGAGGCGGCGCAGGATCTGGGCGCGACGCCGATGCAGGGCTTCTTCAAGGTGATTCTGCCGGACATCATGCCGGGCGTGTTTTCCGGCTTTGTGATGGCGCTGACCATGTCCATCGACGACTTCGTGGTGAGCTTCTTCACCACGGGCTCGGGCGTGAGCAACCTGTCCATCACCATCTACACGATGGCCAAGCGCGGCATTTCGCCGAAGATCAACGCGCTGTCCACGATCATCTTTGCCTGTGTGTTTGTTCTGCTCATCGGGCTGAATCTGCGCGACTTCCGCAAGGACGGACGCAGCCGGAAGAAGCTCGACGGAGTGAAGATACCGTACTAAGGGACGACAGGGGACGCTGCCCCCTAAGCCCTCGGCCGGGAACCCGAGGTTCTTGGATTTCCCGCATATCGCTTCGCGTTTACAGCTCAATCTGAGCAAGCTAAAAAACGAAAAGGAGAAATCAAACATGAAGAAACTCACCATGCTGCTGCTTGCCGCCGCGCTGACGCTCTGCCCGCTCTTTGCGCTGGCGGCGCAGGAAACCATCAGCGTCTACAACTGGGGCGACTACATCGAGCCGGAAGTGCTCGACCTGTTCGAGCAGGAGACCGGCATCAAGGTCATCTATGAGACGTTTGAAACGAACGAGGACATGTACGCCAAAATCGCGATGGGCGGTTCGAGCTACGACGTGATTATCCCCAGCGACTACATGATCGAGCGCATGATTCAGGAGAATCTGCTCCAGAAGATCAACTGGGAAAACATTCCCAACGTCGCCAACATCGATCCGCGCTTTATGAACGAGGGCTACGACCCGCAGAGCGAATACGCCGTGCCGTATACATGGGGTACGATGGGCATCCTCTACAACACGGAGATGGTGGATGAAGCGCCGACCAGCTGGAATACGCTGATGGACCCGGCCTACACGATGGACATGCTGATGCTCAACTCCCCGCGCGACACGCTGGCAATTGCGCTGGTGATGACGGGACACGACCTCAACTCCACCGACCCGGCCGATCTGGAGGACGCGAAGAACCTGCTCATCGAGCAGAAGCCGATGGTGCTGGCCTACGTCGTGGACGAGGTCAAGGACAAGATGATCGCGGGCGAGGCGGCCGTCGCGATGGTTTGGAGCGGCGACGCGACCTTCTGCATGAGCGAGAACGACGAGCTGGATTACGTCGTGCCGGAAGAAGGCAGCAACATCTTCTATGATTCCATCTGCATCCCGGCGAACGCGCGCAACGTCTCCGGTGCGGAAAAGTTCATCGACTTTCTCTGCCGCGAGGATATCGCCGCGATGAACTACGAATACGTCGGCTATGCGATTCCGAACACCGCCGCGATTGACATTATCGGCGCGGACGAATACAACGCCTCCCCGGTCAATAACCCGTCGCAGGAAGCGCTGGATCACTGCGAGGTGTTCAAGTATCTGGGCGACGACACGAAGCTCTACGATCAGGTTTGGACGGAGATCATTTCTGAGTTCTAAGACACATTCACGAGGCTGTTAAGCTAACAAAACCGATATTTCAAGAGTACAACTAAGTATTTGTGCCCGAAGGTTTCCAAAGGGCGATGCGCCAAACAGGCGCCGTAAACGCTCGGAAAGCCCTTTGGTGGGGCGATGGGGCAAAGCCCCATATCCCAAAATGCTTAGATATTGTTTCTTGAAATGTTCGGTTTAAGCTTGACAGCCCCTTGCATTTTTGCTTCGTTCCGAGGGAAAGCGGAAAGATGCGCAAGTCAGTGCGGAAAATGGCTCGAACGCTTGTACGGAAACCGCGATGGTGGTAAAATAAATCACACAAAAGGCTCGAATTTTTCAGCGGGAGGTTTTATTGACCATGAAAAGACGCATTGGTATCCTCACCAGCGGCGGTGACTGCCCCGGCCTGAACGCCTGTATCCGCGGCGTGGCGCGCGCCAGCTATTCCATGTTTGACACGGAGATCGTCGGTATTCAGGATGGCTACGCGGGTCTGATCGCGGGCGATTACAAGGAGATGAAGCAGTCGGATTTCTCCGGCATCCTCACCATCGGCGGCACCATTCTCGGCACCCGCCGCACGCCGTTCCGCAACATGCGCGTCGTCAGCGAAGACGGCGTGGACAAGGTGAAGGCGATGAAGGCGAATTACAAGAAGATGAAGCTGGATTGCCTCGTGACCCTCGGCGGAAACGGCACGCATAAGACCGCGAATCTGCTGGCTGAGGAGGGTATGAACGTCATCGGCCTGCCCAAGACCATCGACAACGATATTTGGGGAACGGACGTCACCTTCGGCTTCCATACCGCTGTGGATATCGCGACCGAGGTGATCGACCGCATCCATACGACCGCCGCGAGCCATGGCCGCTGCATGGTCATCGAGCTCATGGGCAACAAGGCGGGCTGGCTGACGCTGTATTCCGGCATCGCCGGCGGCGCGGACGTCATCCTCCTGCCGGAAATTCCGTATGATATCAACGTTGTGGCTGACGCTGTGCGCCGCCGCGCCGAAAACGGCAAGGCCTTCTCCATCGTCGCCGTGGCCGAGGGCGCGATGAGCGTAGAGGAAGCCGCCATGAAGAAGAAGGAGCGCGCCGTGTTCCGCGAGGAGACCGGCTTTACCGGCATCGCCAACCGCATTGCCAAGCAGCTGGAGGAGATGGTCGGCGTTGAGGCGCGCGCCGTTGTGCCGGGTCATGTGCAGCGCGGCGGTTCCCCGAGCGCCTACGACCGCATGCTTTCCACCGTCTTCGGCGTGCACGCCGCGCAGTTGATCGCGGCGGAAAATTACGGTCAGGCCGTCGCGATGGTCGGCAATACCGTTTCCCACAATCCGCTTTCCGAGGTTGCAGGCAAGACGAAATTCGTCCCCGCCGATGCGCAGGCCGTCCGCGCCGCCAGAAGCATGGGCATTTCGCTGGGCGACTGATTTTGGCAAAATAAATTGACTTTTTCCCCGATTTCCACTATAATTAAAAATGAACGATTTTCCGTGGAAACGGGGAAAAGTCCTTTGCATCCATAGCTCAGTAGGATAGAGCGTTCGCCTCCTAAGCGACCTACGCGCGGAAACCATCCTGCTGACGCAAAATCTCGCTCACAGTTCGAGTGGCGCAGGATTTTGCCGGATTTGTGCCGAAATCCCAGCTAATGCGCGGGAAACGGTTCTTGTCCGAGCGGATTGCAAAATGAGCAGATTCTGCTAACAGGATGCCTCTCCTGCTAACGAAAAGAGGTCGGGGACAGGACCCCGAAGGGCCGAAAACCCTTGTAAATCCTGACTTGGTCTCGTAGCTCAGTAGGATAGAGCGGTCGCCTCCTAATAAGAAGCTCGCCTACCACCTTTTCGATAAATCGAAAGCGAGACTTCCATCGGAAACATACCCCATTGTCTTTCGCCAAGCTGCTGACACTTGGCGGAGCGGACACGAATCCCCGATGTCAGCGCGAACCATTCCCGTTAACGCAGCAGTCGAAAACCGACTGATGTGTTCATCAAAATGCTCATGAAATCATAATGAGCAGAGAGCCGAAAAGCTTTGAAATATCTAGGTTTTTCGGCACATGGTCCCGTACCTCAGTAGGATAGAGGGTCTGCCTCCTAAGAAAGCGGCGATTACTTACTGCCGAGTAGCAGAAAATGCAGATGAAATGAAGGATGAGCGAGTGACCGAAAGGAAACGAGGTTCATCAGGGAAGTCAAAAAAGTGATTTAGAGGGAAGTCGGTCGAAAGATTGACTTGCTCTGGTCTTATAACGGTTTTGCCGGCATCTATCAGCGTGAGTTTGATTGTGAAATCTAGCTATTGCTGAGAAAACGAGGGGTAAGACCGTACCTTGCATCCATAGCTCAGTAGGATAGAGCGTTCGCCTCCTAAGCGAAAGGCCCCGCGTTCGAGCCGCGGTGGGTGCGCCAGAGAGTGTCATGTGCGTGAAGCATGTGGCACTTTTTTCGATTCGAGCAAGTTGCAGTTTGCGGTTTGAATCTGCAAGAGTAGCAGAAAGAATCGAACGATTTTAGATGCCTGCTACTCAGAATCGCTAAGATTGCCATTACCGTTTTCCGTGTTTTCATCAGTAGAAGCCTGCTTTGCCAGCACATCGGAAAGGATTTTTCCGAGTTCCGGGTATTGCTGAATCTGTGCGATCAGAGCCGCGATATCCGGGGATGACGGGCTGTTATCTTTCTGTTCGGGCAAATCCTGCGGCTGATAAAACGCTTCTTCAAAGCGTTGAGCCGTAATCTTCCGATCAGCATCAAGAATGTGCGCATAAACCTTGGTTAGCATGTCGATTTCGGCATGACCTGTATCTCCCTGCGTCGCTTTCAGGTCGCCGTGGTTCAGTTTGAGCTTGTAAGTGGCGCTGGAATGACGCAGAGAGTGGAAAACAACATCAGGCAGTTTGGCTTCGGCTTTGAGCTTGGTGAAGGCTTGATTGATTCGCTTTTCCTCGCAGGGATGTCCGTTTGGAAAGGCGATGACCAGATTATAATCCGTGTAATCGAAGCCCGCCAGTTCAATCTGGTGAAGCTGGTTTTTGCGCAGCTCTTGCAGCACATAAGCGACGGTTTTTGGAATCCATACGCGGCGAATACTGCTGTCTGTCTTGGGCTTTTTCAGAACAAGAACGGTGTTGGTGGTCTTTCCCGTCCAAGCAGGAAAGATGTGGTAGATGTTCTTGTTATTCAAAGCAGCCAGCGCGGAGCGTTTAACCCTTGCCAGCTCTTGCACGATATAGAGCCATGCGTCATCGTCCTTGATTTCCGGCTCGGATATGTGTACATTGTTCCACGTCAGACCGAGAATTTCCCCGATACGCAGCGAACAGGCAAACGAGAGATTCATGCAGACGTACAGGTTTGCATCCCGACAGGCATCCAGCGCTTTGCGAATCGTTTCCGCGTCCCAAATCTCGCGTTCCCTGCATTTGGCTTTGCAGAGGTTTGCCTGATTGAAGGGGTTCTGCGGGATGACATTCCAGCGCACGGCCTGATTAAAGGCGCATCGTGCGAGCTTGAACACCTTTTCCACCTGCGAATCGCTGATGTAGTCCTGCTTTACAGCATGGTACTTTTCCGCAGCGGAACGAGTTCGATGCAGGTCGTGAATGAAGATGTCCACGGTTTTAACGGTGACGCTCTGCATGGGCAAATCCCCGATCAACGGGTTGATGTAATTTCGGATGATGCCGGTGCTGCTGTCGTACATGGACGGACTCCACTTTAGCTCGCCGTACAGCCGCACAAATTCATCCATGAACTCCGCGACTGTTTCGGTGGACGGTGGATGAAAAGTCCCTTTCTTCTGCGCCAGCTCAACCTCTGATTTACGGACAGAGGCTTCCTTCTTGGAAGGAAAGGTTTCCCATTTTTGCTTGCGCTGCCCGTCGGAGCTGATGTAATCATAGACAACGCAGTAGCTCTTGCCGCGCTTGATGATGGAAGCCAACTTAAACCTCCGACGTTTGATTATTGAGCCAGTCGTCGAAGGATTTTTTGGAGATGCGGATGGTTGAACCAATGCGGACAACCCTGAAATATCCTTCCCTGGTCAAGTTGTAGGCAGACTTTCTGCTGATGCCCAGAATTGAAGCAACATCCTCAACGCGGTACGTTTGAGGGGGATTGCCTGCGGAAGCGGGTGTGTATTCCATAGATGTGCATCCTTTCTGACCGCAAGGGGTCGGTTGATTGTCCCAGATCAACTGTGACAGGCTGATTGTAGCCCTGGTCGTCTGGAAACGCAAGGATGGCATAGCGTTGCTTCCGCGTTCCTTATGGTGTCGCAGATTGCGCTTGGAGGGCGCAGCATAGCTCTAAGCGGTCGTTTTCCGAGCCGGTTAGAGGCTCTTTCCCAGTCCTTGGAAAGCTGTGAAGAAGTATCATGATAGAGGTCGGAGTCGTCGCACCTGATTTCCAAAACAGGCTTAATTCGCTTGGAAAATCGCTCGATTAAAGTGATGTTTACATCATCAAATTGAATGTCGTCGCGCCAAACCATTATGGCTCGTCCGAGGCTCTTTTCGTATCTGCGATACCTATGCCGTTTTCAAGGTTCTGTTCAAGGAATTCCTCTAAAGAAAAATCCCTCTATATACCATGTCAGTTTTGGTGCTTTTTTGACCCCAAAATCAGAAAATTGATATAGAAAATTATATGAACAAAAAATATGCAAAATAGACAAGAAGCAAGGCATTGCTGACTTTTTCAAGCCGACAATACCTTGCTTCTTATTTGCTGCTGTTTTTGAGTGCTGCCGCCAATGCGCCGGCTAATTCCGGCGAGCGTTCAATCTGTCGGATAAGCGTGTTCAGGTCAATTCGGGGTTGAGCTGTCTCTGGGGCAGGCGGTTTGATACCGCGCAAGTCTGGATTGGCATAAAATTGCTGTTCAAAGCGCTGTGCGCCGATTTTGCGATCTTCATCCAGAATATGCGCATAGATACGGGTAATCATTTCGGCGCTGGCATGTCCTGTATCGCCCTGTGTGGATTTCAAATCGCCGTTGGAATATTTCAACTTATAAGTAGCGCTGGAATGGCGGAGCGAATGAAAAACGACGTTGGGCAGATTGGCCTGCTTTTTGAGCTGAGCAAACTTCTTTTCGATTACTCGGTCGTCGCAGGGACGACCATTGGGCTGCGCAAGCACCAGGTTATGATCCTCGTAGGAATGATCCGTCACCTTGAGCTTTTCCTGACACTCCTTCCAGTGGCGCAAAATATAGGCGACGGTTTTCGGAATCCAGATTTTGCGGATGCTGCTATCGGTTTTCGGCTTTTTAAGCACAAGAACAGTCGCGGTGGGCTTTTTCAGTGCGGAATCAAAGATGTGCAGGACAGAGTTCTCTCCGAGAGCCTTGATGGATTCGCGCCGCGCACGATACACTTCTTTATCGATATAGAGCCATGCGTTATCCTGTGCGATATCATCAGGCTCGATATGCACGTTGTTCCACGTCAGCCCCAGAATTTCGCCCAGACGCATGGAACAGGCGAAAGACAGGTTCATGGCGACATAGAGCTGTGCGTCACGGCAGGCTTCAAGCGCCTTGCGGATGGTTGCCGCATCCCAGATATCCCGATGATGGTAAGGGGTTTTGACGAGAATAGCGTTTAAAAAAGGATTTTTTGCAATCATACCCCAGCGGACAGCCTGCCCAAACGCGCACTTGAGTACCTTAATGATGCGCTCGATGTTCTGATCGGTCAAATAACGGTCAGCCATGCGGCGAAACTGAGAAGCGACGGATTCAGTTTTGCGGAGCTGCTGGATGTACTTGTCTACGGCGCGCGTGTTGATGGACTGGATGGGTTGATTGCCGATGAGCGGGTTGATGTAGTTGGCGATTAGCGCGAGGTTTGAGCTGTAAGTGGAAACGTCCCATTTTCGTTCGCCATACAGGTTGACAAAATCGACCATCAGTTCCGATACGGTGATTTTGCTGGGAACAATCAAGGTTGACTTTTTCTTGCCGATTTCAACTTCGGCTTTTCTGCGTTCAGCCTCTGCTTCCTGATGAAAGGTTTCCCACTTCTGATGGCGTTTTCCGTCTTTATCGGTGTAATAATAGACAACGCAGAAGGATTCTCCACGCCGGACGATGTGTGCCATAACGCTGTCCTCACGGCTGCAAAGCTGCGTAGAAATTTTCTTCAAAGCGAACGGCGAGTTCTTTTCGGCTTTGATCGAAGATTTCTGCGTAGGTGTTCAGCATGAGTTTGGAAGAAGTGTGTCCCGTGTCCCCTTGCACCAGTTTGATATTGCCGTCATTGAGGGCGAGTTTGTAGGTGACGCTTGAATGGCGCAAAGAATGAAACGTGACATCCGGCAGATGATGCGCATGGATAAACGTCTTAAGTAGCTTGTAGATCTGATGGCTGTCATAAGGTTTTCCGCTGTTTTGCGCCAACACCAGATTATAATTTTGATAGTCTGCCCCCAAGAGGTCAATCAACTCAAGCTGCCTGGTATGCCACTCTTTCAAAATGCCCGCGATGGTTCTGGGCAGATAGACTTTGCGTATGGAGTTTTTTGTCTTGGGCTTTTTGAGGATAAGGGACATGCTGGAATTGGGTTTGGTTGATGGAAACACCATCAGAATATCTCTGCCTTCCGTAGCTGCGACTGACTGCCTGGACACTTCCAGAAGTGTTTTGGTGACATGGAGCCAGGATGCGCCATCGTCGTCTTCAGCAAAGTGGATATCATTCCATGTCAGACCGAGAATTTCTCCAATGCGCAGAGAGCAGGCAAAAGCCAAATTCATGGCGACATACAGTGCGTCAAAGTCGCAGAGGCTCAGAGCCTTGGCGATGGTAATCGGTTCCCAAACGGGTTTAGTAGTCAATTTCACGCACCCCTTTTTTCAGAATATCGGTTTTCGGCAAAATGGCATTTTCAAATGGATTTTGAGCGACTAAATTGCGGTTCGCAGCATATTGAAACGCTCGCCGCAGAAGATCAATGATTTTCCTGATTGTAAGCGCAGAAATATAGAGGGGTTCTTCCTTTACGTTGCTTGCTGCGCTGATTGTTTTTGTCAGCATACGGATATAAATATCCACGTCTTTGGAGTGAAGATTTTGTATGCCACAGCTGCCAAGAACAGGAAGAATGTAGTTCCGATATAGTCCGATGTTTGCGGTATAGGTAGAAGCCACCCATTTCCGGCTTCCGCAGACGCGAATGAAGTCCTCCATCAGTTCAGACACCGTTACGGCATTGGGTGGAATGAAGATACCCTTTTCCTGTTGCTGCATGACTTCTTCTAGTCTGAAATGGGCATCATCCAGTGATGTGCAAGGCTCAAGTTTTATATGTGTCTTGTCTGCATGATCCGTATACCGATAGCATAAGGAGTACGAATCTCCACGTTTTACAATGCGGGGGATCACAGCCCTTCCTCCTCAAGCCATGCGTCAAAAGACGCACGAAGAACACGAATGGAGTGACCGACGCGAATGGAACGAAAATTCTGCTTTTTGACCAGCGCATACGCTGCCGCACGGCTGATGTCAAGGATAGCGGCAATATCGTCGATGCGATAGGTTTTTGAACCGGGGGCGGCAGACGGACAGAGTTGAGCCGGCGGATGTGAAGAATCAGGCGCGGCAGGCTGCGCATGAGCTTGAAGCTCTTGCGCAAGCGAATCAAAGAATGGGTTCATGATGAAAACCTCCTATTGATGACTTGAGCTGATTATAAAATTACACGTTGGAATCGACAAGGATGGCATCTTTGAGCATGAGATTGAGCTTAACCAGTGCACGCTCTATGCTGCGCTGGGCAACCCGCGGTGCAACGCCTTCACGCCGGGCAATTTCGGAATAAGTGAGTTTTTCCTCATACCGCATCAACAGTCGGCGACGCTGGAGAGATGAAAGGCGTTGCAGAGCTGCATAGAGCGCACGGCGATCTTCAATGCTTAAAAACAGGTTTTCGAGTTCATCGGTGACTGGCGCATTGGTCTGGTCAATGCCGTCTGCCCGATCTAAAGAATATTGAGCGTGCCAACGGTACTTTTTTCGCGCATAAGAGCGGTCATGTTGTATACTTTTCTGTAAAAATTGTTCGATAGTCGATTCTATCGAAATGCCATTCTTTTTTTCATTCATATTCTTTTTCACACTTTTGCTCATACGCAAACATTTCTTTTTTGGTAAGGATGAGACTATACTAAAGAACTATGACTGGCTTGACTGATGAAGGGCTGAGGCAGAACGTTTTTTCTTATGGTCATGTTTTTTCCCCTCTCTTGCTGGAAGAGTTATTTTCTTGTGAGTCTCATCAACATAGACGAGCAGAGAATTAGCCGGAAGATTCAAGACCTTAAGAATCTCATAGTATACCGCAATAGATACATTGACATCTCTGGTACAGAGAACACGAACGTATCGAGCTGAGATACCAACTTTCTCTGCAAATGCTTCCTGTGTAAGACCGGCACGATAAAGTTCCTTTCCCAGAAGCGTGTTACTCAGACGGGCTTTCGTAATCGACCCTCCTTTCACCTTAATCATAGCTGGAATAATAGAATCCAAACAGGAAATAAAATTCCTATTTTACATCCGTTCCTGGTTTATATAATGAAAAAGAAAATAAAAAAGCCAGCAATTATGCATGGCTGTAAAATAAAAGATATTCCTTTTGAAAAGGGACGCAGAGCAATATCTGTCGGTAAAGCTCTGTGTCCCAGTGTTCGGTACTCGCGTTGTTATTTGATTGATAGTCGCCGATCGCTGAATCTACTGCGACATAGGCGATAATCTTAGTTTGCAGTCTGCTGCCCGTCCGTTTTCTCAAGCCATTATCCTTTATTAGAATATTGGAAAACTCTTACATAGCTCTTTTTACGACTTCAAGTGAGCGATTTACCCGCTTGATTACCGCACCTACGCTTCTGTTCTTGATTCTTGAGATTTCACGGTACGAATACTCTTGAATGAAGTGCATCTGAATAAGCTGCCTGTCGTCCTCTCTTATCCTTTCCATTGCCTTGTGAAGCGGATCAAGCTCAACGATATGTTCATATTCATTTTCATAATAAATTGAGTTATAATCCGCTTCCATAGGGATAGGCACTTTTTTTCTGAGCATCGTTTTGCACTCATTAACAAGGATGCGCGTCGCCCATGTTTTGAAATACTCGGGATTCTGGATGGACTCCCGTCCCCTCCATGCTTTATAAAAGCACTCTTGGACAGCATCCTCACAGTCCGCATAACAGGAGAAAAAACGATGAGCTGTTCCCAGTAAAGTTGACTTTATCGTTTCCAGTGCTTCCAGCACTTCTTCTTCGCTCATCGCTTTCTCCTCCTCTTTTTATCGTTCCAAGACTCTGTTTTCAATATCTTCCATCAGTCTACGGGTCATTGCTTCCATCTTATCCCGTTCTTCCTGCGTGTCTGCTTCAGATTCGACTTCTTTTATCCAAGTTCTAATCTTTTCTACGTTGATTTTATCTGCCGATTTATTCATTTCTATTTCAATTTTCTTTCCATATAGCCATTTCATAAATTTATTCATCCGTTTTTCTCCTCTCAATGATTTTCCATATAAACCATATCTGCAACGCGATTTAACTCATGAATTAACGCATTTACTTCACTTTCTTCAAGTCCGTCTGCACAATACTGCAAAATAACATCGCTAAGCATCCCAAATCCATCGCTTCCGTTTGAGCTAAACTTTGACTGATACGGGATAGTCATTTGCTCAGCAGCTTTACGATAGATTTCAATACTCTCAGGAGAAATCGCCCACTTTCCGTCCTCAACGCTTGCAATCATTTCCTGCTTTGCCGTAATTTCATCTTCCAACGTACACTTTTTCTCATCATTTTCTTCTTTAGCATATCGGTCTTGCAAATCATTCAATTCAGAATTAAGCGTCTCCAGACGAGCTTTATACGTTGCGCTTTCAACCGGTGCGGTCAGGCTCGGATGAATCTCATATTGGGTCATCTGATCCAAATGCTCGGCGCAATATGCAACAAATGCTTTCGCAGCTTCCTGTTTCTTAGAAGAAGCGCTGATGCACATCACGTCAATATTCGCGTTGAGTGTTTGTTGCTGCCCTTTTTCAAGCGTCGGCGGCAACATCATTACCATTGCATCCCTATCGGCGTAGGTAATCCCAAATCCCATATAATACGAGGAAATTAACGGCATACCCCATTGCTCGTTTTCCTCTGCAAACATCTGTTGATTTTGGGCGACAAGTGCCATCAAAGAATGAAATTCTTCCGTATCAAAGGAAATCTGACCATCTTCGTTTTCATTCTGCGCAACATACGCTTTGACCATCATCGTCACAAGTCCGTCTATCCCCATCTGCTGAATATCGGCAAGTGTGTAATCTGGATAGTCCAGCGCATATTCATCCAACCAGACCTTAATCTTATCAAAGAGTTCTGCATACGTCGTCGGGTATTCACCTAACTCCATATTCTTCCATTGCGTTTCATTGACCGTCCAAGAATCCAGCATCAAAGAAATTGGATAACCCAGCAGAGTTTCGCCATCAAAAATGACATTCTGAATTGCCGGGTAAAGTGTTTCAGCATCCACACAAAGCGACTCATTATCAATCGCAGCCAGATAACCCTTTTCTTTAAGTGCCGTATATGAACCGGGCGCGGATACTACAAACAAGTCAATAGAATCGTCACCCGAAAGGGCAGCCTGCTGGATTTCACTGCTGTTAAGTGTTTGCGCCGATACTACTGCAACATCAGGGTGTTCAATCGAAAAATTAACTAGCATATCCGGCGATACGCTACCCATCAGCGTCAATACAGTCTGGGTTGATTCTCCATCCTTTGAAATATCTCTCAGAAATACACGATTGGCATACGGATAAGCATACACCCCTGCTTCCGAACAAGCGGCTCTCGTGTTCACCATTGCATACTGAACCGGAATATACGCCTTAACCAGTCGATTTCCGGCTTCGTCTACTTCATAAACGCGGTTATCCGCAAAATATACCAGTTTGCCTTGATGGAAAGCTATTCCGCTGGGAGCCTCCATGCCTTCCAGCTTCATAACCTCGCTCTCGTTCATATCCGAATTGGCATTATATTTCCAAATTGCATTTTCATCGCCTTGCGTATATATAATCAGATCACAACCTTCTCCTTGCGCAATGCTCTGAATCCCTGTAATTCCCGAATACATCACGTCTTGCGTGGCAAAGTCAAAGATTGCAAGCTCGGTTTTATCATATTCATCGTAGTTATCCGTTCCGAGCAACAGAAACAATTTTCCGTTGTTCATGGTTGTTCCCTTGATTTCTCGATAGAAATCATCGCTCTGAACATACAGAATATCTTCAGGAAGCTGTGTATACGGTTCTAACTTTCCCTCCGTAAGTTGAAAGATTTGTCCGCTATACGGTTGCAACCCATAAAGCGTCTGACCATCTGTAAAAATGACGCTGATCGCCTTTTCCCAGATGGACGCTTCCGTCTCATCCTCCGGGCGTTCCTGATTATAGCGGTACAAATAAGTATCCGACAGATCAATAGCCGTTGAAAGTTCTCCACCCTGATACGCATACACGCCATACGTTCCGAGCATATACAACGTATCTCCCACATAACAAAGCGAATCTGCGACTTCATAATCATGAACCTGCGTGAGGTTCAATGCCACATCCCCCTCTGCAAAAGCCACAGCTGCTACTAGCATCACCAACAGCACCAGCACCGCACACAGTTTTTTCATGATTACCGCTCCTTTCAATTCACCGTCTTATTCTAAATCATATTTAGATTTCCGTTTTCCATTTCATAAACGATATCGCAAGCCTTTTCGATATCCGTCGCACTATGGCTTGCCAGAATGATCGTCTTTCCATCCCGTTTGAACTGCTGAAGCAGATCGTGAACTTCTTCCATCGAAGCCTTATCCATTGCGTTAAAAGGCTCATCCAGAATCAGGACATCCGGGTTTTCCATAAAGGCTTGCGCAAACCCCAAGCGCTGACGTTGTCCAAGCGAATACTTCCCGACCGGCTTTTTCTCATCGGGACCAAGTCCCAGTGTGACCATTGCTTTCCGCGCAGCTGCCTTATCTACTTTGCCCGACATATCCGCAAGCAACATCAGATTTCTCAGACCTGTTTCGTTAGGAAGAAAGCCGGGGCTTTCGATAATAACACCTGTAGACGGAGAAAAATCAGCCATTGTTTTATACGGAGGATTTGCCGCTTTCTTCAAATCGGGATTCCGTTTCAAGGCTGCCTTATTTCCGATCAAACAGCCATTTACTACAACATAACCTGTTGTGGGATGGGAGAAACCACAAATGCAGCGCATCAGCGTTGTTTTGCCGCATCCATTTGCACCGACCAGACCATAAATCTTTCCAGCCTCAAGCTGGATAGAAATATCTTTGAGTACCGTGTTATTACCATATCGTTTGGATAGGTTTTGAATTGTAATCATAGCGAAACCTCTTTCTCTTTTCAAACTTAGAATTGCATATCCATCTTTTTCACACGGAAAGACATCAGCGCAATAATCAAGGCATCTACAATGCCGTAGCCGACCAGCACTTTCAAAAGCATTTCAAATTCATGCTCTGGTTTCATGGAAACAATCGCACCCAAAGTTGCAAAATTACTTGGCAAAACAATGCCCGGCAAATATTCAAAAAGCACTGTGATATTCAGCAACAGCAGGGAAACACATACCACAATTCCAAGGTTTGGCATCTCAAAAAGAGAAAAAGACAGTATCAGAAGGGTCATTGTCAAAAAGAAGCAAAACAGCACAAACCACGCCAAGAAGCACGCTTGAACCGGTGAAAGACCTCGAATGTATTGTGGAATAATCTGCATTTCGTAGATGTAGTCGGCGTTTTCTGCCAATCTTTCCAAATCGCTCCATCCGCTTCCGGGAGTCACATAAGACAGCGAAAACAATGCGCACATTGCTGTCATAAACAGCAGGAAAAACGCTACAATGCCGATGCAAAATACAATCAGGGAGAGCAGCCATTTTCCTCTCGAAAGGCGAATCAACACATATTTTTGATAAGACACTCGCTTTGGTATTTCTGAAATCATGACAAGAAATGCGACGCTCGTCATAATCAGATTAAAGCCGGAATTCAGGCAAGTAAAAAGAGTTTCACCTAAATGTACTTTATATCCATACATGCCTATCATCGTCGCATTACTGCGAACCAGCATAAAGTTCATCAGCAGGATGAACACCAGCATTAAACCCGTTCTCATTGAATGTAACCATAAGCTCATATCTCCTTGAAGACAGGCTGTCAGCCATCCTTTCAATTTCCTTTCATTAAGCATTTTCACACCTCCTCTTACATCCGGCATAGTAAATAACCAAGCTGACCGCCAGCACAACCAGATAGCTGATAATCGACACAACCGCTTTTTGCGGGGTTAAACCATCATTAAAAAGTGTTGCAGGATGTGGCGTTTGGATGCCGAAGAAGAAGAAAATGACATCTGCGTTCCAAAGATAGTAGAGAAACGAAGGAATTGTGACTGTCAGCAGCTTATCGGGAATCCACACTGCAACAGCCAAAGCAACAACCGCCCAAACACTCGCTGTGAATCCGATACCTACTGTGATTTCCAAATAAACCGGCAATCCATAGCAGATCGTATACCAATTATAGAAGATACAGGACGGGTCAAAATAAATGGTATGGTTTGGATAAGTCGTCGGATCGCACGGCAGTGCAATGATATTCCAGATAATTGCATGGAGAATAAACGCACTCATCGTTGCAACCGCAGCACCGATCATCGAAGCACCTGCTTTAATTGCAACATACTTTGCGACCGAGCTTCGCAATGTTCTCCATTGCATGATACTTCCGCTTTCTTCTTCGACTTGGCTTGTCGAATGTGCAAGCGCCGCACAGAACGGCAGCAACAACATGAATCCACCGAAAAAAATGCCGCCAATCGAAAGCTGCAATGCGCTTTCTCGATATTCAAGCCATTCATCCACGCTGCCGATCCAGTATGCTGCTGAATAGCCCATCAAAGTGAATATTGCTACGCCGAACGCAATCCAAAATCTTTTAGAGCGAAATGTATTTTTTAATTCTTCGTGCACTTCTTTCACTTCCTTAATTTAATTCAAATCCAATGATTATAAGTTGCAACTGTTCCAATTAAATTTATCGAGAATCCAAGTGCAAAAAGTGGAATGTTCATCCATTCTATTTTTTCAATCCGTTGTTCTTGTTTATATGATAATAATCCATAAAACACATACGGAAGCATATCAATAATATACCGATTTCCGAATTGATACCCTCCCATGGTTCGATGGCAACAAACAATGATTAAATGTATACACACCGTCATAGGAACTATTATTAAACTTGTTTTGCATTCTTTTCGCCTTTTTATCAGCGCATAAACCCACAACACAATAAAAAGAATTGTCATTGGAGCAATCAGCCAAAATGCCATACAATCATAAGTGTCATAAATCAACATTCCATGTTCTCCTCCTGTTTGGGGTAACCTTAAAAGTTGATTCAAATGTTTTATTGCATAGCTAAAGCTGAATTGGCCTTCATCTGCACGAATAAATTCTGGTAAATAGTTGTGCCCAAACTCAAACGGATTATCAAATCGAGCAGCATTTAGCGTCAAATAAAATCCAATTATCATACATGCTGGAATTAGATGATATCCCTTTTTTACCAATGTTTTTATTCTTGTTTTTTTAATTACAAGTGCAACGATTAGTGGTATATAAACAACGACCATTGGTCTACATCCGAAGGCGCAGGCTAAAAAGGCAAACGCTCTCCCCATGTGCTGATTTACTGCATAAAAAAGAGACATTAACGAAAGAGCAAAACACATTGTTTGAGCCATGTACCAAACCCATCCGCCTTGCAGGGAAATAAATAGGTAGCCATTCCCTAAAAATAGGAACAAAACATATTGTTCCGCCATTACGTATTTTCCTGTTATTGTACGGTAAAGACGAAGCGCATATATAATGCCAACAAGTGAAAAAACAAGTGATATCCAGTGGTCAGGCGTATTTGTTCCAAATATCGCAGCAAACGGAAGTAGTACTAGCGATGGGAATGGAGGAAAACTTACATAATACTTCCCTTCATAAATTGCCAGCTCTAACCAAGGATAATCCGTGCCTAAATCCAATCGTCCATCTAGCCATGCACATGCTTGCAATGTATATGAACGATATGGATTTTCTTCTGTTATCCAATGCCCTGTAAAAGATGCACTCGTCCATAAAACAATAAGAAAGGCTAATGGGAAAATTAAATATCTCCAATCTAGTCTAAAATACTCCTTTGTTTTCCGCTTATTGGACATCATCCCATGTCAAAACTCCTTTATAATCAGCGTTTCCATGTCCATTTTTACTCCTATCAAATGGATCCAGCACCACTCCACTTTGAGCATCAATCATGACCATTCTATACTCCGGCGTATTTTTCTCATCTTCATTCATTTCATCCTCCTGTTTTCCCTTATATACATATTCTTCTTTTGGATTTTCCATATATATACAATTTACGCACCACGTTGGAACTAAATAATAGCATTCTGCCTCATACGCATCTCTTTTTCCCTGCGGGTAATTCGGATCATTATATAGAACATATCCAAGTCGAATATCATATATTTTCCTAATGTGGCCTTGTTCTATTAATTTAGAAATACTTCTTTTAATTTCATCAAAAGAGCATAATGGAATGTCACTTGCAATTTCATCTACTTTTTTAACTGCATTCACTGTTATTTGATATTCATCCTTCTCTCGCATTCCCAACACAAGTTGAGGAAAGAAATCCGGCCAACCTGTCTTATAGAAAGCACGATTTGCATGTTCAAGAATCGGTACTCCATCTATCGTCTGCCAGAAGTGTGACAGATAGATCGCTTGTTCTGTTACTTCTAAGCTATCTTTCTTTACTCTGCATCTAACACTAAAATCAAAAGGTTGTTCAAAAAGGTATGAATCCGCTTCGATTCCTTGAGGGATTAAAATATTCTGTGCGCAATCAATCATATCTTGAACAGTATATTTTTCTCCGTATTCGTTCCCATATATCTTATTCAAATCTATCCTTTCCCCGTAAGAACGATATACAATAAGTGGCATTTCGCCTTTTTTTTCGCGAAAAATATAATCTGCCGGATTATGATGTAAGATTATAGCTCCTCTTCTATCGTTCCATTCTGTTTCGGATTGAAAGAGAGTTTCGTCTAATTTGTAATCGGCAATTTCTACCTTTGAAACAGATAATGTTCCATTTCCATAAACCTCTGCATTTACATCAACTGGAATAGCCCTGCCTTGTGAATCCTTATATTCCGCTTTCCATTTTTCTTGAACCTGCTTATAAACATCTGACACCCTATAATATTCTTGTGCTAAGCAACCTGTGGGTAACGCCATCCACATACACAAAACAGCTAACACTTTTATCCATTTCGTCATAATCATTTCTCCTTAAATAATTGGATTATGAGTAGCCGATGTCAAACATCGGCTACTCATAAGATGGATCAGCGTTAATCCGCACGCATCGAGCCGTACAAAGTAATGTTATTCAGACCGTACTTACTTGCGTAATTAGTATTGCCACGCCCTGCAACGCTGTAATACTGACTAATAACCAATGCATTGGACATGCACTGATACTCGCCGTTGTCAGAGCGATGCCAGTTTGCCCCCATCGTCTTGCCCGTATCATGGCGATATGCTGCAATTCGATTCGTCTCCACTGCACTGGTTTCTTGAATCCTGTGCTTCACATAGAACTTGTTGCCGCCGGAATACTTCCAAACCTTCTGCTCGCTATGATGCTGGTAGAGTTGATTATCAGCGAGTGCTTCACACGGAGTACGAAGAGTAAAGCTGACAGCAGCAGATGCAATGCTCGCAATAGAAAGCAACGTAGTGGCAACCAAAATGATAGCGATCAGTTTTTTCATAAGTTTTTCTCCTTCCTGATTGAAAACTGTTTTTATTAGGACTTACTTGTGGTATAATGTTATGGGTTCTTGCGAAACGTTCATCGCTTCGGCGATGAGGTGCTTGCCGGCATGTTTTGCAAGAACTTTTTGTTTTGAGCTACCCACCTTTCGATTAGCCCGGATCATGACACCTAAACTGCACCGTATCGTCGCCTCTTTTCCTGTATGACCATAACATCTTTCACGTCTCGAATTCTACCATAAAAGGGTTCGGATTTGGGGCTGATTACCTGAAACGACAATTTAGATACCTGAAATGCAACGTTTTCGGCTTGATAGGGTATAATTCTTCCTTTTTTCGGTAATATTCTTCCCATTCCAAGCAAAACAACATACGCTCCTTTTGCGTACAAAAGAAATCGCCAAACATTTTGAATGTCCAGCGATTTTGATGTGTGATTCTTTACTTTTTTATTGCTTTACTTTATTCCAAGAAATAAACCCCTTATAATCGGCATCGCCCCAACCGTTTTTGCTCTTATCCATAGGGTTGGTTACTTCTCCAGTTTGAGCATTTATTGTGAGCGTTATAAACTTGTCTGTGGTTCTTTCGGTTGAGTTTGAATCATTTTCAATCTGTTCTTCGTCGTAGATATATGCTTCCTTTGGATCATTGATATAAATGCACTCAAGTACCCATGATGGAACTAAGTAATAGCAATCCGCATCATAAACTGAACGTTGTCCTTTGGGAAAATTGGGGTCATTATATACAGAATATCCAAATCTTAGGGAAAACACTTTCC
>ENA-OYXV01000519-OYXV01000519.1-human-gut-metagenome-genome-assembly--contig:-NODE-519-length-24029-cov-7.034663_pt1 | contig 24029 bp, 17 predicted proteins | sample MGYA00244846_ERZ653424 | MGnify/ENA primary metagenome ERZ653424 (study PRJEB26926, sample SAMN06165108) | human gut metagenome | biome: ENVO:00009003; feature: ENVO:2100002; material: ENVO:00002003...
CCGCTGGGCAGTGCCATCGGGCTGACGCTGCTGGCGGGCGCGGGGCCGGGCATCGCCGTGCAGATTCTGCCTGTCGGCTCGGTGCAGGCGGCGTTCAGCACTGATTTCACCACTGCCGGCATCAACCAGACACGCCACCGCATTTCCCTCGTCCTGACTGCGAACGTGCAAATCGTCATTCCGACCGGCGCGAAAAACGTGCAGGCCAGCACGCAGATGGCGATGGCAGAAAGCATCATCGTCGGGCAAGTGCCGGATTCCTTCGCCGAGGGCGGCAGCGACAACAGCATCATCGACCTTGCGCCGTGAGGGGGAATGGGGTATAATAGAACGAAAATCCCGCTGATTTCAGCAGAAAGAAGCATTACCATGCGCGTTCTCGACATTGACCTCGACTTTTTCCTCGCCGACTGCTGCCCTCTTGCCGAATTAGGACACCGCCCGTCCCTCCCCGGACATGAGCCGTGGGAAGCATCCGCCGTCCGCGCGTTCCTCGAAAACCAGTGCGGTCTGTCCCGCACCGCCCCCAAGCCGGGGCGCATTTTCGAGACGCATGACCAAGCCCTCACGTTCTGGGAGGAGCAAATCGCCGCCGGACGCCTGAACGCCCCCTTCGACGTCACCCACGTTGACGCGCACAGCGACCTCGGCATCGGCTATCCCGGCCCGAACTTCGTGCTGTTCAACGTCCTGTCCATGCCCGTCCCAAAGCGGCTGGACTACGCCGCCTTCTATGCCCAGAAGAAGCTCGATGAGGCGAATTACCTGCTGTTCGCGCTGGCGATGCGGCGGATTTCGTCGCTGGACAACGTGCGCAATCCGCGTTCGCGGGCGGATATTCCGCAAGTGCTGCTTGACGCGGACGGCAACATCCATCTCAATTCGCTGACCGCGCAGATGTTCGCCGCGAAAAACGGCGCAGAGCCGACCGTACCCTTCCGCGTGTACGACGACTACCGCGATTTCCGCGCGGCGGGGGCGTATGACTTCGTGACGCTCGCGATTTCGCCGAGGTACGCGCCGAAGGAGGCGGATGCGCTGGTGGAGGTGGTGGGGGAATATATCAAGAAAGAAAAAAATTTTTGTAATGGGTGTTGACAAAATAAAAAACATGTGATATATTAAAGATGTCCTCAATGGAGGAAAAGTGACCTATAAGCAAAGGAGGCGAGTCCAATGGGGCGGCTGGATGATTCAGAAGCAATAGCCGAGCACAATCAAAATAGGAGGAAAACGTATGAAGAAAATGACGGCATTACTGCTTGCATTGGTTTTGACTTGCTTGTTTGCTACGTCGGCGATGGCGGTAACGGTTACTGGTCCAAAGAAAACGTTCACTGTGGGAACCGGCATTAAGAGTGATGAATCGGATGAGCCGTATCTGGAAATTACGGAGTTCTCCACATCGGGTGCAGGGTATTTCGTTTTCTGGGTCACAAACAATTCCAATGATACGCAGGTGTCGCCTGCATATTATCCTAATAGCGCGGGCGTTAAGACAATTTACTATATGCAGGAAAGCAGAAAAGCTGGCTATGTAAAGGCAAATGTCAGTTATTCGGCTCGAGCCAGAACAAATAGTTCTGTGCCAACAAATGCACAAAGTACACTTGTAGCTGTTTTTGCGCCGTAACGTGATAAATTAAATGAGCGGAAGTGTCCTTTGCGGGATACTTCCGCCTATTGAGTTTTACTTACAGTCTTGACGATTTAAAGAAGGAGAAGCGAATGAAAAAGTTTCTGTCGCTGATGCTCTGCGCCGCTCTGCCCCTGTGCGCTTTTGCCGCCCACGCGGAAAATGCAGAACTGAACATTGCCACCAATCAGTATTATGCCTTGATGGAACGCATGGAGCAGTTTGAACAGGAAAGCGGCATCAGCATCACCTGCGAAAAGTCCGTAGACATCATGGACACGATTTCGACCGCCTACGTTATCAAGAATCCCGACATTGATTTGTTTGTTTTCACTGCTTACGACGGCTTATATACCCTCAAAAACATGAAATACTACGCGCCGCTAACCGGCAGCGCGATTTTGCAGGACGCTTTCCAGCATGTCTATCCCGCTCTGCGCCCCGTCTGCACGGATGACGATACGCTGATGGGCTGGATAATAGATGCTTCCCCGATGGGCATGATGGTCTTGACGGAATATCTGGACGAATGGGGAATGAAGTCGCCCGAAACCTTCGACGAACTGCTGGATGTGTGCAACGAAATTCTGGAAGAAGGGCTTCTGCCGGAAGAGACAGGGCTTCTGATGCCGAAATACACCCAGTCGGGCATGATGGACTTGTTCATGAAGTATTACATCATGACCTCCCTGCAGGAGGGACGCAGGCTGGACTTTACGGACGAAACGTTTCTGCATTACGTCCAGCGCATCAAGGACGAACTGCCCGCGGAAGAAGAGCCGCGCATGGCATTTGAAAATATTTTCATGATTCCGGGTGCTTCGTCCGCCCCGTCGCAGATGATTCAATTCGTGCCGCGCATTTTCCCGGAGCAGAACAGCGCGGTTGAAACGTATGTGACCATTGCTGTGGTGAACCCCTACGGCAAGAATCAGGAAGCCGCGATTCAGTTTTTGGAATACTGCGCGACACATCTGACAGATGGAAGTTACTTTATCTATGACAACCTGACCGAGCCGATTGAAAATCCGTCGATGGTGGCGCAGCTGGATGAACTTGCGGAAAAAATCGCACTGCTGGAACAGAAAGCAGATAAAGAGCGCGCGGACGAGGACACCCTGCGCGACTTGCAGGATCAGTACGCAAACATGGAGCAGTGGCGTTATTTCTCTTCGGCGGAGGATATTGCCTACTATCATGAGATGGCGAAATCGCTGTATGTGTCCGAGGGTTCGCCGCTGACGTATGATGACGCGCTTCAGGTGTTGGTGCAGCGCTATCTGAACGGCGCGTTTGATGCGGCGACGTTCGCGAAGGAATGCCAGAATCATGTGGAAATGATTTACGCGGAAATCGGCGAATAATCAATAGAACCAAAAAACCTCGCGGCATCACCTGTCGCGAGGTTTTTATGTGCAAGCAATGTGGATAACTCAAATCCCCGTCGCGGATTTCGCGGACGTGGCGATATTCTCCGCGTGGTCGCCGATACGTTCGAGGTTTGTCAGCATATCCAGATAAATCATGCCGTTCTTCGCGGAACACTTGTGGTTCTTCAAGCGATCCATGTGGTGGCTGCGCAGGGCTTCGGTCGTCGTGTCGATTTCGTCCTCCACGCCCTCCACTTCGCCCAGCAGCGTGTCGTCCGTTACCTGCGCCTTGAACATATCCAGCGACCGCTGCATCTGCGCGCGCACAAGGTTCGACAGGCTTTCCAGCTCCTGCACCGCCTTGGGCGAGAATTTCACCTCGTCCTGATTCTTCAGCTGCGCCGATTCCATGATGTTCTGGCTGTGGTCGCCAATGCGCTCCATGTCGTTGACGACGTGGAACATCGAGCCGACCAGCTTCGTGTCCTTCTCGGACAGGTCAAGCCCCTTCACTTCCACCAGCGAATCGGTGATTTCGCGGTTCAGGTAGTCCAGCACGTCCTCGTTCCGCGCCAGCTCTTCGGACTTCTTCGCGTCCCACTCGTTGAAGCACTCCATCGCCCGCTGGAAGTTGCCCATCGCGATGCCGCCCATGCGCTGCACTTCGTTGAACAGCTGCGCCACGGCAATCGGCGGCGTTTTGAGCATACGCGCGTCAAAGTAGCGCAGCTTCATTTCCTCGGCGGTCGAGCCGTCGCCCTTGATCAGCAGGCACGCCAGCTTCTCCAGCCAGCTTGCGGCGGGCAGCAGCAGCGCCGTCGTCGTGACGTTGAAGAGAATGTGGACGATGGCGATTTGCAGCTTGAGGTTGCCGGGGGAGAGCATCTCGACCCAGCTTGCCAGCGGCAGGCAGCAGGCGATGATGACGAAAATCACCGTGCCGATGACGTTGAAGAGCAGGTGCACCGTCGCTGCGCGCTTGGCGGTGGAGTTTGTGCCCGCGCACGCCAGCAGCGCCGTAACGCAAGTGCCGATATTCTGCCCGAAGAGGATGAAGATGGCGCCATCCAGCCCAATCAGCCCCTGCGCGACGAGCGTTTGCAGGATGCCGATGCTGGCGGCGGAGGATTGCAGGACGGCGGTGATGCCCGCGCCGATCAGCACGCCCAGAATCGGGTTGTTGATGGACGCCATCGCCTTCTGGAAGCCCTCCCACGTCCGCAGCGGCTCCATCGCGCCGGACATGGTGTTCATGCCGATGAACAGGATGCCCAAGCCCATCGTGATGGTGCCGAACTGCTTGGCGGTTCTGTACTTGTCGGGAAGATTCGAGAGAATCAGCCCCAGAAACGTGAAGATGGCGGCGAAATCAATCTGCACAGACAGCAGCAGCGACGTGACCGTTGTGCCGATGTTCGCGCCCATAATCACGCCGACCGCCTGCGTCAGGGACATCAGCCCCGCGTTGACGAAGCCGACGACCATGACCGTCGTCGCGGAGGAGGACTGCACCACCGCCGTGATGGTGATGCCCGCGAGCATGGCGAGGAAGCGGTTGCCCGTGACCATGCCCAGCAGCTTTTTCAGCCGTGTACCCGCCGCTTTTTCCAGCGCTTCGCCCATCAGCTGCATTCCGAACAGGAACAGCCCCAGTCCGCCGAACAGGGATAAGACATTCATAATCGTCATGGTGGTTCGTTTCCTCCGAGCGTGCCGCAATGCAGCAAAATTCCGCCTGTGCGGGGAAAAATCGCATACATATCTACTTTACCACACTTTGCGCTTGTTTTCAACTGAATTTTACAGATTCACGGAGATTTCAGGCGGCGTTCGGCGGGAAAACAAAAAGCCGCCCCGAAAGGCGGCTGTGGTTACATCGGCTTGCCGTACTCGTAGAGGGTGTCGCTCGGCAAATCGACATCTTCGTTCCAGAATACGCACGTCCGGCTTTCGTCCAGCTGCACCTGCTGGAACAGCCCGTGTACATCCCGCAAAACGCCGTAGCCGGGCAGGGCAAAATCCTCCTTCACGTCGTACCGCACGCGCCGCCCGTCGTCGAAGGACACGGACAGGCAGTAGTCCGGCAGCGGGGTCACGCTCTTGATGCGTGGAATCATTTTCGCACCTCCTTACAGGGGCGGCAGCTTCCCAATTTTCTGCTCATCCCACATGGTTTGCAACGCCGTTTGGTGCAATTTCAGCCATTCGGTCACAAGTTCCTGTGCCTTTTTGGGCAGGTCGCCTTCTATCATTTCTAAAGTACGAATGTTAAATTCTCCCATATACTCGCCGTAAAGCGCATGAATGTGGGACGGCTCATGTTCCTTGGGCTTGAAGAACATTTTGATAACAATGCCATAAAAGCGGCTAATTTCCGGCACATTCATCCCTCCTATCATGGGTGTCCGGCTGTGCTTCCCACTTTTATTATAGCGGATAGGGAATCAAAAAGCAACTGATTTTTCAGCAGGCGCTGTTTACTTCACTTTTCCCTCACCATATGGTAAAACGTCCCTTCTCCGCTGAGCGTCACCCGCTTCACCGGCTCGCCCACCACCCGGAATCCCGCCTTCTCGTAGCAGCGAACGGCGCGCGTGCCGTACCCCTGCCCGCAGTGGTCTGGATGCGCCCCGATGCCGAAAAACACCTCGCTGCCCTCGTCCGACAGGTTCACGAAGCCCACCAGCGTTTCGCCATCATAGAAAGAATAGAAATTGCTTGCCGGATTCGCAAACCCGTATCCGTGCTTCTTCTGCTCGGCATACGGCGGATTGTTGTACATCGCGTATTCGCCGGGGTACTGCCACGCGCAGATGGCTTCCTTCTCGGCTTCGGTGGTCGGATGATACGTCAGCATGGGCGTTTTCCTCCTTGGGGATATTTCTGATTATGCAAAAAACCGGAGGCAGCCTGCGCCGCCCCCGGTCAAAATCCTCGATTATTGCAGCACAATGCCTTCTGCTTCCAGCTCCGCGCGGGTGCAGAGCCGCAGCGTCACAAAGTTCTGCTGGCAGATGATGTAGCTGCCGCCTTCGCGCGTGTCCTTGTTTTCCAGCGTCACGATGCCCTGCGCGATGCAGTCGTGGTCGGTGCAGCTGGCGTCGGTCATCTCGATGCTCGTCTCCGTGACGTGGATGATGTTCACGCACACGCCGTGAATCAGCCGGTAGTACCCGTCCTCCAGCAGCGGAATCGGCTCGTACGTCTTTGTGCCGACTGTCACAAGCAGGAACGCGACGGCTTCCGACGGGTCGCGAACCGCGCTTGCCATCGGGGAGGGCGCGATGCCGGGGTCAGTGCCGCGCGTCGCCGGGTTCAGCTTCGCGAAGCTCAGCGATTCGTTCGATGCCGCCAGAATCGCCTGCGCGTCGGCGAGGGTTTCCTGCGTCGTCGTCAATTCCGCCTCTGTCGCGGCCAGGGTTGCCTTTGTGGCTTCCAGCTCCGTCGTGGCGGCGGTCAGGGTGTCCTTCGTCGCGGTGAGTTCGTTTTCCGCGGCAGTCAGGCTGTCCTTCGTTGCGGTGAGCTCGTTTTCAGCGGCGGTCAGGCTGTCCTTCGTTGCGGTGAGTTCGGATTCCTTCGCGGTCAGGCTGTCCTTCGTCGCGGCGAGTTCGGATTCCTTCGCGGTCAGGCTGTCCTTCGTTGCGGTGAGTTCGGATTCCTTCGCGGTCAGGGTGTCCTTCGTCGCGGTGAGTTCCGATTCCTTCGCGGTCAGGCTGTCCTTTGTCGTCGTGAGTTCGGCTTCGGTGGCGGTCAGCGCCGTCTTGGTGTCGGACAATTCCGTCGTGGCGGCGGCAAGGGTGTCCTTCGTCGCGGTCAGTTCGGTTTCGGTGGCGGACAGGCTGGTTTTCGTGTCGGACAGCTCCGTCTGCGCGGCAGTCAGCGTGTTCTGCGTCACCGCCAGTTCGGCTTCCGTCGCGGCGAGTGCTTCCTTCGTGTTCTCCAGTTCATATTCCTTCGCCGGCAGGGATGCCTTCAAGGTGTCCAGTTCGTTCTGCGTGGTGGACAGCGTGTCCTTCACTGCCGTCAGTTTGGTCTGAGTGATCATCAGCGTGTCCTTCGTGGATGCCAGCGTGGTGTCGCGGCTGTTCAGGGCAGTCTGCGTTTCGGCGAGGGTAGCTTCGGTGGATGCGAGGGTGTCCTTCGTGGCGGACAGCTCGGTTTCGCGGTCAGCAAGCGTACCCTGCGTTTCGGCGAGGGTGGCTTCGGTGGATGCGAGGGTGTCCTTTGTCGCGGACAGTTCAGTTTCGCGGTCAGCAAGCGTGCCCTGCGTTTCTGCGAGGGTGGCTTCGGTGGACGCGAGGGTGTCCTTTGTCGCGGACAGTTCAGTTTCGCGGTCAGCAAGCGTACCCTGCGTTTCGGCGAGGGTGGCTTCGGTGGACGCGAGGGTGTCCTTCGCGGCGGACAGGCTGTTTTCGGTGTCCGCTAAGGTGGATTGGGTGGAGGACAGCGCGCTCTGCGTGTCCGTCAGCTGATTCCGGGTGTCCGTCAGCGAATTGTGGCTGACGATGAGACCGGCGCCAAGTGCGATGGAAGAGACTGCCAGCACGATGGCGGCAATCATCCAGATGATGGTCTTTTTCCGGGCGGCAATGGGGCTCATAGCAATCCTCCTAACAAACGACGAAAATGGGCAGAAACCTTCCGTTTTTTCCAGTTTACCACCATCGGGGGAAGTTGTCAATCTCGAATTTCGCGGAAGCACAAAAAACGCCCCTCCGCCGACAAAAGCAGAGGGGGCAGGGGAAGGAAGATTATTGGTTCTTCACGGAAAGTTGGGGGGCAAACAAGGACTTAGGCGAAGCCCCAAAAAGCTGCACGCGGAAGGAGCATGAAAGCGCGACCAACTCAATCGCGCGGAGGGGTCAAGGGGCAATTGCCCCTTGCAGGGTCAAGGGACAGCGTCCCTTGTGGGGTTTGGGGCAACGCCCCAACTGTTCCGCGTCAAACCTACTCAAAGGAAGAAGTCAACAAGGCGCAGGCAGCGAAGCGTCCCTGCCAGTAACTTTGCGCGTCCGCAGACGCGCCCCCAAGCTGCTTTTCCCCCAAGATTCCGTGAAGAACCGAAAAAACCTCCGAAACACAGCCGCGTTTCGGAGGAAGAAAGATGCATATATAGAGGAAGTTACTTCTTCAGTTCAATCCCTTGACCCTTCAGCCGCGCAACCACGCCGTCAACAACCGCCTGCACTTCGTCGCGGGTGAGCGTGCGCTCCGGGTGCGAGAAGGAGAGGCGAATCGTGATGGTCTTGCCGGTGATGTCGCTGTATGTGCCCAGCACGGTCACCTTCTGCACCAGCGGGGAGTTCTCCGCCTTCACCGCGTCCAGAATCGGCTGGCAGCGATTGACCACGAAGGTCAAATCCTGCTCCATGCCGGGGAAGCGGGACGGCTCGCGGTAGACGATGGGCGCGGGCGCGATGGACGCAAGCGCTTCCGTGTCGATTTCGGCAAACACAATGGCCGCCTTCTTGTCGATGTTCTTGCCGACAACCGGGTGCGCCACGCCGATTTCGCCGAGTTCAACGCCGTCCAGCACGATGGCGTTCAGGTTCTTCGGATGCTCATAGGAGTGGGTCGCGGTCATTGCGTGGAAGGACAAATCCTTGTGCAGGATGTCGCTCACGGCGACGCACAGCATGTCGCGCAGGCGGAAATACAGCGTTTCCACGTTATCGACCTTGCTGAAGAGCGTCACGCACAGCTTCTTGTGCTCCTTCGCCAGCTTGTTCTCGTCCACGCCGTCGATGACGTGACCGATTTCAAAGATGCCGAACGACGGCGCATAGCCCGTGTTGACCTTCACCTGGCACAGCTGGGTGGGAATCATGGAGCGGCGCAGCGTCTCGATGTTGGGGTTGGAGGCGTTGAGCAGCTTCACGTTGTCCTCAACGGCAATGCCGAGCTTCTTGTAGTCGTCAGCGTACTGCCAGATGTAGGAATGCACCTCGTGCAGCGAATAGCGCTTGACGAGGATGTCCTTCAATTTGTCCTCCACCGTCTTTTCGGTGGACATGCGAACCGGGTAGAGCGGGGATTCCGCCGTGTGCAGGTCGAAGTTGTCGTAGCCGTAGATGCGGGTGATTTCCTCGATGATATCCGCCTTGATGGTTACGTCCTTCGTCGCGCGCCAGGAGGGGACGTCCGCGGTGAAGGAATCGCCGTCCCGCGTCATGCCGAAGCCCAGCGCGGTCAGCGTGTGCATGATTTCGTCGGAGGAGATGTTGATGCCGGTGTAGCGGTCAACAAACGCCTTGTCGAAGGACAATTGCACCTTCGGATAGTGGAAGGCGTACTCGTCGGTCAGGCGGGAGGTGACGCGCATTTCCGGGTCGTATTCCTGCAAAAGCTTGACGAAGCGGGCGATGGCGACGGTCGTCATTTCCGGGTCAAGGCTCTTTTCGTAGCGGGCGGAGGCGTCGGTGCGGTGGGCGAGGCGGACGCTGCTCTTGCGGACGGACGCCGCGTCGAAGGTGGCGGATTCCAGCGTCAGGCTCGTCGTGTCATCGACGATTTCGCTGTCCAGACCGCCCATGATGCCCGCGATGGCAACCGGCTTGTCGCCGTTGCAGATCATCAGCGTGTTCGGGTCGATGGTGCGCTCCACCTTGTCCAGCGTCTGGAAGGTGAAGCTCTCCGGGAAGCGGCGGATGCGGATTTTCTCCACCTTGCGGCTGTCGAAGGCGTGCATCGGCTGCCCCATTTCCAGCATCAGGTAGTTCGTCAGGTCGGCGAGGAAGTTGATGTCGCGCATACCGCAGTAGTTCAGGCGGATACGCATCGCCATCGGGCTGACGTGGCGGTTGATGTTCTCCACCCGCAGGCAGGAGTAGCGCTGGCACAGCGGGTCTTCAATCTTCATGTCGATGGCGGGCAGATTGTTGTACGCCGCTAAATCCGCCACGGGCAGGGCTTTCAGCGGACGGCCGGACAGGGTGGAGAATTCGCGCGCCATGCCGTAGTGCCCCCACAGGTCGGGACGGTTCGTCAGGGACTTGTTGTCCACCTCGAAGATAATGTCGTCGATGGGGTAGAGCGCCTTCAAATCCGTGCCGCAGGGAACATCCTCCGGAATGACCATGATGCCGGAATTGTCGTCGCTGATGCCGATTTCCTTCTCCGAGCAGCACATGCCGTAGGACGTGTACCCAGCGAGCTTGCGCGGGCTGATGGTGATGTCGCCCAGCTGCGCGCCCACCTTCGCGAACGCGGTTTTCATGCCCAGCTGCACGTTCGGCGCGCCGCAGACCACGTCGGTCAGCTGCCCGTCGCCCGCGTCCACCTTCAGCAGGTGCAGCTTGTGGGATTCGGGGTGATTTTCTACGCTGACGATCTGCGCGGCGACAACGCCGGACAAATCCGCGCCCTTGTGGAAAATATCATTCTCAACTTCCGCCGTGGACAGGGAGAACTGGCGAATCAGCGCCATTTTGTCAAGACCCGTCAGGTCAACGAAGTCGGAAATCCAGTTCATTGAGATCAGCATGTTCGTCTTTCCTCCGCATTACTCGTCGTCCGTGAACTGCGCCAAGCGCGTCAGGCTGCCGCTGTTCAGGTCGCGAATGTCCTTCACGCCGTACTTCATCATGGCAAGGCGCGTCATGCCCAAGCCGAACGCGAAGCCGGTGTACGCATCCGGGTCGATGCCGCCGGCTTTCAATACTTCGGGGTGAATCATGCCGCAGGGGCACAGCTCCAGCCAGCCGGAATGCTTGCACGACGGGCAGCCCGTGCCGCCGCAGATGAGGCAGGAAATATCCAGCTCAAAGCCCGGCTCAACGAACGGGAAGAAGCCCGGACGCAGGCGGACTTTGATGTCCTTGCGGAACACCTCGCTCAGCATCGTCTTCATGAAGTAAATCAGGTTCGCGATGGAAATATCCTTGTCCACCATGATGCCTTCCATCTGGAAGAACGTGTTCTCATGGCAGGCGTCGGTCGCCTCGTTGCGGAAGCAGCGGCCGGGGAAAATCGCCTTGATCGGCACGCCGCCGTCGACCAGCGCGTCGCGGTAGCGGCGGTAGATGGCGTTCTGGGCGGCGGAGGTCTGCGTTTTGAGCAATTGCCCGTTGTCCAGATAATAGGTGTCCTGCATGTCGCGCGCGGGGTGGAACTTCGGAATGTTCAGGCTCTCGAAGCACTCGTAGTCCGTCACCACCTCGGCGTAATCCTCCACCGTGAAGCCCATCGACTTGAACACCTGCTCGCACTGGCGCTGCACCAGCGTAATCGGGTGATACGACCCGCAGGTCATGTCCGGCGGCATGGAGATGTCAAATTCGGGCAGGGCGTTGATTTCGCGCTGCAATTCCTGCGCCTTGAGCGCTTCCAGCTTTTCCGCCAAGGCGACGGTGATGGCGGTTTTCAGCTCGTTCGTCTCGCGCCCGACGGTCTTTTTCTGCTCGTCGGTCAAGCCGCCCATGCCCTTGAGCGCGTCGGTCACTTTGCCCTTGCGGCCGAGGTAATTCACGCGCAGGGCTTCCAGATCCACCATGTTGGCGATCTTCTTCAGCTCGGAATCAAAGCTGCTTTTCAGGGCTTCGATCTTCTCGTTCATTCCGGATGTTCCTCCTTACAGTTGGATGAAAAAAGCCCGTCCCATCGTTTGATGAGACGGACTGAATCCGCGGTACCACTCGTCTTGCGGCAAAGGAAAAAATCCCGCTGCCGCCGCTTGATGGGCGATAAGGCTGCCCACGCCCAAAAACTCACGGGATGAAGGTTCACGCTGTGCGCCCTGCCGCCTCGCACCACCCGGCGGCTCTCTGATATCCTATTTCCTGCATTCGCCTGTGCCATCTGCTCGCGCCTTTTTCCTTCTGGCGTCCGCTCGTTCCACTTAGCGTAGCGCTGCTACGCTGCGTTTCACTCCCGTTAGCCAGCAGAAAAAATTCGCTTCGCATCTTGGCACATTCTCATTTGGAAATAGGAAGGGGACTTGCACACGCTACTGTTTCCCGGTCATCGCTTCCAATATTTCGCTGACTTTCGTCGGCACGCTCTATCTTACCATAGGTTGAGGCGTTTTGCAAGGGGCAAATGCGGAATTCGGAATGCGGAATGCGGAATAAAAAGCGCACGGAAGTGGAATTCTTTCCATCTTACAGCCGACTTACAGGCGAACAAACCGTGAATTTTTCCGATTCATTATTTACAAGCCATTTTTTTGTGCTATACTGTAAGATGCGTTATCATGTAAAGCGCGATTCAGGCGCTTGCGTGAAAGTCCGCGCGCGGGAGGGTGCAATTCCTCCGTCCGCAGGCGCGGCAGGGAACTTCGCGCACAATCGCGCGGAAGAAAGGAAAGGAAGCCGGATGAGCAACAGCCGTCCACCCTATGATGGCGCCGGGGACGCCGGACAGAATCCTCAGCAGCCCGGTTTTTCGCAGGGCAATTATCCGCCGGCGCAGGGCTATGCCCCGAATGGCGGCTACGCGCCCAATGATGCCTATGGTCAGGGCTACGCGCCGCAAAACGGCTATGGGCAGCCGCAATATGGTCAGCAGGGGTATGCGGATTATCAGCAGCCCTATGGTCAGCAGGGATACCAGCAGCCATACGGAGGTTATCAGCAGCCATACGGTCAGCAGGGCTACGAGCAGCAAGGTTATCAGCAGCCGTATGGGCAGGGCTATGAGCAGCAGGGTTATCAGCAGCCGTACGCCCAGCAGCCTTATCAGCAGCAGCCGTATGACCAGCAGGGGTTTGTGCAGCCTGGCGGGTATCAGCAGCCCTACGAGCAGCAGGGGTACCAGCAGCCGAATCCGGCGTACAATCAGCAGGGGTACAGCCAGCAGAATCCGCAGGAAACGGATTTGCCGCCGGAGCAGCAGTACGCGCAGTACACCCCCGACGGTCAGCGCGTGTACCCGACGTCGGGACGCAGCGGCTTCCGGGTGCAGCCGGCGGCGCACAGGGAAATCCCGTGGGATACGATTGCAAAAGTATTGATGTTCGGCGTGCTGCCGATTCTTTTCATCTTGAGCATGGTCTTTGCGTGGACGGCGGTGAAGTGGGTCGTCCTCGTCGGCGCGGTGGCGAGCATCGCCGCGCTGTGGCTCCGCGAGCTGGTTACGCCTAACGCGCGGCTGGTGCTGTCGCTTTTGCTGGCGTCGGCGGCGGTCGTCTGCCTCGTCAGCGCACTGGCGACGAACGCGGCGGACAATCAGCACCCCGCGCAGCCGAATCAGCCCGGTCAGATGCAGCAGGGGAGTACATCGGGCAATAACCTCGATGTCAACCTGACCGCGACGGACACGCCCAATCCCGCACCCACGCCCACCGCGACGCCTGTGGATGACTCCGAGGAGTGCTACGCGCAGCTGCATTCCTTCTTCACGCTGTGGAAGAACAACGCCATCAGCCAAATGGTCAACCTGACGGCCCCGTCGTGGCGCAGCAGCATCAAGGGCGGCACCGACGCGGTGACGCAGAAGCTCTTCGGCGAGGTGCTGACCAACCGCACGCCCGTCAGCTGGGATTTTACGGCCATCACGGGCACATCGAACGACATTGCCCGCATGGTCACCGTGCGCGCCGTCATCAACAAGAACAACACCCTGGGCGAAAGCGTCTACCTGTGGAAGGTACGCATGGTCAAGGAGGACGGCGTGTGGTACGTTGACCCCGCGACGCTGCAAAGCAACGAGCAGGAAAGCACCGCCACCCCGACGAATGCCCTTGCCACCCAGCCCGTGCTGAACACCAGCCATCCGGACTTGCTGATTTACTACAATCCCGAAGGCGGAACGTACTACCACATTGACCCGAATTGCGAATCGCTCAATCCGAAATACCGCCCGCTGTCCGGCGTCATCAAGTGGTCGCAGATTGAGGATGACCCCTACGACAAGCTCGAACAGTGCAAACGCTGCGGCGCACCCCTGCGCGAAAAAAAGGACAACGCCAACTAAGTCAACATAGAAACCTACATATATTTAGGAGGACAACACGATGGACACCAATGCCAAGCTGTATCAAGACATGACGAAGATTCTCGTCAAGCGTGAGGACATCCAGAAGGCCGTTGCCCAGCTGGGACGGGAAATCACCCACGACTATCAGGGTCGCGATCTGGTGATGGTCTGCATTTTGAAGGGCGCGAGCGTCTTCTTCTCCGACCTCATCCGCGAAGTCGATTTGCCCGTGACGCTGGATTTCATGGCGCTTTCGAGCTATCGCAACTCCACCAAGTCCTCCGGCGTGGTCAATCTGGAGAAAGACCTGTCCGTGTCCATTAAGGGGCGCGACGTGCTGATTGTGGAGGACATTGTGGACAGCGGCAACACGCTGTTCTACCTCGGCAAGTATTTGATGGGCCGCGGCGCGTCCTCCATCCGCATTGCGACGCTGCTGGACAAGCCCGACCGCCGCAATCCCGAACACAACCTGACGGTGGATTACCACTGCTTCAAGATTCCGGATGAGTTCGTCGTCGGCTACGGGCTGGATTTCGCCGAGAAGTACCGCAATCTGCCGGACATCGGCGTGCTGGACAGCCGCGTGTACGGCGCGGCGCACGAATAAATCAGCCGATTCTTCCCCCAATAAAGATAAAATTTTTGTAAAGATGGATTTTTCCGCACACGTCATTCGTCTATATGGGTATACGCCGCAACAGGCGGATGGCGCTGGAACGGAAGGAGGATGCTCGCATTGAAGAAGTCTCGCGGGATGTTCGGCTACGTCGCGGTTCTGCTGCTGATGGTGCTCACCATTTCGATGCTGTTCACCAACGGCTTTGGCAGCAATATCCGTGACCGCCGCATCACCTATCCCCAGCTGCTGACGATGATTGAGGAGGGGCAGGTTCGCTCCGTCGCCATCCGCGGCACGTCGCTGGTGGGCGTGACGACAACAACAACGGTCGCCGACGCGGATTTCCCTGACAAGAACTACGATTTTGAAACCACCATCGGCGCTGATTTCATCGTCACCGCGCGGCAAATGCAGGCGGCGAAGCTTAATAAGCCGCTGGACGAGGTGTCCGTCAAGGATTTGCCGTTCACCATCATCTACCGTCAGCCGCTGACCACCCCGTGGTGGTATGATTTGATTCCACTGGCGATTTCGCTGGTGCTCTGCGGCGTCATGTTCTGGCTGATTATGCGCGCGCAGACCGGCGGCAACGGCAAGGTGATGAACTTCGGCAGAAGCCGGGCGCGCATCCATGACCCGAACAAGAACAAGGTGACGTTCGCCGACGTCGCGGGCGCGGAGGAAGAGAAGGAAGAACTCAAGGAAATGGTGGACTTCCTGCGCAACCCCAAGGCGTACATTGACATGGGCGCGCGCATCCCCAAGGGCGTGCTGCTCATCGGCCCGCCCGGCACGGGCAAAACCCTGCTGGCCAAGGCGGTTGCGGGCGAGGCGGGCGTGCCGTTCTTCTCCATTTCCGGCTCTGACTTTGTGGAGATGTTCGTGGGCGTGGGCGCGAGCCGCGTCCGTGACCTGTTCGACCAAGCCAAGCGCGCTGCCCCGTCCATCATCTTTATTGATGAGATTGACGCGGTGGGTCGCCATCGCGGCGCGGGTCTGGGCGGCGGACACGACGAACGCGAGCAGACGCTGAACCAGCTGCTGGTCGAGATGGACGGCTTCGCAATCAACGAGGGTGTTATTGTCATGGCGGCGACGAACCGCCGCGACATTCTTGATCCCGCGCTGCTGCGTCCCGGCCGCTTTGACCGCACGATTCTCGTCAATTACCCCGATATGGCGGGGCGTGTTGCCATCCTGAAGGTGCACGCCAAGGGCAAGCCCCTTGCGGATGATGTGGATTTGGAGAATATCGCCAAGCGCGTGCCCTTCTCCACCGGCGCGGAGCTGGAAAACATCATGAATGAAGCCGCGATTCTGGCGGCGCGCGGGCGCTTGAAGGCCATCAATCAGCAGACGCTGGTGGAGGCAATCTCCCGCGTGCAGATGGGTCCGGAGAAGCGCAGCCACAAGGTGACGCAGCGCGACAAGCGCATGGTCGCCATCCACGAGGCGGGTCACGCCATCGTCGGGCACGTCCTGCCCAACTGCGACGAGGTGCACCTGATTACCATCGTCCCGCGCGGGCAGGCGGGCGGCTACACGCTGTCCCTGCCGACGGAAGAGGACGATTTGCAGACTTACAGCCAGCTGATGGACTTCGTGGCGATGGGGCTGGGCGGTCATGCCGCGGAGCAGCTTTATCTGGGCGAGTTCACCACCGGCGCAACGAGCGACCTGAAGAAGGCGACGGAGGTCTGCCGCCGCATGGTGACGCAGTTCGGCATGAGCGAAAAGCTGGGGCCGGTCTATCTTGACGGCGATCAGGAAGTGTTCGTCGGCATGGAGTTCGGGCAGAGCCGCGGGTACAGCGAAGAAATGGCGGCGCGCATCGACGCGGAAGTCAAGCGCCTGCTGGAGGAATGCTACCAGAAGGCGGTGGACGCCTTGAGCGCCAACCGCGACCGCATGGAGAAGCTGGTGGACGCGCTGCTCAAGTACGACACCATCAGCCGCCGCGAGTTCGTCACCCTGATGGAAACGGGCGTGCTGCCGGATATTCAGGATGCCGACACCCGCACCACGGGCGATGTGATGATGCAGGATATGGCGGACGAAAAGAAGAAAGAAAATTCCGAAAAGTCCGCCGAAACGCCTGAAAAGAGCGCCGAAACGCCCGAAAAGACGGCGGATGCGCCCGAAAATCACCCGGATGCCCCCCATGAAGCCTGATTTGCACACCCACACCACTTCCTCCGACGGGCTGCTTACGCCCGCGGAGCTGGTGGCGCTGGCGGACAAGCACCGCGTGACGCTCCTTGCCGTGACCGACCATGACACGTTTGACGGCGCGGCGCAGCTGCTGGGAAAACCCACGCCGATGCCGATTCTGCAAGGTGTCGAATTGTCCCTGCGCGATATGCCCGGCCTGCACCTGCTCGGCTACGGGCGCGGGACGGATACGCCCCTGTACCGCAAGGTTCGGGCGCTGTCCCAACTGCGGCTCGGACGCGCGCGGCAGATGGTGGAGAAGCTGAACGCGCTGGGCTATCCGCTGGATTACGACGAAATCGCCCGCGAAGCTAAGGGCAGTGTCGGTCGGCCGCATATCGCCCGCGCGATGGTCAGCCACGGCTATGTCGCCGACACGCGCGAGGCGTTTGACCGCTTTCTGGCGGATGGCGCACCGGCGTATGTGGCGGGGGAGCGCCTGAGCATGGCGGAGGCGCTGCCGCTGATGCGGGAAAGCGGCTTCGTGCCCGTTCTGGCGCACCCGATGGAGCTGGAGAAGACCGGCGCGCTGCTGCGCCATCTGCTCGGCGTTTGGCAGGAGCAAGGCTTGCGGGGCGTTGAGGTCTACCACCCATCCGCCGGACGCGCTACGCCCCTGCTGGATTTGACCGCGCGGCGCATGGGCTTTCTGGTCACCGGCGGCAGTGACTTCCATGGCGATGGCGACCGCCACGGCATGGTCGGCTGCACCGCGCCGATGTGGGCGAGGGCGGCAGATGATGTGGAGAAATTGCTGCAAGCAGTGGAAGCTGCTCAAATCATGTGATAGATATAAGATGAAGAAATACCGAATTGCCATCAGAAAGGGGTGCTGAAACCATGTCCGAATTCAACGACAACAGGCAGCCGCGCCGCCGCCGCACGCAGCTGAACGCGGCGCAGTATGCCGGGCAGCAGACGCTGGACAACAGCATCCCCCTTATCCGCACGGAAGACGCGCCCATGCAGCCGACAAATCCGCCGCGCCGGAATCCGCAGCCGCCCCCGGCGCAGCAGAGCACCAATCCGCCCATGCAGCCGATGGGTGTGGCTCAGCCGATGAGTGCGGCTCAGCCGATGCGCCCGCAGGGGATGAATCAGCTGGGGCAGGGGAGCCAATATGTGCAAAGCGGGCAAATGCGCGGCTTCCGCGGCGTGCAGGGGACGCCCATGCAGCCGCAGCAGGGCTGGAACAACGGCGTGCAGCCGCTCGATGCGGCGCACCAATTGGAGCAGTTCTCATGGGGGCAGCATCAGCAAAGCATGAACACCGGGCGCAATCAGCCGATTCGCGGCGGGCAGATGATGCCGAATCAGCCGATGAATCCGCAGCGCCCGCAGAATCCGCCGTATCCGCAGCAGAATTATGGCGGATGGCAGCAGCCGATGTATCCGACGAATTTTCCGCAGTATCCGGCGAACGGCAATGGCGGAAACGGCGGCAATGGCGGCGGCAATCATCCGCCGGCGGGGCTGGGGGGCTTCAATCCGGAGCATCGCGAGCCGAAGAACGAGCCTGTCCGCCGCAAGCCGTCGGGTCAAAAGCTGCTCAAGCGCATCCTGTTCTGCGCGTGCGCGGTGGCGGTAATTTGCGGACTGGTTGCGGCGGGCGGCGCTATCAGCAATGCCATCCAGGAGCAGAACGAGCGGGAAGCACTGGTCGCGTCGGTGACGGCGTATGACGACAAGTACGTCCCGAACGTGTATGTGGACGGCATCCACCTCGGCGGCATGACCCGCGCGGAGGCGGAAGAGGCGGTCACGGCGCACGCGAATCAGCAGCGCGACGCGTGGAAGGTGCGCCTGATGTACGCGGGTCAGCTGGTGAGGGAAATCACGAGCGCCGACCTGAACATGACCGTCGATGTGCAGGAAGCCCTCGACGCGGCGTGGCAGCCGGGGCACACAGAAGGCGGCATTGACGCGCGCAAAGCCACGATGGACACGCTGGCAGAAAATCCCTACGAGGGCTATTCCGCCACGCCCAGCGGCGACAATGTGGTGATTGACAACATCCTGCTCAGCATCGCGCAGCAGGCGTACATCCAGCCGGTGGATGCGCATATTATCTTCGATTACAACAATTTCAACAATCCGCTGACGATTCAGCCGGAGACTGTCGGGCGCTATATGGACACGACCGAGGCGAAAAATCAGGTGTACCAGATGATGTCGTCCTTGGTCAGCGGCGAGGTGGAGCTGACGACGCGCGAGCTTCAGCCGACCACGACCAAAGCCATGCTGGAGCCGCAGATTCAGCTGCGCGCGACGGCGTACACCCCGATTTCGACCACCAGCACGGAGAACCGCAACCTGAACATTCAGGTGGCGTTCGAGCGCATCAACGGCAAGATGCTTGCAGCGGGCGAAACGTTCTCCTTCAATACGGTTGTGGGCAAGCGCACGAAGGCAAACGGCTTCTATCAGGCGATTGAGTACGCGTATGGCGATCAGCGCATGGGCTACGGCGGCGGCGTGTGTCAGGCAAGCACGACGATGTACCTCGCGGCGGCGAAAGCGAACATGACGATTCTCAAGCGCGAGCCGCACTCTGACGCGGTGGGCTACACCGACTACGGCAAGGACGCGACGGTATCCGACAACCGCATTGACTTCAAGTTCCGAAACGACACGAACAGCACGATTTTCATCGTCGCGACGGTGATGAAGGACAGCCGCTACGACAAGACGCACAAGGTGTGCGTGGTGTCGATTTACGGCGAGAGCCTCGGCAAGGGCGTGAAGTACGAGCTGGAAACGGTGACGGTGCAGACCCTGCCCGCCCCGACCGAGCCGGAATACCGCAAGGACACGAACCACACCTACGCCACCTATGTTGACCAAGAGTACACCTACCGCAAGGCAACCGACGGCTGTGTGGTGGAAAGCTACCTGGTGAAGTATGTGGGCGGCGCGGAAACCGAGCGCAAGCTGATGTACACCGACACCTACAAGGCAAAGAGCGAAATCATCTACGTCGGCACGGTGGAGCGGACGGAAGAGGGGCAGTAACCAGAGGCTTTGCCTCTGGACTCCAGCAGGGGCGCTGCCCCTGCACCCTGCAAGGGAGTTCCTCCCTTGACCCTTTCGCGCGATTGAGTTGTGCGCTTCGGCATACAGCGCCCGCGTGTTTATGTGACCTCATCCGTCGCTGCGGCGACACCTTCCCCAGAGGGGAAGGCGGAGAAGGGTGCGCGTCCCCAAACCTTCCCCTTTGGGGAAGGTGGCTGAGCGAAGCGAAGTCGGATGAGGTCGTCCTACGCCAAAAACTTTGTGAAAGAAAATACAACTTGTGAAAAAACCCCCTTTTCTATTTCGGCAGAATGTGCTATAATAGGTTCGGTGGAAACCCTACATTATTGCATCAGGAGGGAAAATCCAATGGCGCTTGTTACGACGAAGGAAATGTTCAAGAAGGCGTATGACGGCGGCTATGCGGTCGGCGCTTTCAACGTCAACAACATGGAAATCATTCAGGGCATCACCGAGGCGGCGGGTGAGCTGAAGGCTCCCGTCATCCTGCAGGTGTCCAAGGGCGCGCGCGCGTATGCCAACCACACCTATCTGGTGAAGCTGGTGGAAGCGGCGGTTATCGAGAACCCCGATATCCCGATTGCGCTGCACCTTGACCACGGCGACAGCTTTGAGCTGTGCAAGAGCTGCATCGACGGCGGCTTCACGTCCGTCATGATTGACGCTTCCTCCAAGTCCTTTGAGGATAATATCGCCCTGACCCGCAAGGTCGTCGAGTATGCCCATGACCACGGCGTGGTCGTCGAGGCGGAACTCGGCACGCTCGCCGGCGTCGAAGACGACGTGAAGGTGGAGCATGGTCAGGAAATGTACACCCATCCGGAAGAAGTCGAAGAGTTTGTGACCCGCACGGGCTGCGACTCGCTGGCGATTGCCATCGGCACGTCCCACGGCGCGTACAAGTTCAAGCCCGGTCAGAAGCCCCAGCTGCACTTCGAGGTGCTGGAAGAATGCTCCAAGCGCCTGCCCGGCTTCCCGATCGTCCTGCACGGCGCTTCTTCTGTCCCGCAGGAGTTCGTGAAGGAAATCAACCAGTTCGGCGGCAATATGCCCGACGCAATTGGCATTCCGGAAGAGCAGCTGGCGAAGGCGGCGAAGATGGCGGTCTGCAAGATCAACATCGACTCCGACATTCGTCTGGCGATGACCGCGAGCATCCGCAAGTACTTTGCGGAACATCCGGATCACTTTGACCCCCGTCAGTACCTGAAGCCTGCCCGCGCCGCGGTGAAGGCGATGGTCGCCCACAAGATGGTGGATGTGCTGGGCTGCGCTGGCAAGGCGTAATCAAGGCACAAAAAGGCTCTGTCGTGAATGCGGCAGGGCTTTTTGGTTATGGGAATACCAAACAATCTTACGCTTCTTCGCTGCTGTTGGAGGCGAAAAAGGGGCGTTGCGCACGCCAATTGTATTTATGAAGTTTTTTCGGTTGACATCAGGCATTTCTCGCCTTATAATTTTTGTAAGACTGCGGTGGAAGCCGCAGAACGTGAAAGGAGCAATCCTCATGAAGAAGATGCTGGCACTGGTTCTGGCACTGGCGATGTGCCTCGGCTGCGCTGCACTGGCGGAAGAAACTGCCTTGGTGTACGCGCTTGGCGCGCCCCTGCCCGATTTTACCTTTACGGACATTAACGGCGTTTCCCATACCCTCTCCGAAACCTTGAAGGAGAAGGAAATGGTGCTGATTAACCTCTGGGCAACGTGGTGCGGCCCGTGTGAATCGGAGTTCCCCTTCCTGGAGGAAGCCTATGAGCAGTACAAGGACAAGGTGGAAGTCTTTGCGCTGAGCATCGATGAAAACGATGACGATGCGAAGCTGACGGAATATGTGGCATCGCATGGCCTGACGTTCCCGGTCGGGCATGAAACGTTCAACCTCTTTGCGGGTTTCGGGCTCAATGGCGTCCCGACCTCGATTGTGGTTGACCGCTTCGGCAATGTGGCTTTCATCGCAACGGGTTCTCAGACCTCTACGGATGCGTTTGTCCGCCTGTTCGGTCTCTTCCTCGGCGATGAGTACACGCAGACGAATGTGCTGGCGTTCCTGCCGGGCGAAAAGCCCTCGATTCCGCCGACGGATGAAGCGGAACTGAACCTTGCGCTGAATGTGGAAGGCACGGCGGCGCCGCTGTCCTTCACCAATTCTACGGATGAATACACCTGGCCGATGGCGGTTGCGGTAAAGGATGACCGCACGGTGCTGGCCAGCACGAACACGGGCAAGGATACTTCTTCCGCTTCCGTGCTGACTACGGTGGAAGCGAAGGCGGGCGATGTGTTCGCGTTCGACTACAAGACGTCTACCGAAGCCGGCTGCGACCTGTTCTACCTGTCTGTCAACGGACAGACGGCGAAGGCGTTCGGCGGCGTAAAGGAATGGGCGACCTACGGCTATGAATTTCCGGCAGACGGTACTTACGAAATTGCCCTGTCTTACATCAAGGATTCCTTTCAGGCCGCGAATGAGGACATGATCTGGCTGGACAACGCGCGCGTGGTGGACGGAGAAGAAGCCGCCGCTGTGCTGGCGAACAACCCGGTCTATCCGGAAGGCACGAAGATGACGACCATCTCCTTTGTGGGCGACAACGTGAAGCAGGTTTTCTTCACTGACCCGCAATTTGCGCTGATGTCCACCTTTGGCATGACCAACTATTATGTGATTGACAACACGGAAAGCGCGACGGTGAAGGTGACGCTGGCGAAGGGGCTGGACCCGGAAATGTACGCCTTTGGCTGCGAAGCGGCTCCCGAAAACTATGCGCTGACGGACTACATGACGGAGGACGGCTACGTCATCCCGAATCAGCCGATTGACACCAATCAGGCAAGCGGCTATCCGTATACCACCTATTTTGTGGTGAAGGCTGGCGCGGAAAACGTGGAAGCGTCCGCCATTGCAATCGCTGATGAACCCAACGCCAATGCGTTTGTCGCCATGCTGCAGCAGTATGGTATCAATGTCCCCGGCTGGAAGTACGCCGATGGCACCCTGCCGTCCACGGATGAAGTGGCGGAAGCGCCGCAGCTGCCGATGGAGGGGATGGCAAGCTACACGATCAAGTGCGTCGATCAGGACGGCAACCCTGTGACTGGCACGATGATTAACGTCTGCACGGATGAAACGTGCACGCCCATGCCTGTGGATGAGAATGGCGTGCTGGAATTCACCATGCCTGCGTACCCCTATGTGCTGCATGTGCTGATTGTGCCGGAAGGCTACGAGTTCGACAAGACGGTGGAAGAAATCGCACCCGAAGCGGGCGGCGAAGTGGTGTTCACCTTCCAGAAGGTGTAAGCCAAGGCTTCAAGGGGCGGTGTACCTGCGGGTATGCCGCCCTTTTTCGGTGGCGTATTTGGCATAAGAAACGCACCTCACCCGGCGGATTGGCTGGATGAGGTGCGTTTTGTGGCTCGATTTTTCTATGCGGATTTGCTTGTGTGCCGCAGGGGGCGAAGGGGTGGAGGGGGCGATCGCAAAGCCCCCTCCTCGCGCCCGCAGGCGCGAAATCCCTGCATCAACACGCGGAAGCAGCCTGAAAGTGTCACCAACCCAATCGCGCGAAAGGGTCAAGGGAGGGGGGACTTCGTCCCGTTTCATTCTCCCTTGTTATTGCAGCTTCAGGTCGCCGTCCTTGATCCAGCCCCACTTGCGCAGGAAGAAGGCGAACAGCAGCGTCAGCACGGCGGGGAGAACGAAGCAAATCAGGATAAGCCCAACCCAGTCCATCGGCAGGATCGCGGTTTTCGTGCCGGCGGCAATGTCGTTCAGCCAGCCGGTGTAAACGCCAATCTGCCCGACCAAACCGCAAGTGCCCATGCCACTGGAAACCGCCGGGCCGTTCATTTCGAGGTGGAACAGGCACGTCGCAATCGGGCCGGTGATGGCGGAAGCAAGCGTCGGGGGAATCCACACGCGCGGGTTGCGGATGATGTTGGGCATTTGCAGCATTGACGTGCCCAGCCCCTGACTGACCAAGCCGCCCACGCCGTTCTCGCGGAAGGACATGACCGCGAAGCCGACCATCTGCGCGCAGCAGCCCGCAACCGCCGCGCCGCCCGCAAGCCCCGTCAGCGAGAGCGCCGCGCAAATCGCCGCGCTGGAAATCGGCAGCGTCAGCGCCATGCCGACGACGACGGACACCAGAATGCCCATCAGCAGCGGCTGGAGGTTCGTTGCCCACTTGATGAACTGTCTCTTATACACATCTCCGAGCCCACGAGACCGTACTAGATCTCG
>ENA-OYXV01000547-OYXV01000547.1-human-gut-metagenome-genome-assembly--contig:-NODE-547-length-23464-cov-8.095562_pt1 | contig 23464 bp, 20 predicted proteins | sample MGYA00244846_ERZ653424 | MGnify/ENA primary metagenome ERZ653424 (study PRJEB26926, sample SAMN06165108) | human gut metagenome | biome: ENVO:00009003; feature: ENVO:2100002; material: ENVO:00002003...
AGCTGAAAAAGCTGTCCGAGACGGCCTTGCAGCAGATCAACGATAAGAAATACGAAACCGAGCTGACGACCGCCGGGGTCAGGACGATTTATAAATACGGCGTGGCCTTCAGCGGTAAAAAGGTCGAAGTGGCGGTAGGGTGAGGAGAGAAAGCAATGGTTAATGAAAAAAGCAGCGCCGTGGGCGTAAATATACAGGAAAAGGCCACGATAATCTGGAATGTGGCGGATGTACTTCGTGGGCCGTTCAAGCCCCACGAATATGGCCTTGTGATTCTGCCGATGACGGTGGTCAAGCGGTTTCACGACTGCCTGCTGCCCACCCACGATGCGGTGATCGAGCAATATGAAAAGGTTAAGAAGCTGGCGGTTATCGATGGCTTTCTGACCCGTGCCTCCGGCTATCAGTTCTATAACACCAGCCGTTTCACCTTTGAGAGTCTGCTGGCTGACCCGGACAACATTGAAGCGAATTTCCGGGACTATCTGGCCGGATTCTCCGGCAATGTGCAGGATGTGCTGGCTAAGTTCGATTTTGATAACATCATCCGCCGCATGGTGGAGTGCAACAGCCTGTATCTGGTCATCAAGGAGTTCAACTCTCCCAAGGGCTACCTCGGCCCGGATAAAATCAGCGCCGTGGACTGCGGCTATATCTTTGAGGATCTCGTCAAGCGTTTCTCCGAGTCCTTCGGCGAGGAGGCCGGAGCGCACTTCACCAGCCGGGACATCATCTATCTGATGACCGACCTGCTGCTGTGCGATGCCAAGCTGGATGACGGCAATGTGACCGTGTACGACATGACGATGGGAACTTCCCAGATGCTTTCCTGTATGGAGGAGCGCATCCACGAGCTGAACAGGGATGTGGAGGTGACCTGCTTCGGGCAGGAGTTTAACCCCTCCACCTTCGCCATTGCAAAGGCGGATATGATGATCCGTGGCGGCGACCCCAATAATATGCGGTTCGGGGATACGCTCTCCGACGATCAGTTCCCGGGCTTCACCTTCCGGTACTGCATTTCCAATCCGCCCTTCGGCATCGACTGGAAGCGGGAAAAGAAGGCCGTGGAGGACGAAGCTGCCAAGGGCGAGCTGGGGCGCTTTGCGCCCGGTCTGCCGAAAATCAGCGACGGCCAGCAGCTTTTTGTGCTCAACGGCCTGTCCAAGCTGGCACCGGGCGGAAAAATGGCGATCATTCAGAATGGCTCGCCGCTGTTTGCCGGTGATGCCGGGAGCGGACCGAACAATATCCGCCAGTATATCCTGGAAAACGATTGGCTGGACGCCATTGTCCAGCTTTCCACCGACCAGTTTATGAACACCGGCATTTCCACCTATATCTGGGTGCTGTGCAAGGACAAGCCCGCCTACCGCTGCGGCAAGGTGCAGCTCATCGATGCGTCCCACTGCTATGAACAGCGCCGCAAAGCCATCGGCACCAAGCGCAACGACATCAGCGACCGTTGCCGGGAGCTGATCGTGCAGGCCTACGGCGAATATCGGAACAACGCCGTGTATGGGGACAAACCCGGTGTGTACTGCGAGAGCAAAATTGTCGGCAGTGAGGAGTTCGGCTACAACAAAATCGTGGTGGAGCGTCCGCAGCGGGACGAAAACGGCGAGATCGTGATGAAGCGGGGCAAGCCGGTGGCGGACACTGCCCTGCGGGATACCGAAAATGTGCCGCTGGTGCAGGACATTGACGCCTATTTTGCACGGGAGGTCCTGCCCTACGCCCCGGATGCGTGGATCGACAAGAGCAAGACCAAGGTGGGCTATGAGATACCGATGACTCGCTATTTCTACGAGTATCAGCCGCCGGAGCCGGTGGACGACATTGTGGAGCGGATTCAAAAGCTGGAGCGTGAAATTGCCGACAGCCTGAACACACTGTTCCATAAGGAGGGGTAAAGATGGAAAATGAGAATATTGTAAAAGAAACCGCATTGTCTGTCGCAAAAGAAACAGCTAAAGATGTCTATGCGGACACAGTACAACCAACAGCAAAGAATGTGGGTGGATTTTTCGGGACATTGTCCGGCTTTTTCAATCATGTGGTCATGTACCCTCTGAAAAAACTCAACATTGGATATGAGCAAAAGGCAATCGCGTTTGAAAAAGAAATGGAGCACAAATATAATAGCATTCCTGAAAAAGAGCGGGTTGAACCGCAATTGCATATCGTTGGACCCACAATGGAGTCACTCAAATACAACATAATGGACGATGATCTGGCGGAACTGTTCTCAAACTTACTTGTGAGCGATATGGATATGAGAACGCAAAATTTGTGTACACCTGCATTCGTAAAAGTTATTGAGCAGTTGTCACCGGTAGATGCTAGGGTTTTCAAAGCAGTTTTCAATGAATGTGCTAAAGCAGAAACGATCCCTATTTGTAAAGTGGATTTGTGCAAAATTGATGATGAGAAGCGCAAAATAAGAAAAGAATATCTGCCACTGTATTTAGTAGGCATAGAAGTTGATAGGCTAAACCCGAATGATGTATCGAAATCACTTCAAAACTTAGAGAGGTTAGGCCTGCTGACTATTGATTTCCTAAAGTGGAGAAGTGACGATGAAGTTTATAATAAGCTGATCGATAATAGTTATATCGAATCTCTCAAAGCATGGGCGAATCAAATAACAGGAGAGTCTTGTATAGCAAAAGTAGGTACTAAGGGGCTACTGGAGCTTAATGATTTTGCTAGAGATTTTGCAAAGGTATGTCTAAGGTGATGTTATGCGTGAAATGAAAGATAGCGGGATTGATTGGATTGGAACCATACCGCAGGATTGGCAGCTTTCGAAAATTGGAAGCCTATATACGCAGCGAAATGAAAAGGTTTCCGACAAAGATTATCAGCCGTTATCGGTGACAATGCAAGGCATTCTGCCGCAGCTTGCTACCGCTGCAAAGACGAATGACGGAGGCAACAGAAAACTGGTGCGGGTTGGAGACTTTGCAATCAACAGCCGCTCTGACCGTCGTGGTTCTTGTGGTATTTCTCCGTTAGATGGGTCTGTTTCCCTAATCAATATCATTTTGACACCGAGGACGGCTATGCATCCCGGCTATTACAATTGGCTTTTCCACACCACATTGTTTGCGGATGAGTTTTATAAGTGGGGACACGGAATTGTAGCCGATCTTTGGACGACCCGCTGGCAGGAAATGAAATCTATTACTGTTCCTGTCCCGGAATATGCCGAGCAGGAGCGCATTGCGGCGTTTTTGGATGCAGAGTGCGCCGAAATTGACGCTGTATTGGAAAAGACCCGTGCGTCCATTGAAGAATACAAAAAGCTGAAACAGGCGGTCATTACGCAGGCAGTTACCAAGGGCATCCGTGGCGACAGGCCGATGAAGGACAGCGGGAGTGTTTGGTTTGAAGAAATCCCCTGCAACTGGGTAATGAAGCGAATTAAATATCTGTTTCATATCAAAAAAGATATTGCAGGAAAAGAAGGCTACACGGTTCTTTCTATTACACAGAGAGGAATTCAGCCAAAAGATTTATCAAAGAACGAAGGGCAGATTGCTGCTAACTACAGCCAATACCAGTTGCTTGCTCCCGGTGATTTTGCAATGAACCATATGGATTTGCTGACAGGTTGGGTTGATATTTCAAAATATTCCGGTGTTACAAGTCCTGATTATCGGGTATTTGTTCTTGATGATACCGAGAAAAATGACAGTTCTTACTATCTCTATTTAATGCAGATGTGCTACTTTAACCGCATTTTCTATGGCCTTGGTCAAGGCGTCAGCGGAATGGGAAGATGGCGACTTCAAGCAGATAAGTTTATGAATTTTCCTGTTGTTGTTCCACCTGTAGATGAACAGAAAGAAATAGTGAGTTACTTGAATGAGAAATGCAAGCAACTTGATACGCTTATCCGCAATAAACAGCAATACCTCACCGAAATCGAGAACTACAAGAAATCCCTGATTTACGAGTATGTGACGGGCAAGAAGGAGGTTGTATAAATGAATCCATTCTACAACATTTGGAACTATGACTATATTCAGCAGCAGGCGCAAATGCAGCACCATTTTTCGCAGGTCAAGCAGGTACAGGACACAGCGAAGGCACTGTCTGATTTTCTGGACGGCTGCGACAAAATCGATCCTGCTTATCAGCAGCAGGCAATGGCAGAGTTTTGTGCAGTTATCGCTGTGTATTTTAATAAGCACAACAGAGGATAACTTTACATAAGGGGAACGAATTATGATCACCACCGAAAAGCGTTTTGAAGCGGATATAGAATCCTTCTTTCTCTCCCCGGCGGGCGGATATACCAAGGGCGCAGACACCTATGACGCCAAACAGGGGCTCTATGTGAATACCCTGATCGACTTTGTCCAGCGCACCCAGCCCAAGGAATGGGCGCGATTTGAAAACGCCAATCAGGTGGACCCGGTGCGGAAGTTCTGCACAGCGTTCAACACCGCCTGCGAGACGGAGGGACTGCTCTCTGTCCTGCGCCACGGCTTCAAGCACCGTGGGCTGCGTTTTCGGGTGTGCTATTTTAAGCCGGAGTCTGCCCTGAATCAGGCGGCGGCTGCCCAGTGGGCGGCAAACACCATCGAGTGCTATCGCCAGTGGTACTTCTCTGCCAACACGAAAAAGAGCGTGGATATGGTGCTGGTGCTCAACGGCATCCCGGTATTCGCTTTTGAATTAAAAAACCAGTACACCGGACAAACGGTGGACGACGCCAAGCGGCAGTGGATGTATGACCGCGACCCGCGGGAGCTTTGCTTCCAGTTCAACAAGCGCATTCTGGCCTATTTCTGCGTGGATCACACCGAGGTGTGGATGACCACAAAGCTCGCCGGAAAGAACACCTATTTCCTGCCCTTTAACCAGGGCTCCAACGGAGCCGGAAACGACGGCGGCAAGGGCAATCCGGCAAACCCAAACGGCTACCCAACAGCGTATCTGTGGGAGAATGTCTTTCAGAAGGACAGTATGATGGACATCGTCCAGAAGTTTATGAACCTGAAGGACGGCAAAACGCTGATTTTTCCGCGCTATCATCAGCTGGATGTGGTGCGGAAGCTGCTGGCCGATGTCAGGCAGAACGGAGCCGGGCATAATTACCTGATCCAGCACAGCGCCGGAAGCGGCAAGTCCAACTCCATTGCGTGGACGGCTTACCGGCTGGCCTCGCTGTTCAATGAGGAGAACAAGCCGGTGTTCTCCAGCGTGGTCGTCGTTACCGACCGCACCGTGCTGGATGCGCAGCTGCAGGAGACCATCTCCGGCTTTGACCACACCCTCGGCGCCATTGAGACTATCGGGGAAGATAAGACCTCCAAGGATCTGCGGGACGCCATCAACGGCGGCGTGCGCATTATCGTCACCACCTTGCAGAAGTTCCCGGTCATCTATCAGGAAGTGGATAAAGTAGCGGGACGGAACTTTGCGATTATCGTGGACGAGGCCCATTCCTCCCAGACCGGCAGCTCGGCCCTGAAACTGAAAGCCGCCCTTGCGGATACCGAGGACGCTCTGCGGGAATACGCCGAGATCGAGGGCAAGGCCGAAGAAGAGCTGGACCCGGACGACCGCCTGATGCGGGAAATGACCGTTCAGGGGCGGCATAAGAACCTGTCCTTCTTTGCCTTTACCGCAACGCCCAAGGACAAGACGCTGGAATTGTTCGGCACGGAATATGAGGACGGCAGCTTTCATCCGTTCCACATTTACAGTATGCGGCAGGCCATTGAGGAAGGCTTTATTCTGGATGTGCTCCAGAACTATATGACCTATGACACCTGCTTCAAAATCGTCAAAACCTCGGAAGATAATCCGGATGTGCCCGCCAGCCGTGCGGCTAAGGTGATCCGCAAATATCAGGAGCTGCATCCGTATAACATCTCGCAGAAGGCACAGATCATCGTGGAGACCTTCCGGGAAACCACCCGAAACAAGATCGGCGGCAGGGGTAAAATGATGGTCATCACCTCGTCCCGCCTTGCGGCAGTGCGCTACTACCACGAGGTCAAGCGCTACATAGAGGAGCAGAAGTACAACGATGTGCAGGTGCTGGTAGCCTTTTCGGGTGCTGTGCAGGACGGTGATACAGAATACACCGAGCCGAAACTGAATGTTCGTGCGGATGGAACGCACATCGCCGAAACGCAGACCAAGGCGGAATTCCACGACCATTTCAATGTGCTGATCGTTGCCGAGAAGTACCAGACCGGTTTTGACGAGCCGCTGCTGCACACGATGATCGTGGACAAGAAGCTGAAGGGTGTCAAGGCGGTGCAGACGCTGTCCAGATTGAATCGCACCTGCACCGGCAAGGTGGACACTTTCGTTCTCGATTTTGCCAACAAGAAAGAAGATATTTTGGAGGCGTTTCAGCCGTTCTATCAAGAAACCTCGCTTTCGCAGGAGGTCAACGCTGACCTGATCTATCAGACGCAGAAGGAGCTGCGGGGATTTGCGGTCTATAACGATGCAGATATTGAGGCTTTTGCCAAGGAGTATTTCAGCACAGGCCGGCAGGATGCCCGGGCGATGGGGCGAATGACTAGTGTGTTGAAGCCTGTGGCAGACCGTTATAATCAAAAAACGCCCAACGAGCGGTATCAGTTCCGCCGTCAGGTGCGCAATCTCATTAAGTGGTACGGCTATATTTCGCAGATCCTGCGGATGTTCGATAAAGAACTGCACAAGGAATATGTATTCTGTTGTTATCTGATCAATTTGCTGCCTGCGGAAACCACGGATATGGTGGACCTTGAGGGTAAGTTGAAGCTGGAATACTACAAGCTGCAAAAGACCTTCGCCGGAAGCATTGAGCTGGAACAGGTGAAGGGCGTGTACGAACCGGCCAAGCAAAAGGGTGCAATGGGACTGGACACAAAGTCGCCGCTGGATGAGATCATCGCCAAGATCAACGAAAAGTACAAGGGTGAATTCACCGAGGGAGACAAAGTGCTGCTGACGGCTCTGCGCAGCCGTCTGATGGCCGATAAGAAGCTGACCAAGATGGCGCAGACCTCAGATCCGCAGATTTTTGTGGAAAGCATTTTCCCTAAGGCCTTCGGAGCAGCGGCCCAGGACAGCTATCTGGAATCGCAGGATACCTATACCTCGCTTTTTGAGGATCAGCACAAGTATAATGCCATTATGAGCGCATTGGCTGATGTAGTGTATCGGGAGATGAGGATGGGCTGATTGCTATATGAAAAGGGTGTAACGAAAAATGAAGCAGTTTTTGTACTTAGATACCGATATTGTCAATTCGATTCTTGCACAAGCAGAGAAAGGACTAGTTATATCGGCTTCAGCAGAAAAAGGAGTTTCTAAATCAGATGGAGAAGCATTTGAGTCAGAAGTAAATACTGATGGAAAAATTGGTGGGTCACTTCTGAAACTTGTTAGTGCTGAAGCGAAGATAACAGGTAAGCTAAGCGGAACCGAAAATAGTTCAGAGACCTACAATTCCCGTGAAATCGTATCAAAAACTCTACACGATGCGGCTTTTGATATGGCATACGATCAGATTTCACCAGCAACTATTCGGTTTGGAGATACTCACTATGATGAAACAGGGACTTATGTGCAACTTACCCGCGTGTTTGACTTTGTTGACTTTGACTATCTCGAAGGCCTTTTCGCCACTGGTGGGATCATCGAGTTCATTAAAAAAAGCGAAGCAGAAAAGATTGAAGAAGAGGCAGAAAAAATAAAGTCGCAAACATCGAGAGGCCAACTCCGCAAGCTCGGCACAAACTTTAAGACGGCTGTAAAACAAGCGGTTGGTGCTAATAGTAAGCAGTATGACGATATTGCAGCTATTATTCGGGCACTAAGAAGTTTAATTCCATATAGTAGGATGCTTATTTCCAATGACGGCTATCTCGTCCCTCTTGCAGACAAGTATTTCAGGGTGGACTATTCGACTATTGGATTTAACTACGGCGGAGAAATTACCTGCACCGGAATGATAACAAATATTATCGGAAAAGACTGTGATCCTTGCGATGAAAGCAATATATTTGCAACCATACAACACGCATCCAGTGAGATACTAAGAGCTTTTCTGCCTACTAAAGAAGAAAACCTCTGTGTTTTGCACCCGATTGCGCTATATTATGGAAACCAGAATGCATAACAATTAAGAAACCTAGTTTACCGCTTCTGGTCTCTATGCCTGTTAGCAAAATTAAAGATAGTTGTTTCCAAACGGCGCATCTAAATTAAACCGATTTTGAGAATACAGAGAGGTTTGTTATTCGGATGATATAAAACAAAAATAGAACAACGTCACAAAGAGGCGCAGCCTTCGGAGAAATCCGGAGGCTGCGCCTCTTTTTGCGTTCAGATAAAAAATGTTTGAGAAATTTCTCGAAACACCCTGCCAAAAGGCACCCCTTATTCAGAGTGAGTAGAAGGGCCTTTTGAAAAATTGATGGAATTTTTTCATATTACTTTGCCAAAATCTCAAAAAATTTCCCAATTAATTAGTAGAAGAGGCACTTAAAATTTTTCGTCAAAAATCCATTTTATTTTTGCCTGAAAAATTCCCAATTAAGTAGTAGAGGGGGTCGCAGAAAAATTCTCAAAAGTTTTTTCGTTCAAATCCGAAAAATTTTCCCAGTTGGTTAGTAGAGAGACTTTCAAAGAATTTTTTCAAAATTCCTTCGTACAAATCGAAAAATTTTTCCCAGTTGATTAGTGAGGGGGTCTATAAAATGCCTTTCTCGCTGGCTACCTATTGAGGGGACTGTCTCCCTGTGTACCTTGAAAATTGAATCGCCGCCTCCAAAGGATATGCTTCCGGCAAGTGCCGCCACGACTTCCCGAAAAAGGAACGAGCGCATCAAAGAAGCGATACGCCGTGGTGAGACTCCGGGGCAGGAACGATACAGATGAGCGGCAGCAAGCAAAAATTACCGCAGAAATGCGGTTTCAGAACAAGCAAAGGAGGTTCAAACCTATGAAGAAAGGAGAGCTCAGAGAGCTTTATCAGATGATGTTTCCGGAATACCCGGACATCGTGACCGTCAAAGAGCTTCGGGAGATGCTGGGCATCAGTCGCAAGCTGGCCTACAAGCTGATCGACTATGGGTACATCCACGCCGTGAAGATCGGCACGACGCTGAAGATCCCGAAAATCAGCGTCATCAACTATGTGATGGAGAAGGAGGTGAAGAAAGTTGGATGAGATCAAGCGCCTGACACCTGCACAGCGGGTACGCTGTAACCGGTTAGTCCGGCGGCTGTGCGCCAACTATGATGGCGGCAACTGCCTGCCGTTGGACGATGGCGAGGGCTGCGTGTGCGTGCAGACGATTTCCTATTCGCTGCTGTGCAAGTACTTCCGGCGGGCGGTTCTGCCCGCCGACAAGGTACTCTGCGCCGATATTTACCGGCAGCGTACACGGACCTGCGAACGGTGTGGAAAGCCCTTTGCACCCAGTAGCAACCGGCAGAAATACTGCCCGGAATGCGGCTGCTCCATCCGACGCAAGCAGAAGGCGGACTCTGCCAGACGGCGGCGCAGCGTCGAACATTAAGCGTCTGGAAAGCCTTGATTTCTAAGGCTTTTTGCGGGTAAAGCGGGGGTGGGTGACCGTTTCCATCCGCCCCCGCCCAAATCCATTTCTAACATTCTACAAAGGAGAATTCTATGAACAACAAACTGAAAACCGTGGACGCAGAGACCTTGCTGTCCACGCCGATGAGCAAGACGATGTTCATCGTAGACGGCCTTATTTCGCAGGGCGTCAATGTCATCAGCGGTGCCAGCAAGATCGGCAAAAGCTGGCTGATGCTGTGGCTGGGGCTGCAAGTAGCGCAGGGAAATTCCATTTGGGGTTTGCCCACGCTGCAATGCGATGTGCTCTATCTGAGCCTTGAGGACACCCAGCGCCGCATCAAAGACCGGCTCTACAATCTTACCGACAGCGCCCCGGACAACCTGTATTTTGCCGTGACCTCCGGGCTGATCGGCGGCGGGCTGGAGGAGCAGATCACGGACTTTCTGACCGAGCATCCCGCCACCAAGCTGGTCATCATCGACACGCTGCAAAAGGTGCGGGACTCCAAAGGCAGCGCCGGAAAAGCGGGAATGTACGGCAACGACTACGATGACATTTCCTCCATCAAGCGCATTGCCGACGGCTTCAACATCGCCATTTTGCTGGTGCATCACCTGCGAAAGCTGCAAGACAGCGACGATCCCTTCAACGATGTCAGCGGTTCCACCGGCATCATCGGCGCTGCGGACACCAACTTCATCCTGCGCCGTAAGCGCAGCGGAAACGCCGCTACGCTGCTGGTCAGCGGGCGGGATGTGGAATATCAGGAACTGACCTTGCAGTTTAACGACCTTGTCTGGGAACTGGTGGAGCGCAAGAACAGCGAGGATATTCACAAGGCAGAGCTGCCGAAATTTCTGTTTCGGGTGGTGGACTTTATGGAGTGCCGCACTGAATGGGTAGGTACGGCCACGGAGCTGCTGACCGAAATGAGGGAGCAGGAGGTCACGCCCAATATGGTCACGAAGTATCTCGGTCAGTTCGCTTTCGAGGTGCTGGAGCCGCTGGGCATCGAGTATCGCACCAAGCGAACGGGAAAAAGCCGACTCATCAAATTCCTGCGCCGTGACGGCGATGACGCAAATGACGCCAAAATCGGTATATAGAAAAATCCCCGTCACAACCGTCATTGCCGTCACAAACCGAAGAAAGGGGATGAACAAATGCGCAGCAAAAACTACGGGATCAATGTCCGTGTGACCGAGCAGGAGAAGCAGAAGCTGCTGGAAAATGCCCGGTTCTGCTCTCTGACGCTGTCGGAATATCTGCGGCGGCTGGGGCTTGGAAAAGAGGTCAGAGCGGCGATCAGGGAGCGGGATTACCGCCTGTTTCGGATGCTGAACGGCCTGAAAGCGGAGCTCCCACAGCTTCAGAAAGAGAAAATTCTGAGCAGGCTGGAAGCAATTTTGAATGAATTAAAGTAAGCGAGAATTACGCCTGCGCAGTCTAAGCGAGCAGACTGTTTTTACTCCTGTCGGAGCCAAACAGTGTATCCGCTTGCGATGCCTGCGTCATCTGAGCGAGCAGTGCGTTTTTACTCCCGGCAGGGCCGGAGCGCAAAAACACTCGTTAGGGCGTGCCCTAAAACCCCGAAAGAAAAAACTATGAAAGTGAGGACAACACAATGAGAAAATCGGATTTTACTTTACCCACGCTGGACGACCTGTTCTCCACGCAGGCGGAACGGGACGATGCCAAGCTGGAGCGGGTGCGGGATATTCCACTGGCCGAGCTGCACCCGTTCAAGGGTCGCCCCTTCAGGGTGCAGAACAACGAGGAGATGCAGCGGATGATTGAGAGCATCCGCAAGGTGGGAGCCATTACCCCGGCACTGGCAAGGCCGCTGCCCGACGGCAGCTACGAGTTGATCTCCGGCCACCGGCGGCTGGCGGCGTGTCAGGTGCTGGGCGTCGAGACGATGCCCGTCATCGTCCGGGAGCTATCTGATGATGAAGCGGTGATCGCAATGGTGGACGCCAATTTGCAGCGGGAGACCATCCTGCCCAGCGAAAAGGCGTTCGCCTACAAGATGAAGCTTGATGCGATCAAGCATCAGGGTATCACTTCTGCCCAAGTTGGGCAGAAGTTGCTCAGCGTAGAAAAGGTTGCTGACGATGCCGGCGAAAGCCGCAATCAAATTAAAAGATATATCCGCCTGACCTACCTGATTCCCGAACTGCTTTCGATGGTGGACGACGGTAAGATCGCCTTCAACCCGGCGGTGGAGCTTTCCTACTTAGACTCGTATCAGCAGAGGGCGGTGCTGGACGCGATGGCACTGAACGACTGCACCCCGTCCCACGCCCAGAGCATCCGCCTGAAAAAGCTGGCGCAGGAGGGGGTGCTGGATGACCAGATGATTTACGCCGTGCTGGCGGAGACGAAGCCCAACCAGCAAGAGCAGCTGAAATTCAAGCGGGAGGAGCTGCGGAAATACTTCCCCTCCGGCTACACCGAGGAGCAGATGCGCCGGGACATCATCAAGGGGCTGGAATTGCTGAAGCGGCAGAGAGAACGAAACCGGGATGCCCGCTGATTCGTACCGATACGGCTACGATAAAACAAGTCGCAGAATAGAGAGAACCCCAAACCGATGGTATACTGATGCTGTCGGTTTGGAGTTCTGTTCTGCAAATACAAAGGACAGGAGGAAATGAAATTGGTAGCAGGACATCTGACTTTGAAAAACGGCAGGTATTACGCCGTGCTGAACTATAGAAACGCCGGAGGGCAGCGGAAAACGAAATGGATCTCGCTGGGGCTTCCCGAAAAGGGAAACAAGCGCAAGGCGGAGGCGGAGCTGGCGAGGCTTCGGGCGGAGTTTGAGCCGCCCAAAGAGGTGGGCGACCTGAGCAGCGATATGCTGTTTGCCGATTATCTGTTGGAGTGGCTGGAGATCGCCAAGGGACGGCTGGCGGTGGCAACATACAGTTCTTACGCCGCAATGATCAAGAAGCCAGTCGGGCCGTACTTCCGCCAAAGAAATCTGACCTTGCGGGAGCTGGAAGCCCGACACTTGCAGATGTTTTATTCCGAAATGCTCAGAAAGGTAACGCCAAATACGGTCATCCACTATCACGCGATTATCCACTCGGCGCTGAAATATGCGGTCAAGACCGATATGCTGGTGCAGAATGTGGCGGACAAGGTGGATAGGCCAAAGGAAAACAGCTTTCAGCCGGTTTTCCTTTCGGCAGAGGAGATGCAGAAGATGTTTGAAGCGCTCCGTGGAACCAAGCTGGAGCTGCCGGTGCTGGTAGCTGCTTTTTACGGATTCCGTCGGGGCGAAGTGTTGGGACTGAAGTGGGACGCCATCGACTTTGAGCGTGGCACGATTTCGGTCATACGAACCGTGACGACGATTACCGTTGATGGCAAGCAGACGGAAAATGAACAGCAGTCCGCTAAGACAAAGTCCAGTCTGCGCACCCTGCCGCTGATTGGCAGCTTTCGGGAATACTTTATGCAGGTAAAGGAGGCGCAGGAACTCAATATGCGGCAACTGTTACAATCACGAATATGATGGATTTGTATTTGTGGACGAGCTGGGCGAGCGGATGCGGGCCAATTATTTGACCTCGGCATTCCCAAAATTCTTGGAGAGTCACGGCCTGCGCCGGATGCGCTTTCACGACCTCAGACACAGCTGCGCCTCACTGCTTTTGGCAAACGATGTGCCTCTTAAGCATATTCAGGAGTGGCTCGGACACAGCGACATCGGCACGACGGCGAATATTTACAGCCACTTGGATTACAAATCCAAAATCACTTCGGCAAATGTAATGGACAATATCCTGACTCTGCCGGACACAAGGCAGACCGGCTGGCATACCTGAGTTCTTGCCGAAAATCATGTACGCCGATGTGACCTTGAGAGAAAAGAAAAGCCCAGTCATATGGGCGAAAGCCTTGATATGACTGGGTTTTTGGCGGAGAGTTAGGGATTCGAACCCTAGAGACCTTTCGGTCTACAGCATTTCGAGTGCTGCACCTTCGACCACTCGGACAACTCTCCGTATTACTCAAGTGTGATCCTTGCTCCGGAGGAATGCAAGAAAAACACGCAAGAACGATATGAAATTGTGAAATCCGAACCCGCGCAAAGCCCTGTGCGGCGGACATTTTCAGCGGACGAAACGGCCGAAGCCTCCAAAAATTTCGAGTCAGGGCCGTTATGACCACTTCGATACCTATCCATATATAACAAGCGGCGCATGGCCGATTGCGTTTAATTAATATCCTCGAGATCTATCGAATCGTCGTCCATGTCCATGCTCATCTCGCCGATGCGCATGCGGCGCTCGATCTTCATTTTCTCAACGTGCTCATGGATGAGCTCCTTGACCTCGTTCGGCTGGCGGATGTTCTTTAGCGTCAGCTCCGGGATGCTCTTATCCGTCGAGACCACCGTCACCGAGCCGACGCCGAAAATGCGCTGCCACAACGACACCGAAACGCGCAGATCGCGCACACGGTACAGCACGATCTCGTCATGCCTGACGTTCAGGAAGCCGCGGCGCAGGAACAGTCTGTCCTCGCTCAGGGCGTAGCGCGTGAAGCTTATCGGCATGCCGAGTATGCGCTTACGGTCATGCCATATCTCGACTATCTTTGAAACGAGCTTTGCCATCGCGGTCACTCCTTACATTGTGCTATGATATTCTACCTAATCCAACGCAAAAAATCAAGTGTTTTTTTAGAGGCGCTTTAATGCACCTACGGACACGTTTTTTGCGGTGGCCCGGTGTCGAAGTTACCGGCAAAACCGTGCGGCCTTGCCGCAGCCGAGAGCTGTTAGCCGATAGCTGATAGCCAATAGCTGATAGCCGAGAGCCAATGGAGTGCGGCGAAAAAATTCAGCGCCGCATCGGTTTGATGCGGAGCTGAATTTCATTAAGATTCCCGCAAATGAAAAAGTGCAGCCGAATAGCTGCACCTTTTGCGGATCACTTAATCGTTGCCCTTGCGTTGTCGAGGGTGATGACGATGCCGTTCTTTGCGGCGACCTCATTTACCTGAGCGACGAGCTTGGATGCGTAGACGTTCAAAAACTTGACCGTGAGCGCTTCCTTCTGCTTGGGGCTCATCGCGGCGAGGATGCCCTTGACGATCTTCTTGGAAAACTCGGGCGACGCGCCGACGCACTTGCGGATCAGCGGATTCACGCCTTCGCTTTCGGACAGAATTTTTATCAAGTCGGGCAGGAAGGTGTCAAGCGTTTCGGTGTAGTCAAATTCGCTTACCTGCATTGTTAATTCGATCATTGCAAACCTCCGGTGAAATTGCATACATTATATATAACAGAAGCATTATACAGAAAAGCGCCGAAAATAGCAACACTAAATATTTTTTTGACTTTCAAAAGTTTTTGCCGCAAAAATATTGACAATTCGCAAAAATGTTGTTATTATCTTTAAGCTGAATATCAATGGGGACGGCCATGCGGGCGTAGTTCAATGGTAGAACACCAGCCTTCCAAGCTGGATACGTGGGTTCGATTCCCATCGCCCGCTCCAAAAAAGCGGAAACATGCGCCAATAGCTCAGCAGGATAGAGCAACTGCCTTCTAAGCAGTAGGTCGGGGGTTCGAATCCCTCTTGGCGTGCCAAAATAAAAATATGGTGGGTGTAGCTCAGTTGGTTAGAGCACCGGATTGTGGTTCCGGGTGTCGAGGGTTCGAGTCCCTTTACCCACCCCACAAGTCACAGAGGCCGGACAAAAGCCCGGTCTCTGTGTACAATAGAATAGATATAGATGGTGGGATGTAGTGTAATGGTAACACCTCAGACTTTGACTCTGATATAGTGGGTTCGAGTCCCGCCATCCCAGCCAGACATGCCCCAGTAGCTCAGTAGGCAGAGCACCTGCCTTTTAAGCAGGGTGTCCGGGGTTCGAATCCCCGCTGGAGCACCAAGGAAAACAGACGGTCATTTGACCGTCTGTTTTTTTGCGCATCGGCAGACGAGAGTCGAACCGATGACGGTTCGGCTCTCGTTACCTAACTCAGTCTATGCCTTTTTGCTCGCCCTGCTTGAAGCAGGATTCGTCGTTTTCCCAGCCCTTATCGACGAGCCAGTAGTGATACTCCTCGTCGGCAGCCTTGAGCTCTTCCTCGGTGAGTGCAACATCGCGGCTGCGCTCGCGCTTGAGCTGGCGCTCGTAATTATACAGATCCATGAGCGTGAAGCCCAGACCCATCTCCTCGGCGATGGGGATCAGCACATCCTCGACGACCGATTCGCGTATCTCCAGCGAGCCGGGATACATCATCTCGGCCTGCTCGACCTTTGCGCGCAACTCGGGATCATTATCGTACTGCTGCAAAAACTTTATGACGTTAAGATTAAGGTTCAATGCAATTCTCCTTTCAGCACAGGCGGAAGCCGGCAGGAATGTTGTCGTCGAGCATCAGCAGGTGCAGCTGTTCCTTGCCGTCGTGCTCGTGCACGGCGGAGATGAGCATGCCGCAGGAGTCCTCGCCCATCATCTTGCGGTTGGGCAGGTTGAGGATGGCGACGACGGTCTTGCCGACGAGCTGCTCCGGCTCGTAGAACTCGTGGATGCCGGAGAGGATCTGGCGCGGAGTGCCGGTGCCGTCATCGAGCTTGAACTTCAAAAGCTTCTTGCTCTTTTTCACGGCCTCGCAGGAGAGGACCTTGCACACGCGCATATCGCACTTTGAAAAATCGTCGATGGTGACTTCCGGCTCGATGGGCGCAAACTTCGGCGCTGCCGGAGCGTTCATCTTCTCAAGCTCGGCAAGAGCCTTTTCCATATCGAGTCGGGGGAAGAGCGTTTCGCCCTTGTGGACGGTGACGTTTGCCGGCAGGGTGCCGAAAACGGCGGCGCTGTCCCAGTTTGAGCACTTCTCGCATGCGCCGATCTGCGCAAAGGCCTTGTCGCAGCTTTCGGGAATGAAGGGCTTGAGCATGATGAGGCTTATGCGCAGGCACTCAAGCAGGTTATACAGAACGCTTGCGAGGCGAGCCTTCTTGCTCTCGTCCTTGGCAAGCTGCCAGGGTGCTGTTTCGTCGATGTATTTGTTTGCGCGCTGGATGAGCTTGAAGACCTCCTCGAGCGCGAGGTGGAGCTGGAGCTTGTCCATCTGCTGCTCGTACTTATCGCGGCTCGTGCGCGCAAGCTCTTTAAGCTCATCGTCAAGGGAGTCGGCCTCGCGCTCAGTGGGCAGGGTGCCGCCGAAGTACTTTTCGACCATTGCGGTCGTGCGCGAAACGAGGTTGCCCAAATCGTTTGCAAGGTCGGTGTTTATGGTGGAGATGAGCAGCTCGTTGGAGAAGTTGCCGTCCGAGCCGAAGGGGAAGGTGCGCAGAAGGAAGAACCTGAGCGCGTCAACGCCGAACATGTCGGCAAGCTTGTACGGGTCAACGACGTTGCCCTTTGACTTGCTCATCTTGCCGCCGTCGATGACCAGCCAGCCGTGGCCGTAGACCTTCTTGGGCAGGGGCATTCCCATGCTCATGAGCATTGCAGGCCATATGATCGAGTGGAAGCGGACGATCTCCTTGCCGACGATGTGAACGTCGGCCGGCCAGAACTTGTCGTAATCGTCGTATTTATCGTTTAAGAAGCCGAGCGCGGAGGTGTAGTTAAACAGGGCATCGACCCAGACGTACACGACGTGGCCGGGGTCAAAATCGACAGGGATGCCCCAGGTGAAGCTCGTGCGCGAAACGCACAGATCCTCGAGGCCGGGCTTGATGAAGTTGTTTATCATTTCGTTCACGCGCGATGCAGGCTCAAGGAAGGTGCCGCTCTCGAGCAGCTCCTGCACGGGCTTTGCGTATTTGCTAAGGCGGAAGAAGTAGGCCTCCTCCTCGGCGTAGTGGACCTCGCGGCCGCAGTCGGGGCACTTGCCGTCCTTGAGCTGGCTCTCGGTCCAGAAGCTCTCGCAAGGGGTGCAGTACATGCCCTTATAAGCGCCTTTGTAGATGTCACCCTTGTCGTACATCTTCTTGAAGATGCGCTGGACGGCCTGAACGTGATAGTCGTCGGTCGTGCGGATGAAGCGGTCGTTGGATATGTTCATGAGCTTCCACAGATCGGTGATGCCGCCGGGGCCCTCGACGATCTTATCAACAAATTCCTTGGGCGTAAGGCCGGCGGCCTTTGCCTTTTCCTCTATCTTCTGGCCGTGCTCGTCGGTGCCGGTCAGAAACATGACGTCGTAGCCGCACATTCTCTTATAACGCGCGATGGCGTCGGTCGCCACGGTGCAGTAGGTGTGGCCTATGTGCAGCTTATCCGAGGGGTAGTAGATCGGTGTTGTGATATAAAACTTTCCCTTTTCCATTGTGTGTTTCTCCATTCGTTTAAGGATCAGCGCTTGCTGTTTCTGACGGTGCCGGACTTTCTGCCGGGGCCGGGGTTTGCGACGGTGTCGGCCACTGTATATTCTCGGGGTGATAGTGGTAGTAGCTGTTTGCCTCTTTGTTTCGGCTTATCAGGTTGCCGTCTTTATCGTAAACGCAGCGGTAGGTCACGGCCTTTGTGCCTATCGCAACGCTCGGATACGTTGTATCATACACCGTCCACGCTGAATAGTCCATCTTAACATAGCTTCCGTCGGTGTCGGTGCCCCAAATTTCTATCGTGAGCTGGCGGTTTTCGCATTTGGTCACGATCTTTATGGGGAATTCGCGGTTGTTTTTGAATTTGAACTCCGGGCCGCCCCAGCTGACCGTTGCGTCCATGCCCCAGGGGACATAGGAAACGGCAAAGCCGTGCTCGTCGCGCGCGACGATCTCAAGATTTGCGTACAGCGCCGCGCAGTAGAGCGTCGATGAGGTCTGGCATATGCCGCCGCCTATCTCCTGCACCACCTTGCCGCCGGCGTATGCTCCGGCAGATTTGAAGCCTGCCTCGGCCGTGCGCTTGCCGACAACGGTGTTGTACGAAAACGTTTCGCCCGGATTGAGGATATATCCGTTTATCTTTTTGGCCGAAAGCTCAACGTTCGTTGCGCGGTTTGAGTTGCTCGAGGCATAGCCCGTCGTCTGCGAGCCGAGCTTGTCGGCAAAGAGCATTTTATCAAGCTGCTCCTGCGTATATTTCGGCTGCGTCACGGCAAGCGGTATCTTCACCGTCGCGCCGTTTTCGGCCTTATCCCAAAGCTCCCGAGCCTTTTTCGCGTCAAACTCAATGCCGGCGCGGCTCTCGGTAGCCTTCTGCGTTTCGGGGTCGTATTTTGCATCAAGCACCTCGGAGCATATCTCCTCGTGCAGCTTGTCAAAGTCCGGCGCTTCGGCATTTTCGCCGGAGGCCTCGTATCGAACCGCGCCGCTTCCGTCGGAAAACGCCTTTATGATGCTCTGGCAGAGCTTATCGGCGTCGATATCCTTCGTTGACAGGCCCTTTATCATTTTCAGGGTCTGGCTTTCCTCATCGACCTCGTAGCCCTTGCCCATGTGCTCGTTATAATCGGCAAGCGCCTTGTCCACCGCCGCGCGAACGCCGTCGGTGCTCGCCGAGGCGAGGATCTCGGCATCGCTCACGCTGCCGGTGATGCTTTTAAAATAGCACACAAGGTCGCCGAAAACATTTCCCGAGTGGCCGTAGTCAAACGCCGCCTGTGCGGCCTGCGCACAGCTCATCGCCATCCCGGCCTGCTCGGCCGATACGGCAAACTCAAAATCGCCCGGGAGCGTAACCTCAACTCTGCCGCCGGCAAAGTCGCAGCCGGCTTTTTCAAGCGCGGCGGCGGCGTCACTGACCGTCATGTCGCCTATGCTCACTCCGCCGAGCGTCATGCCGGGGTGGATCTTATCCGAATGCCCGGCGAGGTATCCTCCGCCGAGGGCGGCCGCTGCGAGCAAAACGCAGACTACAGCGATTATCAGGACGGCCTTTTTCGCGCCGCCCGAGCGTTTCGGCTTTTTCTCGGGTTTGGTCTTTTCAGACTTTTTTGAAGCTTCATGCTTGCCTCTTGCCATGCCGTCCCTCCTTTTATCAGTTCAGCTTATCCTTATACACCGAGGTGAAGCGCTCGTACTCGCCCTGCGGAAGCTCCTGCTTCTTTTCCTGGCGGAACGCGTCGCGCATCCACGGATTGTTCTCGACCTTTGCGCCGGTCTGCGCCTCCAGAACGGCGTTTATGAGCACGTTCGAGATCAAAAAGCCTGCCGGGGTGAGGTGCCAGCGCTCGCCGTCGCGCTCTGCCCAGCCCTTGCGCTCGAACAGCTCGAAGGTCTCCTCTATCGGCTCCCAGTCGCTGCGGTATATCCTATGGTATTCCTTTTCGGATATACCGTGGGTCGTGCGCATGCCGAGCATGAGATATTCCGTGGCCTTCTGGATGGGAACTATCTGCTCGTACTCGTCGATTATCATGCTGTCGCCCACAACGGCGGAAACATACCTGTCAAGATCGCGCACATAGCTGTATCTCACGCCGCCTGCGCACGAGTGCGCGCCCGGGCCGAAGCCCATGTAGTCGCCCAGCTGCCAATACTTCAAATTATGCCGCGATTCGTAGCCGGGTATGGCGAAGTTCGATATCTCGTACTGCTTCAGGCCGTAGTGCGCCAGCGTATCGACCGTGTACAGGTACATGTCGGCCTGCTCGTCCTCGTCCGGGATGAGCGGCGAGCCGAGGTAGCTGCGATACATCGGCGTTCCCTCCTCAAGCTTCAGGCCGTAGCACGAAAGGTGCTCCGGGTGCAGCTCAAGCGCTCGCGAGAGCGTGTCGGCCCAGTCGCCGCGCGTCTGGCTCGGCAGGCCGTATATCAGGTCAAGGCTCACGTTCTCGAACCCGGCCTCGCGCGCCGTGTCAACGGCTATCTCCGCCTGACGGAAGTTGTGCCGGCGGCCGATGATCTTCAATATGTCGTTGTTTGCCGACTGCACGCCGATCGACAGGCGGTTCACGCCCTCCGCGCGCAGGAGCTTGAGCTCCTCGAGCTTCGTCGTGTCGGGGTTTACCTCGACCGTTATCTCCGAGTCGAGGCGCACGTTGCCGATGCGCTTTAGCTCGTCGAGGATCTCGACGATGCGCTTTGCGCCGTAGCAGCTCGGCGTTCCGCCGCCGATGTAGATGCTGTCGATCTCGTAGCTCTCTATCGCTTCGGCCGACTCGCTTATGTGCGACAGCAGCGCCGACTGATAGTCGGGCATGCGCTGCTTGCCGCCGGCGATCGAGTAGAAATCGCAGTAGCTGCATTTTGAAACGCAAAACGGTATGTGAATGTAAATTCCAAGTCTATCTCTCATCTTTTTAGAGGCGCTTTGGCGCTTCTCCTATACGTTTTTTCAGAGGCGAATTACTGCTCCTACGGATACGTCTATTGCAGTGTCCCGGTTCGAGGCTGCGGTGGAAACCGTAGTTGCATCGCACTAACGCGGCGCGTGGCAACCACGGTTTCCACCAATGTTCCGAACCGGGCAACCAGAGATAACCGTATCGGTAGGTGCGTCAATTCGCCACTAAAAAAGACTGCAGACGAGGTCGGCGTAGGCGGTGGGGTCTTCGATCTCGACGCCGGCTATCAGCTCGGACTGTGCGTACAGTATCTTCGACAGGGCGGCGGCCTTGTCCTTATCGCCGTCGTCGTAAGCCTTCTTTATGGCAAGGCAGGCGGCGTGCTTGCCGTTAAGCTCAAGCACACGGTCGGCGCGCAGCTTGCGCATCTCCTCGCTCGGGCCGTTGCGGAAGTATTTTTCCATCTCGAGCGTGAAGCCGCCGGTCGAGGTCAGGCAGCATGCCGACGAAACGAGCTTGCTCGAAAGCGTTACCTGCTTGAGCTTCTCATCGCCGATGCTGTCGCGGATGAAGTCGAGCAGCTCCTTGTTCTCGACGACCTTCTCCTCGGCCGCCTTCTTCTCCTCGTCGGTCTGGAAGCCGAGATCCTCGGTGAGAATGTTGACAAAGCCCTTGCCCTCGTACATGCGAAGCTGCTGGAGCACGGTCTCGTCGATTGGGTGGTCGAGATAGAGTATCTCATAGCCGCGCGAGCGGACCTCCTCGCACTGCGGCAGAGCCATTGCGTGCTTTACGGTGTCGGCCGAGGCGTAGTAGATGGCCTTCTGGCTCTCGGGCATTGCGTCAACGTATTCCTTGAGCGAGCGCATCGAGTCCTCGGAGGTGTAGAATATCAGCAGATCCTTGAGAAAATCGGTGAAGCGGCCGTACTCGTCGCAGACGCCGCACTTGATGTGGATGCCGAAGTTTTTCCAGAACGTCTCGTACTTCGGGCGATCGTCGCGCATCATCTTTTCAAGCTCGGCCTTGATCTTCTTTTCAAGGTTCTGGCCGATGACCTTGAGCTGGCGGTTGTGCTGCAATATCTCGCGCGAGATGTTCAGGCTCAGGTCGGGCGAATCGACGACGCCGCGCGCGAACTCGAAATAGTCGTGCAGCAGCTTGTCGCAGTCCTCCATGATAAGCACGCCGTTGCAGTAGAGCTTGACGCCCTTCTTCGCTGCGCCGGAAATGCCGTTGTCGATATCCTTGCCGGGGATGAACAGCAGCGCCTTGTAGGACACAACGCCCTCGGCGTTTATGCGCAGCACCGCTGCCGGGTCGGTCTGGTCGCGGTTTGTTTCCTTGTACCACGCGACGCACTCGTCGTCGGTGACCTCGGTCTTTGCGCGCTGCCAGATAGGCACCATGGAGTTGACCGTTTCGGGAGCGGTGACGTTGACGGTGTGCATGATGGGCTTGCCGTCCTTGTCCTCCTCGCCGGTGGGCTGCTGCTCCTGGTGGGTGATGTCCATGACGATCGGCCAGCGGACATAGTCGGAATACTTTTTGACCAGCGCCTTGAGCTTCCATATCTCAAGGTACGAGCCGTAGACCTCCTCGTCGGTGTCCTCTTTTATGTGCATGATGACGTCCGTGCCGGGCTTGAACTTGTCGCACTCGGTGACGGTGTAGCCGTCGGCGCCCGTGCTTTCCCACTTGACGCCCTTTTCCTCGCCGTACTTCTTCGTGATGACGGTGACCTTGTCGGAAACCATGAACGCGGAATAGAAGCCGACGCCGAACTGGCCGATGATGGATATATCGTCTTTCTCCGCCTCTTCGGCGCTCATGTCGTTTTTGAAATTATAAGATCCGCTCTTTGCGATGACGCCGAGGTTCTTCTCGGCCTCGTCCTGGCTCATGCCGATGCCGTTATCGGACACCGTGATCGTGCGCGCGTCCTTGTCAACGGTGATGCGGATGCGGTAATCGGACCTTTCAAGGCCGACCTTGTCATCCGTCAGCGAGATGTAGCAGAGCTTGTCTATCGCGTCGGATGCGTTGGAGATGATCTCTCTGAGGAATATCTCCTTGTTGGTGTAGATCGAGTTGATCATGAGATCAAGCAGACGCTTGCTCTCAGCTTTGAATTGTTTTTTACCCATGTTCAAAACCTCCGTTTACCTTACGGCTGCCCCCATTTGCCAAGGGCAAATTATAATAGTTTATTATACCACAATATCTCCACAATTCAATATTTTTTAGAGGCGCTTTGACGCACCTACGGATACGTTTATTGCGGTTGCCCGGTTCGGGACATTGGTGGAAACCGTATCTGCTACGCAACCCAGTAGTGCGTTGCTGAGTTTTGCTGTTGCCCGGTTCGGGACATTGGTGGAAACCGGGCGGCTTCGCAGCTGAGAGCTGATAGCTAATAGCAGTTAGCCATTGTGTGTGCTAAAGCGCACGGATTTAATTCAACCCCTCGGCAGCAAAGCTGCCTGCTCCCCTTGACAGGTGAGCCAATGTGGTGCGGCGCAAAATTCAGCAACGCACTAACAGGGCGCGAAACGCTATGGTTTGTTCAGTTGTTTCCGGTCGGGCAACCGCAATCACTGTATCCGTAGGTGCAGTAATGCGCCACTAAATGTCTTCCCCTTGCGGAGCTTGAGGGGAAGATGCCGCTTGCGGCAGATGA
>ENA-OYXV01000554-OYXV01000554.1-human-gut-metagenome-genome-assembly--contig:-NODE-554-length-23267-cov-10.158969_pt1 | contig 23267 bp, 21 predicted proteins | sample MGYA00244846_ERZ653424 | MGnify/ENA primary metagenome ERZ653424 (study PRJEB26926, sample SAMN06165108) | human gut metagenome | biome: ENVO:00009003; feature: ENVO:2100002; material: ENVO:00002003...
TCTTCGCCTGCTGCAAGGCTCACGATGTCGAGATCAGACCCTGGCTTGAAGACACGCTCAGGCGGCTTCCCACAGAGAAGGACATCACTGCGCTACTTCCGGAGAACTGGCAGCCAGTGACAGCAAAGTAACAGTCAATGACTGCGAGTGACGGTCAATGATGCGTCACTTGGCGAAAGTGGCAGCAAACTCTCAAAAGTTGCTGCCACTTCGCTGTTAATGGGTGTCACACGTGCTTCGTCGGAGGCTTACCTTCGGTGGGTCAATCTTGGTGGGTACTGCTGGTCTTGTCCCTAAGCCTTTTTGTTCGTATGGCTGAGGAGAAGGGACTTCTATTGGTTTATCTGGTATTTTATATTCCATATCTTTAATGTGTCAATATGCAAACCGATGTGAATGAAATTAATCCAATTACGCCTAGCATGAGGAATGCCGGAGTAAGAATATTGATAACACGAAGGAAGCGCTCTTCTTTATTTGCGAAACTATTAATCCTTTCTGCATCATAATTCTCGGCTTCCCGAATCATCTTTCCTATCTTATCTCTAGTTCTTTCTGCGCTGCGTCTTGAAACAAAGTGAGACCAATAATGGAGAATAATACAAATGGTAAAGCATATCCAAATTACTATTGGCATCCATCGCCATCCTTCTGGAACCCGACCTTTCGTATCAAGGTAAGAGAGAACCGTCAACGAGAGGGCAAGGCCTCCTGAAGCAATCTCGTATGTCCTATTCTCAATCAAGGTCGAACTCTCATCGACTGTATCTTGTTTCGACTTAAAATCTTCCTTGAGCAAGTTGTAATTCGGATCCTCTGTCACATTGGAGTCTTGTGATGGGTGAACATTAACTATGTTTATTTGTTTTGTATCTAGATGCCTTTTTTTGCTCATATCTCATACTCAAATTAAACCTTTTGATGGTTTGGGTTGCTATCCGTCACATAAATATCAGGACACAAGATGTTTTGGATCTTACCATCTATAGCATCTTTGAGAATAGCTTTCACGAAATTATTTGCCGTTACTCTGACTGTGCTGTAATGATCCTCCTCTTTGTCTGTGATTAAAACCTCCTTAATTTTAAACAGGGTAGAATCAAGTTTTACATAAGCATCCTTAAAGGAGAAAGTATGATTGATTCCTCCTATGATTTCTTTGCCTATGCCAGATTCTAGTTCATCGATGGATGCCACTTTATTGCCTTGTGCATCATATATGATAGAATCCTTAGTCTGAAGTGGAAGGTGTGCTGCGTGAAGCCACTCTTCTCCATTCATCGACATCCAGGATAATCGTTTTCGGTACGAGTCTATGTTATATCCCATTTCTTTTGCCCACTCTTCATCTATTTGGAATAGACGTCGACGAAGGGCAACGTGAATGTGATTATCAATTTCAGCAATGACCGGAATTTCGTTTGATATGGAAAGCTCCTTTAGGTTTATTCCCCATGACTTGGCATATTCCTTTGCTCCTTTTTGAAAACCATTAGAGGCAATTATGATTCCATTCACATCCTTCAAATCGGCGAGCACACCGTAGAAATCGCGGACTTTCCCAATAGAAAGAGGCTTACTATAGTCTTTACACTCAATAGCAACTTTACTTTTAACGCCTGCAAGCTCGTACTCCCAATAAATGTCAATTTGATGTTCCTGGCCAGAACTACCAGTCAGCTTTATGTCGTGCTGTACGCGAATATTCTTACCAGGCCACTCACAATCGAGAAGGGTCTGGTAAACCTGTTGTGTTAATAATTCATAGCTGGAGCCTTGTTTCATAAATAATAAACCTATGTGTTCTTCTTAAAGTTCTCAGCCTGCTCGATGACCTTTTTGTAGACTTCATCATAATTCTCACCGACTGGAGGATATCCGTAGCGGGATAGGATTACGATGATATCAAACGCCATCTCATTCTTGATGTCATCACGCTTGAAGCAGTCTGTGTATTGGCTCTTATCTGCAATTGTTTTCTTGATTTCTTTTGAGATTTCAACCATCTTATCACCTGGATAGTTGAACTTCATTGCATCACTGACAGATTTTAGTATGTCAAAAAATGCCTTCTCTTCATATGTGTCAATTCCTTCAGGAAGGTTATCCTTCTCGGAAGCAACCTCTTGAATAAGAGACGTGATGCCATCAGTTACAGCTTTCATAACCTGAGCTGCAAATACCGCATCGTCACTGCGATCATTGTATTCCTTGAGCAGGTTGTTAAGACGTTCCATGAACAAGACTGACTTAACTTTATTGACTTTGCCAAGTTCACTAATCTGTTGCTTGAGGAGTCTCTCGAGCATCTTAAGCCGGATATTAGGAAGCTTGATCTGATCAATGCGTTCAAGGTGCTTAGGGTCGAATATATCCAGATCGCCATGGGTGTTCTCAATAATCTTTACAACCTCCTCCACACCATTACTTTCCAATGCTTCATGCATAAGCTGGCGGACGCGAATATTCATTTCCTCTACGTCTGGGGCATCGGATTTTGTCATCTTAAAGACTATTGCCCTTACAGCGGAAAAGAAGACAACCTTGTCGCGCTCCGTTTTTGTAAATTCCTCGCTCCCTGAACACATATTAAATGCCTGACGCATTCTTTTTGCATGAGCCATAAAGAGATTCTTTCGTCCTTCGTACGAAATTGCATAGTTCGCCGCGCCGTTTAGGCATTCAAGCTGCTCAAGTGGCGAATTACTGAAGAACCTGCTATGGTCATAGCCGTGCATGATGCTCTCTAGCGATTCAACCTCGTCACGAACAATCTTAATGAGTTCCTCAACTCCCTCTGTAGGATCTTCAAACGAGTCGACCTGAGCATCTGGGCCCTGGTGCCCGCCATATTGTTTAAGAGCAGCATTCATTCTCTTCTTGAAGCCGATGTAATCGACTACTAGGCCTTTTTCCTTGCCGGGACACACGCGGTTTACGCGGCTGATTGTCTGGATAAGTGTATGTTTCTGGATAGGCTTGTCGATATACATTGAATCGAGGCAAGGAACGTCAAATCCTGTTAACCACATATCGACAACGATTACAATCTTAAAGTTTGAACGAGGCTCCTTAAACTGGACGGCCCATTCACGCATATCAGCTTTGTTGCCTAGCAACTTGGCCATCTCTATCTCATCATCTTTGTTAGCCGTCATGACCATCTTGATTCTTTCGATAGGAATGAGCGTCTTCTTTTCTTCTTCAGTAATTGTCTCACCGGGGGCACATGGAAGTTTTTCAATCCAATCAGGACGGAGCGCCACAATTCGTTTGTAGAGATCAAAGGCTATTCGTCTTGATGCGCAAACAATCATAGCCTTGCCGCAGACAGTTGCTCCTTCGTTGACACGGTTTTCATAATGAGCAATGAAGTCTTCTGCAATAGCTTGCATGCGTTTCGGATCGGCAAGAATCGCTTCGAGTGTTGCAACATCGGTTTTACTTTTGTTAATCTGCTCTTCTGTAGATCCTTGCTCCTCGCATTTGTCGTAGTACTCGTCGATGGCTTTCAGTTTCTCGTTGTCAGCGAGAACTTTTGCTGCGCGGCCTTCATAGACAATGCGGACCGTGATACCGTCATTGACGGAATCAACCATGGTATAACGGTCAATTACACCTCCAAACACTTCAATCGTTGAATCCACTGGTGTACCAGTAAATCCGACGTAGATAGCTTTTGGTAATGATTGGTGTAGATATTGAGCGAATCCGTATGTCTTCTTAATAGCAGTGGCCACACCATCTTCATCAAACGAAATTGTTGTACTCTCATTGAGATTCGTCTGGGTTCGGTGGGCTTCATCGCTAATGCAAATGATATTGCTCCTATCAGAGAGAAGATTGATATCTTCCGAAAATTTCTGAATCGTGGTCAAGAATACCCCACCACTCGCGCGGCCCTGCAACTTCTTCTTCAAATCCTCGCGACTGTCCACTTGCTCGATGACCTCGTCCCCAATGAACTTCTTGGCTTTAATAAACTGACCAGAAAGCTGGTCATCAAGGTCTGATCGGTCAGTAATAAGAAGGATGGTAGGTGAACCAAGTTTTGGTGATCGCATGAGCATTCTTGAGAGGAACAGCATCGCAAGACTCTTGCCACAGCCGGTTGCGCCAAAATATGTACCACCTTTACCGTCTCCGATAGCGCAGTGCTCCAGGATGTTCTCATAAAGCAGTTTTGCTGCATAGAACTGAGGATAACGGCAGACGATCTTCTCTTCCTTGGTACTTGAGTCTGGGAAGAAAACGAAGTCTTTTATTACAGCTAGCAGTCTTTCTTTTTTGAAAAGTCCTTTCACCATTGTGAAGAGTGAGTTCAGGCCTTCTGCGGGTTTCTCATCATCTGGCTCCTGCCTGTTCCAAGCATAAAAATACTCGTATGGAGTAAATAGGGTTCCAAACTTGTTCTGCGCACCATCGCTGATGACGATGAATGCGTTGTATCTGAAGAGTGTTGGGATGTCCTTTCTGTACCTGACAGTTAACTGAGTATATGCGTCTTTGATTGTGCAGTTAGTCTTGACTGCAGTCTTGAACTCCATCACTACAACCGGAATACCGTTAATGTAGATTATGGCGTCAGGACGGCGATTGCATACTTCAACTATCTCAACCTGGTTGACAATCTTGAATTCGTTTTTTCCTGGGTTCTCGAAGTCAATCATGCGAATCCAGTAGTCAGGCTGACTCGGATCATCACGCTTGATGGCAAATCCTTCAGTAAGCATGCGAAATACACGAACGTTCTCTTCGTATACATCCATGCTTTGTACAGCTTTGAGAGACCAGACAACGCGATCCATCTCTCCGGGAGTAATTCCTGGATAAGATGTCTTTAGATATGCAGCAATATCCTCGAGGAGCAGCACCTCCGCAAGGTTCTTATGCAGTTGTTCTCCCATTTTGTGGGTGTAACCCTGCATCTCGAAAAGCTCCATTATTGCCTGCTCAAGAGTGGATTCGTTGAAAAGTGCCATATTATACTAACTCTGTCATTATTTGTAAATCCAGTTTATTCTCTTTGATGATGCTATCTATATGCTCATAAATGTTTGATGCGCGCTTCTCAAACAGTTGTAGAGCATCGTTATTGGGAATAATGATCGGGTAATCATTTAGCTCAGTTTGAGTAATCAAACTTTGAACACCATATTTGATGAGCACATTGAAGTCAAGAGTATTTAAGATCTGATGTAAATACTCATAAAATTTACTCTCTATCACAAGAACATTATCGGCACACCAGGTTTTTGAATAATAGCGGCTTGTTCGTCCAAGGGTACCGACACGACCTGTTGTTAGAATTCGAGTTTCACGGTTGTATTCGCTTGAGTACCCGATTATTCCAGATGCACCAGCAACAGGATATTTGTAACTCTGACTGGGCGAATCCGACTTATTTTTGCATGTGGTACCACTTGATACAGATGCAATTTCACTCAGTTTTCCATGTCTCCAACCTGAAGGAAGATTTTCGAGGTCTATATCTTCAATGAACATTTTTCGATATAGAGCATACACGGCATCTTCAAGTTTTGAAATTGTATGTTTGTTTATCTCAATCCGATTCCTAATGAAATTATACTGTTTTACAATTTTGCGTTGGTCATCAATGGAAGGGACCGGAATCATTGTCTCGCACATTTCATCCCAATCAAATACCTCTCTTGCACTACCGTGAGACTTAAACCTTGCATATCTGTCAAACTCAGGACGTCTAAACCATAACATGAGGTAATCAGGAAGTAATTCTTCTTTCTTGATGACTTCGAATACAGTATATGCTTGAGAGATGATGCAGTTGTCCTGCTCGCAATAATGTGCTACTGTAATCTTTTCCCCATTACGAGAAGTAACAGGAACATAAGCAAATTGATCAGTCTTGACGACTTTATAGGAACGTAAATCTGTGCCAATAATATTTGCTATAGAAGGAATAAACTCCTTCGCAATACTCAAACCCAGTAGTTTCTGGCACTGCAAATCATGGTTTCTTATATCCACTTCTCGGATATAATCACCCAATCTATGTACCATGGTTTTATCCATACAATTAATCAAGACTGATTTTAAATCCTAATTCTTTGAATACATTGAGCACTGCTTGTCGACTTTTGACTTCCTCCTTCATCAAGACTCCGAGCTCATTTTGCAATGTGGCCATTTTTTCTTCGTAGTTTACGTCTCTATCTTTATTGATGAACTCAATGTATTTGCTTGGAACCAAGGATGAGTCCTTAAGATCAGACGCTTTTACAGATTTGCAGAATTCAGGTACATCTTGATATTCTCCTAGGTCTGCACGCTGCCACTGGTGGAATTTTGATGCGGCCCTCTTGATGTCTTCATCTGAGAATGCGGTGTATTTCTTTTCGTATGGCTCACCCCATGTGCGAAGATCCATAAAGAGAATTTCTCCTGTGCGGTCCCTATATTGACGAATCTCACCGTTTACGTTGACAGTGCGTGCTTTTTTGTTCCTGTTAAGAATCCAAAGGGTGACACTGATATCAGTGGTGTAAAACATGTTCCTAGGAAGAATCACAATAGCTTCAACAGCATCATGTTCAGAGCCTACGAGAGTAGCCCTGATTTCTTTTTCGTCGCCGTCTCCGGAAAGAGCACCATTAGCAAGAAGGAATCCAGCTACGCCATCAGTAGATAGTTTGGAGTAGATATTAAGAATCCATGCATAGTTGGCGTTGCTTGTAGGCGGAGTCTTGAAACCTTTCCAACGAGGGTCGTCAAGAAGTTCGGTTGGTTCACGCCAGTCTTTCTGGTTGAAAGGTGGGTTGGCCATGATGTAGTCGAATTTCTCCGCCTTATGCTGATCTTGCTGGAAAGTGCTGGCCGCCTTTTCTCCAAGATTGGCGGCAATTCCTCTTATAGCGAGATTCATCTTTGCCAGCTTATATGTTGTAAGAGTGTATTCCTGGCCGTAAACAGAAATATCTCGGCGGTTGCCACCATGCGCCTCAATAAAACGGCTGCTTTGAACAAACATGCCACCAGAACCACAACAAGGGTCATAAACCTTGCCCTTGTATGGCTCAATCATTTCAGCGATGAGATTTACGATGGATTTGGGTGTGTAGTATTCTCCTTTCCCTTTTCCCTCCTGAAGGGCAAAGTTAGATAGACAGTATTCATAAACACGACCGAAAAAGTCATTGGAATCGTCCATATGCTTTTCCATGTCGTTGACAATATCAAGCAAAGACCCAAGCTTCGCAGCATCGATGCCAAGTCCAGAGTAATAGTTCACAGGGAGGGCTCCCTGGAGAGACTTATTGCTGCTCTCAATATCCAGAAGTGCCTTATCAATAATCTGGGCGATATTAGATGCCTTGGCGTGCTCCATAATGTAGCTCCAACGGCAATGCTCTGGGAGATAGAAAACGTTGTCCTTGGCGTAGCCCTGAGGCATTTCTGCAATAACTTCGCCATATTTCCCGACGAGCATTGCATGCTGACGTTCGAATCTTACACCTGCATATTTGAGGAAGATAAGACTCAATACAACATGTTTGTACTCTGATGCTTCAATATTACCGCGAAGTTTATTCGCTGAATCCCATAACTGTGCCTCAATGGACTTCTCAACTTTTGCTTTTGATGTTCTTTTTGCCATGTTACAATTCATTTATGTGACGAAGAAGGTCATGAGGTTCAACTTCTAGGCATTTTGCAATTTTTACAAGTGTCTCAAGATTCGGTTGCATGGTATTGGTGCACCACTTTGAAACGGTTCCAGGGTCCTTGCCAAGTTGTTCAGCGAGCCATTTATTGGTGCGCTTCTTATCGGCAAGGACAACCTTGATTCGATTGATGTCCTTATTCATCTATGTGAGGTATTGTTTCTTGCTTGCACAAATATAATGAATAATAGTCAATTACCCTTGAAAATAACTGACTATTTATAGTGTTGCCAATCACTTTAATGGATAATAGTTCAATTACTCTTTGGATTTATTAGAAATCCAACACTTCATACGCACTCAGCTACGCTTTTACTATAATTTTGAGATTATTTTATGGTGTTATGGTGCTGGATTCTCCAAAATCGCTTCAACCCCTTCCGCCATCCTCTCCTCCACCACCCAATCCGCCAGATCGGCGCCCATCTCCCGCTGCTGCGGGGTGGCGTTATTCTCAAGGTAGTCGGACACGGTGATGTCCAGCAGGGGATAGTCCTTTGCCTTCTTCCGCCATCGGTCGCAGGCGCCGAGGTCGGGGAAGGCGATGACCTGGCGACCGAGGAGGACTTTCACGCGGTCGTTGAACTGGCCTAGTCCGCCGGTGGCAAGCCAGATGAATTCCGGAAAGACTGCGGAGCAGATGACCGCAGTCTTTTCGGCTTCAACCAGAGCGACGGGGAGCTCAGGGCAGAGGGGGAGCAGGTGCTCTCCGAACAGGCACTGGGACAGCGTCCAATCATCGGGCAGCTGATGCAGTGCTTTAAGTCGGCTGTGCACCCACATTGCCGCCGGAACGGAGCCGTCCTTGATGCGGTGGCCTGTCTGGGGATTGTAGGGGATTATCTTCCCGGCGCGGCACCTGTCCCGGATGTCGAACTGGTAGAAAACGGCATATCCGTCCTTTGTCGTCCCGATACGATATTTCTCCACGAGCGACTTTGCGGTCTCCTCACCGAACAGTCCGGAAAGAAAGGCGATAAATCCGTTCTTTGGCGTGAACAGCAGCGTTTCCCGGACAATATCCATCGGGAGCAGACACAATCCTTTCTGAGGTTCCTTGCGGCGCATGACGGGCCGTTTCCCGGATTTGGGCAAGGTGGCAACCTTTCCGCCTTGCCGATTCGGCTCGTACGTGGGATAGAGATTGTAGCCGCAACTCTGCTCGTGGTCGCAACGGCCGTAGCGTTCCACATCTACCGGGACGTCGTTTTCGTCCACGTAGGGCGTGAAGCAGTGTGGCCGTCCGCAGCCAGGGCAGGTGAGCCGGCTGCTTCTGCCCTTATACTTCAGCAGGTGGTAACGGTAGTTCTTCTTCATATTGTCTCTGGTTTGTGTCCCACTGTCCCGTCTGTCCCGTCTGTCCCGTTTGTCCCGCACCCGGGACACTTGGGACAGTTGGGACACCCGGGACAGTCTTTTCCTTGAGCCATCTGCTTACGGTGCTCTTGCCCACACTCATTATTGCGGCTATTTCCCTCAGGCTCTTTCCTTCCGAGTGCAATGCCCTGGCCTCGTCGATTCTCGGGTCGTGTTCGGCCGAGTACAGCAGTTCGCTCTCCGAAGCCTCGCCGATGAATTCCATATGCAGCCATCCCATACTGTCCACCAGTTCGAGCAGGGCCACGTGTTCTCCGTCGTAGATGGCCTCGGAACTGCGCACCTTGACCTGCTTGATGTATCGCTGCGAAGGCTTCCCCGGAACCCTTGCCAGAGCGACGGCGGAGTCCACGAACGCCATCAGCTTGTGGGAACCGGCAAGGTCGTTCAAGGTCAGAGGCCTGTAGTCAGGTATCTTCGGCGTGTGCGAAAGTATGATCAGGGTGATGCGGTAAGATTCCTTGAGGTGTTTCAACCTCTGCATGAATATGGTTGCAGAGTCCGCCCTTTCTGCATCGGGACAGGCGTAGGTGATATTGTCCAGAATCACTACCGGGATTCCTTTCTGCGCCGCCAGCTCTATGCTCTCCAGCAGCCCTTCCTCCATTCCATCCGTTATGGGATCGTCCGTGTTGAATTCCGCTCTCTTGAAGTTATCCGGGAAATTGAAGCGTATTCCCCGAACTGTGTATCGCTTCTGGAACTGTTTGACTGACAATTCCAAATCTATGTACAATACAGGCTTTACTTTAGCTATTTCCACGCCTATCTGTACGGCAAGGATAGACTTGCCGACTCCGGGTTTGGAAAACAGTACGGTGATTTCGTTCTCGGCTATCAGACCATGGAAGTAAAGAACCGGATCCGGAAGTCTGAGGCCATCTTCAATGAAGTCATTGCCGGACTTCATCTTCAGCAGTCCAAGGTTTTCAAAGCTTTGCTTCCTGTCAAGCATTTCCCGGAAATGCCGTGCCATTCCATCGGCCGCATTCATTGATCGGCCTCCTGTTTCTTTTCTTCGGCAAGACTCTCATAGTACTCGACCAGTTGCCTGCCGGCTTTCCTTCCGTTCTCTCTGCACTCCTCCCGAATCTCCTGATAATACCTCCCCGGGTTCTTCCATTTCATTTCGACTGCCGAATCATATGCGCGCCTTGCAAGCGAATCCGTTGACCAGTATGCACTGTCGAGAACGATAATGATGCATAGGACAATTGCAATTAGTAATGCGCATAGACTCCCTTTGAAAATGTTGTTTTCCGAGAACCACTGTTTGAGATGGCGCTTGATATTCCTTACGAACCTGTCCCATCCGTCAGTGTTCAATGCTTCAATCTGCTTCTCCAAAGCATCTTTCTCGGCATTTAGTTCCCGGATTTCTGCTTCCAGCGATTTCGTTTTGTATGACAGGGTCGCATATGATGACGAAAGAGCACAGTAGTTGCCGTTCAGGCGGTGGAGCTCGTCATTGTTTGATTTGAGATATGACTTGAGGTCATCGATGGTTTCCTGGTACTTCAACGGAAACTTCGTGACAACGGTAACCGCCTTGTGCACGTCTTCCGCCGGGACCACTCTGACCGGGTCGTTCTGGTATTCCATCGCGTTGTTGAACTGCCTTGTGAGATTGTCGCACAGGTCATTGACCTGCTTGAGTATCTTCTGCGACGTGAGTTGTTCGTTCTGCTCCTGTATATTCCTGTCAGGAGCATTATTGTTCTTTGCCATATTCTTGAGTTGTTATTTGTTCTATCTGCGGAAGCCCATCTTCCTTTTCTTCTTTTCTTCGGGCCTCTCCTGAATGTCGTGTTCTGTGCTGCCGGAACTGCCCAGCGAGCTGAAGAGAATGTCGCCTATGCTGGCGGCAAGGCTCTGTCCCTGACTCCTGCTCTGGCTTTCGTTTCTTTCGGTGACGGACTCGGTGAGACTCTTCCCCTCGGACTTCTCCTCCCGGCCTTCGATGGCCTTCCTGATTTTCTCGTAGGAGTATGCCCGTCCGACTTCCGAGCCGCGGAAACGGTGCACCACGCTAGGGCGGGTATCATCGCTTTTGCTGAAACTCAGGCCCTGGATGCTGCCATTGTTCCGGCGGTGTATCTCCATTGAGATGCCCTGCGAAAGGAGTTCCCGCCCGAGGCCGCGGAGGTCACGGCAACGGGGCAGGGCGGCATCGATGGCGTTGCTTATCTGGTAGCGGGCCCTCTCGCGGCCATGGAGGGCCCGCACGATGGTGTTACTGCGTCCCTGTGCGAAGTGGAGCCCATATTTCTCGGTGAGCGCACGGCATGCAGTACCGTTGCGCCGGAAGTCCTGCCACGAGTTCAGGCAGTGGCCGGAGTTGTCCACGCGGTTGAAGAATATGTGCACGTGAGGATTGCCCTTCGCGTTGTAGTGACGGACTACCATATACTGTGTGTTCTGGTAGCCCATCATCTCAAGGTATTCGCGGGCTATCTGCGCCATGCGGGTGCTGTCAAGCAGGGGTTTGTCCTCCTTCATGAAGCAGAGGGAGATATGCCCGACCGGTTTCTGCACCGCGGTGTTGGTCTCCGCCTGTATGGAGAAGCTCGTGTCAATGGCGTAGGCCATCGTGCTCGCGAGTTGCAGTCTGGCCTCCCCGGTGGAGCGGGCGAGCTCCGCTGCTTCTGTGGGGTCAATGTCCAGGCCCTCCCAGCAGAGCAGGGTGGCCCCGTCGTGGTTCAGGCAATAGTTGGCGCAGCTGTACGGTGCGCTGCTCATAACGATCTTACCTACCATGGCGCAACACCTCCCTGTAATAGCGGTTGATACCGGTGAATTCCTTCTGGATGTCCATGATCTCCAGGGCGACTTCATTGAGCCTGCCCCGCTCCAACCAGGTCACCAGCCGGTTCAGGTTTACCCCGATTTTATACAGGTCCCTGAGCAGCTGTCTCTCCTCGTGGCTGAGGGCCTCGCGTACCTGATGCCTGAGCGCCGCCTTGCGGCAGTATTCAGAGATGGTGAACGGGGTAAGTTCAGCCTTCAGAGAGACCTGTTCATATTCCTGGTCATTCAGGGCGACCGTCACCTTGTGACGTCGTTTTCCGGCGCCCATCGGAGGGCGTCCTGTTCTTCGTTCCTTCCCCATAATGAATCAGTCTTTATTAACTGCGACCGAGGGGAGCGGCGAGGAGTTTCGGCAAGGCCGGAACCTAAACTCGCTAACCACCTCAATGCATTTGTTTCCTTCAGGCAATCAGCGTCTGGATTTCGGCGCCAGTTGAACGATATTCTTCTCGGCTTCTGCGAGTCTTTCGTCAATGCTTTCGCACTTTCCTTCGCGGACCCAGGCCATGAGTTCGTCCTCGAAGAAATAGACTGTCTTGCCTCGCTTGTAATGCGGGATCAGACCCTGACTCGTGTAGCGGTACATAGTGTTCTTCGCCTTGCCTACGATTTCGCAGGCTCTTTCGAAGCTGATGGGATCGCGCTTCTTCTGTACGGGCTCGTCCGGGTGAAGAAGAGAATTCTTAATCTGACGGATGTCCTCCATCATGGTCGCCATTGCGGCCGGCATCTCATCGAAAGAGATGCGTTTTGTGTCGGTTTCTTTCATACGTTGCAGTTGTTTTGATGTGCTGCAAATATATGAAGGTAAGATATAAATAAAGCAAGCCAATGCCTTGATTGGTAAGACATTGGCAATTTGATATAAGTTTGAAATCTGTTTGGTGACAGATTGATATTGCGAGCGCTTGCGAAAGCTGGTGAACGTTTAGGACTCCGGGGTCTGAGCAAGGCTGAGGAAGTATTCTATAGTCGCGTTCTGAGTCCTTTGGTACAGTCTCGGAATCACCTCATTGGGGATAATGTGGTTTTCCGAGTCGTACCTCTCGGATTTGGAGAGGCTCTGTGCAAATGAATCCTCCTTGACTCTGGCGAACACTCCGGGAAACATCTGCCTGTATGCGAGGTACAGTGTTCCGTTGGTTACCCCTTCACCCTTGGTCAGCGGGCGCAGGTTTGCGATAAGTGAATATATGTCGTACATGTACATTCGTTTACGGGGATTTGACATATTGTATAAATGCTCATTTTCGGATACGACAGCGAGGTTTCGGGCACAGGACTCGGGTTCCGTGGATTCTCTCAGGTCGAAGATGTTGTTCACATATATTTCCATCCGGTCCCCGGTCAGGTAGTCCTTCAGCACTTCTGATGTGTACTTCATTACCCCCTGATACAGCATATCCACTTTGCGACTGTTCAGCATCTCTTTTTCTATATTCTTTCCTTCCGGAAGATATATCTGCTTTGGTTCCATGAGAGCTAATGGTTCACCTGTCTGGTCGTCTATATCCTCCGATATCTCAATAATTATGATTTTATTCTCCTTAAACCACGAAGCTTCGGAATTCTTGCTGAATAATGGCTGATTTCCTAAATCCAGCGAGCACATGAATTCCTCTTCACCAGGACTTTTGACAATATTGTCACCCTTGATTCCATGAATAAATTCAGAAAAAGCTTGTCTGAATGCATCAAATAATATCCACCATGCGTTTATAATCCATAGGATTAATGGTATAAAAATCAGAGTACCCAGCACCATGATGGCACACTCTATCAGTACTTCGTAAAGTGTGTCAATATTCCTTGCATATCTGATCCAACATAGAGAGATTGTAATAAATAAACCGCCCCCATACACTAATGGAAGAAAGTAACGTATATGATTACTTAAAGGCAACCTTACAAAATAGTTCCTTACGTACTTGAAGAATTTGTTTTGACTCATATTGCAAATTTATTGATTTTCTTTTGATTGTGTATCGTCTGGAATGCAAAGAGCATTGTGCATGACTTCGGACATACGCTCCGCTGCCATCCGTTTGTTCCCGTCGCTGACCTCCGCGTAGATCTGGGTTGTCTGGACGTTGGAGTGAGTGAGCATCTTGGAGACAAGATAGACATCCACACCCTTGCTGCACATTGTTGTGGCAGTGGTATGGCGCAGACAGTGAAAGGTTATGTGCTTGTCCGTGATGCCTGCATCCTCGATCCACTTATGGAAGGGACCGGAAATCATTGTCCTGGTGAAACCTGTGAAAACCTTGCCCGAGCTACGCTCGCCGCACCAGTACAAAGCCTCTTCTGTGACCGGGATGGTCTCCTCTCGTGCGCTCTTGCGAATCTCCTTCCGTATGCACCAGCTGCCGTCCGGAGCACGTACGATGTTCTCCCAGGTCAGAGACTCCAGGTCGCTGATACGCAGGCCCGTGTACAGGCCGAATATGGCTATGCGGCGAAGAACGTCGTACATGCATGGAGTGGACATCAACTTGTGGATCTCATCAATGGTCAGATACGGAATCTTCGTCTTCTTCATCGGAATTCCGTCAAAGAAATCATTGAGGTTGGATTCCAGCAGTTTGTCTACGTAGGCGCGTTTTAATAGGGAACGGAAAGTCGCGAAGTAGCCTGAGGCGGAATTCTGCGTCAGACGCGCTCCTGTCCTGACATTTATCGCATCGTGCAGCAGGAATTCCCTGTACCTTTTGCAGAAATCGACGGTCACCATACCGAAAGTGCATTTGCCGCCGGTGAACTTGATGAACTGCTTCAGTGCTCCGTCCCATTTGGAGTGCCTGCCATTGCTGACAGTACGGAAATATTCAATGAAATCCTCTTTCTTGACACTCTTGTCCAGGAAACCGTATTCCTGATTATGTACCGAGACTATCCGCTTGGAGAGAATCGCCTTTGCGAGCTGGTCAATGTCTTCGTTGTGGTCTTTTTCCACCTTTGTCTTCGGGTGGGTATAGAGAAAGAGATTCAGATTCTCGGACTTGATAGTCCTGCGCGTACGCTTGTCGTAGAAGGGCGGATAGTAAGCAATGTGAAGAGTGGTTGTGCCATTCTTCAAATAATGCTTATCGAGTTTTACTTTTGTTGCCATATTTGTTTTTTGTTAGCGTTACTTACTTTCCGTTTGCTTCTCGCCGCAAAGGAAAGCAATTATTTTGTCAAACACTGTCACTTTCTGGATGTTTGGTATGAGTTTGGGAAAATCGGAAAATAATAATTATTTGATTGTCTTTGACTTAGCTTGAATTGACAATATGTTTCGGTCTTGACTGTCCTGACGTTCAAGCAGGGTTTCGATGCGGCTGTCCCGTACCCATTCAAGCAATTCGTCCTCGAAAAAGTACACAGTTTTTCCTCTTTTGTAATGAGGAATGAGTCCCTGGCTCGTGTAACGGTACATCGTATTCTTGGCTTTGCCTGTGATTTCGCAGGCACGTTCAAAACTCACCGGAATACGTCGTGCACTTACAGGCTTCGCCATAATATGCTCCCTGAGTCCTTCAACTTCCTCCATCAGAATATGGAGTGCATTGCTCATTTCCAGAATATCCACACTCAGTTGGGCAATTACGTTTGGCATTTCGTCGAACGTGATACGTTTGGTTGTCGGCTTTTCCATATTCATTATTAGTTAGAGATTACACTGAATTTCATTGCCTCGTCATAGTCGCACCTGCGGAACTTGACGTTGCGTCCTACCTGCACCCGCTGGATGTTATTGTAACGCAGCACATTGTACACCTGGTCGCGAGTCTGGCCATACTTCTCCATCGCTTCCTGGACCGTGTACCACATCTCGGAGTCCGCCGGTTTTATCCCCCTGGACATATCGAAGTGGACTTTTGAATAGTAGGTGACATTGTGTACCTTCTTAGTAGGTATCCGGAAGGTGCTTGCGATATCATAGATGCTGGCAGGTTTCAGCTGGTACTTCTCCTGAATCTCAGCGCAGGTGTACCACTCTGAGATTTCCGGATGGCTTTCGGCCTGGCGCTTGCGGAACAGGGACTCAACCTCGTTGAGATAATAGTAGTTCTTCCCCTTGTGTCTGATTATGGTGAGGCCGGACTCCTTGAGAATTTTGTCGGTGCCGGACAGCGAGAGTCCATAGCGCTCAGCCACGTCCTTTACGGTGGTGTATCTCTCGCCGTTCACATTTTTCCCACCGTTCACCTCGCTTCCACCTTTTATAGAACCGTTGCCCGGAGCCATAAGCTCATGAGGAGCTGCCTCCTCTTTCCTTTTTCCGTCATGGTTCCGATTACGATAGGGTGGTGCAGAGTCGAAGATAGCGTCGACATCCTTCTTCCTTATGAAAGTTCTTCCAGAGGATTGGAACACAGGGAAAAGTTTCCTGTTCAGGTAATTATAGATCGTCGATTTGCACACGCCCAAATATTCTGCAAGAGCCTTTGGAGACATTATTTCAGACTCCACTTTCAGACTTCTCTGCTTCTCTTCATTGCGAGCATCGACGATACCTTGTGTCATTTCACGCATCCTTTGCTTGTTTGCAAGATCTGCACATCGTTTGGAGCAGTACTTTGTGTTGCTCTTTTGCGCAGTGAATGTGGTTCCACACCACTGGCAAATCATTCCTTTGTAAATCATCTTTTTCCATTTTATTTCGCCATGGATGTCCAACTCCGACCAATGGAGTCCAACTGCGTCCAATAGCGTCCAACATATCTACCACCTTGGCGACGTCAGCGGAGCGGAATGGAGCAGGTTAGTGGATTTTGGGTAAATAATGGACAAAAATGGACAGGAAACGCCATTTCAGCGCCTCCCGAAACAAAAAGAGAAGCACCCGTAAGTACCTCTCTATCAATCAATAACTATTATTTGTTGTCGTTGGCTATCGGAAGGTCATTTGCCGATACAAAACCTCTCAAAGATATTCCCGAGGACTTCGTCGGGGGTGACTTCGCCGAGGATGGAGGAGAGGTGGTGGAGGGCTTGGCGTAGGTCTTCGGAGAGGAGGTCGGGGGTTTGGGAGGTGGCTAGGGAGGATCTTACTTTCTCCAGGGATGCGGCGGCGCTCATCATGGACTGGTAGTGGCGTAGATTGGTCACTATTGTCTGGCCAGAATCCAAAGTGGCGGTCTTTTGGGAGTCTGAGAGGAGGGTGCGCAGTGTGTCAAGGCCGAAACCGGTTTTGGCGGAAATATATAACTTAGTCACCTTTTCGTCAGGCGATGAAACAGTATTGTTTAATAGGCTAACATTTATGTTGGAGCCTAAAACGTCCACTTTGTTCAGAAGGACTATCAGTTTTTGCGACTTTACGTCCAGGTTATTCACTATGTCAGAAATCGAATGTTCGTTTTCCTCTTCCGGGACGGTCACGTCCAGTAGAGCCAGGACGATTTCGGCCTCGCTCATCTTCTTGTAGGATCTGGAAATGCCTATTTTCTCGACTTCGTCCTGGGTGGTGCGCAGACCGGCGGTGTCGATAAAACGGAACAATATGCCATCGATGGTCATCGTCTCCTCCACGGTGTCGCGGGTGGTGCCGGCGATGTCGGAGACTATGGCGCGGTCATCACCTACCAGGGCGTTCAGAAGGGTGCTTTTGCCGGCGTTGACGGCTCCGACAATGGCGACCGGAACACCGTTGCGAAGGGCGTTGCCGTAGCGGAAGGAGTCTGTCAGCGAATGAATATGCCTGAGCGCGCCGTCCAGCAGGGCTGACAGTTCCCGGCGGCTGGCGAACTCGACATCTTCCTCGCTGAAATCCAGCTCCAGCTCCAATAGGGAGGTCATTTTCAGAAGTTCGTCGCGGAGGGTTTTCAGTTCTTTAGAGAAACCGCCCTTAAGCTGGCTGTAGGCGACCCTGTGGGCGGCGGCGTTCTGGGATGAGATCACGTCGGCAACGGCCTCGGCCTGTGCCAGATCCATCTTGCCGTTCACAAAGGCCCTTTGGGTGAACTCGCCTGGACCGGCCATGCGGGCTCCGGAGTCCACCAGGCGCTGAAGAAGCCTTTCGACAACGTACTTGGAGGAGTGGCAGGAGATCTCTACGGAGTCTTCGCCGGTGTAGGAGTGCGGTGACCTGAAGACGCTGACCAGGACAGTGTCCAGATCAGTGCCGTCCGCTTCAAGCGCTACTCCATATCGCAGCTTGTAACCTTCTGTTTCAGAAATGGTGGAGCCTTTGCAGGATACTACCTTATCGGCAATCCGGAAGGAGTCTTTTCCGCTCATGCGGATGATGGCTATGGCGCCGGTTCCGGGGACGGTGGCCGGGGCGCAGATGGTATCTTCGATGTTCAACATTGTTCCTGTCAATTATATTGCCGGTCACTTCGAGGCGACCCGGCGGCCAAAATAATCTCCCTTAGTCAAATTCGTCATCCGAAGGCACTATTTCGAGGCAACCGAGGCGGCCAAAATAATCTCCCTCGAATCCGCCGCCCGAAGGCATCTCTTCGAGTAAACCTCGGCAACCGAGGCAACCAAGGTAAAATCTCTCTTCGAGGCAACCTAGGCGACCTGCAAATTTATCAACATTCGCCAACATATTCAAGGATAAGGGTCGCGAATTTATATTCATTGAATATTTTGCCGCTTATTCCCATTTTTTTGCTTAAATTTGCAGTACAAACGAACTTCCAGATGCTTGGTGTGATTTCAATTCCTTTAAGCGGCAGTGCGTCCAAGGATGCACAGAGGGGATGTTCTTTTGATTATTCAGACTTTCACCGACCATTTCATCACTGTTTGAGATGGTCGTTTTTTCTTCCTGACCGTGAGAGGGGAGAGCGTGGGTGCACCTGGAAGACCGGCGGCACGGGGACGGCAAATGCCAGAAAGCCCTCCCGGAGCCGGCTGGAAAGATGGAACCAAATGGAAGCAAAGAGTTTAAGTTTACTATAAGTCAGATTTATTGGCAAGGAAATGAAACCAAGAAAAGGAGCGACATTAAAGTTGGAGAACGGGATCGAGTTCCGCGGATTCTCCTTTGGCTATGACGGGCCGTGCGACGGCGAGGTTGTCTTCTCGACGGCGATGGTAGGCTATCCGGAAAGTCTTACGGACCCTTCCTATTCAGGGCAGATTCTCTGCGTAACCTATCCTTTGATAGGTAATTACGGCGTACCACAGGAAGGAGCGGATGAACTGGGAATCTCAAAGAATTTCGAATCGGAACAGATCTGGGTGAGGGGAGTCGTCATAAGCGACTATTCCTTCGACTACAGCCACTGGGATGCGGTCAAGAGCCTCGACGAGTGGCTGAAAGAGCAGAAGATTCCTGGAATATTCGGGATCGACACCCGCGCCGTCACGCAACTTCTGCGCGAGAAGGGCTCGATGCTCGGAATGATCGTTCCGGACGGCGTGGAGAAGGATTTCCCGATCGACGACCCGAACCTCGCCAACCAGATCGCCATCGTCAGCTGCAAGGATGTGATTGAATATGGCAGCGGCTCCAAGACAGTCGTGATGGTTGACTGTGGCGTGAAGCACAACATCCTCAGGTGCTTCATGGAAAGGGGAGTGAAAGTCATCAGGGTGCCTTGGGACTACGATTTCAACAAGCTCGACTACGACGGGCTGTTCATCTCCAACGGGCCTGGCAACCCGCAGTTCTGCAACGTCACGGTCACCAACCTTCGCAAGGCGATGGAAGGGGACAAGCCGATTTTCGGAATATGCATGGGCAACCAGCTGCTCGCCAGGGCCGGAGGTGCCAACACCTATAAATTGAAATATGGCCACCGCAGCCACAACCAGCCTGTCCGCATGGTCGGCACCAACCGCTGCTTCATCACCTCGCAGAACCACGGATTCGCAGTTGACGACAAGACCCTCGGAGCCGACTGGGAACCTTGGTTTGTGAATATGAACGACGGCACCAACGAAGGCATCCGCCACAAGACCAAGCCTTTCTGCTCGGTGCAGTTCCATCCGGAGGCCTCCAGCGGCCCGACCGACACGAACTTCCTGTTTGACGAGTTTATCAGCAAATTGTAACTTTCGAATAAAGAAGAATTTATGAAAAACACGAATATAAAGAAGGTTTTGATCCTCGGATCAGGCGCACTCAAGATCGGTCAGGCGGGAGAGTTTGACTATTCCGGCTCACAGGCCCTCAAGGCCCTACGTGAGGAAGGCATCGAGACCGTCCTCATCAACCCGAACATCGCCACCGTGCAGACTTCGGAAGGCGTGGCCGACAAGATCTACTTCCTGCCGGTAAGCCCGTTCTTTGTCGAGAAGGTCATCGCCAAGGAGCAGCCTCAGGGCATTCTCCTCTCGTTCGGTGGTCAGACCGCCCTTAACTGCGGCGTGGAGCTGTACGAGAACGGCATCCTTGACAAGTACAAAGTTCAGGTGCTTGGGACTCCTGTCCAGGCGATCATGGACACGGAGGACCGTGACCTCTTCATAAAAAAACTGGACGAGATCGGTGTGAAGACCATCAAGTCACACCCTGCCTCCAACATAGAGGAGGCCCGCAAAGCCGCCCACGAGCTCGGATTCCCACTCATCGTGCGCGCCGCCTACGCCCTCGGCGGACTCGGCTCAGGCTTCTGCGACAACGATGAGCAGCTCGACGAACTCTGCGAAAAAGCCTTCTCTTTCTCCCCGCAAGTACTTGTCGAAAAGTCACTTAAAGGCTGGAAGGAGATTGAATATGAAGTTGTCCGCGACCGTTATGACAACTGTATCACGGTCTGCAATATGGAAAACTTCGACCCGCTCGGAATCCACACCGGAGAGAGCATCGTCGTGGCTCCGTCCCAGACCCTGTCCAACAACGACTACTATTTCCTGCGCGAACTTTCCATCAAGATCGTCCGCCACATCGGAATAGTTGGCGAGTGCAACGTGCAATACGCCTACGACCCTGACGCTATGGACTACCGCGTCATCGAGGTGAACGCCCGCCTGAGCCGCTCATCGGCCCTGGCCTCCAAAGCAACTGGCTATCCACTCGCATTCGTGGCCGCGAAACTCGGCCTGGGTTACGGTCTGTTCGACCTTAAGAACTCTGTCACAAAGACAACTCCGGCATTCTTCGAGCCGGCTCTTGACTACATCGTCTGCAAGATTCCTCGTTGGGACCTTAGCAAATTCCACGGCGTTTCACGCAAAATCGGCTCCTCGATGAAATCCGTCGGCGAGGTTATGGCCATCGGCCGCAGCTTCGAGGAGGCCATCCAGAAAGGACTCCGAATGATCGGTCAGGGAGCGCACGGATTCGTCGGCAACAAGGAGTTCCAGGTCGCCGACTTGGAGGAGGCTCTCCGGGAGCCGACCGACAAACGCGTCTTCGTGATCTCCAAGGCTATGCGCGCCGGCTACACGGTAGATCAGATCCACGACCTCACCAAGATCGACAAATGGTTCCTCAATAAGCTGGAGAACATCGTGAAGACCTACGAGGACATGAACTCCTACGACACTCTTGAGGACATGCCGGTGGAACTCCTGCGCCTTGCCAAGCAGGAGGGCTTCTCCGATTTTCAGATCCAGAGAGCCATCTGGAAGGACAAAGGAACCTCGACAGCCAACATGGATGTTGTCCGTGAACATCGAAAATCACACGGCATCGTCCCTGTCGTGAAGCAGATAGACACCCTCGCCGCCGAATTCCCGGCACAGACGAACTACCTCTACCTGACCTACAACGGCACGAAGAGTGACATTGAATATGAGCGTGACGGCAAGTCGGTGATTGTCCTCGGTTCGGGAGCCTACAGGATCGGTTCGTCCGTGGAATTCGACTGGTGTTCCGTGACCTGTCTCCAGACCATCCAGAAGCAGGGCTACAGGGGAGTGCTGATCAACTACAACCCGGAGACGGTCTCCACCGACTACGACATGTGCGACAGGCTCTATTTCGACGAGCTCACCTTCGAGAGGGTGATGGACATCATCGACCTTGAGACCCCGCACGGAGTCGTTGTCTCCGTGGGCGGCCAGATCCCTAACAATCTCGCCCTCAAGCTTCACAAGCACAACGTTCCGATTCTTGGCACCTCCGCCGAGGACATCGACAAGGCCGAGGACCGCCACAAATTCTCCAGCATCGTGGACAACCTCGGGGTTGACCAGCCGGAATGGAGCGAGCTCACGACCATCGACGAGGTGGACAATTTCATCAGGAAGGTTGGCTTCCCTGTGTTGGTGAGACCTTCGTACGTGCTTTCGGGCGCCGCTATGAATGTCTGCCACGACGAAGAGAAACTCCGTCACTTCCTCAGCCTGGCGGCGGAAGTCTCCCAGGAGCATCCTGTCGTGATCAGCAAATTCTACACCCGCAGCAAGGAGATAGAGTTCGACGCGGTGGCCGACAATGGTGAGATCCTTGCCTACGCCATCTCGGAGCACATTGAATATGCCGGTGTCCATTCCGGGGACGCCACGATCCAGTTCCCTCCGCAGAAGCTTTACGTGGAGACCGTCCGCAGGATCAAGAAGATCGCCCGCGCGATTGCCGGCGCGCTCAGCATCTCCGGACCGTTCAACATCCAGTTCCTCGCCAGAGAGAACGCCATCAAGGTCATCGAGTGTAACCTTCGCGCTTCCAGAAGCTTCCCGTTCGTGTCCAAGGTTCTGAAGATCGATTTCATCGAGCTTGCCACCAAGGTCATGCTGGGACTTCATCCAGCCGCCCCACAAAAGAGCGCCTTCGATCTGGACTATGTAGGTGTCAAGTCCTCACAGTTCTCCTTCGCGAGGCTTGAGGAGGCTGACCCGATGCTCGGCGTGGACATGTCCTCGACCGGTGAGGTAGGCTGCCTTGGCGATGACTTGAACGAGGCTCTGCTCAAGTCCGTCCTGTCTGTCGGACAGAGGATACCGGAAAGGAGGATCCTTCTTTCGACCGGTGATCCTCTCCAGAAGGCGGACATGCTGGGAGCCTGCCGTCTTTTGGTCGATAAAGGCTATGAGCTTTATGCTACCGGAGGCACCTACAAGTACCTTGTGGAGAACAGTGTTCCTGCCACGAAGGTTCTCTGGCCAAGCGAATGTGACAACCCTAACTTCAAGGGAAGGTTTAAGCCGGCGCTGGAAATGATTCAGAACAAAGAGATTGACATGGTGATCAACATTCCGAAAAACTTCTCCGAGCTGGAGTTGTCGAACGGCTACCAGATCAGAAGAGCGGCCATCGACTTCAACGTCACCCTCTTCACCAACGCCCGTCTTGCCACCGCCTTCATCCGCGCCTTCTGCTCCACCAGCGTGAACGACATCCACATCAAGTCCTGGGATCAGTATTGATTCATGTTTGATTCATGTTTTGATTCCACAGAATGGCAGTCGCCTCCGGCGATCCTCCCCGCAAATGCTGCTCGCTATGAAGGTCCACTGGACCTTCATTAATCGCTCACGACCTCCCTC
>ENA-OYXV01000565-OYXV01000565.1-human-gut-metagenome-genome-assembly--contig:-NODE-565-length-23026-cov-5.402464_pt1 | contig 23026 bp, 24 predicted proteins | sample MGYA00244846_ERZ653424 | MGnify/ENA primary metagenome ERZ653424 (study PRJEB26926, sample SAMN06165108) | human gut metagenome | biome: ENVO:00009003; feature: ENVO:2100002; material: ENVO:00002003...
CGCTTGGCCAGACCGTCCGCCTGCATGGCAAGAATGAGCTCGCAGCGCTCGGCGCGGGCGGCATCATCCGCCGGGACGAACGGCGTCGGCGAGACATACCGCGTGAGCGGTACCTCTTTGAGCGGCAGGTGAAACTCAACCGTTGCATAGCCTGTATTTTCGAGCCGGAACGTTGTGCTGCGGCAGCGCTCGCTGACCATGCGTCCGAGGTCGAGCTCCGTACAGGCGTACCCTGCACCGAAGGGCTTTGCCTCCGAGAGCAGCGTACCGTTTTCACAGATGAGGTCATGCGCGGCAAAGACCATGTCGGTCGTCGACTCGCCGTGCCCGGCGTCGGCGTAGAGGTACGCGCACAGCAGCCGCGCCGACTGCTGGCTCACGAGCGCGCGGCGGTAATCGGCCTTGCCGATGGTCTCGTCACTGGCCGAGAGATTCGCGATCACGGTCGCGCCCGCGAGCGCGTGGTGCGTGCTCGGCGGCAGCGGCGCCCACAGATCCTCGCACACCTCGACGCCGAGGCAAAACTCCGGCATCTCCGCGCAGCGGAACAGCAGCTGCGTGCCGAACGGCACCTCCTGCCCGGCAAAATGCAGCGTGCGCACGCCGGCGGGCGCGGGATTGAATTGCCGCCGTTCGTAAAACTCGCCGTAGTTCGGCAGGTATGTTTTCGGCACCAGACCCAGCAGCTTCCCGTGGCAGACGACGGCGGCACAGTTGTAGAGCTTTCCGTCCACTGTGACCGGCAGTCCCACGAGGGCCACGAGGTCAAGGTCCGCGCTCGCCTCGAGCACGGCGGCGAGCCCTCTTGCTGCGGCACGCTGGAGCGGCTGCTGGAAAAACAGGTCGCCGCAGGTATAGCCGGTCAGCCCCAGCTCAGGAAAGACCGCCAGCTGCACGCCGTCCGCCGCTGCGCGCTGCATGGCGGCGATGGTCTGCTGCGTGTTGAATGCACAGTCGGCCACGCGCAGCGCGGGTGAGACGGTGCAGGCTTTGAGAAAACCGTGGATCATGATATTATCACCCTTTCAAAAGACAGACGGCGCAGCAATCCTTGCCTGCGCCGCAGATCGGAATCGAGGCGGGCCTTGCCCCCTCGAGCACCCCCGCTGCTCAGGAATCTGCACAGCGGGAAGCCGCCTGTTCTGCAATCGTGATCGGCAAAACCCGGAGCGCAAAGCGCTCCGGGCGGCGCGGCAAGCATTGCCTGCGCCACAGATTGGAATCGAGGCGGGCCTTGCCCCCTCGAGCACCCCCGCTGCTCAGAGATCTGCACAGGGGGAAGCCGCCTTTTCTGCAATCGTAATCGGCAAAACCCGGAGCGCAAAGCGCTCCGGGTTTTGCGGATGCTATATCATACCACGGTTGTAGGGGGAAGAACAAGTGGCGGTATGCAGAAAATGTGTGCCGGGAAGCCGTAATTCACGGGTTTTGTGCACAGTCGGCGTCGAGCGCTGCGTATTCCGCGTCCGTGACGGGCTCCAGCCACTCATTGCTCGTCTCCTCGCCGGGGCACTCGATGGCGATGTGGCTGAACCAGCAGTCCTTCTGCGCGCCGTGCCAGTGCTTGACCTCAGCCGGGATGGTCACCACGTCGCCGGGGTGCAGGGCCTGTGCGCGCTTGCCCGCCTCCTGATACCAGCCCAGACCGTCTGTGCACAGCAGCAGCTGGCCGCCGCCGGACTTCGCGTGGTGGATGTGCCAGTTGTTGCGGCAGGCGGGGGAGAAGGTGACGTTTGCGAGGAAAACGGTCTTCGTCGGGTCGGTCAGCGGGTTGAGGAAGCTTTCACCGGTGAAATACTGCGCATAGGCCGTGTTCGGCTTACCGAGGCCGAAGAGGCCGCCGTTTGCGTCCGTGCCGTCGTCGGCGTAGACCTCCTTTGCCTGCCGGAAGGCGGCCCAGGCGTTCGGCCAGCCGGCGTAGAAGGCGAGGTGCGTGAGGAGCTCGGCCATTTCGGTTTTGGTCACGCCGTTTTGCTTCGCAGTCGTGAGGTGGTAGGTGAGGGAGCTGTCCGTGATGCCCTTGCTGATGAGCGCCGTGATCGTGACGATCGAGCGCAGCTTGAGCGGCAGCTGCCCCTCGCGCGACCAGACTTCGCCGAAGAGCACGTCGTCGTTGAGCTCAGCGAATTTGGGTGCAAAATCATTCAGGGCGTCTCTGCCCGCAGTCTGTTTAACCATGATGGTGCCTCCTTATTTCAGATACTGATGATAGAATGCTTCGATGCGGTCGAACGGGATGATATCCATTCGGTCATAGAGATCGGTGTGTACGGCGCCGGGGATGAGCAGCAGCTCCTTGTTGTCGCCCTGCAGCTTGGCGAAGGCGTCGCGGCTGAAGTAGCACGAGTGTGCCTTGTCGCCATGGATCATGAGCACGGCGCTGCGGATCTCACCGGCATAGGCGAGCAGCTTTGCGTTGAGCAGCGACAGCGGGGACGTGACGTTCCAGCCGCCGGTGGAGTTGAGCGAGCGCGGGTGGTAGCCGCGCGGCGTCTTGTAGTAGTCGTGGTAGTCCTTGACGAAAAACGGAGCGTCGGCCGGCACGGGGTCGACCACGCCACCCGCGCGCTGGTATGTGCCGGCTTTGTAGTCGGCTGTGCGCTGCGTGTTGAGCGCCTGACGCAGGGCGTAGCGGGCATCCGGATTGTCGTCGGTGTCAAAGTAGCCGTTGGCGGTCACGCGGGTCATGTCGTACATCGTGGATGTGACGGTGGCCTTGATGCGCGTGTCAATGGCGGCGGCGTTGAGCGCCATGCCGCCCCAGCCGCAGATGCCGAGGATGCCGATGCGCTCCGGGTTCACATCGTCACGCACGGACAGGAAATCGACCGCGGCGGAGAAGTCCTCAGTGTTGATGTCGGGCGATGCGACATAGCGCGGTGTGCCGCCGCTCTCGCCGGTGTACGACGGGTCAAAGGCGACGGTCAGAAAGCCGCGCGCGGCGAGCTCCTGCGCGTACAGGCCGGAGCTCTGCTCCTTCACGGCGCCGAACGGGCCGCTCACGGCCACGGCGGCGAGCTTTCCGGCGGCATTTTTCGGCTTGTAGAGATCGGCGGCAAGCTCGATGCCGAAGCGGTTGTGAAACGTGACCTTACAGTGGTCAACGGCTTCGTTTTGCGGGAACGTCTTGTCCCATTCCTGCGTGAGAGTCAGGATGCTGTTCATGCTTTTTACCTCCTGTACCGGTTTTATGCGATGGCCGCGCCCATGGCGCGGGCGGTCTCGAGTGCGGGGTGGCCGGCGATGGCGCCCGGCTCCGTCACGCCGCCGGCGAACACCGTCCCGGCAAGATGGCACTTTTCGTAGCACGCGATCCAGCCCTCGAGCCCGTGGATGGCGCGCTCGTCCGTGTCCGGCTCGTCCTCGGTCGCCGAGGTGAGCAGGTAAATGTCCCGGAACGCGTAGTCCGACGGGAAGAGGGCGTTGGCGCGGTCGAGCAGGGTCTTGAGCTGGCCGCTCATCTCATAATAGTAAATGGGCGTGGCGAACACGATCACATCCGCGTGCTGCATCTTTTCCGTGATGGCGACGGCATCGTCGTCGATCACGCACCTGCCCAGCGTCTGGCAGGCGAGGCAGCCGCGGCAGAACGCGATGCTTTTGCCGCGCAGCGAGATGACCTCCACCGCGTGTCCGGCGGCGCGCGCCCCGTCGGCGAAGGCGTTTGCCAGCGTCTCGGAGTTGCTGCCCGCGCGCAGGCTCGCGCTGAGGATAAGAATGTTTTTGGCCATAATCGGTCTTCTCCTTTTTGAGCGGCTTGACACTGCCGCTGTGATCTGATACCATAAGCATACAACCTGAAGCTGACTTCAGGTCAAGCACTTTTTTGTGATTTTTTTTGAGGTGATCCCATGTATACGATCGGACAGGTGTCGGAGCGGTTTGATCTGCCGGTCTCCACGCTGCGGTACTATGACAAGGAGGGGCTGTTTCCGAACCTGACGCGCACATCGGGTGCCCGCCGCTTCGGCGAGCAGGAGCTCGAGGCGCTGCGCGTGATCGAGTGCCTCAAGCGCTCCGGACTGGAGATCCGGGAGATCCGGAAATTCATGGAGTGGTGCGCGCAGGGCAGCGACACGTATCCCCAGCGGCACGCACTCTTTGTGCGGCAGGCCGAGCGGGTGGAGGCGGAGATCGCATCGCTGCAGAAGTCGCTGGACATGATCCGCTTCAAGTGCTGGTTCTATGAACAGCTCATGCGCGACGGTGACGAGGCGCGCGTGCGCGCCATGCTGCCGGACCATCTGCCGGCGGATATCCAGAAGATCTATGACCACGCGCACGAAACGTAAGCATACAATCACGATTCAGAAAGGATGGCGACCCATGAAACAGCGATCGATCCTCGTGACGCTTCTGCTCTGTGTGCTGCTGCTGACCGGCTGCGGTACGGCGGCACCGGCCCCGGACGCGACGCCCACCCCCACGCAGGAGGCGGCGGCTGCGCCGACGCCGACGCCCGACCCGCTGAGCACCCTGCCGTATGAGGACGGCCAGCTCTATGCCGCGGCCTATCTCGGCTATCTGGAGCCGAAGGATCTGGACTTTTTCCGCCAGACGTATTTCGGCGGGCGGGAGCTGCCGGTGCACCACATCTCGGACGGGGATTTTTATCTTATCATCCCGCGTGACCCGAACGCGACCGTGCGCCTGCTGCGCAACGATATGCTCACGCAGACCAGCTCGATCTTTTATGAGCAGCCGGACGGGAGCCCGTTCGTGATTGGCTGCAACGTCAGCGATATTTTTCCGGACGTGACGGTCGAGATCACGGCCTCCGACGGGGAGAAGGTGTCGTTTTCGCCCTTCATCTCGCTCGAGGACGGCAGTGTGGAGGTCGGCGAGCGCGGCCTGAACATCACACGCATCTCGACTGCGCCCTGACCGATCGGGAGCGCAGCCCCGGATACAGAACAGATCCCCCTTTGTGCAGCCGTTATCCTGCACAAAGGGGGATCTTGTTTTTCGCCCGGCTTTACCGGTCGCTGCTTTCCGCGAGCGGGAGCTCCGTGCTCGCGCAGACGGCGGCGCCCACGCGCTGCATATCGGCGAGGTTCGCCGCCTGCACGGCATCCGTGACAGACGAGGTGCAGTCCGAGAGCACTACGGCGTCATAGTCGAGCGAGATCGCATCGTAGCACGTCGTGCGGATGCAATTGGGCGTGGTCGTTCCGGCGAGCAGGACGGTCTGCACGCCGAGCCGCCGCAAAATAAGGTCGAGCCCGGTGTGGAAAAACGCCGAGAACCGCGGCTTTACGAGCATATAGTCCTGCGGCAGGACGGTGAACGCAGACGGAAACGCATCCGACAGGTGCGCGGCGCAGTCCTCCGAGAGCGGCTTGCCGCCGGCTGCCCACGCGGCCGCGCGCGGCTTTTCCACATCGGAGCCGTCGCTGCGGTAATGCCGCACGGCGTAGATGACCGGGATGCCGGCTGCGTGACAGCGGTCGATGAGCGCCGCGCACGCGGGAACGGTCGCCTCTGCGGACGGGATGCACAGCGGGGACGCGCTGTCGAGAAAGCCCCGCTGCATGTCGATCATGATGAGTGCCTGTTTGGGCATGGTGCTGCCTCCTGATGGTTGAGATGATCCCATGATAGCGCCCCACACCGGATTTGGCAAGCGCGGCTTGCCATTCGCGCCCCGACGTGGTATCCTACCGGGTAGTCCCAAAAGGGAGGGGCACTCTTTACAAGCGGGAGCGATCAACATGAGCAGACAACTCGAACCCTATCAGCAGATCGAGCGCAGCATCCAGAAGACCTATCACAAGCGGCTCTGGACGCCGTTCATCACCGCCATCAAGCAGTACGAACTCATCGCTCCCGGCGACCGGATCGCGGTGTGCATCTCCGGCGGCAAGGACTCCATGCTCATGGCCAAGCTCCTGCAGCTGCTGCAGCGCCACAGCGACGTGCCGTTCGAGCTCGTCTATCTTGTCATGGACCCCGGCTATAACGCCGCCAACCGGCAGAAGATCGAATACAATGCGGCGCTGCTGCACATCCCGGTCACGATTTTCTCCACGGACATTTTCGAGATCACGAGTACCGCCGGGCAGTCGCCGTGCTATCTCTGCGCGCGGATGCGCCGCGGCTATCTCTACAGCAAGGCGCGCGAGCTCGGCTGCAACAAGATCGCCCTCGGCCACCATTTCAGCGACGTGGTCGAGACGACCGTCATGAGTATGTTCTACGGCTCGCAGCTGCAGGCCATGCCGCCGAAGCTGCGCAGCCGCAATTTCCCGGGCATGGAGCTCATCCGCCCCATGTACTGCATCCACGAGGATGACATCATCGCCTGGCAGCACCACAACGGTCTGGAATTCATCCAGTGCGCCTGCCGCTTTACCGAGCGCGCGGCCGAGACCGGCAACGACGGCAGCAGCTCCAAGCGGCAGGAGGTCAAGCTGCTGCTGCGCGAGCTGCGGCGGACAAATCCGGGCGTGGAAAAGAGCATTTTCCACAGCATCCATTCCGTCTGCCTTGACACCATGGTCGGCTACAAGACCGGCGGCGTGGAGCACACATTTGCCGACTGCTACCGCGAGCGCGGCGAGATGACACAGGAGGACGAGACATGAACATAGAACGGATGCAGCCGGCGGACTTCGACGCGGTCTACCGTCTGCTGACACAGAGCTTTCCGGCAACGGAGCGGCGCGGCGCGGCCGGGCAGCGCGCGCTGTTTTCCGACGGCGCATACCGTGTTGACATCCTGCGCGCGCCGGACGGAAGCGTACAGGCACTCATCGCGTCGTGGGATTTTGACGACTTTGTCTTTCTCGAGCACTTTGCCGTCGCCCCCGCCTGCCGCAGCGGCGGCATCGGCGGGCGGATGCTCGATGCGATGCTGGCGCGCTGCGGCAAGTGTGCCTGTCTGGAGGTCGAGCTGCCGGAGACGGAGCTGGCGGCGCGGCGCATCGGCTTTTACGAGCGGCACGGCTTCACGGTCAATGCGGATTATGCCTACTTCCAGCCGGCGCTCGTACCGGGCGGCGACCCGCTGCCGATGCACCTGCTCACGACCGGCGGCGCACGCACAAGCGCCGAGCTGCGCGCGATGGAGACGCTCGTGCACACGCGCGTGTACGGGCAAGCGCCCGCAGCGGAGCAATAAAGGAACAAGCGCCCGAAGCGGCGTGTCCGTGCAGCTTCGGGCGCTTTTGCGTTATGTCAGCGTGATGCACCCACCCGCCGAGCCGTCCATCGCAAAGTGAGAAAAGATGCGCTTGCTCACGGCGGCGAACCGATCGCTCGCAGCAAACGCCTCCTCGTGCTCCTCGCGCAGGAAGTCGACTGTCTCGCGCAGCTGCAGCAGCAGCGCCGCACCGTGCTTGCACAGTCCCGTCTCGTAACAGGTGCACGTGAGCGCGCTGACCGTGCCGCCCGTGTATGTGAACGTGAGCTCATGCGGCACCGTGCCCTGCACGATGGCGTGCCCCTGCGTGCCGTCGACCGACAGGTAGACCACCCGCCCCTCGGCATAGCAGGCGTGTCCCTTGCCGGCAGTCTCGCCCGGCAGGGGCATCTGATCGAGAAAGTCCAGCGTGTACGTCGGTCCGGGGCCGTGGCCGGTGACAAACTCCCCGTCCGCCTCCGGCGGGAAAAACCAGCTGCGCACCTGTGCATACGGCAGCGCGCCGTGATCGAGCGTGAGCATGTGCGAGCCGAACACGTAAAACGTGCCGCGCACGTTCCTGTCCGCCGCGCCGATCACGCGCTCATAATCGGCGAGCCGGATGCGGAAGTTGTAGTCCACCGCCGCCACGCGCCCCAAAAGCCCCGCAAGCTTTCCGCTGACGTAGACGACGTCGCCCTCGTGCAGGTCAAAGCGGTCGTTATAGTAGCTGTAGGCGCGGTCGCGCTCGGGAAAGTACACGCGCACGACCGACGGAACGGCCGCCGCCTCCGGCTGCGCGGCCGGGGTTGGAGACGCCGCCTCGGGCGCTTTGGGCTGCACGCAGAAACCGATCGGATGCTTCATAAAAACCCCTCCTCAAATCAAAACTTCTGTTCTTTGATCTCAGGATAGCACAAGAGCTGTCCCATAAACAGCCCAGTGCGCCCCTGCACATTTCGTGCAGGGGCGCACCTTTGTCTATTTTGGAGGGAGAAAGGAAACTTGTTTATTGTCCGGGACGGCCGCCTTTGCCGCCGTTCCCGTCGGGGGGCGTGCCCATGCCGCCGCCGTTCCCGTCGGGCGGCATGCCCATATTGCCGCCATCGGGCTGACCGCCCATGCCGCCGCCCATGCCGCCGGTGCCGTAGATGAGGCTCTCGAGCGTGACGTCGGTGCTCTCACCGCCCATGGTGACGGTATACGTGCCGCCCTGCTTGAGCGCCGGAGTGCTCACGACGACGCAGGTATAGGCCTTCGCGGGCGCAAACTCCGCGAGCACGCTGCCGCTCGCGTCCGTGACGCGGATGGTCTCGGTCGAGGCGCTCTGGCACGTGAGCAGGATGCTGCCCTGTGTGGAGTCCGTGCCGAAGTTCTGCGCCATGCCGCTGTATCCCGCTGCGATGACGGTGCCGCCCGTGACGGTGGCCGAGCCGTCATAGTCGAGGGCGCTGTCGCCGTCGCTCATCGGGCCGGAGACGTAGATCTCGCCGCCGGAGACGGTCAGAGCGCCGTTGGAGTCGATGCCGTCGCCGCTCGCGTCGATGCGCAGTGTGCCGCCCGAAATCGTGATGCTGCTGTCGGAGCCGCCGCCAAAGCTGTCCGGCCCGCGGCCGCCGAAGCCGCTCTGATCCGCGCCGCCCGCAGCATTGAGCCCGTCGTCACTCGAGACGATGTCGATCGTGCCGCCGGAAATGGTGATCGCCTGCCCCTCGATGCCTTCGTAGCATTTCGGGATGTCGATCGTCCCGTCCGTGATCGTGACGGCGTTGTCCGCGTGCACGCCGTCGTCGCCGGTCGTGACGGTGAACGTGCCGCCGGAGACAGTCACGCTGCCGTTTGCGTGCACGGCATCGTCTGCGCAGTCGAGCGTGCAGCTGCCGCTGCGGACGATGATGTCCGTGCCGGCCTTGATGCCCTTGGCGCTCGTGTCGTCGGCAAGTGCGCCGCCGCTGCCGCCGCCGGAGGTGACGGTGCCGGTGGTGTCAAAGAGCGTGAGCGTCGTCTCGGCCTGAATGCCGTCCTCGCCCGCCGTGAGCGTGAGCGCGGATGCGCCGATGAGAACACAGCCAAGTGTCGTGTCGCTGTCGTTGGTGGCGCGCAGCGCGTCGCCGCCGCTCGTCACGGTCACATCCGCCTGCTTGAGCACGAGGCAGTCCTTGCCGTTGATGCCGTGGTTTGCCGCCGTGACGGACACGGCCGTGTCCTCGATCTTCAGGGTGTCCTTGCCGGTGATGCCGTTGCCGGCATTGCCCGTCACGGTGAGCGTGCCGCCGCCTGCGATGATGAGGTCGCTCTTCGCGTACAGGCAGGCGTTCGGCTCTTCGTCGGCGGCGGAGGAAACACCGTCGCTGTAGTCGTAGCTGCTGCCGTCCGTGAGTGTGCTGGCCGTGCCGTCCGGGAGATAGAGGAGCACGTTCGCCGCCTTATAAATGTAGAGCGCGCTGCTGTCGGAGCAGGTGATATCCGCATCCTGCAGCACGAGTGTCACGTCCGCGTCCGGCGCGTTGACGAGCACGCGCCCGTCCGTGAGCGTGCCTGTGAGCACGTACACGCCGCCGTCCGAAACGGTCACGTCGTCGGTCCCGGAGAGCGTGATCGTCGCTGCGTTCGTGAGATCCGGCGCGGTTACGTCTGCATCGTAGAGCTGCTGCGCGACGGAGTTTTCGGTATTTGTATCGGTATCTGCGTCCGTGCCGGCGGTGCTTCCGCAGGCGCACAGGCTGCCGAGCAGAAGCGCCGCGCCGAGCAGCACGGCCAAAATGCGTCTGGCTGGTTTCATGCCGTTTGCCTCCTTGTTCGTTTCTGGCGTCAGCATATCGCGGCAAGCTAAAGGCAGCCTAAAGGAAAGACGGAAATGTTCTTTAGGTTCTCTTTAGGCGGCGGGGGTATTCTGCCGGCAGAAAGGGGGCCACCGACATGGCCGATACCACACAGTACAGCTTTGTGCGCTATGAGCAGAAGTATTTTCTCACGCCGCAGCAGCAGGCGGCGCTGCTCGAGTGCATCGCACCTCACATCCGGCGCGACGTGTACGGCCGCTACACGATCTGCAGCCTCTATTATGATACGGACGACTGGCGGCTCATCCGCGCGTCACTCGAAAAGCCGGCATATAAGGAAAAGCTGCGCGTGCGCAGCTACGGCGTCCCGACGGACGGCGGGCACGTCTTTGTCGAGATCAAGAAAAAGTATGACGGCGTGGTCTATAAGCGCCGCATCACGGCGTCTCCCGCGGACGCGGCAGCATTCCTGCGCACCGGGAAAAGCACACAGCCGCTCGGCCAGATCGGCCGCGAGATCGCATGGTTTCAGCATACCTACCACGCCGGGCCGAAGGTGTTTCTCGCCTATGACCGCGCGGCGTTTTCCGGCGCGGACGATCCCGCCGTGCGCATCACGTTCGACACGGACATCCGCTGGCGCACCACGGCGCTCGACCTGCGCCGCGGCGACTATGGCGCGCCGCTGCTGCTGCCGGAGCAGATCCTCATGGAGCTCAAGCTTCCCGGCGCGTGTCCGCTGTGGCTCAGCCGCGCGCTGGCGGATATCAATGCGCGCCAGACGTCGTTTTCCAAGTACGGCGCGTGCTATAAGACCCACATTCTCCCCAACGAATCGTTTTCAAAGGAGGCGCTTTGCAGTGCTTGATTCTATCCTCGCATCCGGGCTTACGCTCCCGGCTTTCCTCATCTGCACGGCGGTGTCGCTCGTACTCGGCATCGCTACGGCTTTCCTCAGTATGTACCGCTCGAAGTGCAGTCAGGGCTTTGCCGTCACGGTCGCGGTGCTGCCCGCGATCGTGCAGATCGTCATCCTGCTCGTCAACGGCAACGTCGGCGCGGGCGTCGCCGTCGCCGGGGCGTTCAGCCTCGTGCGCTTTCGCTCCGTGCCCGGCACGGCGCGGGAGATTGGCGTGATTTTCCTCGCCATGGCGCTCGGTCTTGCGACCGGCATGGGCTATGTCGCGCTCGCGGCGGTGTTTTTCGTCATCATCGCGGCGATGCTCCTGCTGCTGACGCGGCTGGACTTCGGCACGCGGCGCACCGATGAGCGTCTGCTGAAGATCACCATTCCGGAAAACCTCGACTACGACGGACTGTTTGACGACCTGCTTGACACCTACACCACCGCGCACACGCTTGAGCGCGTCAAGACCGCCAACATGGGCACGCTCTACGAGCTGCAGTACCGCGTCACGCTGCGTGACGCGCAGGTGCCCAAGGCCTTTCTCGATGCCCTGCGCTGCCGCAACGGCAACCTGAACATCACCTGCGGGCGCGAGCAGACGGGTGAGGCGCTGTGAAAATGCTTGCGTTCCGGGCAGAAAACTTTTAGAATAAGGCCGGGTGATGCACCATGCGACTGCTGATCGCAGAGGACGAGCGCGACCTCGCCGAGGCGCTGAGCGTCTTTTTTGAGAAAAATCAATTCACGGTCGATACCGTCTGCAACGGCTTCGACGCCTACGAATACGCCGTCACGGACGACTATGACGCCATCGTGCTCGATGTCATGATGCCGAAGCTGAGCGGTGTCGAGGTGCTCGAGCGGCTGCGCGCCGAAGGGGTGCGCACGCCGGTCATGATGCTCACGGCCAAGGCCGAGAAGGACGACCGCATCACGGGCTTCAACGCCGGGGCGGACGATTACCTGCCCAAGCCCTTCGCGCCCGACGAGCTCATCTGCCGCGTGCGCGCCATGCTGCGCCGCGGCGGCGAGTACCGCCCGACGGTGCTTACCTTCGGCGACGCGGCGCTCGACTGCAGCACGGGTATGCTCTCGTGCGCGGGGCAGAGCGTGCGCCTGAGCGGGCGCGAGTTTCAGGTAATGGAGCTGTTTCTGCGCGCGCCGAAGGTCGTGCTCTCGGCAGAGCGCATTCTCGAGCGCGTCTGGGGCTGGGACAGCGACGCGGAGATCAACGTCGTCTGGGTGCACATCTCGAACCTGCGCAAGAAGCTCAAGGGCATCGGCTCGACCGTGACCATCCGCGCCAACCGGGGGCTGGGCTATGTGCTGGAGGCCGGCGATGATTGAACGGCTGCGAAAACGCTTCATCCGCATCGCAACGCTGGCCGTTGCGGGCGTTTTGCTGCTGCTGTGCGTGACGGTAAACGCGGCGAACTACATCTCCGCCGACCGGCAGCTGACGCAGATGCTGCGCATGATCTGCGACAATCAGGGCACGGTGCCGCACTTTCCGCCCGACGGCGGCAAGCACGGGCAGAAGCCCGACGGTCCGTTCACGCCCGAGACGCCGTACTCTACGCGCTACTTCGTGCTGCGCTATAACGGCGACGGCGATCTCGAGCAGGCAGATCTGACGCATATCGCCGCCGTTTCCGAGAGCGACACGGCGCAGTATCTCACCGCCGCGCTGCGCCACGGCGCGGGCTTCGGCTACACGGCGGGGTATAAATACTACGTCGTCCATACGGACACCGACCGCTGGATGGCCGTCTTTCTCGACTGCTATCAGCAGATGCACGCGGTCGTGACGTTTGCGTGGATGTCGCTGGCGGCCGCAGCCGTGTGCGTGGTGCTGGTGTATGTGATTATTGTGCTTTGCTCGCGCCGGGCCATCGCGCCGGTCGTGCAGGCGTCCGAGCGGCAAAAGCAGTTCATCACCGACGCCTCGCACGAGCTCAAAACGCCCATTACCGTCATCGCCACGAGCCTGAAGGTGCTGGAGATGGAGGTCGGGCAGCAAAAATGGATCGACAAGGCGGAAAGCCAGACCGAAAAGCTCGCGCAGCTCGTCAGCGAGCTCGTCACGCTCTCGCGCATGGACGAGGAAGCCTCGCCCCTGCAGATGGCGGACTTTCCGGTCAGTGATGCGCTCACGGAAACGGCGGAGTCGTTTCGCGATTTTGCGGCGTCCGCCGGCCACACGCTCGACGTGCGCGTGACGCCGGGGCTGACCTACTGCGGCGACGAGTACGCCATCCGGCAGCTCGTGTCGATCCTGCTCGACAACGCCGTCAAGTATGCTGCGCCGGAGGCGCCCATCGTCTTTTCTCTGGAAAAGGGGCGGCACGGTGTCGTCATCCGCACGGAAAACCCGTGCGACACGCTCGATACGGCCACGCTCGGGCGGCTCTTTGACCGCTTTTACCGCGCAGATCCCGCCCGCAGCGGCGAGACCGGCGGTTTTGGCATCGGTCTCGCCATTGCGCGCAGCATTGCCGAGGGGCATCACGGCACGATCCGCGCCGAGAGCCCCGACGGCCGCACAGTCATATTTACGGCGGAATTGAGGTGAAAACTGCGATGAAGCATATGCGTATCCTGATTTTTGTCCTTGCGCTCGCGCTGCTGTGCGCGGGCTGCGCATCCGGCGGCACGGCGGAGGCAACACCCGCCCCGGATATGAGCGATCTCCCGCTCGACGGCGGCTATGCCTACCTGCGCGTGGAGGTGCTCTCGTGCGACAAGGACGCCAAGACGCTGGAGGTGCGCGTGCTCGATTTCGGTGACGCCGACGGCGTGAACGTCGGCGCGGTTCCGGTGGGCACACAGGGCACGGCCGACTGCGCCGACCTGCTGTCGATGGCCATGATGATCGACTCCGGCGAGTGGATCATCACCTACGCAGACCTCGGGCAGCAGACGTTCCCGCTGCGGCTGACATCGATCGAGAACCCGGAGCACTTCGCCGAGCGCGCGGGGAAATAAAAAAAGACCGGCTGAGGTTTTTCCTCAGCCGGCCTTTCGTATTACCAGAATTTCTTTCGCTTGCACACCCACAGGCTGATGCCCACGATCACGATGCTCACGACGACGATGACCGGGTAGCCGTACTTCCACGTCAGCTCCGGCATACCGGCAAAGTTCATGCCGTACCACCCGACGAGCAGCGTCAGCGGCAGGAAAATGGTCGTCACGATCGTCAGGATCTGCATGATGCGGTTTTGCCGGATGTCGATCTCCGCCTGGAAGAGGCTCTGCACCTGCGTGCACGATTCGCGCAGCAGCTGCGATTCCTCGCGCAGACGGATCACCCGGTCCTCGAACATGCGAAACAGCAGCTGCTCGCCGTCGGAGAAGAAGCCGTTTTCGTTCTCACGCAGCTCACAGGCCACGTCGTCGAGCTGCGAGTAGTAGCGAAACCAGGCGCTGGTCTCCTTGCGCAGCGCGGTCATCGGCGCGGAAAAGCCGTCGAGCTCATCCGCCAGCACCCGGTCCTCGAGCGCCTCGATGCGGTCGGCAAGCTTTTCGAGCCGGTGCAGGTCGCGGGCGATGAGCTGCTCAAAAAAGTCGTAGAGAAACCGGCCGACACTGCCGTCAGTCCAGCGTTTTTCCCGGGCGATGCGGCGCAGCACCCCCTGCAGCGCGTTCTCGTCGTCTACGAGCACGACGCGCGCCGCCGTGACGAGATAGCCGCAGGCGAGCGGCCTGCCATCCTTGCCCTGGCGCGGCAGCATGAGCGTGCCGGACAGGCAGTCCGAGCGCACCTCAGCTTTGCACACACGTGCGTCGCGTGCCGGCGGTGTGTGGTGCAGCGTCCGCTCCAGACCGGGCAGCGCCGGCTGGTGCGACAGCTCTTCGGACGTCAGCAGCACGACGGCGGGCTGCTCCGGTGCGGGCGCGTGCTCCTGCTGCGTGAGCGTCTGCCCGATGGTATACCAATACAAAAGAGATCCCTCCTCTGAAAACGCGGTGTTGCTTTTATTGTAGCACGCCGCGCGCACGCGCACAACGTCCGGCTGGAATTTTCCATACGAATGTGCTATACTGGGCAAAATCAAACGTTTGGGGGAAACTGCATGGTCGTCTATTATACCGGCACGGGCAACAGCCGCTATGTTGCCCAGCGCTTCGCCGCCGCGCTCGGCGACGATCTGATCACCGCGAATGAATACATCAAAAATGACACGCCTGCCGCACTGCACTCCGACCGGCCGTGGGTGTTCGTCTCGCCGACCTACGGCTGGCAGATCCCGCACATTTTCGCGGACTTTCTCCGCCGCGGCCGTTTTACCGGCAGCCGGAAGGCCTACTTTGTCATGACCTGCGGCAGCGAGATCGGCAACGCCGGCAGCCGCATCGCGGCGCTGTGCGCGGACATCGGACTCGATTACCGGGGCGTGCTGGAGGTCGTCATGCCGGAAAACTACGTTGCCATGTTCTACGTGCCGGGCGCGGAGGAGTCTGCGCAGATCATCGCAGCGGCACAGCCGTCGATCGACTGCGGCATCGCCTGCGTGCAGCGCGGCGAGCCGTTTCCCGCGCCGAAGGTCAGCCTCATCGACCGCTTCAAGACCCACCCGGTGAACGGCATCTTCTACAAGTTCTTCGTCAAGTCCGGACCGTTCACGGTCTCGGACGCGTGCATCGGCTGCGGCAAGTGCGCGCTGAGCTGCCCGGTCAACGGCATCGACATCATCGAGCGAAAGCCGCACTGGAACGGCGCGTGCACGCACTGCATGGCCTGCATCTGCGGCTGCCCGGTGTCTGCCATCGAGTACGGACACAAGAGTCAGGGCAAGCCCCGCTACCAATGCCCGGAGTATAAATGAATACAGCGAAAAACGAACCCCGCACCAGACAGCCGGTGCGGGGTTCGCTTTGTTTACAGATAGCATTCCGGCCGCCGCTGCCTGAGATACGGGCGCTTGCGCTCGCGCCAGAGCCGCGCCTCGGCGAGATCGAGCTCCTGCACGATGAGCCGCTCACGGTCGTCGGCCTTACAGAGCACGTCGCCGCTCGGGTGCACGATGAGCGACTCACCGGCAAAGTCCATCCCGTCCTCGCGCCCCACGCGGTTGCACATGGCGACGAAGATCTGGTTCTGCATCGCCTGCACGCGGATTTCCCACTCGAAGAGCTCCATGGGTTCGCTCTTCGTGTTCGCCGTCGGGATGATGACAAGATCCGCGCCCTTGAGCGCGCACGTGCGGATGCTCTCCGGCAGGTGCCGGTCGAAGCAGATCACGATGCCGATGCGGCCGTGCGGCGTGTCGAACACGAGAAAGCCGTCCTCGGACGGGGTGTAATAGTCGCGCTCGTAAAACTGCGCCGCCTGCATGATGTGCACCATCTTGGCCACGCCCGCGCAAGTTCCCTCCGGCGTCAGCCAGAGGGAGGCGTCATAGCGTTTGCCCTCCTGCTCGAGGTACATATTCGGCGAGAGGTAGAGCTCGCGCTCATTCGCCTTGTCCGCGAAGGCCTGTACCGTCGGGCTGCCCGCCGGGACAACATAGGCATCTGCGTTTCGCCCCGCATACTGCGGAAAAAAACGGCGTGAGCTGCACCTCCGGGAAAAACAGCAGGTCGCTGCCCGCAGCAGCGTCGCAGAAGGCGAGAGATTTTTTCAGGTTTTCGTCCATGCTTCCGGTCGTGGACATCTGCGCCATGGCAAGCTTCATACACGCGTTCCTTTCATGCGTCCTGCACGGTCAGGTGCAGCACGTCCGGCCGCGCATAGTGCCCGCACACATCGAGCTCCATGCGGCTGGCGGGCACGAGATGCATATCAAGGTCGGCATAGAGGATGTCCTCCCGGTCCCACACCGGCTGCACGACATAGTGCCCATAGGGATCGACGATGCAGCTGCCGCCGCGGCAGGGGATATCGCTCAGGCGCGCGAGCTCTTCGGGACAGTGCAGTCCGGCGGGGTAATCCGCGCGGTGGAAGACCATGTCGCAATTGATGAAATAGCACCGGCCCTCGAGCGCGATGTGCTGCACGGTGGCCTGCCATTCGGGGTTGTCGTTCGTGTTCGGCGAGATGTAGAGCGTCACGCCCTTTTCATACAGCGCCGTGCGTGCCAGCGGCATATAGCTCTCCCAGCAGATGAGGCTGCCCATCGGCCCCCACGGCGTGTCCACGACCGGGAAATACCCGCGGTCGGCGTCGCCCCAGACCACGCGCTCCGCGCCCGTTGGCTTGAGCTTGCGGTGCACGGGCGCGAGCGTACCGTCCGGGCAGAAGATGAGATTGGAATTATAGAGCGTGCCGGTCACGCCGTCGCGCTCCGATACACCGATGCTCACGTATGCGCCCACGGCCTTTGCCGCTGCGGCGAGGCGCTCCGTTTCCGGGCCGGGCACGACGATGGAGTTGTCGCAGTAAAGCTGCCAGTCCTTTCGGCCATCCTCATTGCGCGCGCCGACCGTGAAGCCGAAGGTCATGCCGTAGGGGTAGCCGGGGATGAACAGCTCCGGAAACACGATCAGCTCCGCGCCGCTGCGGGCGCACTCCGCGATCAGGCGCACGGCCTTGTCCGTGCACGCGGTCTTGTCAAACAGCACCGGCGCCGCCTGCACGACGGCGATGCGGCACGTCGGTTTGAGATCTTTCATATGGCTGCCTCCCTGAATCTCGTTTCTGCCCTTAAAATAACACGGTCTTGATAGGAATTCAAGACGCAAAAACGCCCGCACGGGGACCCGTGCGGGCGTTTTCGGCAGCTTTTCAAAGACCTCGTAGAGTTTGCGCCCGCAGGCGCAAAGAAAGTCCAATCATTTTCTCCGGCGACATGTGCGGCGGAGAAAATACCGCTCGGCTCGCAAACGTGCGCGCACGGCGCGTACGCTGCAGCGAGCCGCGATCTTTTCAAACGAGAGCCCAACGCAGTGGGTCTCGTTTGAGCGTGTCAAACTCTGTTTGACGCGCAAAAAGGCTCAGGCAGCCCTGGTCTTGTCGGGGACGAGCTTGTGCGCGATCACACACAGAAGCATCGTGGCGGCCATATCGGGCAGCGTGTTGCCGACCGGGATGTCCACATTCATGAGCACGCGGTAGAGCGCGAAGCCCAGCACCCAGACGACGGCGTTGCACACGTCCAGCTTTCCGCGCGCACCGCTGCGGTGCAGCAGGAAAAAGTCCGTGATCTGGATGGCGATCATCGGCGCGAACACCGAACCGATGAGGTAGAGGAAGTTCGTGATGTCGTCCATCGGGAAGCAGATGGCGCAGACCGTGCCGATGACGGTCACGATGAGCGCGGCATACTTGCCGTTGATCTTCTTCGACAGAGACTCGGCCGAGATGCCGGCGCTGTACGCATCGAGGAAGGTCGTCGTGACGGTCGAGAGGATGAGGATGAGCAGCGCGGCCACGCCGAGACCGGCCTTGACCATGATGAGCGCGATGTCGCCCTCACCGGTGAAGATGGCGGCGCCCATGCCGATGAGATACATCCAGCAGCTCACGACGCCGTAGGTCAGCGTGCTCGAGAGCGTGGCGGCAAAGGGCTTTTCGGCCTCGCGCGTATAGTCGGAGATGAGCGGCAGCCACGACAGCGGCATGGCCACGGCGAGCTCGACTGCTGCGCCGAAGCTCAGGCTGCCGTCGGGCTCCGTGACGGGTGTGCCGCCGCGAAAAACGACCACGCACAGCACGATCGAGAGGATGAACAGTGCGGCCATGGCGATCTTGTTGACCCAGCCGAGGTTTTTGATGCCGACGGCGATCCACACGACGATGAGCCCGCCGATGACGAGGCACCACACCCACTTGCCGATGCCGAGCACGGTGTTCGTGGCGAGCGCGCCGTCATAGATCATGATCGACGTCCAGCCGACGAGCTGCAGCACGTTGAGCGCCGCGAAAAACAGGCAGCCGATGCGGCCGAAGCTCAGCTCGACTGTGCCCATGGCGCTGCGTCCGGTGCGGCCGCCGATGAGTCCGGCGAAGAAAAACATCGCGCAGCCGATGACGTGGCCGAGCAGGATGGCGAGCAGACCCTTGGTGAAGCCGAGGGGCGCGAAATATGTGCCGGTGAGGATCTCAGCGATGGACACGGCCGCACCGAACCAGATGAGGCTGTTCTGGAAGCTGGACGTCTTTTTCATCTTCCGGCCTCCTGACGGTATTCGGGCTTGAGGTCGAACGCGTGGTCCATCGGGCCGGAGCCCGCGCCGAGGTCGAGCATGGCGGCCAGTGCGCCGGAGAGATACGCCTTCGCGCGCTGCACGGCCGTGTCGAGGTCATAGCCCTTGGCGAGGTTTGCCGCGATCGTGCTCGAGAGCGTGCAGCCTGTGCCGTGGGTGTTGGGGTTATCGATGCGCTTGCCGTTGAACCACGCATAGCCGCCGTCACGGTACAGGAGGTCGTTGGCGTCGTTGAGCCGGTGCCCGCCCTTGCACAGCACGGCGCAGCCGTAGCGCTCGCTGATGACCTTTCCGGCGGCGATCATGTCGTCGGGGGAGGTGATGGACAGTCCCGAGAGCACCTCCGCCTCCGGGATGTTGGGCGTGAGCACGGTGGCAAGCGGCAGCAGCCGCGCCTCAAGCGTGGCAATGGCGTCCTCGGAGATGAGGCGTGCGCCGCTCGTGGCGACCATCACGGGGTCGACGACGATGTTTTTCGCCCCGTAATGCTGCAGCCGCTCGGCGATGACCTCGATGAGACCGGAGGAGGCGACCATGCCGATCTTCACTGCGTCGGGCCGGATGTCGGTAAAGACGCTGTCGATCTGCTGGGCGAGAAATTCCGGGGTCACTTCAAAAATACCCTGTACGCCGGTCGTGTTCTGGGCGGTCAGCGCCGTGATCGCACTCATGGCAAATACGCCATTCATGGTCATGGCTTTCAGATCGGCCTGAATACCGGCGCCTCCGCTGGAATCGCTTCCGGCGATCGTTAATGCTGTTTTCATGTTCTGTCTCCTTTTCAGCATCAATTTTGTTGAGCGACAGAAAGTGGTGCCCCCGATCTGCCGCTGTTTTTATTTGTATCTGCGCCTGTGCGCAGAGGGGGTCAGAGCTCCAGCGCTGCGCGCACGGCGGTCTTGAGCGCGCGCGTGGCGGCGGGGATGTCCGGCTGTGCGAAGATCGCGCTCACGACGGCGACGCCGACGATGCCGCTGCCGGAAAGCCGGGCGACGTTGTCTCTCGTGATGCCGCCGATGGCAATGACGGGGATGGACACGGCCGCGCAGATCTCGCGCAGGGTGTCATAGCTCACGGCGTTGGCGTCGGTCTTTGTCCCGGTCGGGAACACGGCGCCCACACCGAGATAGTCCGCGCCCTCGCGCTCGGCCAGCAGCGCATCCTCCACGGTCTGCGCCGACACGCCGAGGATCTTGTCCGGACCGATGAGCGCGCGCACTTTTCCGGCCGCCATGTCGCTCTGGCCGACGTGCACGCCGTCGGCGTCCGTTTCGATGGCGAGCGCCACGTTGTCATCAAGCACGAACGGCACGCCGTACTGCCTGCACAGCGCCTTGAGCGCGACGGCCTCTTCTTTGAAGTGCGCCTCGTCGAGCTCCTTCTCGCGCAGCTGCAAAAACGTTGCGCCGCCCTGCAGCGCCTGCTCAGCCTGCGCATAGAGCGTCTGGCCGTGCAGCCACGAGCGGTCGGTCACTGCATAGAGCAGCAGGGAAGCATTATCGCAGTTCATACTTGGCTCCTTCCTCCAGTGTGTCGCCGGTCATGTTGCAGATCGCATCGATGATGCGGTTGCGGTAGGTGCTGTTGCCGTCGCCGGGCTGCATATTCGCCCAGCCGATCTCGCCCGCGAGACCCATCATGCACACGGCGGCAGCCGCGGCTTCGAGCTTGCGGTCGGGGTTTGCGACGAGGAACGCCGTCGTCAGCGCCGAGAGCTGGCAGCCCGTGCCGGTGATGCGGCTCATCTCCGGGCGGCCGTTGCGGATGCACCAGCAGCGCTCACCGTCGCTCACAAGGTCGATCGCGCCGGTCACGGCGATGATGCAGCCGGCCTGCCTGGCGAACGCCTTGACCAGCGCCACGCCGTCGTCAAGGTTTGCCTCCGTCACGGCATCGACCGCATCGGCGTCCACGCCCTTGGTCGTGCCGCTGCCGGTGCAGAGGGTCTTGATCTCGGAGATGTTGCCGCGCACGGCGTCAAAGCGCACCTCGCGCATGAGACGGTTGGCCGTGTCGGTGCGCAGGCGGCTCGCGCCCGCGCCCACGGGATCAAGCAGGACGATGTGCCCCAGCTCGTTTGCCTTCTTCCCGGCGAGGAACATGGAGGGGATGGTGTTTTTGTTGAGCGTGCCGATGTTGATGTTCAGGCCGCCGCAGATGCTCGTGATGTCCTCGACATCGTCTGCGTCGTCGGACATGATCGGCGAGCCGCCGGCCGCCAGCAGGACGTTTGCGACGTCGTTGACGGTGACGTAGTTTGTGATGTTGTGCACGAGCGGCGTTTTCGCGCGCACATTTTCCAGCATGGTCTTGAGGATCTGTTCCATAGTCAAAAGCTCCTTTCGGGGTGTAAAAAACAGCAGCGCCCGTAAAGAGTGCTGCTGTTGCGGTCCGGCAGTATGAATCCCTACGTTGGCATTATCCAAATCAGGTATGCGGGTCTAAGCGGATGCTTACTCTCAGCCGAGCGGCTCCCCGTGTTTGTACACTTCATGATAGGACGAAACCGCCGGCTTGTCAAGGCGGGAATGTAAAATCTTCACCGCTTTGCTGCACGGGAACTTTACATGGCCGCGGTTTTGAACTTTACACGCGCTGTGTAAAACAGAGACGTGAGCTTGTAAGAGCCAAAATCTTGAATACTACAGGAGGAAGAGATGAACCATTCCAAACGCATCGGGTCCCGCCTGCTGTCGTTGCTGCTGGCAGTGGCGCTGGTGCTGGCCCTGAGTGTGCCGGCTTTCGCCGCGCAGGATTCGCACAGCGGCGCGGATACCGGCACGCTGAAGATCGCCGTCATGTCCGACGACCACTATCTGTCGCCGTCCATGATCCGCGATACCGCAGATTATACGACCGCGCTCAACAGTGACCGCAAGATGTTCGCCGAGAGCGACGCCATCCTGCGCACGATGCTCGACGCCGTGCGTCAGGACAAGCCGGACGTGCTTCTGATCTCCGGCGACCTGACCAAGGACGGCGAGCAGGAGTGCCATAAGGCGCTGGCAAAGGCGCTGCAGCAGCTGCAGCGGGACGTTCCCGGCCTGAAGGTCTATGTCATCAACGGCAACCATGACATCCGCAACGCGGACGCGCTGAACTTCAATACCGCCGACGGCAAGGCCGTGCCTGCCACGCGCACGGACCCGGAGGACTTCAAGCGCATCTACGACTTCATTTACTCCGACCCGACCGTCATCGCGACCTATACTCCGCCGGCCGGTAAGGAAGCGGGCGGCCTGTCCTACGTTGCCCGCCCGGCGGACGGCTACACGCTCGTCGTCATCGACACCGGCCGCTACAGCTCGGACAACACCTCCACCGGCAAAAACGAGCACGAGACGAGCGGCGCCATCAGTGCCGATCTCGAGCAGTGGGTCATCGAGCAGACCGCTGCCGCCAAGGCACGCGGCGATGTCGTGCTCGGCATGCAGCATCATGGTCTGGTCGCGCACTTTGACGTGCAGCCTACCATCCTGCCCATGTACCTCGTGAACGATTACGAGCGGCTCTCACAGGAGTATGCCGACGCCGGTATGAGCGTCATGTTCACCGGCTACTCGCACGCGGTCGACATTGCCTCTGCGACCACGGTCGCCGGCAACACCATCTATGACATCGAGACCGGCTCCGGCCTGACCTATCCGTCACCGCTGCGCTTCGTGGAGCTTCGCCGCAGCGCGGACGCGACGGTCGTCTCCACCGGCGTGCGCACGCACTTCGGTCCCATCCACTACACCGACCCCCTGACCGGAACGGCCAAGACGATCGACGATCTCACGGAGTACGGCCGCGCGCACGGCTTTACGACCGACATGCTCAAGACGGTCGCGGGCAGCTTTGTCAAGTCCTTCTTCGGTAAGTTCCTGCCGAACGACACGTGGCCGGTCACGAAGATCATCGCGAATATCGACCAGATCATTGACGATGTGGCAGCCGTCCCGATCGCCGAGGGCAACAACCTGCTCGACTTCGCCAACTGGATCTACCAGTGCAATCTCGCCGGCGAGGACGACGGCAACTACCCCGCATGGGTGCAGTCCGGCGTCGACCAGCTCAAGAGCGGCG
>ENA-OYXV01000597-OYXV01000597.1-human-gut-metagenome-genome-assembly--contig:-NODE-597-length-22406-cov-5.348217_pt1 | contig 22406 bp, 22 predicted proteins | sample MGYA00244846_ERZ653424 | MGnify/ENA primary metagenome ERZ653424 (study PRJEB26926, sample SAMN06165108) | human gut metagenome | biome: ENVO:00009003; feature: ENVO:2100002; material: ENVO:00002003...
CGTCGGCAGCGTCAGATGTGTATAAGAGACAGATAAGTTATTTACAAAAATTATCTGAATCGACACTTTGCCTATTTCCAGATGTCGTAAAAGCATATAACAGTAACAAAATATATAAAGAACTACCAGATATGATAGAAAAACGAGCAACAGATTTTGTTGAATTAAAAGATGCAGATGATTTTTATGATATGATATATTATGAACATGAGGGATATTTAATTTCAAATGGTTTATTAAATGAAAAGGAAGATATAACGGATTTAGAAGAACCATTTTAAGAGAAAATAGTGGTAGAATTATTTTGCGATTGTATTTATTAACAGTTGCACAGGCAGCTATCGCAAATAGGTAGGAGTTCTCTTTCCTTTGAATTGCCGCTTAGTTTCGAGCAGGCAGCAGCCTATCGAAAGGCTAACGGACAGTATGTAAGGAAAAATCAGTGGAGAGATACCGCTGTAAGGGAATTCATAGACCTTGATTAACAGTTAAATACGATAAGCGTATCATTAGAAATAGTGGTACGCTTATTTTTTTGCCCCTTTTTGCAGATTTGTCCTTTCACCCGCTTTCCAATATAATGAAGCAAAAGATGTAAATGGTAAACGTCAAAACCTGCGCCTTGGCTAATTAGTTTTTTTATGCCACACTCTAAATAACATGAAAAAACTATTAGTTTTTTAGAGGAGGCTAAAGCGCATGGATCAATTAACTCACACTGTCCGTAGGTCGAACTGGATAAACATCATTCGACAGTGCCAGGACAGACCGGCAGGCACTACGGCAAAGCAGTGGCTTGCTGAAAACGATATTTCTGAAAAATCTTACTATTACTGGCTTCGAAAGATCCGCCGGGAAGTCTGTGAACAGGAAGGACTCCAGGAAGTCACCACCCCGTCTGCCCTCTCTTTTGTAGAAATCCCGGTAAAAACTGCTCTGGACACAACACCGGTGCCAACCGTCCCGGCAGCAATGACTCCGGTTGCAGTAATCAGATCAGGTCGCCTGACGCTGGAATTATCAAACGATATTTCAGAGTCCCTGCTTTGCAGGCTGTTGCAGGAGGTGCTTCATGCTTGAGGATGCTGCCGGTATCCGCAGAGTCGTGATTGCCTGCGGATATGTGGATCTGCGCAAAGGGATCGATGGGCTGTCCATGATCATCGGAGACAGATACCATCAGAATCCTTTTGAAAAGGGAACTTTATTCCTATTCTGTGGCAGACGGTCCGACCGCATCAAGGGACTTCTATGGATGGGAGACGGTTTTCTTCAGCTCTACAAACGGCTGGAGGCAGGTTCCCTGTCCTGGCCGAGAACCAGCGAAGAGGCCGCAGACCTTACAGAGGAACAGTTCCGTTATCTTATGATTGGGCTGAATCCCCTGAACCCCAAAGTCAGGGAAGTAACACCGCAAAAGCCCACCTGATCTTTGTGCAAAACATAGATTTTTTATGCCTGTTATCCAGTCAGATCCATTCCCGGTATTACAGCCTCTCCGGACGCTGTTTCATGGTCTGTGACGTATCCACAGGAGAATCCGGATAAAATTTCAGCACCTTGAAAACTTTATATTTCCCTGGCTCTATGACCATCACACCGCCATACAGGCATAGGCAGAATGACGAAACCTGCGGGGGCTGCCGGTTCGCAATCCTTTGTGTTTTCTGGTATAATAAAAACAGTTTAAGGAGCTGGACAATGGCAGACAGACATACACTGGAAGAACTGAATAACTGCAGCCGGGAGGAACTGATCACCATCGTTCTTATGATGCAGGGACAGCTGGATACCCTGAATGAGAACATCGAGCGGCTGATCGAACAGGTACGCATAGCGAACAGCCATCGTTTCGGAAAACACGCAGAAACACTGGATTCCATAGATGGTCAGCTGTCCTTTTTTGATGAGGCAGAAAGCTGCTGTGATCTGTCTGTCCCGGAGCCTGCTGCAGAGGAAGTACTTCCATCCCGACGTAACCATAAGAAAAAAGGGCAACGGGAAATGAATCTGAAAGATTTTCCGGAAGAAATCCTTCCTCCTTATCAGGTATCCACAGAAGAACTGGATACGTTTTATGGTGCAGGCAACTGGCGCAGAATGAAGGATGAAACCTACAAAAGACTGCGTCATGAACCGGAATCCTGGACGGTGGAAGTCCATACCGTGGAAGTCTATGTAGGCACTGGCGGAGATCATCAGGATGAATTCTTACGGGGAAAGCGTCCCGGGGATCTTCTCCGGGGAAGCATCATTACTCCTTCCCTGCTTGCCTCCATTCTGAATGTTAAATATGTGAATTCCTCTGCGCTGCACAGAGTCGAGCAGGAGTTTCAACGCAATGGTGTAAATATCTCCAGACAGACCATGTCGAACTGGAACATCCGGTGTGCTGAGAAATATTTCGAACCGTTTGTGGATCGTATGAAGCAGGAACTGCTGTCCCTGCCGGTGACGCAGTCAGACGAAACACCGACACAGGTGATCGGTGACAGTGACCGTCCGAACAGTAAATGCTACATGTGGGTACACCGTTCCGGGGAGTTCTATAAGGAACGTCCTGTGGTGATTTACGAATACCAGAAAGGCAGGGATCACGAAAAGCCGCTGGAGTTTTACCGAAGCTACAAGGGAGTTCTGGTCACGGACAGTCTGGAGCAGTATCATCTGCTGGACAAAAAACTGCCGGGAGTGACAAACGCAAACTGTTGGGCACATGCAAGAAGAGCCTTTGCAGATGCCGTAAAGGCAGCGGATAAAAAGGATCCCCTGTCAGTAAAAAATTCCGTGGCATACCAGGCATTACAAAAGATTGCAGAATTCTACCGGATCGATACCGAACTGAAAGAACTTCCGGCAACGGATCGCCTTACACAGCGGCAGACAAGGATAAAGCCGCTGGTTGAGGATTTCTTTGCGTGGGCAAAACAACAGGCTGCAGAATGTGCGGTGCCTCCGAAATCCAGGACCGGACAGGGACTAAATTTCGTCATTCATCAGGAAAACTATTTAAAGGTATTTCTGACCGATGGGGATATCCCAATCGATAACTCCGCTTCCGAGCGGGCTATCCGGACTTTCTGTATCGGCAAGAAGAACTGGATGTTCCATAACACAGCAAAAGGTGCCGGAGCCAGCGCTCTTGTTTACAGTATTTCGGAAACGGCAAAGCTGAATAATCTGCGCCCGTACTACTACTTCAGGTATATCCTCACGGAGTTGCCTAAGTATTGTGACGAAAAAGGAAATATAGATCCGGCAAAACTAGATCAGCTGATGCCCTGGGCAGAGGAGCTTCCCGAGAAATGCCGGAAACCACGCCGCTCATAAAAGCGGCGTTAAATTTAAGGGGAGGCGCAGGATTTGACGTTTACTGTAAATGTGGCAGGCATTATGACGATCCGTAACGTGAAGATTAAGCAGGATGACTATGGTCTTACCGTGACCATGCCCCGAACCAAGATGCCTCACACAGAGAAGTATAAGGACTCCGTGTATTTTGCGGACAAGTCCATGAAACAGCAGTTTGACATGGCAGTAGAAACAGCTTATCAGGAGAGTGTTCTCGCACCGGTGCTTGATCAGGATGAGCCGGAAGAGAGCATGGAGCAGGAAGAAGACACCGGCATGAGCATGGGAATGCAGTAAGTGGAAGGGATGATAAGGCTTACCCTATTTTTTCTCGTTCTGTCTTTGGCGGCAGTCTCTGATATCCGAAAGCGAATGATTCCGGACTGGATGCCGCTACTTATCGCCGGGGTAAGCCTGCTTCCACCGGAGTCTGTTTATCTGAAAGGCCTTCTTGTGGCGTTACCACTACTTGTTGCAGGGATAACTGTAGGAGGTATCGGAGGAGGAGATATCAAGCTGACAGGAGCCTGCGGATTGGTGTTTGGGTTTGAACGGACCCTTGCAGGACTTCTTATGGCACTGAGTCTTCTGTTACTGTTTCATGTAGTAAGGCAGTGCATAAGGAAAATAAGAAAACTAAATTGTGTAGCAGAGAAGGAACAGGAATATCCGCTTGTTCCTTTCCTGCTTGTCGGGATGGTTATAAGTGTCTTTATGTTTTTGTAAAATGGCATTTCTAAAATCCTGCAAAAACTTTTTACTTTCTATTGATAATATTTCGGTATGCCGATATAATAGATAGAGAGGAGGAAGAGGAAATGGTAGAAAGGTTATTAAAGAAACAGAACATGACAAAATACCGACTTGCAGTAGAAGCAGGTATTCCTCACGCTACACTGAATGATATATGCAGTGGAAAAACCAGACTGGAAAAATGCAGTGCAGAAACGGTATATAAATTAGCAAAGGTATTGGGCGTTTCCATGGAGATGCTGACAGTTGCAGCAATACAGAATGCAGAAAGGGAACGTGCCTACGAGTATGGCCTGCCGGAATATCTGCAGCACGATTTAGATGCCTACAAGGAAGGTCTTAAAACTAAGTCCGATTTATTGGATTGCCTGTGGGGAGAACTGTACGGAAGCATTAACATAGCAGAGATTAATGATGGAGCAATTACACGGGAACATGCAGAATTTTTGCGAAACAAGTATCTTTTCGGAGGAAAACATGACAGGAACGATTGATTTTACAAACTGCAAGAAGATTTTAGGAAGAGCATACAATGGTGCTAACGGAAAGAAGATTGCAGTGGAATATAACGGAAGAGAGTATATGCTTAAGTTTCCACCGTCCGGTACTACGAAGCCGACAGGGCTGTCCTATACGAACAGTTGTATCAGCGAGCATATAGCAAGCAGTATTTTTAACATGGTTGGCATCAAGGCACAGGAAACCCTGCTTGGAACCTATGAAGTAAGCGGGAAAGTGAAGGTGGTATGTGCATGCCGGGACTTTACTGAGAAAGGATATCGGTTGTTTGACTTTTGCTCCATAAAAAATACCATTCTGGATTCCGAATCCGGAGGAAGCGGAACAGAACTGGCAGACATTATGGATACCATAGAAAAACAGCAGTATGTGGAACCGTCCCTTTTGATGCAGCACTTCTTTAATGTCTTTGTGGTAGATGCCCTGCTTGGAAATTTTGATAGGCACAATGGAAACTGGGGCTTTTTGTATGATGATTCCACAAAAGAGGCAAGCATTGCTCCGGTTTATGACTGCGGAAGCTGTCTGTTGCCGCAGGCAGACGAGAGGATTATGGAACAGGCACTGGTAAATGAAGATGTGATGAATGCCAGGATATACCAATTTCCAACATCAGCAATTAAGTTAGACGGAAGAAAAATCAATTACTATGATTTTCTTATGTCGGCAGAGGAGCCGCAGTGTAATGCCGCAATACAAGGAATGGTTCCGAAAATTAACTTGGAGCAGATAAAAGGGTTTATTGAGGAAGTACCCTTTATTACCGAGTTGCAGAAAACCTTTTATAAGAGGTATATAACTGCAAGGTTCGAACAGATTTTAAAGCCTGCATATGACATGGTAATGTCAGAAAAGCAGGAGTTGTCCGAGCCGAATATGACAATGTAATAGATGAACTTAGAGGACACCGTAAAAAATGCGGTGTCTTTTTTTGTGAAGAATTGGAGGTAATCATGAAAAAAATGGTAAGCGATGAATAACCTACCGTTCCAAAGTTTATTCGTTTTGTGAGAGAATTAATCCACATAGAGTTGAGCCCTTTAATTACAATGAAGCTGATATAGAGCATTTTACTCTAACTACTCCGATTGACATAGGGCATTTTACTCTAAAGTACATTCAGGAACGGAGTGAATACATTATGGATTATCCTCAAAACCTATCCAAATCAGATCAGCGCTGGTATGACCTGATTCAGGAGTGTCGAACCAGTGGTAAGTCTGACAGACAATGGCTGTTGGAAAACAACATCTGCTCACCAACTTTTTACTATCATGTAAAGCAGCTTCGCAAGAAAGCCTGCCATATACCGGAAAACACTTCCGCTGGTATCGCTGAAAAGCAGGAAGTTTCGCTACATCGTTATCGTTCAATAGCGAAAGCGGCCGCACATTTTGATTTTAATGTCAAGTGTTTGAGACAAAAAAAGACCCCAGTATTATTTCTAATACTGAGATCTTTGGTTTTGTCATCTTAACTTAATGACATTGAGCGAAAGCTCCGGGTCTTCTTCACCTGGGGTCAGCTGCATCATGCCGCTGCCATTATCCTTCGATTGCTATATGCTTTTTGGTTTCTACTGCCTTGGCTTCCTTCTTCGGAACATCCAGTGTCAGGATGCCGTTTTCAAATTTGCCATGAATATCATTTTCTGTGATATCATCACCTACATAGAAGCTTCTGCTCATGGAACCCGCATAACGCTCCTTACGGATGTATTTACCCTTCTTATCAGTCTCGTCCTTATCAAGGCCTTTGGCTGCTGAGATGTTCAGGTATCCATTCTCAAGCTGGACCTCGATCTCATCCTTCTTGAATCCAGGCAGATCAACGATCACCTCATATCCATCCTCTGACTCCCTGACGTCTGTCTTCATCACATTCTTGGCGTGCTTACCATAAAGCTCCTTGTCCACATCAGGAAATGTGAAACCATCCATAAAGTCATCAAAAATATCTCTTCCAAATACACTGGGCATTAACATAAGTCATTCCTCCATTCTTTACTTGACAAATATGCCAGCTATTATTGTTTTCATTTTTACTTCCGAACTCCAGGAGATCTTTTATTTTTTCTCTCCCCCTTTGTTCTATATGTAATATAGCACGTATTATTAGCACTGTCAATAGGTGAGTGCTAATTTTTTGTGAAGATTTTGTGAACACTACGAGCCATGCACATTTACATGAAAAGCCCTCGTTCAAGCTTGCTTGGTAAAGAGGGCTTTTTCATGGAAATGTATAGGGCGACAGCCCGACAGCGAGGGAATTCTTTCCCGAGCTGTGCATGGCGTATGCCACTACTTCACAGGGATTTTTCACTTGCTTTCGCACTCGATTTTCTTGATTTGACCACATTTTTACGACAACAACTTATGATTTATACCACAACAGGTACGGTTTCCGGCAGGCTCATTTTAGACATCCCATTCTCCACATGAGACTTTTCTGCAATATGATTATAGACATTCATTGTGATCTGTGCATCTGAATGGCCCATCACATACTGCATAACTTTGGGATTGACGTTGTTTTCACCCAATCTGGTACATCCCGTATGACGAAGGGTATGCGATGAAATAGGCGGCATCAGCCCCGTCTCTCGCTTCTCTTCTTCTGCCAGTTTGCTTTCTTTCTTATTATAGGCATTGACAATATTTTTTAGAAAGCTGTTCACTCCCGCCGACATTATCGGACGTCCATGCTTTGTATTGAAGATGAATCCACTAGTCCACCGATCTCCACATTACTCTGCAAACCAAGCATTCTAAATATCGGTAGCTTCTTTCCAAGCATACCGACCGTTTCCGGAGTATCTTCAATGCTCCCCATAAAAAGCTAGTTCCCCGTAAAGATCTGGTTACTGAAATGGCTAAGATTTTGGATGTGAATCCACTGACACTGCATGAACCAACTACGATGAATACTTCTGAACTGATGGAAATCCTATTCTGGATTGACGAATTTAATCCTGGCATGATTAATCTCTTTCAGTTAGAGACTTATCCAGGCGAAAAATCAAATTCCAGTGACGATATCGCTGTCCGTTACCATGATTCCGATAGCTGGCCTGCACATTCACCTGTTGGTATGTGGTTTAATTATGGAGTTCTTAACGATTTTCTGAAAGAATGGACGCTTAGAAAAGAAGAACTGAAATCTGGTGCAATTACCAGAGATGAATATTTTGAATGGAAAATCAACTGGCCACAGACCTGTGATGATTGTGGAAAACGAGAACCATCAAAACAGTGGCGGAAATCAAACGAATAGAGCTTAGTGCAACTTAGCAAAACTTAAATTTATTATATTTTTTTCTTTTTACTCAAGGAAAAGGCACTGAAAAACCGGTAATCCATTGTTTTCAGTGCCTTTTTAGCATATTTTTCTATTAAAATTCTCTCACGTGCTTATATAAGTGAAACTTAGCGAAACTTAAATTATGCCCAATATGGAATGTACTTTTTATATCTTGGTGCTGTATCCGGGTCCATTACTTTAATATATCCACCTTCGACAGCACTGGTAAGAAGTCTTGATGCCTTGGCCTTCTCTTTTTCTCCCAGACCAAATATTTTTCGAATATCTGAATTAGAAATACCTTCAAAATTGACATATGCTAGACACGCCTGCATATAGCAAGTCCGCATCCGATCTTCTTTGGTAGTTAATTCAAATGGTACTTTTGCAAACAATATTGCTTTTGTGAATTGGTTATTCTGATTTTCAATTCTCGGAGCAAGCAGCTCATTTTTACCGGTTGCTTCAACAATCTTATCATAACCACTGCCTCGTTCCTATGATAATTTGGTGTTTTTACTTCATTATCAGCATTGACTTTATCATATTTCCCATCAAGCACGGCATTTGCAGTAGGAAGAATAGGCTTTTCCGCCAAAATATCCCGGAAAATTGCATGATTCTTCTTCTCACCATCGTCCAGATAATAGAGATCATCTGGTCGGCAATGCCAACCCAATCAATCGATCCGTCTGATCTGCCATGAACAGTGGGATATTCAGCACATCATCGTCCAGCTTCAGATTGTCCAATGAGAAACGGATGCGGAGCCTGACCTTGTCAGGAAACAGTTCCTTGAACTTCTTCATACTCTTGCTGGATGTGTTGGTTTCGGATTTGATCTCCACGGGGAAGATGTCGTTCTCCCGCTGAATGAGGAAATCCACTTCGTAAGGCGGGTTGTTCTGGCTCCAATAACGGGGCATGACTTCAAACTGAGTAATTAAAGTCTGCAACACAAAGTTTTCGGTTAATGCGCCTTTGAATTCAGTAAAAAGGCGGTTTCCTTCGCCAAAGGCTGTGGGAGCCAACTGCGCCAGACGGCGGAGCAGTCCCACATCCACCAGATAAATCTTGAAAGCAGACAGGTCATCGTAAGCTGCAATCGGCAGGCCGGGAGCTTGGCTGCGATAAACTTTATGCACCAGACGGGCATCTACCAGCCATTGCAAGGCATCCTCGTACTCACGGGCTCGTGCTCCTTCCTTGACCACTTTATAGATGAACTTCTTATTCTCTTTTGCCAGTTGAGAAGGAATGGATTTCCAAATCATTGAGATTTTCGGGAACTCGCTGAGATTAGGATGTTTTGCAAAATCACGCTCATAGGCTCCGATGATTCCGGACAATGCTTCCTGCATGGCAGAAACATCCCGTGCTTCCGTCCACATCAATACCGACTCCGGCATACCACCGGTGACATAGTACATTTTCAGCTTCTCATACAGCGGATTAAAGAAGGCGTCAGGGATGGGTTCAAGGATATCCACCTTTTCCAGATACTGTGCCAGATTTTCATCACCGTTAGCAAGCAGGAATTCACTAAAGGTCATCGGGTCAATCTGCATAAAGTTGACCTTACCCACCGGAAAAGAGGAAGGTTTCGCCAGAGCAATACCAAGCAGAGAACCAGCGCAGGCAACGTGATACTGCGGTGCATTCTCGCAAAAATACTTCATAGAGTTAATGACCTTAGGGCAGTCCTGCACCTCATCAAAAATGATAAGGGTTTTTTCAGGCACGATTTTTTGACCGCTTGCCAGTATAAGGTTTTGTAGAATCCGATCCACATCCTTGGTTGTTTCAAAAAATTGCTTATATTCTTCATTTTCGTCGAGGTTAAAGTAAGCTGTATTTTCATAATAGCGCCTGCCAAACTCTTTCAGAATCCAAGTCTTACCCACCTGACGTACGCCCTTCAAGATTAAAGGCTTGCGGTAGGGAGAATTCTTCCAAGCCAGCAATTCTTTTAAGATAAATCGTTCCACAGAATCATTCCTCACATTTTTATTTGTGTTTTTGTGCTAAGCAATCACACTTTTATTATATGTGAAATCTATGAAGACTACAACCGAAAACACAAAATTATTTAATTCAATTAGGATATTCAACAACTGTGGATTATTTCTCAATGTGCCAGTTTCCAGCTTACCGCCTGCTGCCTTGCATCCACAAATCTCTTATAAATACCTTCCTGCTTCATTAGCTGCTCATGTGTTCCCTGCTGCACAATTCTTCCTTTGTCAACAACCACAATCTGGTCTGCATGTCTGACTGTTTTTAATCTGTGGGCAATCATAATAATCGTTTTTTCCTTTGTAAGTGCATCTACTGCATCCATCAGATCTTTTTCATTCTCCGGATCAACATTGGCCGTTGCCTCATCTAATATAACGATTGGTGCATCCTTCATGATTGCTCTGGCTATCGAGATCCGCTGTTTCTCACCGCCGGAAAGTGTGGCTCCGCCTTCTCCGATTACTGTGTCATATCCATCAGGAAGTTTACTGATGAAATCGTGACAGCACGCTTTCTTTGCCGCTTCCACCACTTCCTCATGGCTTGCATCCTGACGTCCGAATTTAATATTATTCTCAATGGTGTCTGCAAACAAATACACAGACTGAAACACAAATGAAAAATTACGCATCAGACTGTTCATGCTGTAGTCTTTTACATTCACACCTCCAAGCGTCACTTCTCCGGAATCCACATCCCAGAATCTGGCAATCAGATTGCAAAATGTTGATTTTCCTCCACCAGATGGTCCAACGATTGCTGTCGTCGTTTTCTGCGGAATAGAGAGCGATATATCATCAATGATCTTCCGTTTGTCATAAGAAAACGAAATGTCAGAAAGTCTGATATCGTAATTTTCCGGCTGGATTTCTTTGCCATCGATATCCATGGTATCCAGTGCCAGTATTGCATTTGCTTTATCTACGCATACGCTTACCACATGCAAAAGGGATGAATAATTTCCCGCGCATTCCAGACTGGAATAAAGCATAAATGCTGAGATTGTCATACCGATCGCATAGATCGCACTCATGGTTCCATTGATATAAAAATATGCACTGCACGCTACGATCACCGCACCTGTGATTTTTGTTACCACACTTTGCAGGAAATGATAGGGAACAAACAAAAGTTCCATCTTTGTATTGATCCTTTCGCATGCTTCATTTGCATCATTTAATCTTTTCGCCTGTTTTCCAAGCAGATTGTATGATTTTACTTCTGATATTCCCTGCAGATACTCCATGATCTGGTTTACAAGCTCTGTATCACATACTACTTTCTGCTCTGAAGCTTTTTTCCCTGCATTCTGCATTACAGAATTGACACCAAAGAAAATAAGCACTCCTGCTGCAGCTATCAGACCGATTCTCCAGTCAAAAAGAAACAGTATAAGAATGATCATTGATGTTTCCAGGATTCCCTGCATAGTCAGCATGACCACTCTCGCAGCCACATCGCCAAGTACTTCCATTGTATTGGTCGTAATGGAAGAAATTTCCCCGATACTATTGGAATTAAAATATCCCATTGGCAGATAGCGCAGATGCTCTGCAATCTTGATTCTCATAAAAGCACTTGCATTATATCCGCCTTCTGTCTGAAGCACTGTAGAATATCTTTTACAGATAACATCAGCTACGATTGCAATGACCATAATCGCAATGGATCCTCCAATATATTTTCCTGTCGGTTTTCCACTCAGCAGACCGATCAATATGTACATAATAGCCGGAATCTTCATTGCTGAGGCAAGAGCCTCTATGAGTCCGATCACCATCGAGATTTTAAATTTATTACTATTTTCCCTGCCCGAGAAACGAAAGAATTTTGCCAGAATCCCAACCATATCATTCTCCCTCCTTCACAGTATCTTTTACAGAAATATGGGCATTCCACATTTCCTTATAAAGTGGGCATGACACCAGAAGTTCCTCATGTGTGCCATGTGCTGTTACATTTCCATCATTTACAACAAAAATCTGGTCACTGTCCTTAATGGTAGAAAGTCTGTGTGCTATTACAAGCAATGTCTTCCCTGCTACCAGTTTTGCGATAGAGCTCTGCAGAATTGCCTCATTTTCCGGATCTGTGTAAGCAGTTGCCTCATCAAGGATCACGATCGGAGCATCTTTCAGCATCGCTCTTGCAATCGAGATACGCTGTCTCTCACCTCCTGACAGATGTCCTCCTGCGCCTCCTACAACCGTATCAAATCCATTTTCCAGCTGCATGATAAATTCATAGCATCCGCTTTTCTTTGTCACCTCGATGATCTGTTCATCTGTCGCATCCGGATTTCCCTGTCTGATATTTTCACGGACCGTTTCATTAAACAGATAATTGTCCTGTGCAACATATGCAATTTTCCGGTTAAAATCTGCAAGTGCCATTTCTTTTACATCAACTCCGCCGATTTTGATACTTCCAAAATCCACATCCCACAGGGATGCGATCAGCTTTGCAATGGTTGACTTTCCGCTTCCGGAAGGTCCTACGATTGCATTTACCGTTCCTGCTTTCAGCTTCATAGTTACTCCGTGCAGGATTTCTTTGTCGTGATAACCAAATCTGACATCTTCAAGAGTAACGGAGTTATCTTTTGGAACACTTTTACTTTTCTCCGGACGTTCAAGCTCCGGCTGTTCCAGAATTCCTGCCACTTCACCAACAATCACTCCGATCTTGCCAAGATCATCTGTATAGGAACCCACTGTGATCAACGGCCCAACGATTCCAAGTGATAAAATAATACAGATGACAAAATCAGAAACCGCAAGTGTTCCATTCGCTGCATAGTGTGCCCCAAACGGCAATACCGTAAGAAGCGTATAGGGTGTGACCACCATCATCAGTGCATGAAATATTGAGCACCGTTTCATCCAGGAAATAAAGGAATCCGCATATTCCATAGCCGCCTTGGTAAATTTGGCATAAGAGCTTTCTGTCTTTCCAAATGCCTTTATTACTTCGATTCCGTCAATATATTCCACTGCCGCATCATTCAGATCTTTTGTTGTCTGAACCGTTCTCTCGAAGCTTGGCTTATAATCCAGCATCATTCCAAAATAGGAAAGAAATCCCACTATAACCGGCACCAATGACCAGAGTGCCAGTCTCCAGTCTGTCAAAAAGAAATAGATCAAAATCACAATCGGTGCCAGCAGATTGGAGGTGAATTCCGGGACAATATGCGCCAGTGTCGTCTCAATACTGTCGATTCTTTCCACTATGATATTCTTAAATGTACCGGATGGTGTATCCTTCACATAACCAAGTGGCACCCGGGCCAGCTTGTCACAGCAGGATTTTCTTATATTTGCGAGTACAGCAAATGTTGCTTTATGTGACAATGCCGTTGAGAGTGAATGAAACAGTTCCGCAATGATAAACGACAGCGCGATCAGAACCACTTTTACAAGATATTTCTCAAGCTCCTTCTCACCACTTAAAAACAGCTTTACTACATCTGCAATGATAAAATACGGAAAAATCTTAAAAACCACATTTCCTATTGCAAGTAACACACTCCACGCATAGACAATTCTTTTTTGTCCGGCCCATATCAGAATCCAGCTGACTGTCGACTTCTTTTTTTCTTTCACACTTGTTCACTCCTTACTTTCGTTTTATCGTTGTTCCTTTTGTTAGTTTATTCTAACTCGCATATAATAAAAATTCTTCCGGCAATTATCTATCTGCACTCTTCCATTCTGTAGCTGCATTTCTTACCCGCTGGTCAATATCCAGACGTACTCTGCGACATTCTTTCGGATATTTTCTCGCTGCCTGAAATGCCAGCTTCATAAAGAGTCCGGATCCAACCGGAAGCATTGTCTTTAGCATGCTCTCTGGAAAAACGAAATGGGTTCCATGCTCATAAATTACAGGCTCTAATCTGCATATATGCGGGCGTTCTTCCATTCGCTGTTTCATTCGACAGATATATTTTGCAGTATCCCACAACACATCATCCTCAGCACCAATCAGCAATACTGTTCCATGGATTTTTTCAATCTTGATCATCTCGTCTTCTGTGATTGGGTGAGCCTTTTCCGAATCATCAAACAGTTTTTTCGAATTAATCATATCACCGGTTCGTTTTGTTTCTTTCTCGATTACATGCCAGTAGTCAGGATGTTTGTAGCAAAAAGGCATATACGGAAGTGGTTCTCCTTTGTAAGAAAAAAGAGATTCTCCCTCAATCGGCCATTCCTTACAGCCATCTTTTTTGCCCTGCATAAACCCCTGCCAGATAAAATCACTCGGTGTCAGACCTATCGTCAATGTAATATCCTCAAAATAAGAAGCGGCAGTTAATGCAAGTGTTCCTGTAGTAGAGGCCCCGACAATTCCTATCTTCTGATTACCATGTACTTTTAACCAATTGATTGCTTTCTCTATACGTTCCAGTGGATAATTATGATGTCCATAATCCTTTTTTCCAGGTGACATTGTCATCACATTTATACCGAGTTTATGTAACCATTTCACGGATGTACGTGCCAGATAATCCTCTGGATCATCTCCGATCATGGCAATCATTGCACAGTCTGAGCCTGTTTTGCATTTCCAATATGCACCATAAAATCCATCTAATTCCACATCAAAATGCCTTTTCTTCATCTCTTATCATCTCCTTAATATCAGCTAAGTTTCTCCAAAACTATTATTTTGTTTGAAATATTCCGAACGATTGAAAGCTTTCCTATTTTAAACTGTTCTGTATATTTCCATCATGCAAGTTAGTCTTATCTAACCATTGTTTTCTAAAAAACCGTGTGCTAACAAAACTGCAATTTCACACGGTTTCTTTTCATATATATTCAGTATATCACATTTATCTAATTTATCAAGCAGCTTCTGTGCTATCTGGATTGCCAGCATGACACCAAAATAAGTATACATCCATATTTCAACTATTACTGCATTCCATAATGATCTTCTCACATCTGTCATATCCAAGCTGTGAGCTGTTCAGACACAACGTATAATTGCTGGCTCTTCCCCATTTCTGCTCTGTATAAAAATTATAATTTGTCATACGTCTTTTGTCTGTATCTGCCATCATTTTGACAGCCTTCTGTTCACCGACATGATATAACCGACTGATGCGCTGTATTTTTTCCGGCATATCCCCGTGGATAAACACGTTCAGCACATCGTTCCGGTCTTTTAAAATATAATCTGCATTTCTTCCAATGATCACGCAGGGCTCTCTCTCTGCCAGATCTAAAATAATCTTTCTCTGCGCCTCATAAACCATATCCCCAACTGATCTTCCTGTAATATCACGTCCGACAAGAGCATATGCAAATATTCCTTTCTTTGGAGACAGCTCTGCATTTTCCTGAATATATTCCGGTGCTAAGCCTGACTTTTCTGCAATCTCATTAATAATGCTTTTATCGTAATAAACAATCCCAAGCTTCTTTGCGACCTCTTCTCCGATAAAACGTCCACCGCTTCCAAATTCTCTGCTGATCGTAATAATTCTTTTTGCCATCTCTGACTCCTCCTTAATCCAAAGCATCCACTTTAATTTTTCTGATCCTCTTTAAAAATACATATCCCACAAGACATGCGGTCGCTTCAGTGACCGGAAATGCCCACCAGATCAGTGAAACCCCCATCTGACCATTTCTGACAAACAGAGAAAGAATTCCCGCCAGCGGCAGGATAATAATGAGCTGTCTCAAAAGCGAAATAACCAGTGATTCCACACCACCATCCAGTGCCTGATAAATGCCCTGATAAGCAACATTGATTCCGGCAAACAGAAAACTGATGGAGATCACTCTCATCGCACCGACAAAATATTCTCTCGACTGTCCTGCATTAAACAGCGCTGCAAATGCCCCGGGAAATATTTCTGTGATCGCAGTCCCAAGGATCATTAATGCAATGGTATAAATAAGCCCATATTTAATTCCAGCCTGAATCCTCTTCCTGCTTCTCATCCCATAAGCAAACGCGATGATTGGAGTGATCGCATCCCGAAGTCCAAATGCTAGGAACAGGACAAACTGCTGTACCTTATAGAATAAACCATAGGCTGTCTGTGCTGACGGACTGAATTTCAGGATCAGATTCATCACATAAACCATGATAGACATCAGAGCCTGCGCAATAATCGCCGGAAGTCCAATCGCATAGATTTCTTTGATGATCCCGCTGTCTGGCTTCATATATTTCACTCCGTGCTCAAATTCCTTATTCAGCTTAATGTGAAAGAAAAACAGCAATACTGCAGATGCTATCTGTCCGATCACAGTTGCGTAGGCTGCCCCCTTCACTCCCATTTCCGGGCAGGGTCCAATACCATAGATCATGACCGGATCAAGAATGATATTTATAACCGCACCAGCCACCTGTCCGATTGTAGAATAAAGTGATCGGCCTGTTGCCTGTAATAGCTTTTCAAACAAAGAAAAGAAAATAATCCCAAAAGAAATCACACAGCATATTCTCAGATAGCTGACGCCCATCTTAGTTACTTCCACATCTACTGTCTGCGATGTAATATATGCCTTTACCCCAAATATACCAAATACCAGGCAGACCGCATAAATGATCACACCAAGAAACAGACTGTTTCCTGCTACCCTTGCAGCCTTTTTACTGTTTCCCTGTCCAAGTGTCCTTGCCAGAAGCGCATTGGTTCCCACACCTGTTCCAACCCCTACTGCGACCATAAGCATCTGAACCGGGAATACCAGTGTCAGGGCATTTAACGCCGCTTCACTTCCCTCTTTCATATTTCCTACAAAGGCACTGTCTACAATGTTATAGACCGCCTGCAACGCCATAGATAAGATCATAGGGATCCCCATCCGGATCATCAGCCTATCCACCGGCATTTCCTTCATCTTGTTGCTTTCCGCCATTTTGTTTCAGCTCCTCTCTTTTCATGGCAATGCTCATTTTTTCGCAATATAAAAACGAGCAGCTGATAAACTGGATTTACGCTTATCTGCTACTCGTTTGGTGTAATTATATTGCCTGTTTTTTAAAATGTCAAACAAAATTTATGATTGACAGGCTGCCTGAAACATTGCTTTTTTGCAGGTTTTATGCTATATTTTCGACATATGCACAATAAAAGCAGCTGATCCTGGTAAGGAGAAGATACTCTGCTCAGAATAAAAGAAAAAGGGGAATTTTATGAGTCACAATCACAAACAAAGAAGTTCATTTTCAGGAAAGCTCGGCTTCGTCCTTTCTGCGGCGGGTGCCTCCGTTGGTCTTGGAAATATATGGCGTTTTCCATATCTTGCGGCCAAATACGGCGGCGGTATTTTCCTGCTTATCTATATTCTGCTGGCACTGACCTTCGGTTACACCATGATCATTGCTGAAACCTCTCTTGGACGTATGACCGGCAAAAGTCCTGTAGGTGCGTTCCATTTCTTTGGGAAATCCATTTCCCTTTCCATTGGCGGCTGGCTGAATGCCATTATCCCGATCCTGATCGTTCCCTATTACTCTGTGATCGGTGGATGGGTCATCAAATATCTTGTTGAATATATTACCGGCCATGGTGATCTTCTGGCTTTTGATGAATACTTTACTTCCTTTATTTCCGATGGTGTTTCCACAGAGATCTGCTTCATTATATTTGCCCTGTTCACCCTGCTTATCATTTATGCCGGTGTACGAAATGGAATTGAGCGTGTATCCAGGATCATGATGCCTATTCTGGTAGTGCTTTCTGTGATCATTGCTGTTTACTCCATAACAAGACCGGGTGCACTTGCCGGTGTGAAATATTTTCTGGTTCCCAATGTACAGAATTTTTCCTGGATGACAGTCGTAGCTGCCATGGGGCAGATGTTTTACTCTCTTTCCATTGCCATGGGTATCCTGATCACCTTTGGCTCCTACATGAAAAAGGATATTTCCATTGAAGACTCTACCAAAAATGTGGAGATTTTTGATACCGCCATTGCTATCATGGCAGGCCTTATGATCATTCCTGCTGTATTTGCTTTCTCCGGCGGTGATCCGAATACACTGAAGGCAGGTCCCTCCCTGATGTTCATTACCATTCCCAAGGTATTTGAAAGCATGGGACTTGGCTCCGCTATCGGGGTACTCTTCTTCGTGCTGGTGCTGTTTGCTGCGATCACCAGTTCTATCGCCCTGACAGAAAGTGCAGTTTCCACCTTTGAGGATGAGCTTCACTGGAATCGTAAAAAAGCAACTGTTATTGTTGGTATTATTATGATCGTCCTGGGAAGTCTCTCATCCCTTGGTTATGGGCCACTTGCTTCTGTTACTATCATTGGCATGCAGTTCCTTGATTTCTTTGACTTTTTAACCAACTCCGTGATGATGCCCATAGCTGCTATCGCCATCTCTCTCCTCATTTCAAGAGTCGTTGGTGTCGATAAGATCGAAGAAGAGGTTCTTCACGGCGAAAGCAGGTTCAGAAGGAAAAAGGTATTTGTGATCATGATCAAATATCTCTGCCCGATCTTTGCCGTCATTATCCTGATCAGCTCTGTGGCAAATGCCTTTGGATGGATCAGTATGTAAAGGATCACACTTATGAACAGCGAAAACTCCTTACCTCTGAAAGCCAGAATTTTTAATATCATACAGATCGGAGATAAAAGTAACCGGATCAGCCGTGCCTTTGATATTTTCATTACGGTTGTTATTTTTTCAAATATCGTGGTTACTTTTCTCCAGACCTTCTCAGAGCTGTCCTTTCTGTCCGGCTTTTTCCACGTGATAGAAGCTGCTACCCTGTGCATCTTCTGCATCGAATATATACTCCGGATCTGGACAGCCGATCTGCTCTATCCTTCCAGAAGCAGACTGCGTTCCAGACTGTGCTTTCTAATTTCCTTTGACGGTATCATAGACTTCCTGACGATCCTGCCATTTTTCTTCCTGTCCGGCTTTGTCATCTTCCGGATGCTGCGGGTTGCCCGGATCTTCCATCTGTTCCGGCTCAACTCCAGATATGATTCCTTCAATATCATCACAACCGTCCTTTATGAAAAGCGGAATCAGATCATCTCCTCTGTTTTTATTGTAGTGATCCTGATGCTGGCAAGCAGCCTGTGTATGTACAGTGTCGAGCATGACGCACAGCCTGATGTCTTCCGTAATGCATTCAGCGGGATCTGGTGGAGCATGTCCACGCTTCTGACTGTGGGCTATGGTGATATCTATCCCATTACTACCCTTGGCAAAGTCATGGCGATCTGTATCGCTTATCTTGGTGTTGGCGCCGTGGCGATCCCTACCGGTATCATCAGCGCCGGCTTCGTGGAACAGTACCAAAGAAAGAGTGGTCTGTCCAATATCAAAAATGCGGATATTAAGGAAATTGCTGAAATTCTTGCCGACAGACGCTATGCCGGCAAGACGATCGAAGAAATAGAAACGGCAGACCAGCTGACTATCTTCCTGATCCTCAGGGATAATCTGTCGGTTCTGCCGCAAAAAGATACTGTTGTCAAATTAAATGATATTCTGGTGATCCGTGGTGAAAACGAGAATTAATGTTCACCGGTTTCTCCATAATATGTCAGTGCCACCATGGTGATATCATCAAACTGGGGAGCCTCCTGCACGAAGGCATGAATCCCCCCGCTTACGTTCTCAAGGATCTTCCTGCATGCCTTATCCGGACTGCCATTTAATGCCTGCAGCATCCGTTCTGTACCAAACAGCTTGCTTTCTGCATTCGTTGCCTCAGCCACTCCATCCGTATAAACATACAGCGTATCTCCCGGTTCAAACCGGATCTCATAATCTGTATATGCCACATCCTCCAGTCCTGCCAGAACAAATCCATGTTTGTCCTTAATCAGCTCAAATTTGCCGTCTGCTTTCCGGAAGGCAGGATACTCATGTCCGGCATTGGCTGCTGTCATCACACCTGTAGACAGATCCAGAATTCCCATCCATACGGTTACAAACATCTCTGCTTCGTTATTTTCACATAGCTGGTTATTGACAAAGGCAAGGATCTCTGACGGTGTTCCGCCCATCAGTGCCCGGTTCTTGATCAGTGTCTTGGCGATCACCATAAACAAAGCTGCAGGCACTCCTTTTCCTGAAACATCCGCGATCACCACGCCAAGATGCATGGGATCGATCAGGAAGAAGTCGTAGAAGTCGCCGCCGACCTCCTTGGCCGGATGCATGGTCGCATAGATCTCCATGTCTGTCCGTTCCGGAAAAGGCGGGAAAATACTTGGCAGCATGTCTGCCTGGATTTTGGTCGCTACTGAAAGCTCCGCACCGATCCTTTCCTTTTCTGCTGTCACCTCAGAAAGGCGTGCTATGTAATCCTTTACTTCCCCATACATCCTTTCAAAGGATCTGGCCAGCTCTTCCACCTCGTCCCCTGTCCGGATATCAATGGAAACTGTCTCTTCCTTCTCCAGGTTCTCGACCATCTTCTGGGATGCCCTGTTTAAAAGTCCAATCGGACGGAGCAGCTTCTGTCTGACTACCACAAGCAATGCGATGCTGAACAGCAGGATCACGATGATGATATTGATGCTGGTCGTCAGAATGAAGCTGGCAATGTTTTCCTTTACTCCCGGCATGGAAATATCCACACCTACAAGAGCCACCGGCTCTCCCGTACTATCATAGACCGGTGCTACTACTGATGCAATGTACCCATAGGTTTCATCCATGGATATAAGAACCTGTTCTTCCGGATCCTTCTGAAAGGCAGCAAAGGAAACCTCCTTTCCTCCCTCCATATAATCCTCATGATCTCCCAGATCACAGGCTCCTTCATCCTTATTGGCATCCCAGATATAAATCAGGTCATCCTCACAGGGTACGTAAACATAGTAATATTTCAGGGCTGAATTTTCCTGACTGGCATTCAGAAAGCTTTCAATCTCATCATAATAAGCATCCTTCTGTCCGGTCTCCAGATACTTTTTTATCGTATCCCCATCAATATAGGCTGCTGCCGTCCTGGCATAGGCAAAGCCCTGGCTGCTGTATCTTTCCATAATGTCCTTCCGGTAGCGCAGCACCACAGATAAGCAGGTTGCCACAATGATCAGCAGTGCAAAAAACACTACTGCCAGAATCACCTTAGTACTTAGTTTTCTTTTCTTCATGTTCTGTTTTCCCCTTTTGAAATCCTTTTCTGATCTTACTATTCCAGATATCTGCAAGTATCAGGGACACTGCTGTGATCACCACTGCCAGCAGCAGGATCATCGGCGTGGGCAGAAGCTGTGTCCCCCTGACCAGATTCAGACAGAGCTGCACGGTCAGTGCAACAAAGATCCAGTGGATAAAGTAAAATACCGTCATATCCGTGCCAATCCTGTATACAAGCTTCACCGCTCTTTCAGATAAATGCTTTCCTATAAAATAGTAAATACCAAACATGGTGACTGCTGTCGTGATACAGATCAGGACATCCGGCATAATGATATGATAATAGCACAGCTCTCCCTCACCGAACATTCCCTGCCGGCTGTTGATCTTTATCAGGAAATACGGCAGTGTAACAAGGAAGCATGCCGTACTGGCGATCCGGTAAAAAAGTGCTTTGTCCTTTATCCTGCGGAGCCTTTTGCCAAATACATACCCGCTTACCGGCATGATCAGCCAGTTCATATAAACAAAATAGGACATCACCTGTCCTGCCGCATCCTCTGTTCCAATAAAATATCCAAGAATGATATTGGATACCATATTCCCTGTATCAGTTCCGTTCAGCATGGTTCCCACAACAGAACAGAGCAGTGCGATCAGGATCATACTTACATCAGACAGTCCAAGCTTTATAAAAATGCCTATCGTGATCAGCACAAGTCCTGCAAGCTGGAAAATATCATTATTAAAGGTCTGATATATAATAGAAGAAAGAAACATATCCCTGTCTCCAGAAATGGCATATCCGATCAGATCCGGGATCGTGTAACGGCACAGGTTCAGAAGAAATCCAAGCAGAAAGATCTGCACCCCTCTTCTGACAATGTCATTCCATTCCTTCTTCCTGCCATAGACAAGACAGGCTCCCATGGAAAACATCAGTCCCGGTGCGATCATGGGGCCTCCGATCACCGTATCAAAAATATAAGGAAGTCCGCTGTTTAGTGCTTCTTCCGGTACACAGTCAATGGTACAGTGCACCATTGCTACAAAGATCACAAAGACCACCTTGGCAATATCCATCTCCACCTGTCTGCCGGTGTTTACTTCTTTTTCTGAAAAAATCCTGTTCTTTAGATTCATCCCTTTTCCTTATCTATCCTGTGTTATATCACATATTTCATCTGTGAACTCTGTTTTATCATAACGCAATCGACGAAAAGCTGCAATAAGAAAGAATCCAGCTCGAAGGACTCGGAGGACTTTTTTGATTCATAAGACGTAATTTCCTATGAATCGAGTAGGAGGCGGTGACTAACCGCCGTCCTCTCACAGCACCGTTCCTGTCTCTTATACACATCTGACGCTGCCGA
>ENA-OYXV01000605-OYXV01000605.1-human-gut-metagenome-genome-assembly--contig:-NODE-605-length-22229-cov-6.493280_pt1 | contig 22229 bp, 20 predicted proteins | sample MGYA00244846_ERZ653424 | MGnify/ENA primary metagenome ERZ653424 (study PRJEB26926, sample SAMN06165108) | human gut metagenome | biome: ENVO:00009003; feature: ENVO:2100002; material: ENVO:00002003...
GCCGCCTCGTTGCCGTCCATCGTCTTGTACCTTCTTGTCATATCTTTTCCTCCCATAGGTTAATGGTTTTGAAGAATTATCGTACAATTTTAAGCCGTTATGATTGCTTTGAGTTTATCACTAAAAAAATGAACTGTAAACATCAAAATTATTGCTTGTACTTTTTGAAATGGTGTATTATACTATTGTAGCAATTTTATAATTGCCGCATATTTGATGAAAGGAGCCTTTCAATATGGTGAATATCAGCACCGAGCTTGGAAGCATAAGCATCACCAGTGAGGTCTTTACGAATATTGCCGGCGCAGCGGCCACAAGCTGCTTCGGCGTAAAAGGCATGGCAGGACGCAATAAAGAAGGCGGTCCGCTCCAGCTTCTGAGAAGAGAGTCAATGTCCAAGGGCGTCATGACGCACCTTAACGATGACGGTACTCTTTCGCTTGAGCTGCATATCGGCGTTGATAACGGCGTGAACATAAGCGCCGTATGCCGCAGCATTATTAAGGAAGTGCGCTATAAGGTCGCAAAGGCGACAGGCGTTCCTGTGAAGAGCGTCGATGTTTACGTCGATACCGTTATAGTCGGTTAATTACAGATAAAATCCCTCCCGGAGGTGCTTTTGCTTTGAGAGAATATTTAGACGCTGCGGTGTTCAAGGACATGATCCTGTGCGCCGATGCCGCGCTTGCTGAGAACACTCAGCAGATAAACGAACTTAACGTATTCCCCGTACCTGACGGCGATACGGGAACCAATATGGGCCTTACTATGAACGAGGCCGCAGCCCAGCTTAGAAAAAAAGAGTTTTACGCTGTCGATGCCGTTGCCGACTGCGTTGCCGGCGCGCTTCTGCGCGGTGCGCGCGGAAACTCCGGCGTTATCCTGTCGCTTCTGTTCCGCGGAATTTCGCGCAGACTCAAGGGCATGGAGACCGTCGGCGCAAAGGAATTTGCCGCCGCTATGGAAGACGGCGTTGACGCAGCCTATAAGGCCGTCATGAAGCCTGCCGAGGGCACTATACTTACAGTTGCCCGTATGGCGTCGGCAGCTGCTGTCGAATATGCCAAAAAGGGCGACGATATCGAAGATCTTCTTGATACAGCTATCAGGATCGGCAAGGAAGCGCTCGATAACACCGTTAACCAGAACCCCGTTCTCCAGAAGGCCGGCGTTGTAGATGCCGGCGGCATGGGATATATCGTCATTTTCTCCGCTATGCTCGCATGCCTGCGCGGCGAAGTGACCGCTCCGACGGCGGCGGTTCAGGCAGGCGTTATAGCAAATGAGAACAATGCGTTCGATATGTTTGGAACAGACGAGATAACCTATGCATTCGATACGGTCTACATCGTGCGCAAGCATGAGCCGAACGTTGACCTCACGCCGCTGCGCGCCTACCTTTCGAGCATAGGTGACTGCCTTGTTATCGGCGAGGACGACGAGGCGTTCAAGGTGCATGTCCATACGAATATTCCCGGTGAGGCGCTCACGAAGAGCCAGCAGTACGGCACCTTGGAGCTTGCCAAGATCGAGAATATGCGCACGCAGTATGATGATATAATGGCAGGCCGCAAGGCTCAGACGACCGACGATCTGGAAAAGGTCGAGCAGGAGCTTGAGGCTGCCGAGGATCTGCATGCAGCGCCCACAAAGCGCTACGGCATAGTTGCCGTCTGCGCAGGCGAGGGAATTGCAAACCTGTTCAAGGAGCTTGGCGCCGACACCATCGTGACAGGCGGCCAGACCATGAACCCCTCAACGGCGGATATAATAAAAGAGATAAACCGCACTCCGGCGGAGATCGTGTTTGTTCTGCCCAACAACAAGAACATCATCATGGCCGCCGAGCAGAGCATCCCTCTGTGCGAGGATAAGACCGTTGTGGTCGTTCCCACAAAGACCATTCCCCAGGGAATAACCGCAATGCTCAATTTCGATCCCGAGGGCGAGGTTTCGGACATAGTCGAAGCTATGAATGAATCTCTCGGCGATGTTCACACGGCGCAGGTCACCTATGCCGCGCGTGACTCGGACTTCGACGGCTACGCCATCCACGCAGGCGAGTATCTTGCGCTGCTTGACGGCAAGCTCATCGGCAGCTTTACCGAGATGCCGTCAATGCTCGGCAAAATGTCCGAGGCTTTCGGCGATCTTAATCCCGAGATCATCACCGTTTACTATGGCGAGGATGTAACTCAGGACGATGCCGAGACTACGGCCGCAACGCTTGAGGAGGCCTTCCCCGACGCTGAGGTCACGGTCGTAAACGGCGGACAGCCGGTTTACTACTATATGATATCGGTCGAGTAATTTAATATAATAAGCTCTCGTCAGCTTAAGCTCACGGCAGTGCGGTAAGCGCTGCCGTGATTTTTTTGTTTTCAGACACTTTACAAAATAGCTGTTGACAATTTTGCAATCGCACTGTATGCTAACTGTGTTAGAACAAGCCACACAGTTACATAAGGAGAGTGCCATGGAAACAATAAAGCTTATTAACTTTATTATTGCAACGGTGTTTTTCGTTTGCTACTCATATCAGTTTGCATATATCCTCGTGCCGTATCTGAAAAAGGAGAAACCGCACAAGCCTGCGGAGCTGCACAGATATGCGGTTTTGATATCCGCCCGCAACGAGGAGCTTGTGATAGGCAATCTGCTCGACAGCATATCGGCGCAGGATTATCCCTCGAGCCTTGTGCGAGTGTTTGTCGTCGCCGATAACTGCACGGACAAAACCGCAAAGGTCGCCCGTGCACACGGAGCCATAGTGTACGAGCGCTTTAACGATAAGCTCGTCGGCAAGGGCTATGCTCTTGAATATCTGCTTGACAGAATAGGCGAGGAATACGGCGACGTGTTCGACGCATACATGGTGTTCGATGCGGATAATCTTCTCAGCGAGGACTACATAAGCCGCATGAACGAGACCTTCTCCGACGGCTACAGGATAATCACAAGCTACCGAAACTCGAAAAACTACGGCGATAACTGGATATCCGCAGGCTACGCGCTGTGGTTCCTGCGCGAGGCAAAATACCTCAACAACGCCCGTTATCTGCTCGGAACGAGCTGTGCCGTTTCGGGAACGGGTTTCCTGTTCAGCCGGGAGATACTGAAAAGCTGCGGCGGCTGGCCGTTCCATCTGCTCGTTGAGGACATTGAGTTCACGATACACAACATTGTGTCCGGCGAAAAGGTCGGCTACTGTCCGAGGGCTGTTTTGTATGACGAGCAGCCGACGAAGTTTTCTCAGTCGTGGAAGCAGCGCATGCGCTGGGCGCGCGGATATATTCAGATCCTGCGCAAATACGGCGGCCGGCTGCTGCACGGCATATTTGCAAAGCGCAGCTTTTCCTGCTTTGATATGACGATGAATATCGCTCCGGCGGTCATCCTATCGTTCCTCGGTATAATTATAAATGTCGGAGCGGCTGTTTACAGCGTGCTCAACGGCGGCGGAACGGACGTGCTGCTTCAGTCGTTTGGGCAGCTTATACTCAACACCTGTCTTATGATGTTTATTATCGGAGCGATAACCACGATAAGCGAGTGGAAAAACATCTATTGCAGCACGCCGAAAAAGATATTGTACGCATTCACTTTTCCGCTGTTCATGCTCACATATCTGCCGATCTGCATTGTAGCGCTGTTCCACCCCGTCAAGTGGGAGCCCATCGTTCATGACCGTGTGCGCACCCTCAGAGAGGTCAGGGGAGAGGGAAACGCGGCGTAAAAGCCTTATTATAAGAAAACTGTCCGGAAATTTTTCCGGACAGTTCAGCGTGTCGAAAAAGTCCAGCAACAGCTGGGCTTTTTCGACACGCTGCGCACCGCAGTTCAAAGCAAACTGCGGTGTAAATTATATTCTACTGAATGATGCGCTTTGCTCCGGTGTAGTGATTTGCATAATAGCTTGAGCTGAGTGAGGTTATAACAACGCAGCCCTTGCCGGAGGAGGCGTGGATAAACTGATTGTTGCCGATATACATGCCGACATGGCCGATAGGATCGACGCTGTCGGAGAAGAACACGAGGTCGCCCGGCTGCAGGTCACTTTTATCGACCTTGGTGCCGTTGTGGTTCCACTGTCCGCCTGCGCCGCGCCAGAGCGAGTAGCCGTACTGACCGTAGAGGTAATACATGAAGCCCGAGCAGTCAAAGCCGCGCGGCGAGGAGCCGCCGTAAACATAGGGCGTTCCGAGATATTGCTTTGCGGTGGAAACGATCTTGTCGGCAACGGCATTGCCGGTGCTGAGCTTGACATAGTCTGCGCTCATATATCCGCTCAGGCCGTTGTAGCTCACGGCATACCATGAGCCGGTCTTGCCTGTGACCTTGACCTGAATGCCCTTGTTGTAGTAGCCGATGGTGGAGTAGCTTGTGCCGGCACCGCTTCTCATGCGCACTCCGTCGCCGGTGACGATGCCTATCTTGTCCATCTTCTCGACCGTTGCGGAAGAGGCGGTGGAGACGATCTTTATGTAGTCCTTGCTCATGTAGCCGTATTGGCCGTTTGCGCTGACCTCGTACCACGAGCCGGTCTCGCCGGTGATTTTAACGCTTGTGTTCTTATTGAGCGTTGCAATGGCTGCAAAATCCGTGCTCGGCCCCATTCTCAGGCGGACGCTGTCGCCGGAAACGGAGCCGCTTTTTGCGGCGCTGTAGCTCTCCGACGGGGTTATGCGCACATACTGCGCGGCCATGTAGCCGGTCTTGCCGTTGTAGGATACCTTGTACCAATCCTTGACCGAGCCGAGCGCCGTGAGGCTCACTCCGTTGGAGTAGTAGCCGAGAGTGTCGCAATTGGTGTTCGGCTGGCTTCTGAGCCTTACGCTCGTTCCGATGACCGAAGCCTTGAAGCCGCTGCCTGTAGAGGTGCTCGTTGCGGTCGAGGCGGTGGGCTTGGGCGTAGCGGTTGACGATGAAGCGTTGCCGACCGACAGCTTCATATAATCTGCGCTGACATAGCCGGTCTTGCCGTTGTAGCTGACCTCATACCAATTGCCCGATGCGCCGATGACGCTCATTTTCGTGCCCTTGTCCAGGGTGGTTATGACCGAGCTGTTTGTTCCGGCGCCGCTTCTCATGCGGACATCGCTGCCGGATACGGTGCCTGTGCCGAAATTGCCGCTGACCTTGCTTACGGTTTTGAGGTAGTCTGCCGAAGCGTAGCCTACGGTGTTGTTGTAAACAACCTTGCACCAGCCGTTCTGCGTCATGCCGACGATGACCTCGGCTCCGGCCGGCATGGTCATGATTATTGACTTACTCGTGCTCGCGCCGCTTCTGAGATTCAGAGCCGACGTCGTTTTCGCGCCGCTTATGCCGGCAGCCGAGGCCGGAACGGCGAGCAGCGAAACGCACATTATCACTGCAAGAAGTAAACTTAAAAGCCGTTTTTTCATTTTAAACTCTCCGTGGAATATTTCAAAGTGTAATCAAATTGTAACACAGAAGTCGTATTATGTCAACATTAGCGGCCTGCGAGGGGCAAAATACGGCGTAAACAATCTGTAAACAGCGCATTTTAGCATATATTGTGTTTGTTGACGATTTCAACAAATAGTTATTGTGTGGCGGCGTTTCGGAGAACGCAAATTTTCGGTTTTCAATTGGTTTTATATATGGTATAATTATAAAATAAATAAAAAATCCCGAGGATAAGATATGAGTCGATTTTTTACCAAAAGAATGATCGCCGCGGTGCTCTGCGTCTGCATGGTGCTGCCGCTTTGCGCCTGCTCAAGTGACAAGCCCGAGCAGAAGCAGATATTCGCAATGGACACGGTGATGACGCTGACCGCCTACGGCAAATATGCCGGCGAAGGAATAAACGCGGCAGTCGGCGTGATAAACGCCATGGACGATATGCTCGATCCAGACAATGAGGGCAGCTACACGTCGCTTATTAACAACGCCGAGGGCAAGGACGTCATAGTCACGCCGCAGGTAAACGAGATGCTGTCAACCGCGCTGAACGTGTATAATCTCTCCGGCGGCGCGCTTGATCTTTCGGTGTATCCGCTGTATGAGGCATGGGGCGAGTTCAAGGACGAAACCGGCCGCATCCCGTCCGATGACGAGATAAAGGAGCTTCGCAAAAACCTTGGCTTCGGCAGCACCGAGATCACAAACTTTGAGGGCGAGGCTAACTACTCGGTGCGCATGCCTGCCGGAACGCAGATAAGCTTTGGCGCCGTCGCCAAGGGCTGCGCGTCAAAGTACGCGATCGACGCTATGCGCAAAAGCGGCGTTACAAGCGGCATAGTTTCCCTCGGCGGAAATGTGCAGACTTTGGGCACAAAGCCCGACGGCTCGAATTGGATCGTCGCCGTCGAGGATCCTAACGATACAAGCAGCTATGTCGGAACGCTCTCCGTCGGCGAGACCGCAATAATAACAAGCGGCAGCTATCAGCGCTATTTCGTCGGGCCGGACGGCATGAAGTATCACCACATCATCGACCCGAGCATCGGCAGACCTGCGGATAACGACCTTGTTTCGGTCACGATAGTCTGCCCCGACGGTACGCTGGCCGACGCGCTGTCAACGGCGATGTTCGTCCTCGGCGAAAATGCCGCGCTCAAATACTGGCGCGAAAACGGCGGATTTGAGATGATAATGATAAATAAGGATAACGAGATAATGTGTACTACCGGTCTGATCGAGGTGTTCACGCTCACTAACCGCACAGATTACACGCTCAAAATGGTAGAGTGATGCCGGACAGAGAATTTTTCCGCCAGGACGCATTGACGCTTGCTCGGGCTCTGGTCGGAAAGCTCATTGTGCGCAGCTTTCCCGACGGCAGCGAAAAGCGGCTGAGAATAAGCGAGACCGAGGCCTACTGCGGAGTTGAGGACACGGCATGCCATGCGCATAAGGGCAAAACAAAGCGCGCCGAGATACTTTGGCGCGACGGCGGCACGATATATGTCTATCTCTGCTACGGCATGCATGATCTTATGAATATCGTATCCGGCAGGGAAGGCGAGCCGCAGGCGGTGCTCATCCGCTGCTGCGAGGGCTTTGAAGGTCCCGGAAAGCTGACAAAGGAGCTTTCCGTCGACCGCAGCTTCAACGGCCTGGATATTCTCGAATGCAGCGAGCTGCGCATTGAGGATGATGGCACAAAAGTTGACATAATACAGCTTCCGCGCGTCGGCATTGCGTATGCAGAGCCTGCCGACAGGGAAGCATTGTGGAGATTCAAACTCAAAAAATGAATTATCTTGATACCGATATACGATACTGCAAGGGCATAGGCGAAAAAAAGGCGCTGCTTTTCAATAAGCTCGGCGTCTTTAACGTCCGTGACCTTGTTTCGTATTTTCCGAGGAAATATGAGGATCGCAGCAGCTTTAAGCCGATTGCGCTGACCTGCGACGGGGAAACTGTTTGCATAAACGCCCTCGCTGCGGAGGATGCCCGCCTTGTGCGCATACGCAGGGGACTTGAGCTTGTAAAGTTCCGCGTCGTTGATGAGAGCGGTTCGGTTGACATAACATTTTTCAACCAGCCGTATATCAAAAACAATATCCATCGCGGCGACTGCCTGAATATATACGGAAAGATCATCGGCGTCGGCGGAAAACGCACGATGACAAACCCGGTTATCGAGCGCGAGGGTACGGTCGGCGGAGTCACGGGGCGCATAGTTCCGGTGTACAGGCTCACGACGGGTCTTTCGCAGAAGCTTATTATATCCGCCGTGCGTCAGGCGCTTGACGCAAGCGCTGCCGAGCTGCCGGAGGTGCTGCCCGAGAGCCTGCGGAAAAAATACAAGCTTGCGCAGACGGGATACTCGTATGAAAACATTCATTTTCCGGCGAGCTTCGAGGATCTTGAGCTTGCGCGGCGCAGGCTCGTTTTTGAGGAGCTGTTCCTTTTGGCCTGCGCGCTGGGCAAAATGAAGGGCAGCCACTCAAAGCAGAGCGGCATACCCATGCGCGAGCAGAATATAGAGGAGTTTTTCTCAAGCCTGCCGTTTGTGCCGACGGGCGCGCAAAAACGAGCGGTGTCGGACGCGGTGCGCGATATGCAATCGGGAAAAGCGATGAACAGGCTCGTACAGGGTGACGTCGGCAGCGGCAAAACGCTTGTGGCCGCCGCGCTTGTGTGGTATGCGTGGAAAAACGGCTATGCCTCGGCGTTCATGGCGCCGACGGAGATACTTGCAAATCAGCATTTTGAAACGCTCAGCGGTTTTCTCAAGCCGTTCGGCCTGCGTATAGGAAAGCTGACAGGTTCAATGACGGCAAAGCAGAAGCGCGAGGTCAAGGCTGAGCTTGCCGCCGGTGAGCTTGACCTTATAATCGGCACCCACGCGCTGTTTTCGGAGGATGTTGAGTACAAAAACCTTGCCCTTGTCATAACCGACGAGCAGCACCGCTTTGGCGTAAATCAGCGCTCGAGCCTGATATCCAAGGGCGAAAAGCCGCATGTTCTCGTCATGTCCGCAACGCCGATCCCGCGCACGCTTGCGCTTATAATTTACGGTGATCTTGATATATCCGTAATTGACGAGATGCCGCCGGGCAGACAGAAGGTCGACACCTTTGCCGTGACAGAAAGCTATCGCACGCGCTTAAACGGCTTTATCCGCAAGCTCGTATCCGAAGGCCGGCAGGTGTTTGTCGTATGCCCGATGATCGAAGAAAACGAGGAGCTTCCTCCGAATTTAAAGTCCGCGCAGGAGCACGCCGCCGAGCTTCAAAGGTATTTCCCCAATCTCAAAGTCGCCTGTGTCCACGGCAAGCTCAAGGCCAAAGAGAAAAATGAAATTATGCAGAGCTTCGTTGACGGGGATATCGATATCCTTGTTTCCACCACGGTCATCGAGGTCGGCGTGGACGTGCCGAACGCGGCGCTTATGATAGTCGAAAATGCCGACCGCTTCGGCCTGAGCCAGCTGCACCAGCTGCGCGGCCGCGTCGGCCGCGGCGAGCATAAGAGCTATTGCGTGCTCGTTTCCGATAACGATAACGAGGCAACTCAAGCGCGCCTGAAGGTCATGACCAAGACTAACGACGGCTTCAAGATATCCGAGGAGGATCTGAAGCTGCGCGGCCCGGGCGATTTCTTCGGCTCGCGCCAGCACGGACTTCCGGCGATGCACGTTGCCGATCTTGGCTCGGATATGAACGTGCTGCAGGAGGCGCAGGACGCCGCGCGCGAAACTCTTGCCTCCGACCCCGAGCTGTCGCGCCCGGAGCATGCTCAGCTCAAAGCCGCCGTCGCTCGGCTGTTTACCCTCAACGCAGATACGCTCAATTGAAAAAGACCGCCGGGAGGCGGTCTTTTTTTGCTGTGCAGCTGAAATATACTATGGCAGAAGAAAATCAGGCAGACGAAGTCCGATTAGATCATCCGTCGGTATTTGAACGGAGATATCCCTTATTGAGCCAATATCCAGAGTTATTGGTGAGTGATCCCGGATCAAACACTTTCGGACAAGACCGAATTCGTCGGTGACAGTGTCATCACCATCCAGCAGAGCAACTCTGAAACGCAGCTCGTTTTGCCATGAAAAGCTTGAAGATTTGCAAAATTCGTCCAAATCGCCGTAATAGTCCGGCGGATAATAGCGAACTTCATCACACCTGAAATTAACATTGTCACCGTATTTGCCGCGCAGTGCGTTCAGAACGCGGCTCAAAAACTCGTTTGGATTGTAGATTATGACTGCGGTATCTCCAAAATCGAGCAGCCGCTCATCGGGCTGCTCAAATCTTTTTTCGTGAATGAGATATGTAAGCCCGTACATGCAGTAGATTTTTGAATACTGATAAAAGTTTTCGTCTATATAATACATGCCTTTCATGACGGCTCTGATCTCCGGGTCAAAACAGTTGAAGAATTCGTCGCCTACTTTGGGGTCTACAGTCTTGACTATCCCTTCGCCAATATCGCCCTGAACTCCGTCCTTCATCTGACTGTCGGCGCGATTATGTCGTTCTATTGCACTCCACGAGCCGAAGTCATACAGAGAACGCATGAAAACAGAACCATCCTGTAGCTTGTCGGCCCACTTCTTCGCCGTTATTTTTACCGGCAGACATGGCAGCTTATCCATACATAACCTCCAATACATATAAATTACATGCTCCGGGTCCAGTATAGCACGATGTTGCACAAAATGGAAATAAAAAAGCAGCACGGAAATTCCGTGCTGCTTTGAAATTTTGCCTTACTTAAAGTATCTTGCCAGCAGGCCTTCGAATGCCTTGCCGTGGCGGGCTTCGTCGCGAGCCATCTCATGGACGGTGTCGTGGATAGCGTCGAGATTGTACTGCTTTGCGAGCTTTGCAAGCTCGAACTTGCCTGCGGTTGCGCCGTTTTCCGCGTCAACGCGCATCTCGAGGTTCTTCTTGGTGGAGTCGGTCACGACCTCACCGAGGAGCTCTGCGAATTTTGCGGCGTGCTCAGCCTCTTCGTAAGCTGCCTTCTCCCAGTAAAGGCCGATCTCGGGATAGCCTTCACGGTGTGCAACGCGAGCCATTGCCAGGTACATACCGACCTCGGAGCACTCGCCCTCGAAGTTTGCGCGCAGGCCGCTAATGATCTCTTCGCGGACGTTTTCGGGAACGCCTTCACCGAAAACCTTGCCGACGCCGACTATATGTTCTGCTGCCCAGGTCTTTTCCTCGGCCTGCAGGGTGAACTTCTCACCGGGGACATTGCAGATGGGGCACTTCTCGGGGGGAGTGTCTCCTTCGTGAACGTAACCGCATACGGGGCATACCCATTTTGCCATAATAATTTACCTCCTAAAATAATAAATACACTTTTGCACTTGAAATCTTTTTTTGATTGACGTTTTTCGTCTTTCTGAGCTTATTATAATAGGATTTGCGCGCAATGACTGTGGTATATGCTACACTCTGCGGATGTTTTTAGAAATTTCACATAAAGCTTCCGCAGCTTCCGTGTCGCAGTCGGTGTTTCGCGCAAGATCGGCCAGCGACAGCATGCCCACAAGGCGCCCGTCGCGGCACACGGGCAGCCGCCGTATCTGCGCATCGGCCATGAGCCGCGCCGCGTCGCCGACATAGGCGTTGTCGTTTATCGTTATAACGCCGCGTGTCATAACGTCGCCGGTCTTGGTCTCCATGGGAGACAGGCCGTTTGCCGCGCACCTCACGGCAATGTCGCGGTCGGTTATCATGCCGCGCAGATTACCTCGCTCGTCGCAAACGGGTACGGCGCCGATGTTATATTGCTTCAACAGCCGCGCCGCCGCAGCGACCGGCTCTCCGAGTCCGACCGTCACTATATGCTCGCTCATGATATCAAACACTTTCATAGTAAAAAACCTCCTGTGGTATATGATAAGATCATAGCCGCAGGAGGCGTGTTCTATACATTATAATAATACCGTCACTCGATAAGCTCGGCAAGCGCCGGACCTGCCGTCTTGCCGAACAGCCGTATTGCGGCGAGCGCTTCCTGCAAGGTGTTCCCGTTGCTGCCGACCTCGATTATCATCGAGCCGGGCGTAAGATGCTGATTATAGCGGTATTTTGTCAGTGTTATCGGACGCATGAGGCTCGGGTAGCTTTGGCATACGGTGTTTTGAAGATATATTGCGAGGCTCAGATTCTGCCGCCAGTTCGGATGCTCAAGGCCGCTTGCGTCGCTGCCGACAAACAGCATTATCTGACTTGCGCACACGCCCTGTTCGGTCGCTGTCGTCTTATATGTCACGGTATCGGAGCACAGCGCGTCACGGTGCAGGTCAATTACGATTTTTATGCTCGGATACTCGGCGAGGTATTTCTCGACGGCCTCGCAGCTCCGGTTGTACGAGCCTGTATAACTCGGGTAGTCGAACACCTGCGTATCGTGAATGACGTTCAGGCCGCAGTCCTGAAGTATCTGCGCAAGCTCGGTGCCGATGCGGATAACATTAAGGTTTTGATCGAGCGTTCGATTTGTGCCGAGGTCATCGTATTTGTCAAGCCCGGCAGGGGAGTAGGCTTCGCTCGAATGCGTGTGCAGAATGAGAATCTGCGGCTTATCCGCTTCGAGCCGTATTGGGCATCCGGCGCTGAGGATCGAGTCGATGTCGATATCATAGCCGGAGGTGTTTTTTATCGACATGCCTCCGGATATGGTCGTTGGTATGATCGTCGGCGTCACCGGAGCGGCGCTCTGCACAGGGGTTTCCGTTGCAGCAGCGGCTTCGGTCGGACAGGCGGTTTCCTGCGCGTCATCGGCAAGGGAGACGGTGTTCTTTATAAGCTCGCCGCCGTCTGTGCGCAGGTATAAGGCAAACAGATACAGGCAGCACAGGGCAAGTCCGCCCACGATGATCGCTCTTAGTTTTTTCAGCATTTCCTAACCTCCCTTCGTGCAAGTATATTGCGCTTCGCGGCAAATTATGCTGTACTTGCAGCCGGTGCTGTGGTATGATTTATTTGCAGGTGGTTACTGCGTTATGTTAACCATGAATATTCAAAAAATGAGGTGTGATTATGCATATTACTTACCGTCCGAAAGGAGTATGTTCGCAGCTTTTTGAGATCGATGTCGAAAACGGGATCATCGAAAAAGTGGAGGTAAAAGGCGGATGCAGCGGCAATCTGCAAGGCATTTCGCGGCTGCTTGTGGGGATGAAGGCCGAGGATGCCGCCGCAAATTGGAGGGTATACGCTGCGGATTCAAGGCAACATCGTGCCCCGATCAGTTATCCAAAGCACTGAAAAATTGCATATAAAAACAGCGATTTAGTTTACATAATATTATTTCATAACGCGCTTGATTTACATAACGTTATACATGTGATTAATATTTGTAATAATTTTTACGAATTTTTAAGGAATTGTTGTCGAATTTCGGCTTTTGTGCAAGATGACTAAGGCACAAAATCATGTGCTTTGTATAGTAAAATCCCCTAAATCTTGCGGTTTTTGAAGCACCTATGTGAAATATGCACAATTCGACACGGCCTCGCTTGTGCAAAATTACTATTTACTCGCTCGTAAATGTTCCGCTATAATTAATATGCCCGAGAGTTATAGGGCGCTGTTCGGTGTTTTGCCGAATATATTTTTTATGACAGGAGCGTTATATGAGTAAACTGAAAAAAAACAGTCTTGCACTCGTGTTCGTTATCTGTCTGCTGTGCGTTTTCCTCTGCGGCTCTGCGCTGGCCGAGGAAACTGACAACGGTGTCGGGTATACCGAAACTCCGGTATACGTAGACGGACTGCTTTCCTGCCGCGGCTATATGATAGGCGACGATTCCTATGTCTCGCTTGAGGCTGCATGCGCGGTCCTCGGCTACGACGCCGATGTTAATTATGACAAAGAGATAAATAAATTGACCGTCGAGGTCGCCGGCATAACGATCGAAGCCGGCTTTGGTGATAAATATCTGTGCGCAAACGGCAGATACTTTTATCTCCCCGACGGCTATATGGAGGTTGACGGCTCTTTCATAATCCCGACGGAGGCACTGGCGAAAATATTTACGCTTGGCGTTTCGCAGGATGATGAGCAGGGAGCTATCAATTTCAGCACGGCAGACGAACAGATCCTCCAAAGTGGGGATGAGTTTTACAACGAGGATGATCTCTACTGGATGAGCAGGATCATCACATGGGAGTCCGGCAACCAGCCTGTAGAAGGACAGATAGGTGTCGGAAACGTTATCCTCAATCGAGCGGGCGACCCACGATTCGGAGAGACGATAAAGGACGTCATCTTCCAGCCGGGTCAGTTCACGCCGGCATCGACGGGCGCAGTGTACGGCGAGCCTTATGCGATAAGCGTTATTTGCGCAAAGCTTGCATTCGAAGGCTATAACACCGTCGGCGATGCGCTGTTTTTCCAGGTCGGACGATACTGGGGCAGCGGAATGATCGAAACGACGTGGCTCGGAAAGATCGGCGACCACAATTTCTTTATGTGATTGCTAAAAGAAAGCGAATATGCTAAAATGAGTTGGGTCATACCCAACTCATTTTTTTCGGAGAACGTATGGAAAAGATTTTAAATGACGGCTTTGCCGCGCTCGGGATCGCGCCGGATACCGAGGCAGTCGGCAGACTGCAAACATATTATGAATATCTCGAAGAGCGCAACAAGGTCATGAATCTTACTGCGATAAACGGACTTGAGGATGTTGCACGTCTGCATTTTCTCGACTGTGCGGCGCTGCTGACCGTGTGCGATTTTGCGGATAAAAAGGTCATCGATGTCGGCACCGGCGCAGGCTTTCCCGGTCTTGTTCTGAAGATCGTGCAGCCGAGCATGGACATAACATTGCTGGACAGCCTGAATAAGCGCATCGACTTTCTCGGCGAGGTGGGTGAAAAGCTGAAGCTTGAAGGGGTCTGCTGCGTCCACGCGCGCGCGGAGGAAATTCCCGAGGAGCGCCGCGGCGCATATGACATTGCCGTATCACGTGCCGTGGCGCGCCTTGGAACGCTCTGCGAGCTGTGCCTGCCGTATCTGCGTGTCGGCGGCAGATTTATCGCCATGAAAGGCCCCGACTGCGCCGACGAGGTCGCAGAGGCTGAAAACGCCATGCATCTGCTCGGCGCACGCCTTGAGAAGATAGAACACTATACGATCCCCGGGACGGATATAACCCATGCCGCGGTAGTCATCGAAAAGATCAAGCCCACGCATCCCAAATATCCGCGCAAATGGGCACAGATAAAGAAAAATATGCTCTAGACAGTGAAAAAGCTCAGGCCAAACGGCCTGAGCTTTAAACTTTATGCTGATTTATACTGCATAGAAAAATCCGAGCATCGGATCAAGATTGTCCTCGAGTGGGGAAGACAGAGTGACAACTGCAACATATTTGCCGACCTTTACATAGGTCTGAAGCTGATACACATCGCCGCCGTTCACGGTGCTGTGCGTGAGTATTCCGTCGTGATCTGCGCCGGCAAACTCAACCGTGACGTGTTCGCAGGACTGAACGTCCATTGAAGCTGCCGCAAGCTGGTCGGGAAGAACCTTTATCGTTTCATCGACCATTGTCTCCTCGTCAAGCAGTGCGCCGTATGCAGCGCCGATGTTCTGGACAACAACATTCATGCTCGTTACGCCGTCGTAGTAAACGGCCATCATATCATAGAACATGTCGGCATCAAGGATATCGTCCTTGAAGTTTTCGTCGTCGATAAGATCGGCGGTCGCCTGGATCATGCTCAGAAGCTGATCCTCATCTGCGTATGTCCACTGATCATCCAACTCACAGCCGAAGCCGAAGTAGTCGTTTGCGTATTTTCCGCCGCTGAGTGTGCCAAGCTCAAGCGTTTTCTCAGGCTCTGCGGACGGAGCGCCGGTTTCAACTGTTCCCGGCTCGACCTTACCCTTGGCGTCGTCATCGTCCGAGCAAGCGCACAGAGCGAAAACCATGACAAGCGCCATGATAAGAGCGGCTATTCTCTTTGTGTTTTTCATTTTGCCCTCCAAAACAAATTGATGTCACAGAGAGCATAGCTTAAATATATTAAACTGTCAACCTGTATTAAATGTCAGTCGAAATCGCCGCCGCCGATGAATTCGCGGATCAGCGCGTCGGGAGCAACGAGCTTCTCGTCGATAACGCCGAAAAGCTGTAGCGCCGGAAGCACGGTGCGAAGCTCGTCATAGCGTTCGATGCCCTCGGGGATGGAGGAGAAGAGGTTTGTGGCCGTTTCGTTCATGACGGCCATTTCATATGGGAATGCCGAGTCGAACAGGAAGTTGGCTTTGTTTTTAAACGGCGAGATATAGGACTTTTCGCCGCGGCGTACATTTGCCCACATTTTTAGGGTCTGTGCAGGATCCGCGCCGCGGAAGTTGAAGTCGCGTACCGTGCGGCGGACGAGTCTGAACCATGTGCCCTTAAAGCATACCTCACCGTTGAACTCAACGTTGCTGCGCGCGGAAATATAGAGCTTGAAGGCGTTGGGGTGCTGCTCGGTTATTATATCGTTAAGTGCGTGTATGCCTTCGAATACAACGATCTCGTCCTTTTTGAGCTTTATGGACTTTGACGGTTCGAGTACACGCATCTGACGAGAAAATTCGTATTTGGGAATGTATATCCGCTCGCCGGCGGCAAGCATTGTAAAGTGCTCGTTTAAAAGCTCCATGTCAAGGCACAGCGGTGACTCAAGGTCTATGTCGCCCTCGGGAGTTCTCGGCGCGGTGGCAGGATCGACGGACTTGAAGTAATCGTCCATGCCTACATAGTATGCATGCACGCCGCGGCGCTCAAGCTCCTCACTTATCTTGCGCGCTGTCGTGGTCTTACCCGAGCCGGAGGGCCCGGACATCAGAACGATGGGGCTTATGCGGCTGTTTTCAATGATTTTCTCCGCCGCGTCCTTCACGCGGCTTGCGTACACATCGTCGCACTCCTCGATGAAGCCCTTGGGGTCGGCGACTGTGCGGAAATTGATTTCTTTAAGATCAAATGCCATTACTTTTTGCTCTCCTTACTGTAGAAGTCTATTATACCCTGCTTATCCGAGCAGGTCTTTTGTATACCGGATATGTATTCCGCCGGGTACTTGGGCGCGAAAAAACGAATGTTGCGTCCGCCGGCAGGGGAAATGAGCTTTGTCGATCCGCCTCCGCCGAGGGCGATGATGGAGCACAGCTCCTCCATGATGCACACATTGTAGATATTTTCGCTTCCCGGCTTTGACCAGCCGACGTTTTCAAAGCCGCCGGACATAAATTTCTGCCTGTACAGATAATACGGCGCCCAACCGCCGCGGCGCAGCTTATCCTGCGCAATATCGAGCATTTTGCCTACCTCGGCATCCGACGGTATTGCACTGCCCTCAAGCGTTATGCGCGAGCCTTTTTTCAGCGACAGTGTGTGGACGGTTATGTTCTCCGGATCAAGGGCAATGACCGTGTCGAGTGTTTTCTCAAAGCCCTCGGCGCTGTCGGCCGGAAGCCCGGCTATGAGATCCATGTTGACTTCCATGCCGCCGACCTTGCGCGCCTTTTCCAGCGCCTCGACTATATCGGCAGCTGTGTGTCTGCGCCCGATAACGTTCAGCACCTCGTCGCTCATCGTCTGGGGGTTTACGCTTATCCTGTCAACACCGTGAGCGCGCAGAGTGCGCAGCTTATCGTCCGTTATGGTGTCCGGCCGGCCGGCCTCGACGGTGTATTCGCGCAGTGCGGAAAGATCAAAGCGCTCGGCAATTCTGGCGCAAAGCCTGTCAAGCTGCTGAACGGTGAGCGTTGTCGGCGTTCCGCCGCCCATGTAAATTGATATGACCGAAAGCCCTATCTTATTTACGGCTGCTGCCGCCGCGTCGATCTCCTGCATGAGCGCATCCATAAACGGAGGAATGAGCTTCATGCTCTTTTCAACGGACTGGCTCACAAAGCTGCAATATGAGCACCTTGTCGGGCAAAACGGAATGCCGACATAAAGGCACACGTCGCGCTCGCCGAGACTGCTTATCACGCTTTCGGTGACAAGCGCCGTATCGCGGCACAAAATTGCGCGCGGCTCTGTCACGTCGTAGTCAGAGATGAATTTTTTCAGTGCGGCATCCGGCGTTTTGCCCTCAAGCTCTTCGCGGAAGAGCTTTCCCGGGCGAACGCCGGTGAGCATGCCCCATGCCGGCCGCTTGTGCCCGGCACGAACGGCGGCGCGGTAAAACGCCGTCTTTATTATGCGGCTGCACAGCCTGTCGCGCGAGATATCATCGGTCATAAGGCCTGTTTTTACAGAGCTTTTTGCGTTATACTCAACTGAGTTTAAAACAAGGCGGCAGCTTGCCGTCGTATATATGTTTCCGTTACTGAGCCGCAGCTCGACCCGGTCTCCTTCCGGCTTGCCCTCGGGATATTCCGGGCGCTCGGACGGATAGAGCGAGAGCATCATCTGCTCGGCTGCGTATTTATAATCATGTCCGTAAAGATAAAGTTTCACGGCGCGGTCTCCTTGATAATGATATTTAACCAGTATAGCACAACGAGGTGATTATTACAACGAAATGAAAGAATTCCTGCAAAAACAATTTTTCGGATAATTACAGTTGTAATCGGACTGATACTTTGTTATAATTTAATATCTATAAGTCTAAGGAACGGAAGCGAAAAATGAAGAACTCACAGAGATTGTTTGAACCGAATACACGGCCGTTTGTGTTTTTCCTGATCGCGTTCGCGGTGGCGACGCTTATCACGAAAAACTTTTATCTTGCCGCGGCCGAGGGCGTTATTATCCTTGCACTTATAATTTACTCTCTGATCATGCGCTCGCGCCGCAGAAAGGCGCTGCTTGCGTATATCGAGTCTGTGACGTATGACGCGGAAACGGCCAAGAACAATACGCTGCTTAATTTTCCGCTGCCGATAGTCGTTTTCAGGCTCGATGATTCGCGCATTATCTGGGGAAACGAGATGTTTTTCTCCATAAGCGGTTTGTCCGGAACGAGAACGGATATAAGCCTTGCCGAGCTTATACCGGAATTTTCGGGCAAATGGCTCATGGAGGGCAAGACTCAAAGCCCGGATCTTTTTGAACTCAACGGCAAAAAGTATCAGATCTGCGGCAACATTGTTCGCTCCGGCGGAGATGATGCGAGCGATCAGCATTTCATGGCAATAGCCTATTGGATCGATGTTACAGAATATGAAAATATCCGCGATGAGCATGAGCTTTCAAAGCCCGTTGCCGCGATACTGACTATCGATAACTATGAAGAGCTTATGAAAAACCAGCCCGAGCGTGTGCGCAATGATCTGCGCGACGCTGTAGGCGATAAGCTCGATCAGTGGGGAGCAAATACAAACGGTATCATTATCCGCTTTGATCGCGACAGGTATCTTTTCCTGTTTGAGGACAGATATATGCAGGGCATTTTGAGTAAAAAATGCGATATCCTCAATGAAGTGCATCAGGTCGTAAGTCCCAGCGGTATCCACGCAACGCTGTCGATCGGCATCGGCAGAGACGGGGCAAATCTCAGCGAAGCGCTCCAGTTCGCGTCCCTTGCGGTCGAAATGGCGCTCTCTCGCGGCGGCGACCAGGCGGTAATAAAAAACAAATTCAGCTTCGACTTCATCGGCGGCAAGTCCGGAGAGGTCGAGTCGAGCAACAAGGTCCGCTCGCGTGTTATGGCAAATGCGCTTGAATCGCTGATAAAGGATGCCTCGCGCGTCCTCGTTATGGGACATAAGTTCAGCGATATGGACAGCATCGGCGGCGCGGTCGGCATATGCAGCCTTGCACGCAAAAACGGAAAGAGTGCGCTCATAGTTGCCGATACCGAGAAAAGCTCGGCAAAGCCGCTTATTAGGCTCCTGCGTGAAAGCCCGGAGTATAAAGAGACGTTTATAAGCGCTCAGGAGGCTATTATGATAGCCGACGGAAAGACGCTGCTTGTTGTTGTCGATACCAACCGTCCCGAGCAGGTCGAGGATCTGCGGCTTTTGCAGTCGTGCAACCATGTTGCCGTCATCGACCATCACCGCCGCGCAGCAACGTACATAGACAGGGCAGACCTCAGCTTCATCGAGCCGTACGCCTCGTCCGTGTGCGAGCTTATGACCGAGATACTCGAAATGTGCAGCGACGAGCCGAAGCTCCTGCGCTGCGAGGCCGAGGCGATACTGGCCGGCATAGTGCTCGATACAAAAAGCTTCACCCTAAGAACCGGCGACCGCACGTTCGATGCAGCGGCATATCTCCGCCGAGCCGGAGCGGACACAGTAGCGGTCAAAAAGCTTATGCAAAACGGCATGGAGCAGACGGTTGCAAAGTATAAAATCCTTCAGCGCGCACAGCTTTACCGCAGCATGGCCGTTGCCGTGCCGGAAACGCCGCAGAACAGAATAGTTGCCGCGCAGGCGGCAGACGAGCTTCTCAACGTTGCCGGAGTTGACGCATCCATGGTAATGTATCCGACCGAGGACGGCGGCGTGTTTGTCTCGGCGCGCTCGATAGGCGATGTTAACGTCCAGCTTATAATGGAAAAGCTCGGCGGCGGCGGAAACCGCGCGGCTGCCGCGGCTCAGATAAACGGGCTGACGCTAAAGCAGGCGGTGGAAAAGCTGTACGCCGCCATAGATGAGTATATTGATTCGTGATCATTCACGGGAAAGGAATAAGTTATGAAAGTCATATTCAACGTTGATGTCAGAGGTCAGGGCAAGAAGGGCGAGCTGAAGGAAGTTTCCGACGGCTATGCACGCAACTACCTTCTGCCGCGCAAGCTCGCAAGCGAGGCAACGACCGACAATATAAATGCACTAAAGCTCAAGGAAAAGGCAAGAGCGGCACAGATGGCGCGCGAAAAGGCCGAGGCCGAAGCTAACGCCAAGAAGCTCGGCGAGATAACCGTCACCGTGCGCGCAAAGGCCGGCGATAAGGGCAAGCTCTTCGGCTCTGTCACCTCGCAGGAAATAAGTGACGCTCTCAAGGCTCAGCACGGCATTGAGATAGAGAAAAACAAGATCGTTCAGCCGGAACCTATCAAGACCTTCGGCTCGTTCCAGGTCAAGGCAAAGCTCGGCTATGAAATTTCCGGCACGATAAACGTGCTTGTTATCGAGGCATAAGAAACAGTAAACGGCAGGAGATAAAGCATGGAAGAATTATTGGGCAGACAAGCGCCTCATTCGGCAACGGCCGAGCAGGCGGTCATAGGCTCGATGCTTATAGACACGCGGTGCATACCCGACGTTATCGAGCGGCTGCGCGGCGCGGAGTTCTATGTCAAGCAGAACAGAGATATATTTGAAACGATCTATGCCATGTTCTCCTACGGGCAGACCATCGACCCCGTCACGGTCCTTGACCAGATGAAGGTGCGCGGCGTTTACACGGATGCAAGCACCGAGTATATCGCCGAGCTTATGCGCATAACGCCGACGGCGGCAAACGTGCTTGAGTATGCCACCATCGTGCGCGACAGGGCGCTGCTGCGAAACCTTGCCACGGCGGCCGACGAGATAAATAACCTCGTCTACGAAGGCTCGGGCGAGGCGGAAAACATCCTCGAAGCGGCAGAGAGCAAAATATACGCTCTCCGTCAGGGCCGCAATATCGGCGGTCTGCTTCCGATATCGACCGTTGTTCAGAACGTTTATGAGAGTATATCCGAGGCCGCATCCAGCGGAAAAACCATCCCCGGACTTTCCACGGGGCTCAAGGATCTTGACAAATTCATCCTAGGCCTGAACAAGGGCGAGCTTATACTTATTGCAGCGCGTCCTGCAATGGGCAAGACGAGTATCGCGCTGAATATAGCAATGGACGTTGCGAAAAATTCGGACAAGACCGTCGCCGTGTTCTCGCTGGAGATGAGCCGCGAGCAGCTTGTAAGCAGGCTTCTTGCGCGCGAGGCGTCCGTTCCGTCGCAGAATATGCTGACAGGGCAGCTCAGCCCCGATGAGTGGCGCCGCCTTGCGTCTGCCGCGCAGATGGTCAGCGCAACGGATATGCGCATTGACGATAACTCCATGCTGACCGTTGCGGATATGAACGCGCAGTGCCGCAGACTTTCAAACCTCGGCCTTGTGGTCATCGACTATTTGCAGCTCATGCAGTCGGCCGGCGGTAAGGGCAGCTATAACGAAAACCGCCAGCAGGCGGTCAGCGATATAAGCCGTATGCTCAAGATCATGGCAAAGGAGCTTAATGTTCCGGTCATTTGCCTCAGCCAGCTCAACCGTGCGGCCGTCGGCAGAAGCGATAAGCGCCCGATGCTCAACGACCTGCGCGATTCCGGCGCTATCGAGCAGGACGCCGACGTTGTTATCGGTCTGCACCGCGAGGGATACTACGATCAGGAAAGCTCGGATCCGTATCTGGCCGAAGCCATAGTCCTTAAAAACCGCAAGGGTCAGACAGGCACCGTGTATCTGCAATGGCTGCCCGAGTTCACCAGCTTTGGCAACCGTTCGGCAAAAACCGATGACGATTATTGATTTTATCAAAGAAAACCGGCTCATTTCTCCGGGGCAGCGCGTGCTGTGCGCAGTCTCCGGCGGCGCGGACTCAATGTGCCTGCTGCACTATTTGAGCGAAAATGCGCATAGGCTTGGAATAAGCGTGTGCGCTGCAAGCTTTGACCATATGCTAAGAGGCGCGGAGTCGGCATCCGACTGCCGCTTTGTTGCCGATTGGTGCTCGCAGCACGGCATCGAATGCCTGACCGGCAGCGGAGATGTCCGCCGCCGTGCGGAGCTTGATGGCACTGTCTCTTATACACATCTCCGAGCCCACGAGACCGTACTAGATC
>ENA-OYXV01000608-OYXV01000608.1-human-gut-metagenome-genome-assembly--contig:-NODE-608-length-22151-cov-7.280594_pt1 | contig 22151 bp, 20 predicted proteins | sample MGYA00244846_ERZ653424 | MGnify/ENA primary metagenome ERZ653424 (study PRJEB26926, sample SAMN06165108) | human gut metagenome | biome: ENVO:00009003; feature: ENVO:2100002; material: ENVO:00002003...
TCGTGACGCGGCAGACGGGCGGCGGCAAGACCATCGACTTCGTCTACGACGAGAACAATCAGCCGCTGGCGATGAAGTACAATAATACGCTGTACTACTACGTCCTCAACGCGCAGGGCGACGTTGTCCGTATAGTCAACAGCAGCCGCAGCGTTGTTGCGAGTTATACCTATGACCCCTGGGGCAAGATAATAAGCAGCAGCGGAACGCTGGCGGACATAAATCCGCTCCGCTATCGCGGTTATTATTACGACACCGAGACAGGTTTTTACTATCTCCAGTCGCGTTACTACGACCCCGAGATCGGACGCTTCATAAATGCCGACAGCTACGCCTCAACTGATGCCACCGGTCTCCTGAGCACCAACATGTTCGCATATTGCGAAAATGACCCGGTGAACAAGAGCGATCCGGATGGTGAGGTTGCCCATTTGGCAATTGGTGCTGTGGTTGGCGCAATTGCAAATGTTGGCTTTTCATATTTGAATCATATGATAGCTGGAGAGTCGTATGGACTCAAAGAAGCCGCATTGGATGCACTAAGCGGTGCGGCATCAGGTGCCCTTGCAGCTAGTGGTGTTGGACTGCTCGGACAAGTGATAGGGAATGGCCTAACAAGTGGGGTCGCCTATTTTGCTAGAGCAGATATTAATAATCAACGGACTACCACATCAGGATTTTTAGTGTCAATAGCTGAGGGAATGATGTCAGGCGCGATAGGCGGAAAGGGAGCAGATGGTGCAAAGCTATCTGGAGTGTATAAAACAGCTAAGCAGATGATTGGAAATACAACGTCTCCTAAAAAAATCGCAATGTATTCAGCTAAAATTGTTGGGGTTAAAAAAACAATTGTAGAAGGTGTAAGTAGACTCAATTTGTCGCTTATGTTCTCAAATTTTATAGGTAATGTGCGGTCAAAATTGGCTAATCTTACCAGCTGGAAAAGGTGAGGAGCCAAATGAAAAAATACGAAATTCGTGCCAATAGCAAAAATACACCGCATTACTATGACAGGGTGCTTATTGGAGCATTGTTGTTTATATTCACAGGGCTCAATTGGATTTTGCCTTTTGTGATTTTGGAAACCTTTGATTTGGAGTCAGCAGCTTACATGCTAGTCTTCGGATTGGGGAATTTGGGCATGGCGTTCATTGTCTTCGTGGATAACAGAAGTGCAATGGTTCAATGGATAGTTATTATCTGTTACGGGGTTATCTACTTTGCTGTGTCTATTGGCATTGCATATACGCTAAATTACTGGCGACTATCTGTTATTTACGGTTATGAGATTGTTGCAATATTCGTTGTGATATTTGGATTTAGACTGTTGCAAAAATACGAACGAGTGCAGTGACTTCGCGACGAAAGGCTATACTTCGCGGCTTGTAGTGTTATCTCGACCGTGAAGTATACGCCTGCAATGCCCATGGCGATAATTGCCACTACGACAGCAACGGCCGTTTGGTCAAGATCCTCGATTCGGGCAGCTCAACGACGACCCGCGCAATCTACGGCTATGACCAGCAGGGGCAGCTTACCTCGGCGACGGTCGGCGGAACGAGATATACCTACACCTACGACACCGCGGGCAATATTCAGAGCAAAAAAGTTGGAAGCACGACGACCAATTACACCTACGGCAACAGCGCGTGGCGCGACCTGCTGACGGCGTACAACGGCGGCTCGATCACCTACTCGGGCGGCAACCCGACGAAGTATTACGACGGCAGCACGTTCACGTGGACGCAGGGACGCAGACTGGCAACGGCAAAGGTCGGCAGCACGAACATAAGCTATACCTACGATATGGCCGGTGTTCGCAGCAGCAAGACCGTGGGCTCGACGAAGTATGATTTCACGACCCTCAGCGGCCTCGTGACGCGGCAGACGGGCGGCGGCAAGACCATCGACTTCGTCTACGACGAGAATAACCAGCCGCTGGCGATGAAGTACAATAATACGTTGTACTACTACGTCCTTAATGCGCAGGGCGACGTTGTCCGCATAGTCAACAGCAGCCGCAGCGTTGTTGCGAGCTATACCTACGATCCCTGGGGCAAGATAATAAGCAGCAGCGGAACATTAGCTGACATAAATCCGCTCCGCTATCGCGGTTATTACTATGATTCCGAGACAGGTTTTTACTATCTCCAGTCTCGCTACTATGACCCCGAGATTGGACGTTTCATAAACGCCGACAGCTACGCATCGACGGACGCAACCGGCCTCCTGAGCACCAACATGTTCGCGTATTGCGAAAATGACCCGGTGAACAAGAGCGATCCGAGTGGTGAATGGTTTTTACAAGCGGCCGCTATAGGAGCTGCAACAGATGTAGCATTATATTTGGTCGGCTGCGCAATATCAGGGGAAGAAGTTACTTGGAGAGGCGTCGGCGAACATGCACTAACAGGAGCAATTACAGGAGTTGCCTTTGGCGGCGCATCGAAAATAGTTGGCAAAGTTCTGTCAAAAGCTGTTGGCGCAGTAAAGGCAGCAAAATACACAACCGGAACGCCCAATGCAGTTGGAAAAATGGGAGAACAATTGTCAGGCATAGTCAAAAATACGACTAGGTACACTGTTAATAACAGGACAAGAATCCCGGATGGAGTTACAAGCAAGTTTATCCAAGAGTTTAAAAATGTAAAGACGCTGTCATACACATCTCAGCTAAAAGATTCACTACAGATAGCACAGAGCTCAGGAAGACGGTTGCAACTATTCATTCGTCCTAACACAAAACTTAGTGGGCCATTAAAAAACGCAATTACACAGCATAACATTAGCGTTAGATATCTTTGGTGATAAGGGGTGTGTAAATGGAAAACAATGAATTTGTAGCTGGTGCACTTTACGATGCTGCCTTGATAGATTTTGCGGAATGGAGAAATGACCCTGATAATTTACACGATGTTGCGCTTTTTGACGAAATGCTCAAGAAGATAAATGCTATGGGATATGGCAGCTATAGTAGCTATCCGGACATAACCATGCGGCGGCATGATGACCCGAACGTAATTGACATTATTGCTGATTATCTTGGCAAATTCGATGATGAGGGAATCACCGGAGAGCTCGTTCGCTCGATAGGAACAAAAAACGGGAAAATTGCCACAGAACGTATAATTGATTCTTTTTTCGGATTAAGCGAAACATCAAAATGTAATCATGCAACTTTTTATGATACCGCACTAACGAACATTTGTGACAAGCGATTTGCAGACAAATATGTAGAAATGATAAGTAACCCCAAATATGCGCGTTGGCTTTTGGGTTTGATGAAGCTGCTTGGTCGATGGAAGAATGAAAAAGCTAAAAGAGTCATGCTGGGGTATTTGGGGTCTGATAATGAGGATATGGTTAACATGACAGTTCAGGCACTAAAATATTATAAGCATGATCAAGAAGTTATAGCTGCTTTGAAATTAAGCCTTACTAAAGAGCATTCGGAAGGTTTGACCAAGCGCATAAATAGTTCTCTACAATTTGCGTCAAAGTAGCAAGATTGAGAGCAGATATGCTGTATTAAAATTAAATTTGCAGGAGCATATCGCCCGATATGCTCCTGCTTTCCTTTTGATGTTTGACAGCGCGGCGTGTGCGGTGTATAGTGAATAAAAGGAACGTTATTAACTTGCCGCACACTTTTTCGAGGAGCCCTATGAAAACGCAGACTATACACAGCTGTTTTCAATTAAGAATATTTATTACTATCATTGCAGACCCGGCGAATAACCAGCCGCTGGCGATGAAGTACAATAATACGTTGTACTATTACGTCCTCAATGCTCAAGGCGACGTTGTCCGCATAGTCAACAGCAGCCGAAGCGTTGTTGCAAGCTACACTTACGACCCATGGGGCAAGATAATAAGCAGCAGCGGAACATTAGCTGACATAAATCCGCTCCGCTACCGTGGTTATTACTATGATTCCGAGACAGGCTTTTACTATCTCCAGTCGCGTTACTACGACCCCGAGATCGGCCGCTTCATAAACGCCGATAGCTACGCATCCACGGATGCCACCGGCCTCCTGAGCACCAACATGTTCGCTTATTGCGAAAATGACCCGGTGAACAAGAGTGACCCCAGCGGCGAATTTTGGAATATCGTTGTGGGCGCGGCGCTGGGCGCGGGAATGGAAGTCCTAACTCAATTAGCAACTGATACAAAGCTGCGAGACATAAACTGGGTAGATGTTGCTGTACAAGGTGCAGTTGGAGCTGCATCAAGCTTTACAATTGGCTTTAAAGTTGCAAGTAAGGCGCTTAATTTAGCAGTCAATATAGTCAAAAATGTGGGCGTATCTACAGTGGCTGAAACTATCAACCAAAATATAAACAGAAGTAAGAGCAAAGGCAAAACCGCAGCCGTTGGTGCACAAGCAGCAATTGATACTTTGGTAGACAGAGGTAGTGCATGGTTGGTTGGTTCTACGAAGGCCAAAGCTGCAAAAATCATTGTTAAAACGGTGAAAAATACATTTTCGTTTACTTTCGGAATAAGCATTGAAACACTTTTCTCAAGGCATCACTCACGGTATGCAAGTGGGAGGTAGCAATGTGAAAAACTCCCTTAAGCCGAAAACGTATAATCCAGGTAAACGAGACCTTGTTCAAAATATCATAGGATATTCTATTCCCACAGTGGTTTCGGTTTATGGATTGTTGAAGTGGCCTTATGAAACGTTTTGGCTGATTTTGATGTTCGTTTTTGTAGTTCTCGACGTGATTTGCGTGTACTACATGTTACGTGATCCAACTTGCAAAACATTTATCACTATCGACAGTGAAGGTGCTCATATATTCTTCTCCAATATGGAAAAAACGATTTTTATTCCATGGAGTAGTGAAGTGTATGTTAATGTGTGCATCGAACAGGGATACCCATCATATAGACAACTTATACAGCGTCGGATACTGTGTTTATCTAGCGTTGATATGAAAGATGAGTTTTTGCTGCATAAACAGAGCATAAACTGGACACATGAAATGCCGACTGACGAAAGTGAGCCATGGATGGTGTTTTTGATTGTTTCTTACCCGTCCAAATGCGAGAAAGAAGCAGAGCGTGTTTTGGCGTTCAAAGAAGCTGCTTTAACAAAGAGATAGCATAAAATCAAATTAGCAGGAGTATATCGCCCGATATGCTCCTGCTTTCATTTTGATATTTGACAGCGCGGCGTGCACGGTGTATATTAAAAAACAGATTATTTACCAGCCGCTGGCAATGAAGTACAACGGCAAGGTGTACTACTATGTTCTCAACGCTCAGGGAGATGTAGTCCGGATCGTTGACGGCAGCCGAAACGTTGTTGCAAGCTACAGCTACGACCCGTGGGGTAAGCTGCTGAGCAGCAGCGGCACACTTGCGAATGTAAATCCCCTGCGCTACCGCGGCTACTACTACGACAGCGAGACTGGCTTCTATTATCTCCAGTCTCGCTACTATGACCCCGAGATCGGGCGCTTCATAAACGCCGACAGCTACGCATCGACGGACGCAACAGGCCTCCTGAGCACCAACATGTTCGCATATTGCGAAAACAATCCCGTTATGCGCGTTGACCCGACGGGCGAACTGTTTTGGGATATACTTGACGTGTTCATGGCGGCATTGAGTTGGGATGATTTTCTCGAGTCACCTTCTTTGGTGAATCTCGGCTGGGCGGCACTTGACACGCTTGCGTTGCTGCCCGGTGTTCCTTCTTCGGGATATGCCCGGCGTGGAGTTGAGGTAGTAAGCTCAATATCTCATGCCAATAAAGCAAAAGATGTGGCCAAGGTTGGCTGGAAAGTCGGAGACGACATTTCCAATCTTACAAGAGCGGGGAATGTGCCATCGTGGTCAACTGTACGACAGAGATATTGGAAAAATGAAGCTTTAACGAACTATAAGGAATACTCACCTGAAGATCTGTTGCGTATGAGCCAGGGAAGAGCCCCCATTGGCGCTGAACCCAAACAATGGGAAGATGTATCCTATGGAACTTCACCATCCAAATGGTCGGTCGGGAGATAACTTTTTTAATTTTATCCGAGTTACTCCTTGGGAACATGACATTTTAGACCCACACAGGCACTTCAGACCGTGAAAGAGAGGAAAACATGATACCGAATAACAAAATTTTTTATAATAAAAATGAAATTATATATGATGGCAAGTTGTATTCAAGGTTATACAGGATGATTGATTCTCCGGGCAGATACATTCTTCATTTTGAATTTATATCTACAAATTCTGATTATGAACAATGTATCGGATTGAGTTTGTTTAAATTTAAAGGCGCAGTATATATTAACGGTGAGAGAGTTAAGCTTGGCCGGGGCGAGTTTACGGGAATGCAATTTTCTGAAAGAACAGCACCACAAAAGTTCAATGTAGAAATTGACATGAAATCAGGTGTTATAAGCATTTACAATTCGGCAAGGGGATGGCGGGAGGACATTATAAATCATACACCATCCGCTGTTCCAGCAATGATCGTAGACAAAACAGGGGAGAATAGTTATGTTTTTCATTGCAACGACTATGTTTATGACGACGACTTCGATGACCTTGTATTTAGCCTTGAGGTAACAAAGTTAGAATAACGGCAATTAGCAATTAAAATCAAATTCGCAGGAGCATATTGCCTGATATGCTCCTGCTTTCCTTTTGCTCGCAAAATACCAGTACGAAAGCGGCGTGAACGATCAGGTACAATAAGTTGCGCAAAAGGGAGCAGTGAAAAAGAAGACGTAGTTTGCAGACTCCGGCTGAATGAAGTCAGCTGGAGTCTGCAAACATTTTTGTGCATAAATCTTGATGGTATCTGCTATTCTCAGCCCCCCTTCGCTCGATGCTTGAAGCTAAAGCGTTTTGCGGGATACCTCTACCGGCACAACGGGTAGTTTCCGAATTCAATAAAGACAAGAAGACTGGCAAAACGTTGCCAGCCTTTTTGCTTGAGAATATTTAGCTTTATCTTATTGAATACTCATTTCGCAGTTGTGATCGATGTTGTATATGAGCGGGAATCCGAGCCGCTGCTGTTCTTCGCAAAGAAGATGACAACGGCGTAGTACTTTTGTCCGGCCACGCCGGCGTAGGGGACAGAGTCGCTGTGGAATGCGGTGTCGGAAATTATAACTCACCGTGGAGAAATGCGGTGTTTCCTCTTGGAGTGTATAGCCCAGAAACCAACGGTAGCAGATATTTGCGCTGATCTCATCCGCCGTCCGCCGCAGAGATGGCAGGCCGTACAGATGCTGGATCAGCACCATTTTGAACAGCACAACAGGGTCCACGCTGGGCCGCCCGGTATCTTCGCTGTACAATGGTTCCACCATTTCATAGAGCCGGTTAAAATCTACTGCTTCATCTATTTTTCGCAACAGATGCCCCTTGGGAACCAAGCTCTCCGTATCGACAATCTCTATGACACCACGATCCATTTTTCCGCGTTCCAGCATCTTTCATCACCCAGAACCATTTTATCATATAAACGCAAAAAAGCCCAGCTGGGCTGGACTTTTTCGACACGCTGAGCCCCGAAAGATATATCTTTCGGTGCTCTCAACGTCTGCGGATTTTCCGTTTAAATTTATCCGAAAAAAAGTAAGCCTACAGCTCAAATAAGCTGTAGGCTTTTGGTGGACGATACAAGACTCGAACTTGTGACCTCCCGCACGTCAAGCGGATGCGCTACCAGCTGCGCCAATCGTCCATTTTCATCGGCAACGGTTATTCTACCCGATGCCGATGGATTTGTCAATACTTTTTTTCAGTTTCTCACATAAACCGTGCATTCGGCGGTTTTTCCGTAGCACGAGAGGACGACCTTCATCGTTCCTGCGCTTACGCCCGTCACGGTGCAGGTGCCGTTTTCGTTGGTCGTCACTGTTGCAACGTTCGGGTCGGTCGATGACCACTGATACTCGGCAGTGACCGTCATCGGGAAGTGCGAGCCTGTGAGCGTTATCGACTGGCCGGCCTGGATCGCAAACTCCGTGCAGGGATTTGCGTAGGGGCTGCTCATCGTGACCGAGGTTATCTCCGGCGTGGGAGTCGGAGTCGGGGTCGGAGTCGGGGTCGGAGTCGGCGCGGCAGAGACATCTGCCGGAGGCGTCGGCATAACCGGAGCATTGGGATTGTCCGCATTATCGAGGCTCACGGTTATCATGACTATGAGCGCCGCTATGATGGCAACGATGAGTATCGCACCGAAAATAAACTGCCATTTGCGATTATCGCCCGCTCTTTTATTCGCAGCCGTGCCTTTGACGGCGCTGGGCGTTGTGCCGGGAGCGCGGCGGCTGTTCTGGACCCTGCGAGTGCTGCACTTGGGACAGCGGCGGCGCATTGCGGAATACTTCTCTCCGCAGCGGCGGCAGGTCACCTGAGGAATCAATGCCATATATGCTCCTCCTTATTGCTTGATATCTTAAATATAATACAATATTATAGCTTTCTCGTCAAGTATCGCACCCGGCAAGCCGGCGGCGGATATACTCGGCGACGTCGTCGGCGGCAATGCCCAGAGCATAGGCCAGCTCGCCGTGCAGCATGCGCTCGGCCGTTTTGAGATACTGCGCATCGACATTGTGGAAGTGCTTTTTCTGATCCTTGAGCGCCTCGCGGCGGCGATACAGCATTCCGGCAAGCTGCATGAGCTGCTTGCGGCTGCCGTTTTTGACGATATCGTCGCAGACCGTTTTGCGCTCGTTATCGCTCGTTATCCAGTCAAGCGGCTCGTTCGCTGCCTCGTCGATAAGCGCGTTTGCCTCGCTGCCCGTCAGCACCGGGCGGAGCTTATTTGCAAGCTTTTCGCTCGCCGTCGGCACATAAACAGTGCTGCCCGGATCGTCGATCGGGCTGAGGACATAGTACTCGCCCTTCGTTTTTCCGAGCTTAAGCATGCTTATCTCCTTGACCGTGCACACTCCCTGCGTTCCATAGACAACCGTTTGACCAACCGCCAGCATTTTTTCGACCTCCAAAAAAATTGCGCCGCTTCATGCGGCACCACAAAAGCTTTTATCCTTAATACATTATTAACATATATTAATATATCACATTTTTAATTTTGTTGCAAGGAAGAAAAAAATAGTATATAATAATCGCTTGTCAACAAACAAAACAAAAGATTGGAGTGTTATTATGAAACGCACTAAGATCGCTCAGATATTTGCCGATGCGGACAGCTTCGGCGGCAAGGAGATAACCGTCTGCGGCTGGGCGCGCACCATTCGCGACATGAAGAATTTCGGCTTTATCGAGCTTAACGACGGCTCGTGCTTCAAGAGCCTGCAGGTCGTGCTCGAGCGCGAGAAGCTCGATAACTACGACGAGCTTGCGCACCAGAACGTCGGCGCGGCGTTCATCGCCAAGGGCGAGCTTGTGCTCACGCCCGACGCAAAGCAGCCGTTTGAGCTGAAGGCGACCGAGGTCACCGTCGAGGGCGCATCCACCCCCGACTATCCGCTTCAGAAAAAGCGCCACAGCGTCGAGTTTTTGCGCACGATCCAGCACCTGAGACCGCGCACGAACCTGTTCTCGGCGACCTTCCGCGTCCGCAGCGTTGCGGCGCAGGCCGTGCACGAATTTTTCCGCAATAACGGCTTTGTATACGTCCACACGCCGATCATCACCGGCTCCGACTGCGAGGGCGCAGGCGAGATGTTCCGCGTTACCACCCTCGACCTGAACGACCTTCCTCTGCGCGAGGACGGCAAGGTCGATGACAGCAAGGATTTCTTCGGCAAGGTCACGAGCCTTACCGTTTCCGGCCAGCTCAACGCCGAAAACTTCGCCATGGCCTTCGGCGATGTTTACACCTTCGGCCCGACCTTCCGCGCCGAGGTATCCTACACTCAACGCCACGCCGCCGAGTTCTGGATGATCGAGCCCGAGATGGCGTTTGCCGACCTTTACGACTACATGGACAACGCCGAAGCGATGGTCAAGTACGTCATAAACACCGTCATCGAGCGCTGCCCACAGGAGATGCAGTTTTTCAACTCCTTCGTGGACAAGGGGCTGCTCGAGCGCCTCGAGAACGTCGTTTCCAACGAGTTCGGCCGCATAAGCTACACCGAGGCAGTCGATATCCTCAAGAAAAGCGGCGAGAAGTTCGACTTCCCCGTTGAATGGGGCATCGATCTGCAAACCGAGCACGAGCGCTACCTGACCGAGAAGGTCTTTAAAAAGCCCATCTTCGTCACCGATTACCCCAAGGATATCAAGGCGTTTTACATGCGCGCAAACGACGACGGCAAGACCGTCGCCGCGGCGGACTGCCTGGTGCCCGGCATCGGCGAGATCATCGGCGGCTCGCAGCGCGAGGAGCGCCTCGACGTTCTGCTTGCACGCATGAACGAGCTGGGTCTGAACCCCGACGACTACTGGTGGTACCTCGATCTGCGCCGCTACGGCTCCTGCCGACACGCAGGCTACGGTCTGGGCTTCGAGCGTCTGGTCATGTACCTCACCGGCGTTTCCAACATCCGAGACGTCGAGCTTCATCCCCGCACCACCGGCAACGCTGATTTTTAGTGGCGCTTTTTAGAGGCGCCTTACCGCAGCTACGGATACGCATATTGCGGTTGCCCGGTTCGAGGGCGCGGAGGAAACCGTGTGGCTTTGCCGCAGCCGAGAGCTGAGAGCAGTTGGCTGAGAGCCATTGTGTGCGCAAGCGCACGGATTTAGTTGCGCATTGAGGCTGATGCCGATACAGTTCTTGCGTCAGCCCGACCGGGAACGACAGCACAGACCATAAGGAAAGGGTGGCCTTTGGCCGCCCTTTTGATTTTTATTTTAATGCCGGCTAAGCCGGAGCATGCGGAACGGGCAAGCCCGTTCCCTACATGATTGCGGTGCAAAATTCATCAGCGCACTTGCGTTACGCGAGGCAATTACGGTTTTCTCCATTGTTTCGAACCGGGTTCACGCAAAAACCGTATCGGTAGGTGCCTCAATTCGCCACTAAAAAACCTTGACGAAAGTGGGGTTTTGGTGCATTATATAATGTAAGTATTTATTACTGAAAGGATCGGAACATGCTTTTTGCGATCATTGCCGCGGTGATACTCATTGCGGATCAGTGGCTGAAATATTGGGTCACGGTAAATATAACGCTCTCGACCGGCTCGCAGGAGCTGATCCCGGGCGTGGTGAAGCTTGTTAATATCCACAACTCCGGCGCGGCGTTCGGCCTGCTTGACAATGTTGACTATGCGCGCTGGATATTCCTCGCGGTGACGGCGGTGTTCGTCGTTGTGATCGCCGTGCTGCTGGTCAAGCGCGTTTTCGACTCGCGCTTTGCGGTGTGGTGCGAAGTGCTGTTTCTCACCGGTGCGCTCGGCAACTGCATCGACCGTGTTTTCCTCGGCTATGTTGTGGACATGTTCAAGCTCGAGTTTGTCAACTTCGCGGTGTTCAACATCGCCGACGCGGTTCTGGTCGTGTCGTGCCTGATGTTCGTGATATATGTTTTCTTCGGCTCGCGCGGCGACGATGACGAGGACGACGAGCCTATAAAGGTCCGGCCCATGCAGCGCAGCGCGACGGCAGACCCCGTTGACGATTTTGCCGACATTTTCGGCATAAGCACCAAGGCCGCCGAGCAGCCCAAGGAGGCTCAGCCGCTCAAGCCCGAGGAGAGCAAGCTTCCGCCGACGCACGATGCGTTCTGGGACGATTTCGGCCCTGCGCAGCGCACGGCCGCGCCGAAGCCTGCCGAAAAAGTGCCGGAGAAGCAGCCAAAGTCCGCGGCCGACACCGGCGAGGACTTCAGCGTTGAGGATATTCTGGCCGAGTTTAAGGATCTGTAATGGATTATTTGGACGATAACATCATAACGATAACAGCACAGGAGAGCGCCGAACGTATCGACGCTCTCCTTGCGCGCTGTGTGCCGGAGCTTACGCGCAGCGCCGCCGCGCGGCTGATCGAGGACGGAGCGGTGACTGTCGGCGGACGCACGGTCAGGAAAAACTACAAGTGCGCGCCCGGCGACGAGATAAGCCTTATCATGCCCGAGGCCGCCGACTGCGAGCTGAGGCCGCAGGACATTCCCATCGACGTCGTGTACGAGGATGACGATCTGCTGGTCGTCAACAAGGCGCGCGGCATGGTAGTCCACCCTGCCCCCGGTCACCCGGACGGCACGCTTGTGAATGCGCTGATGTTCCGCTGCGGCGACTCGCTGTCCGGCATCGGCGGCGAGAAGCGCCCCGGCATCGTCCACCGCATCGACAAGGACACATCGGGACTGCTGATAGTCGCGAAAAACGATTTTGCGCATCTGGCGCTGTCGGCTCAGCTTGCCGACCGCAGCCTGTCGCGCGTGTACGAGGCCGTCGTGCGCGGCGGCATGCGCGAGGATTCGGGCACGGTTAACGCGCCCATCGGCCGGCATCCGACCGACCGCAAGAAAATGGCCGTCACGCAGAAGGGCTCGCGCAGCGCGGTCACGCACTGGGAGGTCATCGCGCGCTATCGCGGCTACACGCACATCCGCTGCCGGCTCGAGACCGGCCGCACGCATCAGATCCGCGTCCACATGGCGCACATCGGGCATCCCCTGCTCGGCGACGCGCTTTACGGCGCGCCCTCGCCCGATAAGGGGCTTAGCGGCCAGTGTCTGCACGCGCGCGAGCTGAAATTCATCCATCCGCGCACCGGCGAGCATGTCGTCGTCTCCACCGATCTGCCCGAGTACTTCACATCCATCCTCCACCGCCTTTGTTTAGAGGCGAATTGACGCAGTCACCAATACGGTGATTGCCGGTACCCGGTTCGAAATATTGGCGAAAACCGTGACTGCTACGCAACCCGGTAGTACAAGCTGAGTTTTTTGCCGCACCACCTTTTGTCTTCCCCTTGAGGGGAAGGCAAAAAAGAGGGGCGGTCTGCGACCGCCCCAATGAATAATGAATGATGAATAGTGAATATTGAATAATTATGGTGTGCAGCCTTTGGCTGCACTTTTTTAATAGCGCCTTTGCGCTGTTGCCGATACGGTTGCTGCGTCAGCCCGACCGGTGAGTGCAGGTAAAACCGTGACACACGGAACGGGCAAGCCCGTTCCCTACAGGGGGTGCGGTGCAAAACTCAGCAACGCACTACCGGGTTGCGTAGCAGTCACGGTTTTTGCCAATGTCTCGACACCGGGCGACCGCAATATGCGTATCCGTAGGTGCCGTAATTCGCCTCTAAAAATGCGCCTCTAAAAAAGCTTTCTGTATTCCGTCGGCAAGCTGCCGACGGATTTTTTAAACTCTGCGGAGAATTTGCTCTGATTTTCGTAGCCCACGCGCTCGGCGATCTCGGCAATGCTCAGCCCCGTTTCGCGCAGAAGCTTTGAGGCAAGCTCCATGCGGTGCTCTTTTATGTGCGCGGCAAGCGACTTGCCATAGACGGCCTTGAACATCTCCTTGAGCGAGGACGGATTTATCAAAAATCTCCGCGACAGCTCCTCGATCGTGTAGCGCCGGTCGAGATTTTCCGTCAGAAGATCGTGCACGCGGCGTATGGTGTCAAGCTGCTCGGCGGAGTATCTGCCCTCGCCGCCGGTTGCGGCGTCAAGCTCCGGCAGCTCCGGTACGCTTTGAATATCGCCGTCGTGCTCTTCGGGGCAGGATATCTCCATCGTCTTTTCTATCATAATATGCAATAGCCTCACCTGCTCGGTCGCAGCGGCCTTGTAGTAGACCTCCTTGCCGTCGCGGCGGCTGACTATAAGTCCCGAATCCCTGAGCTGGCGCAGATGATGCGACACGGCCGGGCTTGTCATGCCCGTCAGCAGTGATATATTGACAACGCACTGCTCGCAGTGGCACAAAAGCCAGAATATCCTCACGCGGCTTGAATCGGCAAGCAGCTTGAATATGTCCGACACCGTGCGGAAGCTCTCGGTTTTCGCGACGTTATCGCGCAGATGCTCGCTTATCTCCGCGCCGTGATCGTGCAGAACAGCTTCGTTTTCCATCGTCGTTACTCCATTCGGAAATGATTTAAGCCCATTTGGAAGTTCATTGCCGCGCGGCATTGACTTTTCGGCTCGGACTTATTATACTGCAAGCATAACGATTAAACAACTACTTAATTGTTGAATTAAATTGTATAGGAGAAATCATCATGAAAAAGACCTACAAGATCGAAGTAGACTGCGCAAACTGTGCAAATCTCATGGAAGAGGCAGCCGGCAAGACCGAGGGCGTCGAGAAGGCCGCAGTCAATTTCATGACCCAGAAGATGACCCTTGAGTTTGCAGAGGGCGCGGACATTGACGCCGTTATGAAGAACGTCGTCAAAAACTGCAAAAAGGTCGAGGACGACTGCGAGATCTATCTCTAATTCGAAAACGCCCCTTCGAGGGCGTTTTTAAATCGGTATGAGGATGAAAATTTATGAATAAAAAGCAGAAAAAAGTGCTCGTGCGAATATTGATCACAGCGGCGCTGCTCGCACTGCTGAATCTGGTGCAGCTTCCGGAGATACCGGCAATGATCCTGTATCTTGCGGCATATCTCATTATAGGCTATGATATTTTACGCAAGGCCGGCAAGGGCATTTTAAACGGCCGCGTTTTCGACGAGAACTTCCTGATGGCCGTTGCCACGATCGGCGCGGTCGCGCTTGCGATCATAAGCGGCAGCGGCGACTTCAACGAGGCGGTGCTGGTAATGCTGTTTTACCAGGTCGGCGAGCTGTTCCAGAGCTACGCCGTCGGCAAAAGCCGCCGCAGCATAGCCTCGCTGATGGACATCCGCCCGGACTACGCGAATATCGAGGTTGACGGAAAGCTCGAGCAGGTCGATCCCGACGAGGTCGAGGCCGGCAGCGTCATAGTCGTGCAGCCGGGCGAAAAGGTGCCGATCGACGGCGTTGTCATCTCCGGCAGCTCGACCGTAAACACCAGCGCCCTTACCGGCGAGAGCCTGCCGCGCGACATTGCCGAGGGCGACGAGATCATAAGCGGCTGCATAAACCTCAGCGGACTTATCCGCGTGCGCACGACAAAGCCCTTCGGCGAATCGACCGTGTCGAAGATACTGGAGCTTGTTGAAAGCTCCGGCTCGCGCAAGTCGCGCTCGGAGCAGTTTATCTCGCGCTTTGCAAGGGTCTACACCCCCATCGTGTGCTACTCGGCGCTTGCGCTTGCGATACTGCCGCCGCTTGTGCGCATCGTGTTCATGGGTCTGGGCGGCGACTGGACCGACTGGATCTATCGCGCGCTGACCTTCCTCATCATAAGCTGCCCCTGCGCGCTGGTGATCAGCATTCCGCTGAGCTTTTTCGCGGGTCTGGGCGGCGCGAGCAGCGAGGGCGTTCTGATAAAAGGCTCGAACTATCTTGAGGCTCTGGCGCAGACAAAGACCGTTGTTTTCGACAAGACCGGCACGCTCACGCGCGGCGTTTTCGAGGTCAGCGGCATCCATCACTGCCCCATAGAGGACGAAAAGCTGCTTGAATACGCGGCCCTTGCCGAGTGCGCCTCCTCGCACCCGATCAGCAAAAGCCTGCGCGAGGCTTACGGCAGGGAGCTTGACCGCAGCCGAGTGAGCGATATCGAGGAGATAAGCGGCAACGGCGTTGTCGCAAAGGTCGACGGCCGCACGATAGCCGCCGGCAATGACCGTCTGATGCAGCGCCTCGGCATCAAGCACACACCCTGCCGCAGCGTCGGAACGATCGTGCATGTTGCCATCGACGGCGTTTACTCGGGCCACATCGTCATCTCCGACGTTGTAAAGCCCAGCTCCGCACAGGCGATAGCCGAGCTTAAAAAACAGGGCGTCGGCAAGACAGTCATGCTCACGGGCGACGCAAAGGTGGTTGCCGAAAAGGTCGCAGCCGACCTCGGCGTTGACGAGGTACACAGTCAGCTCCTGCCCGGCGACAAGGTCAGCGAGGTCGAGCGTCTGCTCGGCGAGACCACCGGCAAGGCAAAGCTTGCCTTCGTCGGCGACGGCATAAACGACGCCCCCGTGCTCTCGCGCGCCGACATCGGCATCGCGATGGGCGCAATGGGCTCGGACGCCGCCATCGAGGCAGCAGACGTTGTGCTCATGGACGACGATCCGCTGAAGATATCCAGAGCGATAAAAATTTCGCGCAAGTGCATCCGCATCGTGTACGAAAACATCGTTTTCGCCCTCGGCGTGAAGTTTGCCTGCCTGCTGCTGGGCGCGCTCGGCATAGCCGACATGGGCGCGGCTATCTTCGCCGACGTCGGCGTAATGGTCATCGCCGTGCTCAACGCAATGCGCGCGCTGCACTGCTCGAAATAAACATTCGGAGCGGATTTTTTATGTTCTACATGTCATTTATGAAGCTTTTCCTGCGCGGAGCGGAATATAGCTGACGGTTTTAAGCTTTCTGTACGATATCTGTACGGCAAGCTGAAATTTTCGCGTTTTTCTTTGGCTTTAGTAACTAAAATCACTGTTATACAATTTCGGGTCGCTGTCCTGATTTCAGGCATGCGGCCCGATTTGCCTATTTAATTGCCCGGATCGTCAGACTAACATCATAATCAAACAACGAACAGTGCAGGATACCCTGCACGCATGGAGGAATGACAATATGAACAAGAAATTTGCAAAAACGCTTGCAATGGTTCTGGTCATTGCAATGCTTCTGTCCCTCGGCTCGTTCGCCTTTGCGGACGCGGACACAACGTCAGCCGACGACGGCAACGATTACCCGATCGTGCTCGTCCACGGTCTGTTCGGCTGGGGCGGAACGGAGATCGCGAACCTTAACTACTGGGGCGGCTTTTCCAGCCTTCAGCAGATGCTCACCGACGCAGGCTACGAGGTCTACACCCCGTCGATAGGCCCCGTTGCGAGCAACTGGGACAGAGCCTGCGAGCTGTACGCCTACCTCGTCGGCGGCACGGTCGATTACGGCCAGTACCACTCGTCGCAGAACGGACACAGCCGCTACGGCCGCACCTTCAAGGGCGTTCTGCCCGAGCTTAACGACGCCGACAGCACGCTGAAGATCCACCTTGTCGGCCACAGCATGGGCGGCGAGACGATACGCATGCTCGCGCAGCTTCTTGAAAACGGCGATGCCGACGAGATGCGCGCAACGACCGACGGCAGCATCAGCAAGCTCTTCACCGGCACCTGCCGCCACTGGATAGAGAGCATCACCACCCTCTGCACTCCGCACGACGGCAGCCAGTATGACGGTAAGGTCTACAACGAGGAGGAGCCGCTCGTTCACCGCTTCGTGGCCGCTCTTTCCGCAGCAACGGGCATGAACATAAACGAGGAAAACCTCGGCCTTGATTTCAAGCTCGACCAGTGGGGTCTTACCCGTGAGCCGGGCGAGAGCTACGAAAGCTACATTCACCGCGTTGAAAACAGCAACCTGTGGAAGGGCGACGTGAAGGATCTGAGCGTTTACGACCTGTCCCCGGACGGCGCGGCGGTGCTCAACTCCTACGCCAAGGCGCAGGATGATATCTACTACTTCTCCGTCGCATGCTCGGACACCTACCGCAGCGCGGTTTATCCGCACCACTACCTGCCCTACAGCAACATAAATCCGCTCATGAAAAAGAGCGCGACCTACATGGGCAGCTACAAAAACTACGCCGCCGGCCACGTCAAGATTGACGAGAGCTGGTGGGAAAACGACGGCATCGTCAGCGTGCGCTCGGCGCAGTATCCGCACGAGGGTTCTTCTGATCGCTATAACCTCAATTACGGCACCGAAAACGGCGTTATGACCTTCAAGGACGTCACCGAGAAAGGCGTTTGGAACTACATTGAGAAGATCGAACGTACCGATCACATCAACATGGTCGGCCAGATCACAAACACGAAGTATCTCCAGGGCAAATTCTTCGAGATGGCCGCAATGCTTGCAAGCATCCCTGCCGACGGCAGCACGCCCGATGTTCCTGCAAGCGTTCCCTTTGTCGATATCGTAAACGACAGCTTTTATTACGACGCAGTCGTTTGGGGCTATAACAACGGCATCGTAAACGGCGTTGACTCTACGCACTTTGCGCCCGACGCAAGCTGCACCCGCGCGCAGGTCGTGACCTTCCTCTGGCGCGCGGCCGGCAGCCCGGAGCCTGAGTCGATGAGCACTCCGTTTACCGACGTAAAGTCCGGCAGCTTCTACGAAAAGGCCGCCGCATGGGCCTATGAAAACGGCATCGTCAAGGGCACAACGGAAACAACGTTCGCGCCGAACGCAACGGTAACGCGCGCTCAGTTTGTCACCTTCCTGTGGCGCTATGAGGACTGCCCCTCGTCGAGCATCGCAAATCCGTTTTCCGATGTTTCCGAAAGCTCGGTATATGCTCCGGCGATACTCTGGGCAGCCGAAAACGGCGTGACCGTCGGCACCGGAAACGGCACCTTTGTTCCCAACGGCGCATGCACGCGCGCCCACGTCGTAACCTTCCTTTACCGCGACCTGGCAAAGTGAAGAACGATTTAAGCATAAAAAATCTCTCCCGACCGGGAGAGATTTTTTCATATTTCGCTCGATTTGTGGATACCGGTGACGGAGAACTCGACCCATTCGGCGACGTTTGTCGCATGGTCGCCGATGCGCTCGAAGTATTTTGCTATCATCAGAAGATCCAGCGCGTACTCCGCGTCGCCGCTGCCGGAGCGGATCATTTCGATAAGCGCGGTTTTCATGCTCAAAAAGCAATCGTCAACCACGTCGTCGTGCTCGATGACGCTTCTTGCAAGGGCAAGGTCGCGCTTATTATACGCCTCGATGCTGTCGGTGACCATGCCGATGGCGGCCTCGGCCATGGGGCGCATGGCGGCACACTCGCTGCCGGTCTTGCCGCCGAGATGCGGAATTATCTCGGCAATATCGCCTGCCTGATCGCCGATGCGCTCAAGGTCGGTTATCATTTTAAGCGCGGCCGATATCTGCCGCAGGTCGCGCGCCACGGGCTGCTGCTGGAGCAGGAGCCGCAGGCACAGCGCTTCTATATCGCGCTCGTACCGGTCGATCTCAAGGTCAAGCGGCGCGAGCTTTTTTGCAAGCTCCGAGTCGCCCGAGAGCAGCGCCTTTGCCGAGTTTGCTATAGCCTCCTCGCACATTGCGCCCATAAGCGTGAGCTTTTCGCCAAGCTCCTTGAGCTGGGCATCGAATTTGCTTCTCATCAGCCGAACCTCCCTGTTATATAGTCCTCGGTGCGCTTATCCGAAGGCACGGAGAACAGCTTTTCGGTGTTATCATACTCAATAAGATCGCCGAGCAGGAAAAACGCGGTGCTGTCGGAGATGCGCAGCGCCTGCTGCATGTTGTGAGTTACGATAACGATGGTGTAGTTTTTCTTAAGCTCCGTTGCAAGCTCCTCGATCTTCGAGGTCGAGATGGGGTCGAGGGCGCTGGTCGGCTCGTCCATGAGCAGCACGTCCGGCTCGACGGCAAGTGCGCGCGCGATGCAAAGGCGCTGCTGCTGGCCGCCCGACAGGCCGAGGGCGGATTTTTTCAGTCTGTCCTTTACCTCATCCCAGATCGCCGCACCCTGAAGCGAGCGCTCGACGATCTCGTCAAGCTCGGACTTTTTGCGCACGCCGTGCGTGCGCGGCCCGTAGGCGACGTTGTCGTAAATGCTCATGGGAAAGGGGTTGGGCTTCTGGAACACCATGCCGATGCAGCGCCTGAGCTCGTTTACGTCCGTTCCCGGAGCGTAGATGTTCTTCTCTTTATACTTTACCTCGCCGGTGATCTTCACGTCCGGCACGAGGTCGTTCATGCGGTCGAGCGTTTTTAAAAACGTCGATTTGCCGCAGCCGGAGGGGCCGATGAGCGCGGTTATGCTCTTTTCGGGTATCTCCATGTTTATGTTTTTAAGCGCCCGGGTCCGGCCGTACCACAGGCACAGATCGTTTACGCTGATTATGCTGCTCATATGCTTCTCCTCTTCTGATAGTATCTGCCGACAAGCGTTGCGACAAGGTTTATGATAACGGTCAGCGCCATGAGTATCGCCGCAATGGCAAAGGCTACGTCAAAATCGCCCTGCTCCTTGGCGTAGACATACAGCGAAACGGTGAGCGTAGCTCCCGCGCCGGACAGGCCGTCAACGAAAATGTTATAGATATTGTGCGCAAAGCCCGCGGTGAACAGCAGCGCTGCCGATTCGCCCAGAATGCGGCCGACGGCGAGGATGCAGCCGGTAATTATGCCGTCCACGCAGCCGGGGAAAACGACGGTGCGGATAACGCGCCACTTGCCGGCTCCGAGGCCGAACGCGCCCTCGCGCAGGCTCTGCGGAACGGTTTTGAGGCTTTCCTGAGTCGTGCGCATAACGGTCGGCAGGTTCATGATGACAAGCGTCATAGCGCCGGCCTGCAAAGATGTCTGGAAGCCGAGGAAATTGCAGAAAAACAGCATGCCGACAAGGCCGTAGATGATGCTCGGAATGCCCGAGAGCGTCTCGGCGGCGTATTCGATAGCGCCGACGATGCGGTGGCTGCTCGCGTATTCCGTGAGATATATCGCAGCGCCCACGCCCAGCGGCAGCACCCACACGAGCGTTCCGAGGACGATATACAGCGTGTTGAGTATATCCGGCAGAATGCCGACGGAGTCCGCGAGGTAGCTCGGCTTTGTCGAGAGAAACTCCCACGATATATTCGGAATGCCCCTAATGAGCACATATGCTATTAAAAACAGCACCAGCGCCTCCGTCAGAGCCGCGCACAGCCCCGAAAGGCCGCGCATAACGATCCCGTAAGCCCTGCGCTTTGCTTTTACGTTTTTATTATCCATTCGATTTATCCCTCTTCAAAAGGAAGTTGAGCGTTGCGTTTATGAGCATGATAAACAAAAACAGCACGAGCGCGATCGAGAAAAGCGCCTGACGCTGGAGGCCCGAGGAATAGCTCATCTCGCTTGCAACGGCCGTTGTGAGAAATCTTACGCTCTGGAAAAGCTCCGGCATGTTCGGCGCGTTGCCGGATACCATCATAACGGCCATCGCTTCGTCGATGGCGCGGCCCACGCCGAGGACGACCGCCGCGGCAATGCCGCTTTTCGCCGCCGGAACGGACACGCGGAAATACGTTTCCGTCGGCGTTGCGCCGAGGGCAAGCGACGCATCCTCGTACTCCTTTGGAACGGCCTCGAGCGAGGTCATGGAGACCTTGATTATCGACGGCAGGATCATGATGGCAAGCACGATCATCGCCGCCAGAAGGCTTGCGCCGTCGGGAACGTTAAACACCTTGCGTATGCCCGGAACGAGCACCATCATGCCCACAAGGCCGTAAACGACCGAGGGGATGCCTGCAAGCAGCGACACCGCCTCAACGACCACCGCGCACACGCGCTTATCGGCCATTTTCGCAAGATACACCGCCGCCATAAATCCCACCGGCACACCGAGGACAATGGCTCCGGCGGTGCCGTAGACGCTCGTGAGGATAAACGGCAGGATGCCGTAGCTCGGCTCGGCGGCGGTCGAGGCCCACTTTTTGCCCAGCAGGAAGTCAGGAATACCGATCTCCTTTATCGCCGGAATGCCCGAAACGATGAGGTAGACCGTTATCAGCAAAACGCTCGCCACCGTCACAAGCCCGAGGACAAGGAATATGCCGTGGACTATATTTTCAATGAGATTTTTCGTTTTTAGTTTCATATGAACAACATCCTACACATACAAAAAATAAGCCGACGTAAACCGAACCGCTGCCGGTTTTCGTCGGCTTAATTAATTACTTGGACACAGGGACTGCGCCTGCTGCGGAGATGACGTCTGCTGCCGCTGCGCTTGTTGCGTAGTCAAAGAACTTCTGAGCTGCTGCGGAAAGCTCGGTGCCGTCCTTGGTCACCAGAACGAAGGGGCGCTGCACTGCGTAGCTGCCGTCGGAAACGGTGGCCTCGGTGGGAGCGACTCCGCCGACGGAGAGCGCCTTGACGGTGTCCTTAACGGATGCCAGGGAAGCGTAGCCGATGGCGTTGGGGTTGCCTGCAACGGTGGTGATCACGTCGCCGGTGCTGGTCAGCTCCTGACGGTACTTGCATGCGTCCTTGGTGTCGGTGATGCTCTCAAAGCCGTCACGGGTGCCGGAGCCTGCCTCGCGGCCGATGAGAACGATCTCTGCGTCGTCGCCGCCGACGTCCTTCCAGCTGTCTCTTATACACATCTGACGCTGCCGACGATC
>ENA-OYXV01000616-OYXV01000616.1-human-gut-metagenome-genome-assembly--contig:-NODE-616-length-22052-cov-4.670137_pt1 | contig 22052 bp, 21 predicted proteins | sample MGYA00244846_ERZ653424 | MGnify/ENA primary metagenome ERZ653424 (study PRJEB26926, sample SAMN06165108) | human gut metagenome | biome: ENVO:00009003; feature: ENVO:2100002; material: ENVO:00002003...
CGGAGATGTGTATAAGAGACAGGATTCTTCATGTTCAGACTGGCAACACTATACTCTTGACATCTTCCTCGCCCACCGGGAAAATCCGCTGACCCATTTTCATCCCTTATATGGGAAGATAAAGATTCTTTTTGCAGTGGTATCAGAAGCGATTTCGCCAAACTCAGTTTTGATTTTTACAAGTGGACGAACCACGACTTCGTCCCAGTCCCAATCCCACAAATCGGACTTATATTCTTGGAAATCTTCCTCACTCCGCGAGCCATCCTGATTAAAGTCTTTTCTCAGAAAATCCTCCGTTAGCGGATCGATAACTTCACATGGAAGCAGCACATCATCGATGATGGCGAGGACACGTTGGCCGGGGATATATCCGCAATCTGCCTGTTTGCCTCCATCGTCGGGCTTATGTCCGCCTTCAGTATATTCCGAGTGTTCTGTGAAGTCCGGATTATAAACAACATACAGAAATGGAGCCATATCTTCATCCGATTCTATAGAATAGCCAAGTAACCGCTTTGGCGCATACACAACGTGATGCAGAGCAGAATCTGCGTCATCCCACCACAAGAATTCACCGAGAAATTTTTTATCGACCGTCCACCACTGTAAGTTTTCAGGATTATCGATGACCTCATAAGAATTGTCTGGAGTCTGAAATGCAATAACAAAGGCTGTAGTCGTGTCGAACCCCGGATCTCGGATAGCTGAAAAGGATTCACCATCTTCAAGCAAAATCACCGGCCATTTCTCGCAGAACATGTCGGCAAAATGGCGTGGATTGTCAGTATGTATCGAAATTATCGCTTTCGGCGTCAACATATCCAAAAGACTGTCAAGACTTGCCATATCGCAATGCCCGCTGTCGAACTTTTTTTGAAGTTCATGCTCCGACTTTATGGTTGCCGCAGGACGATTGACATTCGTAGCCTCACATACCACATAATCGACCCTGCCTACATACTTTTCAATTAGCTGCGGCAGCTTGCCGCTTCTGAAACCATGCACGCAAAAATTCCCGGTGTGGAACACCTTCAGGTTCTCTGCATCTATACAAAATGCGTATGCGTCAAAAGCATAATGGTCGACAATAATCGGCATAATACAGAACTCACCAAAAGAAAATTGTTCGCCCGGGACAAAAGTCTTTACAAAGCCAAGATGCTCAGCCATCGAACGAGATTCCTCATTTCCCGGATTCAAATTATCCAAAAGTTCCTGTGCAATCTCATTGGAAATCCCGCCCACAAATATAGGCAATTCGGGAGCTAAATCAGCAATTTTGCCAATATGATTGCCGTGATAGTGAGTTATCAGCAACGCGCTTTTGCTTAGATCTCCGCAGGTCAGGCCGTCTATTTCAAGAGCATTATTAAACACCGGCTCGCCTGACAACTGCTCGCCACAATCAACGAACAGCTTCCAGCCGTTTGATTCATACTCGGTGACGCATCCGCCAATCCGGTCATTGCCGCGATAAACCGTAATCTTCATTCCTTCAATTTTAGATTTGTGGAAACTTTAATAAATGCCGATAGCAAATTTAGGCACCGGCTGTTAAGCTCAGGAAACAGCACAAAACGCTTGTCAACTTCGCTTTCTGAACCAAGCTCGGCAAACCACCATTCTACTCCATTACTATATTTCTCTTCCATAATTTCAATGCAAATATATCCGACAAGTGTCTCAATTTGTGATACAATACAAAATTTTCGATATTTTTATTCCTGTATCGCAAAATGCGCCATGCCTGCTTTACTTTTGTCGAAGGAAAGTCAGACATTATATGTGCAGAATGGTTGCGTAGCGGTTGTCTAACTTTCCGACATAAATCATAAACCCACAAAATATGAAGACATTAGAAGGATATGAACTGACAATATCTTCTGTGGTTGAATTTCCACCACCCACTGAAGAACCCGCTGAAGCTCGTCTAAAAACGCAAGAGAGCACTCACCCCAATTATTAACCCGAAAAATTTTACAAATCATGAATTTGATAGATATGTCCCGGGAAGAAAGGTATGCCATGATGCGCAAACGTCATTCCTTTCTAAATTTGATGGTGAAGTCCTATACTTCACTGGAGGAGTTTGCCAAAGAAAAAGATGAATGGTTTGCCATATTGGGAGTAGAACTGACTCTTGGCACAGATTCTATTTCTCTGTATATGCAGCTCGACTACGATGAATATGAAACATATTAATGACGGCCAATTAACGGTCAGCGAAGTTGTATCTTGGCAAGATCCTTATTGCTTTAATGATGATATTAATATTTTCACTGAAGAATCGGTTGATGAAGAGGAAATTCTGACCTCAATTCATACAGCTCAATGAGGATGTATCGCTAAATGCGACATGTTTTGATTATCTTTGCGATGAATAACCCCCTTGGCGCTTTGCCATGACAAAGAAAACTTAAACAAATATGAACCAACTGCAAAAATACACCTGGTTGATCGACACAATCCGTCGCGCCGGGAAGATTTCCCACAAGGATTTGTCCAACAAATGGGAACGCTGCAAGGATCTGAGCGACTGCAGGCCGCTTCACCGTGCCACATTCAACCGCTGGCGTGATGCGATATACGAGCAATTCGGAATTATGATTGACTGTCAGAAAGTTGGCGGATACCTCTACTATATAGCCAACCCGGAGGATATCGACGAGGACAAGCTCAACAAGTGGATGCTCGACTCGTTTGCCGTCGGCAATGCCATCGGAGAGAATCTCTCGCTGAAGGGGCGCATCCTTGTTGATGAGATACCTTCGGGACGCGACCATCTTACCACAATCCTTGAAGCTATGAAGGAGAACCGTATTGTGGAAATCGCCTACCGTCCGTTCAAACGATCGCACAGCTATACATTCACAATCGAGCCATATTGTGTCAAATTGTTTGAAAACCGTTGGTATGTGCTCGGCCGCAACAATCGTGGCGAGATTAAAATCTACGGGCTTGACCGGCTGGAAGAAACGCGAGCCACAGACGCGACATTCAAGCTTCCGAAAAATTTTGACGCAGCCGAATTCTTCGCCACATATTTTGGAGTCGTCATAGGCGACGGAACAAAGCCCGAACGGATAGTGATTCGCGCAAACGAAGACCATAAACATTATCTCCGCTCGTTGCCATTACATTCCAGCCAGCGCGAAATCGAGGACTACGGCGAATATGCCGACTTTGAGCTGTTTCTCGCTCCGACTTATGATTTCGTTATGAAACTTCTACAAGTCGGCTCGATGATTGAGGTTATAAGTCCGGCATCACTCCGCAAGACGATGAAAGGTTGGATTTCGGAAATGTATGAACTATATAGAAATGTATGACGATGCAGCCTGTGCAGTGTCGGCGTTATGATAGCACACGGAGAACAAAATCAGATTCTGTCACCAAATCCGATACAACAGGAGTATAACTTTGCAGAGTAACTATAATCAACTACGACCCAATTAATCACACACATGACAGTAAAAGAATTATATTCGGTTGCAAAGATAATCATAATGTATGAAAACCATTTTCACACATTCGCTTTTTTTGTGATTTAGAGCAAGACAACCTATTTCAGTTCACATTCCCGCCTTTTAACAGCCGAAATTTTTGCAAAATGAGCGAAACCACTTCATCGCGAGGTCGCCCAATTTTGACTATGTAATCGATTTATCACTTTACTCAATGAAACATATTAGGTAGACGCATTGATTACGATGATACGGTTGCCCTTTGTTGCGAAGATAGGCCCAAATATCGAATACACGCTGGAAGGTTTCGCTGTCACGCCTTATTTCCAATAGAGAACCAAGATGAAGCAGCCCGTAATTCTTATTAAGTGAAAATATGTTACTGCTACAAAATCAACTGATTGTATAAAATAAGAAAGAGATGTCTCACGACATCTCTTTCCGTTTAAACCTTTATCTTAATCTAATACTATGAAAAACACACATACAAATGTACGCATTTTTCCACATACGTTCAAAATATTTCACCTATGTTTAACATATTTTTTGGTAAAAATAGTTCACTGCGATGTCAGATTGCCACTATTTAACATTTATCAACCTATGTGTGTTGTTATATAATATGAGCATGTGAGCAAATATTTCAGATTTGCCGCCTAATGCTTAACTTTGTAACGAAAAAAACATCATAACCGAAATGAAACTATCGCTCATACTCGACAACATCGCATCACGACTCGGCATAGCCGAACTCAATCCCATGCAAAAGCGCGTGATGGAATCAACATCGGCCAACACCCTGCTGCTGTCGCCCACAGGGTCGGGCAAAACGATTGCATTCACGATAGCAATGCTGCGAGCGCTCGGCAAGCCGTCGGGCGAGGTCAAGGCCGTGGTAATTGCTCCGTCGCGAGAGCTGGTGATGCAGATTTACCGGGTAGTGCGAGAAATAGCCACAGGCTACAAGACGGTGGCACTCTATGGTGGTCACCCCATGGCCGATGAGAAAAACTCGCTTACCCCGGCTCCCGACATAACCGTAGCGACTCCGGGTCGACTGCTCGACCACATCAACCGCAAGCATGTCGACCTCTATACGACGAAAGTGCTTGTGCTCGACGAGTATGACAAATCACTTGAACTGGGATTCCACGACGAGATGCGCAAGGTTATACGCACGATGCCCAATCTGTCGCGCATCATCCTCACATCGGCTACCCGGCTTGTCGACATGCCCGACTTCTTGAAGATGTCGTCGCCTGAAGTTATCGACTTCCTGGAACAGGGTCAAAAACCGAGAGAACGCACCGCCATCGTTGAAGTAGAGAGCCCGGCACGCGACAAAATCGACACTCTCATCGACCTGCTTAAGTCGCTCAACAACGGCAAAGTCATCATCTTTGTAAACCACCGTGAAAGCGCCGTGAGAGTATTCGACCACCTGAAGAAATCCGGACTGCCCGTGGGGCTGTATCACGGCGCTCTCGACCAGCCCGACCGCGAGAAGGCTATCGACCTGCTAAACAACGGCACGACACCGATACTCGTGTCGACCGACCTCGGCGCACGCGGCCTCGACATCGACTCGGTACACTCGATAATACACTACCACCTGCCGCTTACCGAGGAAACGTGGACTCACCGCAACGGACGCACGGCGCGTGTCGACGCATCGGGCACAGTATATGTCATCACTTCCGAAGCCGATAATCTGCCCGAATACATCACATTCGATCGCAGCTATTCGCCTACAGGCTCCTCGACCGACCCCATAAAGACTTCGACAGCCACAATATACTTCAACGCAGGCAAAAAGGAGAAAATATCGCGCGGCGACATAGCCGGATTCCTCATCAAGCAGGGAGGCATGAAGCCCGAGTCGATAGGCCGCATAATCGTCAAGGATCACAGCGCGCTTGCCGCAGTACCTGCAGACGAAGCCGCCACGCTCCTGTCGCGCATCGCCTCCGAAAAGCTCAAAGGCAAGCGCGTCCGCACCTCCCTACTCCGCTAACCCCGCAATACCCCCGCAATTCAATTCCCCCGACTCACCGAAAGTCGAGGGCATCCAACCATACAAACAGCGGATTTCTTCTTTTGGACGGCACCTATCGGGAGAGAATGGCGAGGGGTAAATGCGGAGGGGCAGTGGCGAGGGAGATGGTTATTGGGGACCGAAGAGCTGCTCGAGGACCCATTGTGAGGCTTTGCGGTTGTTTTCAGGATAGTTAAAGTGGGCGTTGGTGTAGGTAACCGATACGGTTTTCGGTGATTTAACTTCGTTGAGCATACTGTTGATAGATGTAGGCGAACAGGTGTCGTCATTATAGCCATAATCACAGTATAGCGGCACATTGAGAATCCGGGCAAAGTTGACTACATCGTAGTAGGGCAACGTTGAAAGCACCGAGGGCACATCGGATTCGGCAAACTTAGAGTCCATGAAGTATTTGGGCCATCCTCCGGCTCGACCATTAGCAAATCCCGTCAAGTCACAAAGTGCAGGATAATCGGCGCTTACATATTTCACTTTGTCATGAAGTGCGGCCGTAATGATGGATAGCGCCCCACCCTGGCTGCCGTCCATGGTCACAATAGTTTCACCGTCCCATTCAGGCAGTGAAGCAAGATAATCGACACAACGCACACATCCGGCATATACCTGCCTGAAATAGCAAGAGTCACGCGATGTCAATCCACGTTCCCAGTAGCCCCATATTTGAGGCGACGCAGAATCGATAAGGTCCTGCGAAGACTCAGGGCTCAGTCCGTGTATGTCGACATTAAGAACTATAACACCCTTTTTGGCAAAGTCGGGTTGCGGCCATCTTTTATAGGGACCGGCACCGGGAGGACAGAACATTGCCGGATGCTTCTTTCCGTCATTAGGCATTGAAAGGTACCCATAAAAATAACGTCCGCCCTCACCTACGGTCAATCGAATAAGATACACGCTGACTTCATCGGTAGAGTGCTTCTTTATATAGGTGAGCCGAGGGTCAAGATCCACTTTTCGGGCCGCTTCTATCTCATTATCCCAGAACTTTTTGAAATCCTTGGGCATCTTGGTGAATGACTTTATTCTGTCGGGCTCGAACGCCGCTTTCACTACATCGTCAAACTTTTGTCCCGCTACGGAAAAAGATAGATTGCACTCACGGAATCCCGGCTCGGTCATGTTGCCCATGTCGATTGTGGCGACACCATTGACAAATAGAGTCGAATCGCTCATCGCCGGAAGAAGCATCTCTTTTCCGGTGCAGTACTTCACCGTTACACCGTCCAACGGAATGCCCGCTTGATAAGCCTCAATCTTTATTTGGGGTTTCTCGCCCACTTTATAAGTGCGGTCATGACGGTCGAGCGTTATCAGATACTCCACATAGGGATGTCGCTGCGGTTGAAATTGTGCATTCAGGTTAAATGTAACGCACGACAGCATCACGTACACAATCAATGATGAAATGTAGTTGTATTTCATAATTCCAAAGAATAAAACTATTAATTAATCAAATGCAGCATCACATAGCAAGATGACTGAGCAAATGAGGATTTAACAAAGTTAACAGAATGCCGGCAATTATGCAAGCACGTACTCCCCATCGGGGTTATTTGCGGCCGAATGAGGCGGGGACCTTTATAAAGGCGGTAACTGCTATCGTGACGATGCAGCATCCCATCACCCACCAGAAGAAGTTGACATAACCCATCGTTTCCTGAAGCCATCCGGCAGCCATGCCGGGGAGCATCATGCCGAGAGCCATGAAACCGGTGCATATCGCATAGTGGGCCGTGCGGAACGGGCCTTCACTGAAGTAGATGAGATAGAGCATATAGGCCGTGAAGCCGAATCCGTAACCGAACTGCTCGATGAAGACACAGGCATTGATCGAGAGCATATCGGAGGGTTGTACGATGGCCAGATAACAGAATGTGCCGCATGTGAGCGAAATGCTCCACGCCATAGGCCAAATCCACTTCTTGAGGCCACCGTGGGCTGCCACGAAGCCGCCGATGATGCCTCCGAGCGTAAGTCCGATAATGCCTACGGTGCCGTAGACAAATCCCACCTCCGAAGTGGAGAGGCCAAGTCCTCCCGCCTCGCGTGAATCGAGCAGAAACGGATTGATGAGCTTGACAAGTTGCGCCTCGGGAAGTCGGTAGAGCAACATGAATGCAATAGCCACCCATGCCTGCTTCTTCTTGAAGAACGATGCAAATGTAGCCAGAAACTCACGCATGATGTTGCGTGCCGTAACGCCCGGAGCAGGACGGTCGATTGCAGGCCGAGGCAATATAACGCCGTGGTAGAGGCTTACAAGCAGGAAGAAAAGCGACAACGCAAGCATGACGGCCATCCACGCAAGCGGAATGTCGCCCGTGCGCTCCTCAATGACTCCGGCGAGCATAACGAGCAGTCCCTGCCCTACGATGGTCGCTATGCGGTAGAAAGTGCTGCGTATTCCCACGTAGAACGACTGCTGATGCTCGGTGAGTGCGAGCATATAGAATCCGTCGGCGGCAATGTCGTGGGTAGCGCTCATGAACGCCACGACCCAGAACACAGCCAATGTAGCCTGAAAGAAGCACGACAGCGGCAAAGTGAATGCAAGAGCACCCAACCCGATGCCAATAAAAAGCTCCATCGTCACCGTCCACCACCGCTTGGTACGTATAAGGTCGACAAGAGGGCTCCAAAAAGGTTTTATGACCCACGGCAGATAGAGCCATGAGGTGTAAAGGGCTATATCGGTGTTGCTTATCCCCATGCGCTTATACATGATGACCGAGAGTGTCATCACAGCCACATAGGGCAACGCCTGAGCAAAATAGAGTGTGGATATCCACATCCACGGCCACTTGGCCGCCCAATTAATAGATTGACCTGATTTCAGCATCTTTGAAGTAATGTGACAAAATTTGACGATAATTTAAGCCACGCTCACCCATCACGGCGGCCCCTATCTGACATAACCCCACTCCATGCCCCCATCCTGCGCCATGAAGACGGAATCCATGCAGGGTGCGCTCAACTACGAAAGCCGAGCTGTAGAGGTGACTGCGCGACAGCCACTTCCTTATTTCGAGCTCCTTGCCGACAATCATAGTACGCTTGGAGCCTACAATCTTCAACCGATAGATGCGTCCCGATGTGCCGCGTGCAAGCGGAACGAGGTCACGTATCTCACCGAAATCGATTCCCGACCGTTCTCGCACAATCGCCGACAGCTCATCGACATCGTAATCGACTGTCCAGCGGTAGAAGTCGACTGTTTCACGGTCGTAGTTGTTGAGCACCTGGGCAAGAATCGAATCGTCGACATCGGCGCAAAAAGCATCGGGACGACCGAGAATCCACTCACGGGCATTGGCCTCGACTGTCAGGTCGGGCAACGGGGCACCGTCAACAGCGTCACGCGCGGCCACGAGATAGTCATGCCGCCGTGGTTCCCAACAGTACTGAAACTCCTCAAACGCGCCTCCGCAACACTTGGAGAAGCGGGCATCGCACAGCTCGTCACCGTGCATAAGCACCTCGCCCCAAGTCGACAGAATGGCACTGCGAACCTGAGCGCGGCTCGCCCTTGTTATGCCCTGATAACGCTGGCAATGGTCGTCGGCACACACATCAAAGTCGACATGGTCGTCGTGGTCGTACCATTTTACACGCTCTTCGGGGGTGTCGAGCATGTCGACATGACCTGAAGCCGATGCCTTGTGACGAATCTGGGCCAAAACCCAGCTGCGCGATATAACGGCATGGGCCTTCAGCAATTCAAGCGACGCGTCGGCACTCATCTCCGACGAGATAACGCTCGTGAGATAGTCCTCGACAGGCACAATGTTCAAGGCCAAAGTGAGGTCGCCCGACTTTTTCAATTTAAGATTGCCAAGGAATGACTGATCCTCCTTGCGCTGCCAATGGAAGTCAACACCTATCGTGACATCCTTTAGAGTGAAATAGGAGTCGGAGGAAAGCGGACGGAACTCAGCGCCTTCGTCATCGGCCTCAAAAGGGCCGTGCAACTCATATTGTATTTCGGGTGCCGACATGATGCCGACATTGACCGACAGCTCATGTGACGCAAAGGCGACATCGTTGAATACAGAAGCCGCCAACGATGAGTCGACAGCATCGAAATCGGCCTCGGAAACGGTAATAAGAGTGCCGAACACATCAACGGCACCGGGGCTCACCTTGACGGTGTCGTAACACAGAGGACGATGCGCACGCCTCGGCACTACAACCGCCTCGATTGTCGAGGAGTCGACAGCACGCAGGGCTATGTTGACCATGGGCTCGTCACCGTAGGCCGACAAAGAGTCGAGCAACTCAGACAACGCTTCGTCTACACGCTCCTGCGAATCAATGAAGTAGTGACGCTTGAACGGATAACGCCTGTCAAGCGGCATATACTCCGACGGAACAGCCTGAAAGTGAAGATGATCGGGAGCCGACGCACCGCATTGCGGCCCGTTGTAGAACACCGTGTAGCCTTCAAGGTCACAGGCGAGCCTCAACATGTCGCCTACATGACCATTGACCGACTGCGGCTCATGACGACACGAGGCAATGGTGAGATGACCAGGAAATATAGGGAACGGATTGACCAGAATTTCATAGTTGCCCCATTGATGTACATGCTGACACTGTGGACGGTTGTCTCGGCACAGGAAGCAGGGACGCGCGGCAATGGATGCCTTGTCGACCTTGGCACCGGTGCTTACGACACGTGCAGGATTGAATTGAGCTCTCCACGGAACACCGTCGACCGTCACATCCTTGACCTTCACATCGCGCAGCGACATGGTGCGCAACCTCACCTCTTCCCAGTCACGCAGCTGATCCTCGACCAGCCGGTCAATATCGTCACGCTTCATGTCGGTCACGGTTAAGGTTAATGCGCGCCTCAAGCTCCCACGATCTCAGGGTGTCCTTATAGAGGTTGTTGGCGTTCAAGCGGTCGAGCGACAATGAGGCATCGGAATTTCCTTCCCACCTGCGGCACAGATAGAGCACATCGTAAATGCGTCCTATGCGGTATTCGCGTGAGACGGCAAGTCCCATCGCATAGTCCTCGCCGTAACAGGTGTCGGGGAACAGGATGTCACGCACAACCGGAGTGAAGAACGCGCGAGGCGCTCCAAGCCCATTGACACGCAAGGCATTGTTGCGCCCGTTAGCATCGGTCCATTCACGATGGTCGATAACGCCGGGCGGTATAGGATTCTTGTCGAAATCGGTCAACATGTAACTGCCCACCACCATAGCGCAGTTGCTGCGATAAAACTCGTCGACGATGCGCGTCAAGACCGAAGTGTCGCTGTAAACATCATCGCTGTCGAGCTGCACGGCAAACTTGCCGCATCGGCTGTCGGTCAAAGCACGGTTCCAGCATCCGCCAATACCGAGAGTGTCCGACTCGGGGACGATGTGAATCACGCGGTCGTCAGCAGCCGCAATCGACGCTACAACCTCGGTAGTTCCATCGGTGGAGTGATTGTCGACAACTATAACATTGAAGCGGAACCGCGCCTCCTGCGACAAAGCACTCTTGACGGCATCGGCCACGGTGCTGACACGATTGCGCACGGGGATAACCACCGAAGCTTCAACAGGCCAACTTCCGGAGAGGTCGACCTTGCGGAACTCGGGGGCAAGCCATGCGCCAACGGCCTTGAGATGCTCGGTACAGGCCTGCTCCATCTCGACCTGCACGGCTCGATTGCGCGGATCGACATAGTCAAACTGCGAACTGCCGCCGGCAACACCCTCAGAGGTGTAGAGCACCTCGGGGCAATGCATCACTTTCCCCTGACGCGACAGGGCAAGCCGCAGAGCATAGAACGCAGCATAGTCATAGTGACGCTGCACCGAGGCCAACGCGCTTTCAAGCGCACGAGAGTCAACGAGCATCAGATGCCCGAAATCAAAATCGTCACGAAGCACTCCGCCACGGCTGCAGTCGATGAGCCTATGCGGCGACAACAGCCCGTCGCGCCGCTCGTAGTAGTCAGAGTAGACAACCGATGCTCCGGTCATTCGCGCCACCTGACGCATACGATGCAGCGCATTGGCCGACGGATGCACCGTCACGCCGCGCCGCACAATGAATATATATTCGTCAACCTGCCCGACAAGAGGCATAATGGCCTCGGACGAGCACAAAAAATCCAATTCAATCATAATACGCAAATCTACGAAAAAATATTCATGATTCAGGCAGGAGCGAGGAGCTTTTCATAGGCCCGTCGCAGACCCGAATCGTAACACACCTCACCGCAATAGGTGAATCCGAGTTTATCGAATATGCGCAGCATGTAGAAATTGTCGTAATTGGTGTCGACCCTGAACGATGTCACGCCCATGTCGCGGGCAAGCGCCTCAACCGATGACATAAACCCGACGGCGACACCACGTCGCTTCACCTCATCGGCCACGGCAAGGCGATGAACGACAACATAAGGCACATCGGCCAGCCAACGACCGTCGAGCCTGTCATAGGCCGGCTCTCCGTCAAATACAACGGCTCCATAGGCGACAACGCCGTCACCATTGTCAAGAACATAACCATAACCCGAGGCGATGTCACGCTCGATGTCGGCAACCGCGGGATAACTCTCGCTCCACTGGTGCTTGCCCTCGCGATACATCTGTGCCTTGGCCTGATTGATGATAGTCCAGATGCGAGGGATGTCGGCCTCAACGGCAATTCTAAAAATCATACAAGAAGATTAAACAGTGAAGGGCGACCCTTACGAGCCGCCCTTCGTATTAAAATTGAGAGTTAAGATTCAATTAGTTGGCAAACATCGTGAAGATGTATTCGGGATTGGCAACCGAAGCACCGATGAGTCCATTATAGATGCAGCTTACAACACCTACAAGAATAATGCCTGCAACACAAATCCACATTGCAACACGCTCGGATGATGCCGAACGGAAGGCGGGGATGACACACTCCTGCTGATTGTTGATGAACATCGCCTTAACCACGAGCAAGTAGTAGTAGAGCGAGATGATGGTGTTGATCAACGCAATGAGCACAAGGATGTAGAGCGCCGGAGTTCCGGGAGCGACAGCCGAGGTGAAGATGAAGAACTTGCTGAAGAAACCGGCAAACGGAGGAATACCCGCAAGCGAGAACATGGCAAGCATCATCGTGAAGGCAAGCTTGGGATTGGTGCTGTAGAGATTATTGTAATCGTCCATGTCGACACGACCGGTCTTGTTTTCAATGGCCGAGATGACACCGAATGCAGCAAGGTTGGAGAAGATGTAGACAAGGATGTAGAAAATCAACGAACCAAGACCCTGAGCGCTTCCTGCAATCACACCAAGCATGATGTAACCGGCCTGGGAGATTGAGGAGAATGCGAGGAATCGCTTAAGATTCTTCTGACGCAGAGCAAAGAGGTTACCGATTGTGATCGTGAGGATGATGAGTGCATAGAGCATCCACTCCCAAATGCCGTTATAGAACGGGCCGAATACCTGCACGAGAATCACGAAGAATGCAAATGCGGCAGCACCCTTGGAGATAACCGAAAGATAGGAGGTAACCGAAGTGGGAGCACCCTGATAGACATCGGCAGTCCAAAGGTGGAAGGGAACCAGCGAGAGCTTGAATCCCATACCGCCGATGACAAACGCGATGGCAACGATGAGCAACGCACCGCCATCGACAATCGAAGCGGCAACATCGCTAAAGTAGAGAGTTCCCGAAAGGGCATAGACAAAGCTCAATCCCATCATGAAAATTGCCGACGAGAATACAGCGGTGAGGATGTACTTAACGGCAGCTTCATGGCTCTCATAACGGTTCTTGTCAAATGCCACGAGAGCGGCAAGCGGAAGAGAAGCCGTTTCGAGGCCGATGATGAACAGCAGGAAGTGACGAGCCGAAATCATGAGGTACATACCGAAAAGGGTGATGAGCAGCAGCTCGTAGAACTCGCCGCGACGCACACGCATGAACTCGGAGTCGGCCCACTTGATTGACTGAAGAATAACAATGAACACACCGATGTTGAGGACATTCTTGATGCCTATCATCACTGGTGAAGTAACATACATGCCACCAAAGGCCGAAGCCACCTGCTTGTCGATGGGGAATACGAAGCCCAGCGCGGTGAGCAAACCGAAAAGACACACAGTGAACATGGTGAATCCCTTGGGCGCGGGGCGCGAGCTGAATGTATCAAATAAAAAGACCAATAAGATGAGGACCAGCAATCCTATCTCTTGATGCATGACCAAAAACTGTGAATAATCCATATCTTATAAATCCTTTATTTAGTCAACACTTCAATGATGGGTAAAAATGAATTGTGGAGCAGGTTGCTAATCCAGTTGGGGAAGCAACCAATGCCTGCAACGCACACGATAAGCGTGATAACCGAAAGGCGTTCCCACCACTCGGCATCGGTCAACGACAAGTGATGCTCGTCCTGAACGGGACCGAGAAGGAGCTTGCCCACAACGCGGAGGATGTAGACGGCGGTTATCACAATAGAGCAGCATGCGATGATGGTGAAGGTGCGGTGGAAGAGGTCGGCCTCCTGGAACGAACCAACGAAGATGGTCATTTCGGCAACGAAACCGCTAAGACCGGGAAGACCGAGCGATGCCATACCGGCAATCACGTAGCACACTGCAAGGAAAGGCATAATCTTCATCAAGCCTCCCATAAGACGGATGTCGCGGGTGTGGGTACGACCGTAAATCATACCGATCAATGCGAAGAAGAGAGCCGTCATAAGACCGTGGGAAAGCATCTGCATCACGGCACCTGTCATCGCGGTTGTATTGAGCATTAATATCGCGAAGAGCACAAGTCCGCAGTGGCTAACCGAAGAGTAGGCGTTGATGTATTTGAGGTCGGTCTGCACACAAGCGCTGAACGCACCGTAAACGACCGAAATACCTGTAAGAATCAAAAATATCCAAGCCAGCTCATTGGCGGCGAAGGGCATCAGGTAGATTGCAACACGGAAGCATCCGTAACCTCCAAGCTTCATGAGCACACCGGCATGGAGCATCGACACGGCGGTAGGCGCTGAAGCGTGACCGTCGGGGCTCCAAGTGTGGAACGGGAACATGGCTCCGAGAACACCAAAACCCACAAAGGTGATGGGGAACAGGAAGTACTGCCAGTCGTGCGAGATGGCGTCATTGGCCGAAATCTCAAGCAGGTTCATGGTCAGCGGGCTTCCTGCGGGAGCCGAATGATAGTATATACCGAGGATTCCGAGCAAGAGGAATGCCGAACCACCCATGAGCATAAGTGTAAGCTTCATCGCCGAATACTCCTTGCGACCTGTACCCCAAAGACCGATGAGAAGGTACATGGGGATAAGAGCGACCTCATAGAACATGAACATGGTAAAGAGGTCGATGGAGATAAAGAATCCGAACACACCGGTTGAAAGCAGAATCAACCACAGGAAAAAGTCCTTTGGCAACGGATTGATTTTCCACGAGGCGAAAGAGCCTGCGAAAACGATGATAGCCGAAAGCAGCAGCATTGCAACGGATATACCGTCGACACCGACAGCAAGATGGATGTTAAGCGGTTCAAACCACATCCACGAGCCTTGATAAAGCATGATGTCGTCGGCACCGGCAGCACGCAGTTGGCAGAAATCAACCACAAGATATACGGCCAATGCCACAAGTGCAGTAGAGCCAACAACGGCCACCGTGCGTATCTGCTTCATGTTCCGGCAAAGGAACAGGCATCCAAGCATCAGCAGAGGGATGACCACAAAGTATATCAGAATATTAGAGAATATCATAATTACTATATTTTTCTAATTGCACTATTTATTAGAGAAGACAAACCCATGTAATCGAGGCGAGCAGAAGTGCGCCGATAAGGTAAACCCATACATACATCTGGAGGTTGCCCGACTGAAGTCCGCGAATTGAGAACGAAGCCTTCTGAGTAACGCGGGCAAACATATCCATCGTACCGTCGATAATGTGACGGTCAAACCATGCGATAGGCTTGCAAATGCCGTCGAAAATTATGCGGTGAGTGATGAACATATAGAGTTCGTCCCAGTAGAAGCGGTGATGACACCAGTCCCAGAGTGTGGGAAGTGCATTCTTGAACTTGGCGGGAAGCGGATTCTCCTTCTTATACATCACGGTGGCGATTGCGATTGCGATTATGGCAACGGCAAGTGACACTGCAGCCACCGACCAATCGAGATGCTCAAGGTTGGTGAAGAATCCAACGTGGTCAAACATCGGGTGACCATTCCATGTAACGAGGTTTCCGAAGGGAACGAAGCCGGCAAAACATGAGATAACGGCAAGGATAACCAACGGGAGTGTCATAGTCCAGGGCTGATCGTGAGGAGCGTGATGACCTTCGGGTACCTTGTGTTCCTTCCACCAGAAGATGAGGTAGTAGAGGCGGAACATGTAGAAGGCGGTAAGACCGGCTACAAGCGACATCCACACATACCACAGAGCCGAGTTGCCGAAGCAAGCAGTGAGAATCTCATCCTTGGAGAAGAATCCGGCAAACGGGATGATACCCGCGATAGCAAGACAGCCGACAAGGAATGTGATGTGGGTGATGGGCATGTGCTTGCGCAGACCATGCATGGCCGTGTAGTCGTTGGAGCCTATGGCGTGAATCAAAGCACCTGCACAGAGGAACAACAACGCCTTAAACATAGCGTGAGTGAACAGATGGAACATACCGGCCATGTAACCGATGCCGTGGTGGAACTCGGGACGGGCAACACCAAGCGAAACCATCATGAATGCAATCTGCGATATTGTCGAGAATGCGAGCACGCGCTTGATGTCGATCTGCGTACAGGCCACCATTGCAGCATAGAGTGCGGTGACGGCACCTACAACAGTTACAATCTCAAGCGAACGAATCTCCATCAAGTATAGCGGGAACAGACGGGCCACAAGATATACACCGGCCACAACCATTGTAGCGGCGTGAATAAGGGCCGAAACCGGGGTGGGACCTTCCATTGCATCGGGGAGCCAGATGTGGAGCGGCATCATGGCCGACTTACCCATACCTCCCATGAAGATGAGCACGAGAGCCCATGTCATAACCGAAGCGCCCATGAACATGGGAGTTGCACTTCCTGCAAAGATGTTCTTTACACCTTCGGCAGTAGCTTCGCTCACCTGATATACATTGGCGAGCCCGTCAACGGGAACCGAAGTGAGTTCGGTGAAGTTGAACGTACCTGTGAAGTAAGACAACACGAGGATACCGATGAGGAATCCGAGGTCAGCAAAACGAGTTACGATAAACGCCTTCTTTGAAGCTGAAACAGCCGACGGCTTCACATAGTAGAAACCGATGAGGAGGTAGGAAGAAGCACCCACAAGCTCCCAGAAAATATACATCTGGAAAATGTTGGTTGCAACAACGAGTCCGAGCATCGAGAAGCTGAACAGAGAAAGGAAAGCGTAGAAACGCTGAAAACCTCTTTCATACACTCCGTGATGGTCGCGCATGTAACCCAAGCTGTAGAGATGCACCATGAACGATATAGTGGTGATGACCACAAGCAGCATGGCCGAGATGGGATCAAGGAGGAATCCAAGACGGATAACGAGCGAGTCGGTAAACTGCAGCCATGTCACATTCCAGAGAATCGACTGCAGACGCTCGCCTGCAGCGTTGATGAACTGAGCGTCGCCGCTGAAGAAATAGGTAAACGCAACAGTATAGGCGAGCACCAGAGTGGTACCCATGCCGAGAGTTCCGAGAGTACCGGCCAACTTATGGCTCATCTTCATGCCCAACAAGCCGAGCAGGAGGAACATGAAGAGAGGAATAGCTAATATGAAGATTGATATATGTTCCATAACTATTAAAATTTCATTTTAGTGAGGTCGCGTATATCAATATTTCGGGCAACGCGGAAAATGTTGACTATAATTGCAATGGCAAGAGCTGTTTCGGCAGCTGCAATAGCGATGGCAAAAAGGGTGAACATCATTCCTTCGAGTTGTCCGGGGAACAAGAAGCGGTTAAACACCACGAAGTTGATGTCGACCGAATTGAGCATCAACTCAAGCGATATCAGAATCGCAATCATGTTTTTACGGGTGATGAATCCGTAAACACCGCAGCAGAACATAATCATGCTGGGGATAATGTACATCATCATAGATAAATTGTCCATAATCTGCACCAATGATTAACGCTTGCGGGCGACTACCACGCCACCGATTATACATGCCAATAACAACACACTCACTGCTTCAAAGGGGAGCAGGTACTGCCACTTTTCAGTGCCGAGAAGCACTTGGCCTATTTCCTGCATAGTGAGATCCGTAGTGAACGGACGGCTCAACGCGGTCCAGAACTCGTGACGGCACAGGGCGAAGCCCATGACCACAAAGGCCAAAAGGGCAGCGATGATACCCATGACACGTCGTTTTGAAGCAAGTCTCGCACTACTGTCGCCGGGATTGGTTGTGAGCAAAATTGAGAACACAAACAATACTACGATACCACCCGCATATACGGCAATCTGGACGGCACCCAGGAACTCGTAGTCGAGCTTGAAGTATATGCCCGCCGTAGCGAAGAGCACAAACAACAGGTAGGTTGCCGCACGCAGAATCCTGCGAGTGGTGACAGTGAGTATCGAGAATACGATAATCGCCGCAACGATTACGCAATACATAATGATACTTCCAACTGATTCCATATTATATCTGATTTTTCTTTTTACTTTTCAGCGACATTAGACTGTGCGGGAGCCTCAGGAGCCTTGGGAGCCTCGGCGGACTTGGGAGCCGGTGCCGGCTCGGCCGGTTCGGGCAGATAATTAAGTTTCTCGACGAGCATCGAACGGGTGAATACAGCCTGCTCGAAGTCGTTGGAGAACTCAAGCGCATTTTGAGGACATGTGGTGACACACAGCTCGCAGAATGTGCAGCTTCCGAGATCGTACATGTAGGCATCGAGTTTACGCTTCTTTTTTCCGTCGGGAAGGTCAACCATCTTTGTTGTGAGGTTGATAGTGCCGTTGGGACAGTTGCGCTGACAAATTCCGCACGCTATACACTTGTGATGACCTTCAGCGTCATACTTCAAGACGAGCTTTGCACGGAAACGCGGAGCGGCGTACTGTATCGTCTTGCGATCGTCAGGATAGGACTCGGTCACCTTCGGGGTCAAGAACTCCTTTCCGGTGACACCCATACCCTTCAATAGGCTTGTAATGCCTGTTCCCAGTGATGAAAAATAATCTTTTACACTGCCCATAGATTATGATTGGTCTTTATTACTTTAAAATATGCATACCGATTGACAATATATTCGTTGTCGCGACCGACCGGAGTATCGGTATGTGTAACCTCCGGTATCGACCGCATTACTTTTCCCAATTCAAACCCGTCACTTGACCTGACCGCCGAGAATGTCGAGCAACTCGGAGGTGATGGCCTGCTGACGGAGCTTGTTGTATTCGAGCTGAAGCTGATCAAGCAGCTTCTTCGCATTGTCGTTGGCGCTCTGCATCGCCATGACACGCGCGGCCTGCTCGGAGGCCTGGTTTTCGGTAAACGTTTCCTGCATCACGGCAAGCACGAAGAGCGGCAATACCGAGGTGAAGATGGCGTTGGCATCGGGCTCGAAAATGTAGGGCCGACACTGCACGGTGATGGAGTTGTCGGTCAATGTTTCCTGAGCCACGGGGAGCAGCTGCTCGGCGCGAAGAATCTGACGACTCACGCTCTTGTAGCTCATGTAGATTATTTCGAGCAGGTCGATATTGCCGTCGAGATACTCCTGCTGCAGGGAGAAGGTGAAGTTGCGAATCTCCTTCCCCGAGCTTTTGGAGTTGACCTCGACAAGCTGTCGAACCTCGATGTGGGCGCCTGACAGGCGGCGGGCGGCCTTGTACATCTTGCCTCCTACGGGATATATCACGAAGTCCACATCCTGACCGTGCTTTTCACGCATGGAGTGCAACTTCTGAAGCAGTCCCTTGAAGACATTCATGTTGTAGGCACCGCAAAGGCCGTCATCGGAACCGAATACGACAATACCGATGCGCTTCACTTCGCGATTCTCGATTAACGGCGACGAGAACTCGGCATCGGCCGAAAGCAGATTGCCGATGATAGTCTGTATCTGTCCGCGGAAGGGCAGAAGACGCTTGAGGGCCTGCTCGGCCTTGTGCATCTTTGCCGATGAAATCATCTTCATGGCTCCGGTGATCTTTTCAGATGACTTCACCGAGCCGATTCTTCCTTTAAGTTCGCGTAATGTTGCCATTTCGGTATCGTTGTTTATTTATAGCGGCTTGCAATCTCCTTGGCGCATTCAGTGAGTTTCTCGACAACATCGTCGGTCAGCTGACCGGCCTTGATGACATCGAGCACTTCCTTCTGATATTTTGCGCGAATCAACTGCAAGAAGAGTTTTTCAAATTCTGAAACCTTCTCAAGCGGTACATTCTCGAGCAATCCCTTTGTTCCGCAGAATATTATAGCCACTTCCTCCTCGACGGCCATAGGGCTGTACTGAGGCTGGATGAGGAGCTGCTCATTCTTGCGGCCTTTGTCGATGACGCGGGCGGTAACGGGGTCGATGTCGCCGCCAAACTTGGTGAACGACTCCAACTCGCGGAACTGTGCCTGGTCGATTTTCAGCGTACCGGCAACCTTCTTCATCGATTTGATCTGAGCGTTACCACCCACACGAGAAACCGATATACCCACATTGATGGCGGGACGGATACCTCGGTTGAACAGAGCCGTTTCAAGGAATATCTGTCCGTCGGTGATTGAAATCACGTTGGTGGGGATGTAGGCCGACACGTCGCCTGCCTGAGTTTCGATGATAGGAAGCGCGGTGAGCGAGCCACCACCCTTCACCTTGTCCTTCAGTACCTCGGGGAGGTCGTTCATGGCAGCGGCCACTTCCTGATTGTCGATAATCTTGGCGGCGCGCTCAAGAAGACGCGAATGGAGGTAGAAGATATCACCCGGATAGGCTTCACGACCCGAAGGACGCTTAAGAATCAGCGAAATCTCGCGGTAGGACACGGCCTGCTTCGAGAGGTCGTCATAGACAATGAGCGCGTCACGTCCGGTGTCGCGGAAGAACTCACCGATAGCAACACCCGCAAAGGGAGAGTAGTAGCGCATCGCAGCCGAGTCAGACGCATTGGCGGCCACGACTACGGTATAGGGAAGCGCTCCGTTGTCGCGGAGAGTCTGCACAAGTGCGGCCACCGACGATGCCTTCTGTCCTATAGCGACATATATACAGTAGACGGGCTTTCCGTCCTCGTAGTTCTTGCGCTGATTGATTATAGTGTCGATAGCGATTGCGGTCTTACCTATCTGACGGTCGCCGATAATCAACTCACGCTGTCCGCGGCCTATAGGCACCATCGAGTCTACGGCCTTTATACCGGTCTGCAGCGGCTGCTTTACAGGCTGACGGAATATAACTCCGGGGGCCTTTCGCTCCAAGGGCATGCGGTAGAGGTCGCCCGAAATAGGGCCTGCACCGTCAATCGGTTCACCCAACACATTGATTACGCGACCCAAGAGGCCTTCGCCGACGGGGATTGAAGCAATCTCGCCGGTGCGACGGACGGTCATATTTTCAGTCACGCGGTCAATGTTGTTAAGCAAAATCACACCGACATTGCTCTCCTCAAGGTTCATGGCAACACCCTTGACGCCGTTTTCAAACTCTACAAGCTCGTTGGCGCGTACATTCTCAAGTCCATAGACATGGGCGACACCGTCACCTACCTCAAGGACCGTTCCAACTTCCTCGAATGACACCTTGTTGTTGACATTCTCCAGTTGTTGCTTTAATACTTCCGATATTTCGCTTGGGTTAATCATTAGTTTGTGTTAGTTGCTTAATAGTTTAAGACGCAATTGCTTGAGTTCGTTACTGATTGATGCATCGAGGCGCTCGGAGTTGATGTTTATGACAAATCCGCCAATCAGCTCCGGGTCGACGGTGCGCGAGAACTCCATCGAAGCCCCGTTGAGATGACGCTTCACGAGGTCGTGCAGCTTGTCGATCTCGGCCTGCGGCAGGTCGGCTGCCGTAATCAGCCTCACGAGGTAGATGTTGTTTTCCTCACGATATATGTCGAGATAAGCGAGAGCGATGCCTCTCGAGAAATCGATGCGCTTGTTTTCGACAAGAAGCTTCAGGAAGTCGACATAGCAACTGTCGGTCTTCTCAGCCTCTGCCGCAGTCATCAACAGACGGGTCTTATCGTCGACGGCGATATAGGGATTGTTCATCACCTCCTGCAGTCGAGGCTGTGCGGCGAAAGCCGCCTCCAGATTTTTCATCAGCACATAGACCCTGTCGGCTTTGCCTTTTTCAACGGCAAACTTGTACAGCGCCTTGGCGTAACGAGATGGAATAAGACCTTGGTTCATTGCGTTTTAGTTTTTATTTTCAATTTCATCCAACAGTGAGTTCACTAATTGGGTCTGGGCCTTCTCATCGGCCATTTGCTTGCGCACCACTTTGGTGGCAATGTCGAGGGCAAATGAGCTGACCTCATCGCGGAAGCGCAGTTCAGCCTCTTTATGCG